>Ga0272448_1001103_pt1 | contig 37886 bp, 32 predicted proteins | sample YNPCB0191_FD_202220 | JGI IMG/M metagenome (GOLD analysis project Ga0272448, IMG submission 202220) | Hot spring sediment microbial communities from Yellowstone National Park, WY, United States - YNP-CB-019-1 | ecosystem: Environmental > Aquatic > Thermal springs > Hot (42-90C) > Sediment...
GCGGGTCGCCGAAGTCGTGTCTCTATCAGACGTTCGGCCTGAACGCGAACCGCACCCGACCGATCGACAACCATCTCGGCGCCGGTCTTGATTCGGCGGTTGGGCTTACCATGACCGCAGAAGGCGACACGGGCGCCGAGATGCGACTTCGTCCTTCGATAGAAACCCACTGGGCGGGCGGCAGCGCGTCGATCAACTACACCCTGAACCTTAAAACGGGCATAAACAACAGCGTATGGGCTCAGGGCAAGCATCAGATCGGAACGAGCCTGTTCATTGCCGTGGGCAACCGGCTCAACTGCAGCGCCTTTGTCGATTTCGGGCTGGACTCGAAACGCATCAGCCTGTTCTCGACGGCCGCCTATCGCGTAGCCCCCAAATGGCAAATCAGATCGAGCTACGATCTGTATCGCTATTCATATCAGATGAACTCCGGTTCCTACACCTACACGAGCTCGTATCTCCGGATCGGGCTTTACCGTCCGATCGGGATATACGAGGTCGGCCTGGCCTGGTCGCCCGACGGTCAGCTCTACGGCATCAACCAGGGCAAGCGCGTCTGGCTGGAACTGAGCGGGCTTGGGTTCTAGTCCTCGCCCGACGTAATGGAACACGGACGAACACGGATTAGGCGGATTTGCACGGATGGGAATCGCTTGGCCTCCTCGAATCACGCTATCAACCGCTTCCATCCGCAGCGGGCTTGGCCATATTCCGAACTCCCTTGAGCGTCAATCCGTCTCATCCGTGTCATCCGTGCTCCATCGGTAGTCAGCATCACGCTACCGGAACCGCGACACCAGCCAAGCAATCGCCAGCAGCGCGAACGAGCACGCCACGATCGCCGGACCTGACGGCAGGTCCATCTTCACCGACGCATACAGGCCCGCCACCGTCGCGGCGCACGCAGAAGCTATCGCTATCGCGTTGATCCTGTCAAGCCGTCTGCTCAGCAGCAGCCCCGTCACCGCTGGCAGCACCAAAAATGCAAACACCAGCAGCGTTCCCGCAAGCCTGATCGCGAGCGATATGATCACGCCCAGAATCAGAAAGAACGCCATATCCCACAGCGCTACGTGAATGCCTGCAGCCTGAGCCGTTTCCGGATCGAACATCGAAAACAGGAACTGTTTGCCTAGCAGCGCCATCACGGCTGCGGCCGCTGCGGCCGTTCCCGCCATCCACCAGACCTGGGCGGGCGTGATGGTGAGGATGTTTCCTGAAAGCACGTCGAGGAGGTGGCTTTCGCCCTGTGCGCTCTTGGCGACGAACAGCACGGCCAGCGCCGAGGAGACGGCATATCCCACGCCGATCAGGCTCTCACGTGTCGTGCTGCGATCTTTCGTCTTGACCGAGAACGCCGCCACGCCTCCGAGCGTCAGCACAAGCGAGATCAGCGACGGGTTCCAGCCCATGCACAATGCCAGTCCAACGCCTGCGCTGGAAACCTGAGCAAGGGCCGCTCCCACGAACACGATCCGGCGCAGCACGACTTGAACGCCGAGGTATGCGCACACCGCGCCGACTATCAGCCCGCCGATCAGCGCGACCTGCATGAACGGAGATCTGAACACGCTAAGCATCTCCGCCTCCTGTAAGCACGACTTTGCGACCGCCGAACTCGGCGATCCGTATCGGCGCGTCGTAGATGCCGGTAAGGTTCTCTGAAGTCAGCACTTCAGCGGTCGGGCCTACCATTCGCAGGCCGCCGTCGATGAGCGCGAGCTTGCGGACGTAGTTGACCACGACATTGAGCAGGTGGCTGACCATCACTATGGTAAGCTTGTCCTGTTCGTGCAGCGACTTGATCAGTTCCATGATTGCATGCTCGCCGGCGATGTCCATGTCGTTGGTGGGCTCGTCGAGGATCAAGGCCTGAGGTTCAGCGGCGAGCGCGCGGGCAATCAACGTGCGCTGTTTCTGGCCGCCGCTGAGCTCGCGGTATGTCCTTCCGGCAAGGTCGGCGATGCCGACATGTCCGAGACATTTGATGACGAAGTCGCGGTCGCGCTTGGTGGGCCGGGCTACCGGGCCGAGCAGGGTGTATCTGCCCATCATTGCGACCTCCATCACGCTTAGAGGAAAGACCTCGTCGATATACTGCCGCTGCGGGACATAGGCGAACCGAACGCCGGGCGCGCGGCGGAGGCGGCCGGACTTTGGATTGAGCGTTCCGATCATTGCGCGCAGAAGCGTCGTCTTGCCGGCGCCGTTAGGTCCGACTATTCCGAGGAAATCCCCCGCCTCCAGCACCAGGTTCACGTCCTTGAGCACGTCGTGCCTGCCGTAGCCGAGTTCGACGCGGTCGAATTGGAGTATTGCATTCATCTTTTGCCTCACAGCCTACTTGAGCGCCTGCTTGTAGCGGGACACCCACGTGTCGATCATGTCGATGTAGCTCCTGGTTCCCAGCGAGCCGACCGAGTAGGGAACCACGACGTAATTGATGCCCGTCTCGCGTTGTATCAGGTCGGGAAAGCGCTTGGGATAGACCGACTCCACCACGACCGCCTTCACCTTTTGCTCCTTCATCTTCTTGATGAGATCGGCTATGTGCGATGCGGACGGCGGTATGCCGGGCTTGACCTCCATAGTGCCGAACTGCTTCAGGCCGAACCGGCGCAGGAAGTAGATCGCGCTTTGATGATAGGTGACCACGTTCTCGCCTCTGAACGGTGCGAGTTCGCGCTTCCACTCAGCAGTGCGGCGGTCGATCTCATCGGCGAACTTGTCGTAGTTCGACTGGAACACCGACTTGTTGGCCGGTGAAACGCGAATCAGGCCGTCGAGGATGTTGCGCGCGATGATTTTGCCGTTCTGCGGATCGTAGAAATAGTGGGGGTTGCCGTAGGGATGTATGTCGCCGGACGCGCCCGTGATCTGTTCCCTTGGCACCTCCAGCCGCGCTATCCCGACCGACGCATCCACGTAACCCGGCCCGCCCTTGCGAACCTTGGGATTGCCGGCGGCATTGGAAAGCGCATCGAACCACAAGTCAAGATCGAGGCCGACCCGGACGACCATATCGGCCCGCGCGATACGGGAAACGTCGCTCGGACGCGGCTCGATGACGTGATAATCCTGGTTCGGCTTGGCGATTGAGTAGACGGAGACCTTGTCGCCTCCGACCTGTTTGGCGATGTCGGCCAGCTCCGGAGTGGCCGCGACGATATCGATGGCCGCGGCTGCCGGCAACGCCACAGCCGCAAGAATGATGGTTACTGCAATAAGCAAAGCTCTCATTACACTTCCTCCATTGTGCAAAACTGCGATCTTTCGGCAATCAGATCGGCGCGCTCGATGCCAACGGCTTGATAACCGATGGCCGAACGCTGCTACTCAAGGTTGTGCGTGTGCGGGCCCATGCCCCAGCACCACTGCAGCCACAGTTCGTTGAACAGGCCGCAGTCGGGCCGCCTGCCGTGTGTCGCCTGCAGGCGCAAGTAGTATTGTTCCGAGAACTGCTTGGTGAGAATAAGCGACATCGCCGATTCGTGACGGGTGACGTCCTGCGGAAATTCGGACCAGTCGTAGAGCAACCCGAGGCTGCCGTACTTGCTCCAGCGATAGTCGCCGAACAGATAGTAGCCTTTGGCGAGCGCGTCGTTGGAGTCCGTGGTGCCGGTCCGCCAGAAGTGTTCCCCTCGAAGAAGCAGCCGCCTGCTTCCTTCGCCGAAACGGCGGAAGCTGAGGTCCACACCTTTGATGTGGACGTAGTCAGCCGGCAGGAGGACGCCGGTTGCCGGGTCTGCTTCACGCTTTGATTGACCGTCCAGATACGACCCGCCGATTTCGATCTCGCTGTTTTCAGCCACCGGATAACTGGCCCATAGCCTGGCGGTATTGAACCGATCGGTCACGTTCGCTCCGGGGCCGGCCATAATGTCGGGCAGGTCGGAGGGTTCACCTTCGGTGCCGTTGGCCCACACGCCGAGGTCAAGCTGGGCGAAGAGGTCGCTTCCGGTCGGCAGCACGTAGCTGAAGTTGGCACCCTGGCCGGCAAGGCTTTCGGGAGCCACGAAGTTGGCCAGGACATACGGCTGGCGGACGTAGAGCCAGGAGTGGTTGTGGAGAAGGTTAGTCCTGCCGAACGGGACGTGCTTCTTTCCGACGTTGATGTTGAGTCCTTTGAGCGCGCCGATGTAAGTCAAATAGGCCTCTTCAACCTGAGCCGGCTCGTCTTCCGCAGGGCTGGCGGCGATGAACGCGTCGGCCTTGACGTTTGGGTAGACATAGCCCTGAATGCCGAGCTCTGCCTCCGAGAGCTCGATCTTCTGCTTGGCTGGGTCGTTGCGATCGTCGGTTGCCAGGCCTTTGGCTTGGACTATCAGGCTGATGTCGGGCAGTTGGAGCTGCCTGCCCCCGGCAGGCTCTGTTGTCGGCTCGGCTGCGGCGGGCGGCGTCTCCGCCGGTTCGGCCGCGGCTGTCTGGGCCGGCTCGGGCGCAGGCTGCGTTTGGGCGGCCTTTAGCTGCCGAACTTCCTGTTCCAACTGATCCAGCCTGGCCTTGAGCGCATCGAATTCCTCTTTTGATATGGTTACCGTAGACTGCGAGCCGCTGTTGGAGATGCCGTCCTGAGCCCAGGCCAGCAACACAATCAGCAGCCAGATCGTCGTGAACGCCATGAGGCGTCTCATTGCTGCAACTCCTTTCGGTTGTGTGTACGCGGGAAGTCACGGTAGGACCGAGCGGGCTTCCGCGCGAACGCATGTGGTATATGTGGTAGATGATGTGCTTGGGAAAAGGGTTATGCGGTGGGCGGCGCCCTTGGGAAGCTTGTGAGGACTAGTGCGAAGCGGAGCGCATAGACGGGCGAGTCGATTTCGAATGCGACCGGGCGGCATTCGGCAAGCACATAGGCCGGGGTTATGGTCGTGCTGCCTCTGCCGTTGGCGAGCATGTCGCACGCTACGCAGTGATCCGGCTCCGGCGCGCCTGCGAACGCGACATGACGGCTGATCGGCAGAGCACCGCCGTGTGTGTGCACTATACTGACGGCGTTGAGCAGCAGCAGCGCCGCCAGGCACATCAAAGCTGCCAACTTGCGGCTGTATTCGTGCTGTTGTGCTATTTTGCGCATCGCCGTTTGGTGCTCCAAACCAGTGCAATTATACCACGCGCTGATGAGCCGGTCTATAGCGGCAAGTTCGGCCGAGAGTGTTCAGTCTTCTGGGAGTGTCCACCCCGCCAGCCCTGAGTGCGAAGCGTATCGAAGGGCGGTCAAGGCTCCGCCGTGCTTCGATACGACGCCTCCTTACTCGGCGTCTACTCAGCACTTACGGTGTACTCACCCCCGCAGAAGCGAACAAACTCCGTTTCCAGTGAAGGCTTGACGAGATGGCCGCATCCGTGCTACTATTGAGGTACATCGTAGCACGGAGGGTGACATGTCTGCTCTGGAACGTTTCGGCGTGTCGATGGAGGAAGACTTGCTGGCGCGCTTTGACGACCTCATCAATCGGCGGGGCTATGCGTCTCGCTCCGAGGCTTTTCGCGATCTGGTACGGCAGGAGCTGGTCAAGGAGGAGTGGGCGGATCCCGAAGCGGAAGTCATCGGGACGGTTACCATTGTCTACGAGCATCACGCGCACGAACTAGCAAATGTGCTCGCCGAACTTCAGCATCGGTATCACGGGGAGATCGTCTGCAGCACGCACGTTCACCTGGACCCTCACAACTGCCTGGAGGTAATCATCGTGCGCGGGCCGAGCGCGCGTATACGGTATATCGCCGACGCGCTGATCAGCACGCGGGGGGTCAAACACGGCGGCCTGTGTTCCACAACGACCGGCAAGGCTTTGAGCTGACCGGCAGTCTCCTACGCAAGGCCCCATTCGCGCAGGGCGGACTCGTCGCTTGCCAGTGACGGCATATCCCCGGCGGCCACAACCCTTCCTCGCGCCAGGACTAACGCTTCTCTGCACACATGGGAGGCGAACGCGATGTCGTGCGTGGCAATCAGTTTGGTCGCCGATAGTCCGTTTACCAGCCCGATCAATTCCCGCCTTCCGCGTGGGTCGAGCCCGGCCGTCGGCTCATCGAGCAGCAGCACGCGGGGATCGCAAGCGAGAGCCGCCGCCAACGCTACACGTTTCCGCTCGCCCAGGCTCAAATTGTGCGGCGCGCGCCGGCCGAAGCCCTTCAGACCGACCTCGGCAAGGCGACGTTCGACCAGATCGTCTATCGCATCGCGCGGCATTCCGAAGTTGATGGGGCCGAAGGCGACATCGTCCCGCACCGTTGGAGCGAACAATTGATCATCCGGTTCCTGAAAGACGAGCTGGGCCGCCCGTCGAATTTCGGCCAGGTTGGCATCGCACAGCCGCAAGTCACCGACGAAGACCTCGCCCTTTCCACGCAGTATTCCAACCAGCGCAAGCAGAAGCGTCGTCTTTCCAGCGCCGTTGGCGCCGAGGATCGCCAGCGACCCACCGGGCGCGACCGAAAACGAGATTTCGTCGAGCGCAACGCGTCCGTCGGAATAGGTCACCCGCAGGTTCTCGACTTTGACTCCGAACTGCACATTCAAGGTGTGACGATCCATATCCCCGCCAACGCCGCCGCAAGAACCACAGGGACCGCCAGGTCGCGGGCGCGAATGCGTTCGCGCGACATGGGCGACAGCCTGCCAGCAAATCCACGACATTCCATCGCCGCCGCCACTCTTTCAGCCCTGAAGTAGGAACGTGTAAGCAGCGAACTCGACATGAGAGCGAGATCGCGCATTTTGCGCGCCGCCCTCGCGCGATCACCTCCGCGCAGCAGCCGAGCATTGTTCATTGTCATCGCTTCGCAGTACACCAGGTGAAACCATCGCAGTATCTGGGCCGCGAGCGTGGTGAAGATGAGCGGCACCCGGATGCGCTCCAGAGCCCTGACGCAGTCCGTGCAGTCGGTCGTGGTCAGAAGCGAGGCCAGCAGTAGGTACATCAGATAACATCTTGCGACGAACAGGCACGCCGGCCCAAAGCCCGCTTCCGACAATCGCATGCCGCCCACAAGAGACAGCAGCGCCATTCCGCCTGTAAGCGTTGCCGCAGGCACAAACCCGAACAGCCACTTCCCCAGTCCGATTCGAGCCGCCAAAGCGATGAATCCCACTATCAGCCCGAACGCGGCCAGCCTGGTTATCGTCGGCGCGACAATTAGGGGCAGCGCGATAAGCAGAGCGCAGTAGACCCGGACACTGGGGGCGACTCGTCCGATCATTTTACGACCGTAAAGACCTGTTCATCGTCCGCATCCCAGGTTCTTTTCGATGCCTCGACCTCGCCGACCTCGCTCATCCAAGCAACGGCCTTCTCGATAAAGCCGTCCGCGACCTGCATGGCTATCGATTTCTGTGTCGAGGTGTTTGTTACGATAACCTTGACCGGCCCGTCCGACACGACATGTTCGATGCTCTTCTTGCCCATCGTGCATCCGGTCGAGAGCTGAAGACCGTCTATTATGCACGATACAGGGGGTCGAGCGGGGCAATGGACTTCGGTCTGCAGTTTGAAGCAGTTTTCGGGCTGCAAGACGCCAATCGCGTGGTTGCCCATCTTGATGCCGATGATCAGGTTGGGGCCGAGATGCCCGTGAAATGCCGCGGCGGCGTCGAGATCAGTAAACGGTTTCATTGATGCTCCTTTTCCGCACAAGCGCGTGAAGATATTCGGCCCAGGGACGCCACGACGAGCGGAGCCGCCACCAGTTGCAGAACCAGCCCAGGCCAACTCGCCACGACCGACGCGGCAAGATATGCCCAAGGGCTTTGTTTCAAACCCATGAGCGGCGCGAGAGCGAGCATTTCCGCCCCGGCAATTACCCTCGCTGCGGCCATCGCCGCAACTACGCACAGCACCGTCGGCAGTTTCAGCCAACGCCGCACGATGCTTGCGCTCATACCCAGCGCGCCGAGTTCGGCGGTCATCATCAGACCCGTGGGCACGATCGGCGGCATGCCTGTCAGTGCCGACGATGCGAGCGGGGTTACGATCCCTACTGCAAGCGCCGGGATTGGCGACACCACCAGCCCGCAGACCAGCACGGGCAGGTGCATGGGAAGAAACACTCGCCCCAGACCCACTAGATGAAAGATGATAGGCAGCGCCACTCCGAGGGCGCCGAACAGCCCGCCTACGGCTATGTCGCGCGCGGAGTATTTCATGTCAAGGCGACGACCTCCCGTCGCTCAGTCTCACGATGAGGCCTTTCTCGCAATAAGGATACCAGCCGTTGCGGCTGCATGGGAAGCGGCGCGCGGGCCTGTCCTGAAACTCGAACAGGTCGAACCCGCCGCTCGGCCCCACGCTCCAAACGACCCACTTTATCGGCGAGGTCTCCTGGCTATAGTACGCGACGCACGGCTTGCTGCTGACAGGGTAGTCCGCGGGCACGTAGAGCTTGATCGTGGACAAGCTGTTGTTGACGTAGCCGATCCCCGGCGCCAAATATTTGTACGTTCGCCCGGGGTTGAAAGGGTCGAAGTAGCGGCTCGCCGATATGTATTTATAAAGGGGCGGCGGAAGCTCATAATAGTCCTGGACGCTGATCTTCTCGCAGGACTCGCTGGCAAGGGGCGGCTTGCCGTTGTTGTCGTCGCAATACATCTGAACCGCCGCCGCCACCTGGTTGAGCTCGGTATGCACCCTGGCGACCTTCGCGCGCACCTTGGCGTGCACAAATACCGGATAGAGGATGCTCGCGATGACCGCGATAATCGCGATCACCACGAGCAGCTCCACCAGGCTAAACCCTATTCGCCTCGCGGTTCGTGCGCGACGAGCCATCTAAGCACCTCTACGGCATGGGCGCGATGTCGCTTGCCTTGGACAGCAGCAGCTTAGGTATCGTCGAATTGCCGGAAGCGACGGCGGTGACACTTACACGCGTGCCCTGCGCCGGCACGGCGATGCCGTTGGCTACCAGCTCGATCGTCTGCCCGGCGTCGTCGGTGAACGCATGGACGCCGCCGCCGATACTGGCACCCATAACTCCGGTCGTGCGCACAAGCAGGCCGAAGACGTCAAGGCCGGTCTGGCCGTGCAGCGCGGCGCTGTTGACGTACACCGGCCTGGGAGCGTTCCCGCTCATCGTGATGTAGCTCGGCGTGATGGCCTTCTCGCCGTTGACCGTGCATACGACGCCTTGTACGCTCAACACATCGCCCGGCGCGACGACCCGATCACTTATTATGCGCACTCCACCGCTCCTGTCGGCGTCCTGAACGTAGAAGTATCCGTCGTAGGTTCGCGAGACAACCTTGTTGACGAGCGCGACGCGGTCGCCGTCACCGCGGTCGCGAACCTGCCTGCAGGCGTCAAGTGCTGCGGCGATGTCGTTGTAGCTCTTGATGATTATACGGTAGTTGCTGCGGTAGACCGGCGGGTTTCCCGAACCCGGGTCTTCCTGGTCAAATATGCCCACCAGGTTCAGCTTGCCGGTCGGCTGCGGATTGGCCGCCACGTTGGCCATCGGCGGCAGATACATCGCCACCGATCCCGTCTCATCGGCGATGGTGAGAGTGCTTTTGTTCGCCCACGTGCCCCCGACGATCTGTACGCCGTGCAGCATCGTCCATCGCGTCTGATACCGCTCCCCACCGTCTGCGCGAGTCATATCGAAGTAGTTGCAGTTCGCAACGCTCGGTATCAGCTCCGGATCGGGCATTCCCGGATGGCCGATGACCTCGACCGAGAAGATGACGTTGGGATCATCCGTATGGCGGTCGTTGATGAAGACCTTGCCGGCGTGATTGCCGAGCAGACCGTTTACTCTTACCCTGTCGCCGGCGACGAACGGGACGTATTGCGCGGGCCGCCAGTTGTCGAACCACCAGCAGCCCGACCATATCTCGATTCCGCCGCGCTTGCTAGTGTCGTCCTGCACGAACATAACATACTGCCCGCTAGTGGGACTGTCCGCGTCCCACAGGTCGTTCATCCCCGCAAGCGCAACTCCCTCTATAGTGACCCTGTTTGCAGGAATGGGATCAGCGCCCACCAGCGGGTGGCTTCCCAGGCCGTACTCGTTGACGGCCTCGTAGTCCCAGATCGTGTCGGCAGCGCATAAAGAAGCAACCGTTAGGCAGGCCGCCGCCCACACCAGAACTCGCTTGAATCTCCTCATCCAGCTTTCCCTCTTCTCTACCTGCACCCACGTGCGCGCGTACCTGTTCAGCGCCAAGGAGCATGTGGTAGCACTAATTGCCCAATAGTAGCACACAACCGAGCGCTCGTCAAGGCATTGTCTGCAAAAGTGTCAGCCGTATTTCAGGTTGCAAAAGGGTGCTAATTGTGGTAGATTGAGATTGAGCATGGATACGCGCAGTGGTTCGACAAGCCCTGCGGTGTGCGTGATTGTCGAGGAAGTTTTGAGCCGACACTCAAAATCTTGGAGTCTTGCTTGATTTGTCCAAGTGGCAGCCCCGATAATTCGGGGAATCGCGCGGGCAGACAGGAGACACCGCCCTGGTTCGCTGGGGTTCAAAAACTCGATAGACACACGGCACAGGCGGGGCTTGTTTATGTACTTCCGGGCTCGGTTCGGCATGCGGCCCCCTGTGCCATTGGGAGAAGGGGGCGAGTGGAATGACGCGTTCTGAGCTTGCGGGGGCGATCGTAAGGATGCGGACCCGCGATGAGTATAACGGCATGCTCGGCAAGGTCTGCGGCGTGGAGGCCGGCGGAGAGATGCTGGTGGTCAAGCACAGACCTATCGTGTTTCCGCACCGGCGCACCAGCACCCTCCACTGCTTCAAAAAAGAGGAGCTCGAGATAGTGCGAAGCTGAGTTGTCAGGCACAGCTTCGGCATGCGTGTCGCCGGCCTTTGTCGCTCCGCACATAGCCGGCACGCCTCGACTCACAAACGGTTCAGACGCGCCTGCCGCAGCCCAAAACGCGCACCGGCATTCGGGCCGGGCGAAAGCATGCGCAATTTGAAACCGCGCCGTTTTCTTTCGGGACGGATGGCAGACACGTCCCGACGAACGTGCCGCCTATTCGTTCGGCGGCGGCATGCGGTATTCGACGATGTCCGACGCCCTTCGCGGCCAGATGACCCGGACGTTATACGATCCCCCCGTCGTCGAGTGGACCACCATGCACCGCATGATCCCGGTGACCGAGCCAAACTCCGGCAGCGGGTTGAGCGCACCGCCGATCGGCTCCAGACTCACGCGCACCCCAGTCGCCTGGCCGTCGTTGAGCGCCGAGCCGTCGTCGATCCAGAAGTAGTTGACTCCGCCAAGCCCGCCGTCGTTGACCCTGCCCCACGCTCGCACAAGCATTCCGATGCTGCTGAGGCCGCAGGCCCACCGCGGCGGGAGCACGGACGCGTCGTCGCATACCCGTGGCTGGCTGCCGAATTCACCACCGCCCAACCACTTGTTATTAGCGCCGTAGGGCGGCACCATGCCAAGCTGGACAATCGGTTGGACGTTGTTCGCTCGAATAATGAGTTCCTGTTCGAATGGCGGATCGTTGAGGTCAAGCTGGCCGTCGACCCGGATCACCATGCCCTCTCGCAGTTCCACGGCGGGACCCGACATTCGAACGCCGATTCCCGCCACACCCTCCGCGCGGCCGAAGGCCGGAAGGTCCTCGATGAACGCTATGTTCTTGAAGACGGCAGTGACGACCTTGTTGTCAAGCGTGACCTGGGCACCGATTCCCAGCTGCTTCGCCTGGCCGATGGTCATCAGCGTCCGCACGCTGCCGAGGTTGGTGTAGGCCGTCTTGACGCCGTCGGCGTTGCGAGCCATGACCTGGAAACGGTATAGGCGATTCGGTTCGAGACCGGTAAGCACCCAGCAAGTATCGGTGATCCAACCTGACGACTTGCCCGTCATTGTCTCCACGCATAAGTATTCAGTACCCGGAGGGTTGCCGTTCGCGCCCCAGTTCGCCTGGATGCCCTGGCAGCTTACCGGACCGTAGGCCAGTGCGACCGGCTGCGCCGCTAGCGTGCGAAGGGTCGCCGTGCCCGAGCTCCAGCCCGTCGCAATACCGTCACCGTTGCGGGCCTTGACGTGGAAGGTGTAGCTTGTGTTGGGCGTCAGACCGGTGGCGGTGTCGGTAGTGAGGCCCGTGCGCCAAGATCCGGTCCATTCGCCGCCGGTCGTGGCGAACAGCGTGCCGGAGAGGCCCTGGGTGATATTCGGCAGGCTGCCGGTGGCGGCCAGGTCGATGGTGGTGGCCGTAGCATTGCCGGCTGTACAGCCCGTGGGCGTGTTTATAAGCGTGTAGGCGTAGGCTATTGTCGAGTCGGAGCCGACATTGGGCGTCGAGCAGCCGTCCCGCGCCTTGACCTTGTAGCCGTATTGGGTGTTGACGCTGAGGCCGTAGTCGGTGTAAGTCGTGCTGGTGGTCCAGCCGTAAGAACTCCCGCCCGGGTTGCCGGTGGTCTCGGTGAAGTAGTAGCTTACCGGCGGGTGCTCGTCGGTCGCGGTCGTGGCGGTCATGGAAATGCTTGTGGTGCTGGCCGCGGTCGGCGGACTCGCCCATGTCATGGGATTGGGTGTGGGCGGGGTGGTGTCGATGAAGTCGGTCCAGACCGTGGTAGGAACCCCGCTGCGGTTGTTGTCGTGGGCGATGGCGAGCAGCCAGTTGCTGAAGTTGACCTTCGAGTAATAGGTAACCAGCACGTCGTTGACGAACACGTAGAACATGCCGTTTGTCTTGTCGTAGCGAAGTTTCCACGTCAGATACGCGTTGGCTTCGTCCTCGGGCGTTTCCGCAAAGAAGCGCACCGCCGGCGACGACGGCGGGTAGGTGGGATAGACGGCATCCCAATAGGAGGCCCAATAGGCCGAGCCATCGTGGTATTCGCCGTTGCCGCTGGCCGCGCAGATGCCGCTGATTTCATAGTAATGCGCGCTGTAGCCCACCGCCTGAAGGCGGATGTAGTTGTTGTTGCTGGGCTGATACATTCCGAAGCAGAACTGGCCCTGATCGACGTTCACGATGCCCTGCTGCAGCTTCACTTTGACCCGGGCCTCGAAGCTGGAGTTGACCGAGTAGGTCGTAGCACAGCCGTTCATGCCCCAAATGCTGTCGGTGGTCGTGCCGCTGCACAACAGTTGGCCGTCGTTGGCCGAGAAGGTGATGCCGGGATCGGTGCTCCAGTAGTTCAGCGTAAGATCCGAAAGCTTGAGATTGATGTCGGTCTCGGCCGTTGGAATGACGTATTTGATAACGAGTTGGGGGCGGTAGTTGGTGTCGGCGTATTCTTTGGAGCGCATGTTGGCGCCGCTGTTGTCGTCGTAGTGCCAGGGACCCTCATGCCACCAGTCGAGCACCAATCCGTAGTTGCCGCTCGGATTGCTGACCCAGTATTGCACGGACGGCGTCACGTCCCACTCGACCCATCGCGCGCCCTCGGTGATGGTCACGACGCTGTCGGCAATCCCGGTGTAGGGATGGGATACGTGGTGGGTGTGGTGGCGGTCGGCGTCAGTGTCCGAGTCGACTCCACGGGCGGCAGAAATCATCCACGGGTACGTTCGATTGGCGTGGCGATACGACCAGCTCGCGCCCGTGTAGCTTCCCGTGCCTTCAGTCCAATCCTTCATGAGTCGGTACGCGCCGACTTTGAGCCAGTCCGAGGAGTTCATGTTGTGGTCGCCGTACTGATACAGCCTCAGAGTGGCCGATTTGACGCACGCCCCCGACGGCAGCACGCCTGATAAGTCGAACCGGATGAGCGTGACGCGGTCGTAGTCGTAGTTGGCGTCATAACGAACATAGAGATCGTCGTCGTCACCGTTGTTGTACTCGTTGCTTTCGTCGAGCCAGGTGTCGGTGCAGCCGCTGTAGCCGCCGACGCCCTGGACGAGCGTGACGGTCTGCTCGGACGGCGATCCGCAGCAAGGATTCAGAAAAGCGAGAACAAGGGCGATTGCGAGGATGAATGTGGGCGGAACTCCGCCTTTGCGCTTATAGGCAGCAAACATACCGAAATCCCTCCTATAGGCCAGTCTTGTCGAGAGAGGCGGAAATCTCGCAGCCTGCTAGCCGCAGTGTATCCCCGACGCGCCGCTTTGTCAAGAGCCTGCCCAGGCTTTTTTCAGATTCCGAACATAGTAAACTGCATGCAGTGCGGCATGTGCATGGTCGTGACCGCGCCGTGATAACGAAGCCCGGTTATGCCAAGCCGCGTCACGCTATGTCGTCCACTCGGGCTCGGCGCGTTTCGTCGATGTCGAGAGGCTCGCGGCGGTCCCGCGGCGCGGATGCGGAGTTGTTTCCATAGGGCAATGCGGCGAAAAGGCGGTACTGGTAAGAAATCATTGGCGGCCATGCGAGGTCGGTTGTCAACGGACGGCGCCGAGCCGGGGCACACGTGGGCCTCTTTGCTCGCACAAGCTCTACCACTTGCAGACTCGGGTCTCGGCGGCTGTGTGCTTCACAATGACCGCATCATCCTCAAGCGAAACCTCCAAGCAGGCAGGTTGGCCTTTGTATGGCTCCAGCACTGTAGCGAAACGCCGCGTTCGGCCAGGGGCGCGAAGAACGATGCAACCGAGTGCGTCCGGCCAGGGCTGGCCGGGGGTCTTGCCGGTGGTGACCTCGAACGCCCCGTCCGAGGCGGTCAGCAGTCGAAGTCCGATGCCGCCCGGCACCCTCCATGTCGCCGACACCATGCCCAAAGCCACGCCGCACTTGCGCCCGGTGAATACGGAGAATTGCCCTTCGTCGGGCAGCGGCGGCAATACCATCCGCTCGTCGTTTGCAACCGGCGACGTTACGTTCACTTCCCCGTAGGCGTGATAGACCCACCCGAACCTGTGCTCCTCCGGCGCCTCATACTCGTCCAGCAGCACGATGTACGGGGGCGCGAAAAAGACTGTGCGGGTGTAGTGGATGCCGTCCTTGCCGCGAACGCTGCCCCGCGCGCGCGGTGGGTCGGCATAGGGCCGCCACTCCAACACTGCGTCTTCGGTCTGGTTTTGCTCGTCCGCAAAGAGCGTATTGTGCGCGAGCGTCGTGCGGAAGTAGTTGTGTGTGGCCCCGTGCAACGAGTAACCGGGAGTGCCGAGATCGGGCGAAATCGGGGTATCGAAGGCCGTGAGCATTATGTTCAGCCGGTCGGGATGATCGTGGCCCCCGTTGTAGTGTCCGCAGCGGAATGTAACCTGCATCTGGTGCGGTTTATCGGCGCGGAACACACCCGTCTCGGCGACTGGTAGGACGGTGTGCGCAGCCCAACCGCCGTTAGATGCGGCTCGCTGTTCGTCCTTTGACGGGCTCGGGACGAGCCCGTGCGTCGTCAGCGGCGGCGCTGCTTCGACAGGCAGCTCGTCCGGGCCGAAGGCAAGCGCCTCCAGATCGAGCCGCGGGGCCTTCGACACGTCATAGATCGACCGCAAAATAGGTCCGAAGCGCTCGAAGTCGAGCTTGCCGGCGGCGTATTCGTAGAGGTGGCGATACGCAGCCAGGTTCATCACGCGCGGCGCGCCCAGATCGCCGATTGCTGGCAGCCTCAACCGACGATCGATCAGGGCGACCGGCGCGGCGAACATCGCGGCGAACCGGTCCCGCAGGCACGCGTCATTTGCGAGCTTGCCGCCGAGTCGCTTGTCCGTCTCCCAAAGCGTGACGAGCGGGCATAGGGAGTAGAAATGGTAGAACATCGTGCCCTCGTACCAGAAGCCGTCGACTTTTCCGTCCGCCCCGCTCCGCAAGCCGTTTGTAAGCTGTGAGGCCATGCCGGTCTTCTCGCCCAGCCCCAGACACGTCCAATCGGGCCGATCCAACGTCACGCCGCAATAGGCAAGCGCCGCAGAGACATAGCAAGCCATATTGTGCGTGGGGTGTTTTTCGAGAAACGCGGCCTGGTTCGGCATCCATTTCTCGAATATGCTGTCGCGGATCGCCCTGTGATCGTCGGCTGATAGCCTCTTGTTCTCGCGCACCAGGCCGTAGGTATTGCCCAGGATCGCCAGCATCGCGGCATCGTACAGGGTCTGGTAGTACAGCGCTCCGCCTCGGGCGAACTCGTCGTGTGTGAAGTAGTGAGCGGCTTTGCGCAATCCGTCAATCACCCACTCCGCATAGCGTTCATCGTCCGTCAATCGATACAGAACGGCCAGGCTGCGCATCAGGCGATATGTGCGCTCGTGGGCAAGCAGCACCCACGCCCTGTGCTGGGCGTCGTCGTGCTCGTACTGCCGGGTGGAGGGATCGAGGAATTCGTCCGGGTGATCGGGTTCCCAGAGCAGATGTTCAGCGGTGGCGCGGGAGTAGAAATCGTGACGCCAGCCGGCCGGTTCGACGGGCAGCATAGGCGGCGTCGCCATTGCCAGCTCAGCCTCGCGCTTCATCAAACCCAGCGTCCTACTCGCCCAAGCCAGCTTGCGGCACTTGCGCCTGATCTCAGGGACCGCTTCTTCGCCGAAGAAGATTGTGGGCCATGCGTTTTCGATGATCCATCCGCGGTCGTGAGGCGACAACGTGTAGGGCCGATTGGGCAGCTTCCCCGCAGGATAGCGGCTTTCAGACGCGCCCACACCCGACGTCGTCAATGCGAGCAGTCCCAGGCCGGTCATTTCTAAAAACTCCCTTCGCGTAATTCCTACCATTTCACACCTATCTCCGCGGTTCGCGACCGCGACCGATACTTGATATGCAGCGCTCGATTGGCCTCATCATAAAACCATCCCGACGCCGCCGCGCGCAGGTCCGGCGTTTCCGCAAGCGGGCTGTCGTCCGCGGTCACGCTGACGGGCCTATCAACCTTGGCCAAACAGGAATACACGTCCTGACCGGCATAGAACTTCAGCTTCGCCGCGAGCGCGTTGTCGGTGCTCGCGAGCCGTTCGATCACGGCAAACGTATTGAGCCGCGCCAGACCCGATCGCGTCGCGAAGCTCTCGACGGATGCGCCCGTCAGCATCTTCTCTCCAATCAGCGAGTAAGCATAGCTCAGAATCAGGTCCGGCGCGATGAAGGCGGTATTGGCCACGTTTGTCTGCAGATTCCACGAGTCCGGATACGTTCCCGCCGCAAATCCCTTGTCGAACTGCTGCTGCGTCGCGGAGGCGAACACGCAGTCCGCGACCCTCTCCAACGTCGGGTTCGGCCGCAGCTTTGCAAGCGACCTTACCGAATTTGCCCACCCGAGTCCGCACCACTGCACCGGCGTGCCGAACCAGTTCACGCAGTAGAAGCTCGAACCGAACACCGCTATGGTCGAGCCGGGATTGATGCGGCGGCGCGTGTCGGTGTAGAACTCGGACGGGTTGTCGAGCACGACGTTGTTGCCTTCGCCGTTCTCGTCGAAGTGCAGCACCGCTGCAGGGCCCACCCCTTTGTAAGACTGCTGCGATGCATGGGAGGGACGATGTGCCGGAGCTGCGGGAACCCCCCCTTTGTAAGGGGGGGTGAGGCGGCGCGGCACGCGTTCTTGTTCGATCCGCCGCCTTGTATCCACCCCTTGGGAATGGGGGGTAAGGGTAGATGGCGGAATCCAGCCATATACGAACGGCAGGCCCGTCTTCGCCCAGAACTCCGCGTAGTCCAGGTACTTCGTGTCGCGCGTGAGATGATAGCCGGCGATGTTGCAGTTCACGCAGAGGGCCGCCGCGTAGACATCGGGCGCGTGTGCATGCACCTCCCACGTCTGCGCACCGCGCGGGACGGTGAATGAATTGAGCTTCGCAAGTCCCAGCAGCCCCGCGTCGATATACCTCTTCTCGCCGGTTCGCTCCGCGCGATCGAGAATCGCGCCCAACTCGCGCGCGATCAGGCCGGAATTTGTTTCTCCGACGTGACCGAGATCCTTAGCATCGTAGCCGGAGCCGGCCTTGAAACTCTGAATCCTCTTGACCATATCCTCGGTGATTGTATAGGGGAACCCACCATCGGGCGACTGCCTCGCGATAGCCGCATCGGCCGCCGCACTTGCGCCCTCGGAGAACCAGTCCAGCGATGTGCCGGTATACTGCGCGAGCTGAGCATTTGGATCGATATTGCACTTCCGCGCAAGCTCAGGGCTTGACGTTCGCAGCGACTCGGCAAGTATTAGCGCGGCATATCGACCGGGCGAGTAGTTCTGATGCAGCCCGATGTGGTTCTTCCAGCCGTTGGCTTCCTTCGAGTAAAGGCTCTCCGTGTACGCTTTGAAGCACCTAGCAATAGTGCCCTCGACTCCGCCTGCAATCGGCGGCGGTTTCGGCAGGCCGTAATCGGCGAAATAGTCGCAGATGACGTCGGTTATCTTCTTGCCGGGTTGCGCGAAGAACTTCATCTTGAGCGTCATTGTCTGTCCCGGCCTGAGGCGGAACGGCTCCTTGGCAAAATCCTGGTTCTCGTCCACGAACTCGGGAATTGAGGGCGCGAAGATCGTCATAAGCCCCTTGGCCGGCTCGAACTCAGCGCACGGCAGCGCATGGCCGCGTCGTTCTCGCGACAGACATAAGGTTTGCCCATCGCGATCCTTGCCGGCGCTTGATACAGCGCGATCCAGTCGATATCTACCTTCGCGCCGACCTGCGAACCGCCGTTAACAGGGTCGATACGGAGCACTTTGAGCTTGCCCGTCCACGTCGCAAGCTTCGCAAGATCGAACTCGCAGAAGTGGAACTTGCCGTCGCCGCGAATCGGGCAGGTCACGACCGTGTCCTCGCCGAGCTTGGAGTTGTCGGTGGCGAAGTAGACCTGGTTCTGACCGCTGACCGATGCCCGCATCATAATGCCCAAGCGGCCGTATTTGGAGCAATCCGGCGATCCGAAATCGGTGTTGATGATCCACGGGTCCGAGCCGATGTTGGTAAAGCTCAGCACGCCGTTTTTGATCGTAAACGGCCCTACGTTGTGGTCCGGCCGCCACCCCTCCGCCGAACCGGTGAAGTGCCAAACCTTGAACACCTTGCAGTCCGCGATCTGAGCCGGAGTCTGCGCGGCGAGCACGGCGTTGGAGAGCGCGACAATCGCTGCCGCCAATCTCAGGACCATTTTGATGTTCCTCGCTCTTATGGCTGACCTTGACATTTTACCAGGTGGCGCGCGAACGCGGAAGTGGTACGGTTCTTGCAGTACATAAGTCAGACACTGCAACCCCAAAAACGATGACCGACCCGTGGGCGAGGCTGTAATGCTGTATACCGGAACCCGAACCGCACTTTGCGGCTTGTTGATATGCTTGCTTCTGGCCACGGGAGCAAGCGCTATCGTCGTTCAACCCAACACGAACGCCGCCGCCCTCACTGCCGCCCTAGTGGGTTCGAACCCAGGCCTGACCATCCGGTCGAGTTCGCTGCAGTATTGCTCCGTGGGCACGATCGTTTCCTGCGGGACATTTACGAACGAGAGCGGTACCTACGGCATCGGGGCCGGAGTTGTACTGAGCACGGGCGACGTCTCGTGCGACGGTGACGGCCCGAACGGGGACCTCAGCTTTGCCTATTCGATAGTGCCTGAACCGGCCACAAACGGGCTGCTCGCATCGATAACGGGCTTGCCTTATCACCTTGACTGCACACGGCTTGATATCGTCTTCGACCTTGAGCCCGGTTACGACTCGATCGGCATCGACGCCGTGTTCGCCTCCGAGGAGTATCCGCGCTATCAATTCACCGGGTATAACGACGGATTGGGCATCTACGTCAACGGCGAAAACATCGCGATTGTGAACGGACGATGCGTCAACATCAACAATCCCGAAGTCGTCTATGTGGACGGCACGGGGTTCAACGGCGTGCTCGCGCCGGACGGTATCCCGCTGCTGAGGTTCTACAAGTATCTCGGCGACGGCGCGCAGTCCAACACGTTGACTATAGTCATCGGCGACGCGTCCGATGCCATCCTCGACACGGGCGCGTATCTGAGCAATCTTCGCGCGCAGCCCGTACCGGAGCCCGCCTGCGCCGCCGCGCTGGGTGTCGGTCTCGCGGAGCTGACTCGAAGCGCCGTTGCCAGACGCCGATACGGGGCGCGATCGAAATGCAATGCGTCGCAGTCCGCAGCTACTTCGCAGCCAGCGCCTTATCGACCGCGGACGTGATCTTGTCGAAACTCTTCTGGTCGTACGCCGTCGACACCGCCGCCCGCACCACCGAGTTCTTGTCGACCACGATCACGGCCGGCACTTTGGATGAAACCCCATAGGCGTGCGCGATCTTGCCGCCGAAATCGAGCATCATCGGGTCCTTGGTCTCGCGTCTGATGCGCGACCTGGCGATACCGCGTCCTATGCCCGGCACCGAATGCAAATCCAGCAGTCCGAGTATCTGTACCTTGTTCCGGTAGCGGGCCTTGAGCGCGTCAACCCACGGCCCCATCGTCCTGCCCGAATCCGTGTCCGCGACGACAACTACCGTCACCTGCCCGGCGAGGTCGTCAAGCTTCCACTGCTTGCCGAACTGATCCTTGAGGTCGAAATCGGGCGCGCGGGCGCCAACCTCAGGCATGGCTGCCCGCGCGTTTGCGGCGAAAACAATAAGGACAAAAACAACGCATAAAACGGCTGTTCGCATTCGACTAACCTCGTCCCAGTCATCCAATACGCCATCTGCTTACCCCAGAGTTCGCCGAGTCGAAACGACGGAGAGTTCGCTCTCCGTCGCAACGGCGGTTTGCAGGTGTCTGTTCAGTGTTGCGTGAGAGAGCTCCGCTAGCGCTGAGTAGACCGCCAACGGAGGTCGTATCGAAGCGCGCTGGAGCCTTGACCGCCCTTCGACACGCTTCGCACTCGGGGCTAGCGGGGTGGACATTCCCAGAAGACTGAACAGTCTCGTCCGCAGAGGACGCTTGACCGGCGATGCAACGTTGTGTAGAATAGGTAGGCAGGACTGTGTGACCGAGATGTGTGCCTGCCTAAATCAGGCAGCGAGTCCGTAATGGCGATATACCTCGTAGTCACGATCATCACCGTCGCGCTCATATTCGACTTCCTCAACGGCTTTCACGACGCCGCGAACTCGATTGCCACTGTTGTTGCGACGAAGGTGCTCTCGCCGTTTCAAGCGGTCGTGTGGGCTGCGTTCTTCAATCTCATCGCTCCGATCTTCTTCGGCGTACATGTAGCGGACACGGTGGCCAAGGTGGTGAACATGGATGTCATCGGCGAGCGGATGATCTACGTGGTGCTTGCCGGACTGGTGGGCGCGATCATGTGGAACATCATCACCTGGTATCTGGGGCTGCCGACAAGCTCGTCGCACGCTTTGATCGGAGGATTGGCCGGGGCTGGGCTGATTGCGGCGTTTCTAAAGAACGGTTCCGCGGCTCACGTGCTCAGGTGGGACACGATCGACCTTATCGCGATTTTCATCGTGCTGTCTCCGATCATTGGCATGGTGATTGGATTCCTGAATATGCTGGTGGTGATGTGGCTGTTTCGCAGGACATCGCCGCGAAGGATCGATGGTTGGTTCAGGCGTCTGCAGCTTTTTTCCGCTGCTGCCTATAGCTGGGGGCACGGCACCAACGACGCTCAAAAGACGATGGGCGTGATCGGACTGGTGCTGGTAACGGCGGGCTACCTGAACAGGTTGCCCAACGGCAACTTTCCCGTTCCGCTTTGGGTGAAGCTGGTGTGCGCGAGCGCGATTTCGCTGGGAACGATGTCCGGCGGCTGGCGGATTGTAAAGACGATGGGCCTGCGCATAACAAAGCTTCGGCCGGTGGGAGGCTTCTGCGCGGAGACGGCCGGGGCGGCGACAATTATCGGCGCATCGCTTGCCGGGATTCCGGTCAGCACGACGCACACAATCACCGGCGCCATCGTGGGTGTCGGATCGGTACAGCGCATGTCCGCAGTGAAATGGGGTGTGGCGGGGCGAATAGTGTGGGCATGGGTATTTACGATGCCCATGGCAGCAGCAATCGCTGCCGCGACCTACCTGCTATTGAATGCAGCCAAGTAAGCTGGAAACGGAGGCCGAGAAGTGGGCCTGAGACTGATTCCAAGAGAAGAGAAGTTCTTCGATATGTTCGTGCAGCAGGCGGAGAACGTGGTCGAGGGTGCGCGTCATCTGAAGACGCTGTTGGAGGACTACACCGATCTCGAGCAAAAACGTCTCATCATAGAAAAGATCGAGAACCACGGCGACGAGATCGCGCACCGCATTCTGGAAAAGCTCAACACGACGTTCATCACCCCGATGGACCGCGAGGATATTCACGCTCTCACCTGCGCGCTCGACGACATCCTCGATTTCATCTACGCAACGGTCATGCGTCTCCATCTGTACGGGGTCGGCAAGGTCACTGCCGATGCGTGCAGGCTGGCCAATATCATATATCGGGCGACCGAGGAGACACTCGCGCTTATCACTGACCTCGACAAGATGAAAAAGCCCAAGGTCATGAAGGAGCGGTGGATAGAGGTCAACAGGCTGGAAAACGAAGGGGACTCGGTGAGCCGAGCGGCGATAGCGTCGCTGTTCGAGAACGAGACCAACCCGATCGAGGTGATCAAGTGGAAGGAGCTGTACGAACACCTCGAGACGGCGATCGACAAGTGTGAGGACGCGGTCAATATCGTCGAGGCTGTGTGCCTCAAGAACGCTTGAGGTTTGCGCAATCAGCTTGGGTCGGGTCGTTTGCTCCCGCAGAACCGAGCAGACGTGCGGCCTCAGCCGTATTGAGTTCTTGCTGTAATTCGGGCACGATTTTTCCGAGGATATGAGGGTGAGAACACGCCCGTTAGCACTATTGACGGCCTGGCTGGCTGCCGCCGTGCTGTCGGCCGGCTGCGGCGGAGGGGGCGGCGGCGGAACCAGAAGCAGCGACGACGCATGGACCAACACCAGCCCTCCGATCTACACCGTCGAGGAAGCCCGGAAGCACGCCAGGTGGACGGTGCTGGTCTACCTCGACGCGGATAACGACCTCGAAAGCGCCGGCATCCACAATTTCAATCAGATGGAAGTGGTCGGGTCCACACAGGACGTTCACGTCATCGTGCAGATGGACCGCAAGACGGGCAGCGATCCGCAAAACGAGCAGTGGACCGACACTCGACGCTATCTCATCACCCGTGACACCGACACCGCCGTGATGCACTCCGTCCGGCTCGACAATCCACCGCTAGGCGAGCTCGATATGGGAAGCGGCGCGACCCTCAGAAGCTTCGTTAGCTGGGGCAAGGCCAACTTCCCGGCGGATCATTACCTGCTCGTCATCTGGGACCACGGATCGGGATGGCAGGCGAGGTTCAACGTCACTGCCCAGTATAAGTATGTCGCCGCCGACGACACAAGCGGAACGGCTATCGACATCAAGGAGATTCCGCCGGCGATGGCAGATCGCCGCGTTGACGTGCTTGCTTTCGACGCGTGCTATATGCAGCAGTTGGAGGTCGCATACGAACTGCGCAACTGCGCGCGCTACATGGTGGCTTCGACCGCGTCGGAGCCTTCGCCGGGTTACAACTACTCGCGGGTGCTGGGGCATATATCGGGCAGCAGCGATCCGGAGCAGCTCAGCCGGATGATTGTCCGCCAATACGCCGCGGAATACCCCAACGACAGCCGCATAACGCAGAGCGCGGTCGATCTTTCGCGTGTCGCAGCGCTCGCCGACGCCGCCGGCGGGCTCGCGCAGGTGCTGGAGGCGCATGCCGACGACCGGGCGGCGGCCCTCGCCGATGCGAGGCGGCGTTCGCTGGACTTCGCGACCGTCGGCACTCGACGCTACAGCCTCGACCTCATCGACTACGCATACCGGTGCGCGAACGCGGTCGGTGCGGATGCCGGCGACGCCTACGCGCAGTTGCAAACCGCGTTCGACGCGGCTGTGATCGATTCGGTGCGCAGCCTGGACTTGCCAAACGCCCACGGACTCGCCATCTATGTCCCCCCGCCGACCCAATATGACATCAGCTACGCTGAGATTCAGTTTGCGCGAGATACGGCATGGGATGAGTGGCTGCGGGCTCAGCGGCAGTAGGGGACGGCCGAGAAGGACTTCGATTGTCAACTGCCGAAGTCGAAGTGGGCATCGCGATAAGCCGATCCCGTCTAAGCCATAACAGCAACCACCTACGGAGGAAGCAATGACAACGATGCGAACGTTTATGATCGTCATAGCTGCGGTTCTGATTATCGCAACCGCGGCGTACGCTACGGCGGCCTGGTCGAAGCTGTTTGCGGACACATACAAGCCAAAGGCAGACAGCGCCGTCGCAAAGGCCAAGTGCCAGCTTTGTCATATGAAGAAGATGTCGGACGGCCTCAATGCTTACGGCGACGCCCTCAAAGGCAAGAAAGCCGAAGCGGCTTCGCTGAAAGCCATCGAAAACCTCGACTCGGATAAGGACAAGTTCACGAACATCGCCGAGATCAAAGCCGGCACGCTGCCTGGCGACCCCAACAGCAAACCCGCCGCCAAGTCGGGTCCCAAGCCGCCGGCCAAGCCGTCAAAGCCGAAAAAGTAGCCGCAGACGCGTTGCGTCGGGGTCGCGTTCGGCCCCGACGCAACGCGGCACAATCCGGCAGACGGCCAGCTCCCGGCAGAGTTCGCTTTCGCAGGACCGGTAAGCCGGAAAGCCTCGGGCAGCCGTGGTATAATCGAGACATATGACTCGGAACCTGCGCCAACACTGGCTGATCTACTGTCTGCTGATCGCAGTCACCCTCCCGATCTACCTCCAGACGGTCAAGTTCCCATTCGTCAACTATGATGACTACGGCTACATAGTGCTCAATCCGCACATCAAGCGGGGGATCAACGCACGGAGTATTGCATGGGCGTTTGACAACCGGCGCGACGCGAACTGGATGCCGCTGGTGTGGATTTCGTTCATGGTGGATCACATAACGGGCGGGAGCGCGCCCTACTCCATTCGCGGCCACGAGATGGAAAACCCTGCGCCGTATCACCGCACCAATGTGATCCTGCACGTCCTCAATACGCTGCTGCTGTTCGCCGTGCTCAACGCAGCGACCGGAATGCGTTGGCGGAGCGCGTTCGTGGCTGCGCTGTTTGGCGTGCATCCGCTGCACGTGGAGTCGGTGGCGTGGGTTGCGGAGCGTAAGGACTGCCTGAGCACGTTGTTTGGATTGCTGACGTTGGGCGCATACGTGTGGTACGCCCGGCGGCCGAGTGTGGGCCGTTACGCGGCGGCTGCGGCGGCATTCGCGCTGGGGCTGATGTCCAAGTCGATGCTGGTGACCGTGCCGGTATTGATGCTCCTGCTGGACTTCTGGCCGCTGAGACGGTTGGCGGAAAATGGAAAGCGAAAAGCGGACAACAAGGAACGCAGCGGGCAACCGTCGAATGCCGGCCCATTCGCTCTCCTCGTGGAGAAAGTGCCGTTTGTGGGGATGTCGCTGGCGGTTGGCATAGTTACGGTGATGCAGCAGGCGCACGCAGGGGCGGTGAAGGCGGTCGCGACGTATCCGATGGGCATACGGTTACCCAACGCGATCGTTAGCTACGCGGCGTATGTTTATAAGATGTTCTGGCCGACCGGACTGTGCGCGGCCTATCCGCATCCAAGGGACACGCTTCCGGAGACGTTGGTTGTGACGTGCGCGGTGGCGTTCGGTGCAGTGACGGCTGCGGCGGTGGCATTGCGGAGGCGTGCGCCATACCTGCTGGTTGGATGGCTGTGGTATGTGATCGCGCTGCTGCCTGTGATCGGAATTATCCAGATCGGAGATCAGGCGATGGCAGACCGCTACGCATACATCCCACTGATCGGGTTATTCATTGCGGCGGCGTGGGGGATTCCGGAACTGATTGCCGTCAGGGCGCGATGGGCGCTGCCGGCCGCCGCATGCGCAGCAGTGGTTGCTCTGGGTTGGGCAGCGCACGCACAGGCACAATACTGGCGAAGCGATCTGGCGCTGTATGGACGCGCGGTCGATGTCACGGTGCGCAATCCCTTCGCTCAACGGGGGCTGGGCGCGGCTCTGGAGGACGAAAAAAAGGACTACCGCGCAGCCATCGCGCACTATCGCATCGCGGCAAGCTACTGGAACGACGACATCACCTACTACCGCCTGGGGCAGGCGCTGCACAGGACAGGCAATATCGCGGAGGCGGCCGAGGCATACCGGGCGGCGCTAAAACTGAGGTCGAGCCATTTCCTGGCCGCGAACAACCTCGCCTACATACTCGCAACCAGCAGCGATCCTGCCGTTCGCGACCCTGACGAAGCAGTGAAATGGGCCAAACTGGCCTGTCGGAACGCCTCGAAACAGAAGCGGGCCGATGCGATGGATACGCTGGCGATCGCCTATGCATCGGCGGGACGTTGGCAGGATGCGATCCGCACGGCTCAGCGGGGCGCGGCGCTCGCGGAGGCGCAGCACAAGCCGGCGCTTGCACGCGACATAGCAGCGAAACTGGCCGCGTATCGTGCGCACCGGCCGTATCATCCGTAGTCGTGCTTCGATACGGCCGCCGACGGCGGCCTACTCAGCGACTGCAGCATAGGGGATTTCGGGAGCCTGTTCAGTCTTGTGGGAATGTCCAACCCGCTAACCCTGAGTGCGCAGCGTATCGAAGGGCGCTCAAGGCTCCACCGCGCTTCGATACGACCTTCGTTGCTCAGGTCCACTCGGCGCTAGCGGAGTTCTGTCCTGCAAGACTGAACAGAAACGATTTCGGAATCGGGAACGCGTCTTCGGGGCGGCATGGTATAATCTGCTGAGATGAAGAAGGAGTCCAAACCCCGCCGCGACTGGTCTGCAGATTTGCTGCTTGTCGGGCTGACGGCTGCTTGTCTGCTGCCGTTCGTGGGCAAGGCATTCAACATCGACGACCCGCTTTTTGTCTGGGCGGCACAGCACATCCGCGCGCATCCCCTGGACCCCTATGGTTTCGACGTCAACTGGTATGCGCTGAGCAAGCCGATGTGGGAGGTGACCAAGAATCCTCCGCTGGCGTGCTACTACATCGCGTTCGCGTCGCGGCTGGTGGGCTGGCGCGAAGCGGGCATGCATGCATTCTTTTTCGTGCCCGCCGCTGCGGCGGTGCTTGGGACGTATCGACTTGCTGCGCGTATGTGCAAAAACCCCGTCGTCGCAGCGCTGGCGTGCCTGCTGACGCCGGTTTTTGTGGTGTCGAGCACGACGGTGATGTGCGACGTGCCCATGCTGGCGCTGTGGGTGTGGGCAGTGGAGTTCTGGATTCGGGGGCTGGACGAGAGGCGTTCGTGGATGAACATTCTCTCAGCGGTTCTCGTGGCGGCGGCGGCCCTTAGCAAGTACTACGGGATGTCGTTGATCCCGCTTCTGATCGTCTACACGCTCGTAAGGGAGAAGCGGCTTGGGTCGTGGGCCGGCTGCTTGCTGATACCAGTCGCGGTTTTGCTGTGGTATCAGGCGACGACGCATTCGCTCTATGGACGCGGATTGCTGACGGACGCGGCTTCTTATGCATCCATGAGCCGCTTCGGCCGCGGCGCGTTTGTCGCGCAGATGCTGTTCGTGGGCCTAACGTTCGCAGGCGGATGTTTGGCCTCCGCGCTTTTCTATGCCCCCCTGATCTGGCGGTGTAAGCACTTGCTGGCAGGAATCGGATTAGCAGCCGCCGTAGCAGTCGTGCTCTCGCGGATCGGCTCCGTGGGCAGGTTCTCACTTGCGGGGACATCGGGTGAGCCGAATTGGGTCGTTATCGGGCAGATGAGCGTGTTCGCGACGGTCGGTTTGAGCCTGGTGGCTCTGTGCGTTACGGACATGCTGAGACGTCGGGACGCGGACTCGGCGCTGCTGGCGACATGGGTCCTCGGAACGCTGGTGTTCGCGTCGCTCGTCAACTGGAGCGTCAACGGTAGATCGATTCTGCCCGCTGCCCCCGCGGCAGCCATATTGATCGCACGCAGGCTGGAGGTGCTGCAAAGCGCGGCATCCGGCAGGCGGTCGTGGCGGATGATGATTCCGTTGATCCCGGCCGCGCTGCTGTCAATGTGGGTCGCTTACGGTGACTACGCTTACGCCCAGGCGCAGAGGACGGCAGCCCGTGAAGTGCTCGCGCGATACGCGGGAGGGGACGGCATAGTGTTCACGGAGGGGCATTGGGGGTTCCAGTACTACATGCGGTCGGGCGGCGCGGTCGATCTCGACTTTGCGGAGTCGCGCCTGTCTCGCGGCGACGTGGTGGCGGTCCCCAGCAACAATGCCAACCTGGTCAAGCTGCCTGCCCAGGATTTCGAACGGCGCGACACCATCAGAGTGCCGATTCGGAGCTTTATGGCAACACAGCAGCCGAAGATGCGGGCCGGATTCTATGCCGACGTATTCGGGCCGCTGCCTTACGCCGTCGGCGTCGTGCCGGATCAAAGGGTCGACATCTATGTCGCATGCAAAAACCTCACGATCAGACAGGCGAAGATCTACGTTCAGTGAGCGGGGAGTTGGAACGTGTACATATACGCGGCACCGGCGGACTCAACCGCGAAAAAGGCGATGGAGCCCGCAGCAGCCAACCGAGCCATGGCTCCGGCGGAAAGGATCGGCGGTGAAATGCGTCCGTTCAGCCCGCACCGTCGGTTGTAATATGATGGAAAGCGGGGGAAAGCAATCGGATTGAGGCAGACGGCGACGCCGCGGGCGAGGGAATCTTTTGGCGTGCGGGATCTCGTCGTGTGCGCGGTTCTGATGGCCATAACGGTCGCGGTCTACCAGCACGTGACGAGCTGCGACTTCGCACATTATGACGACGACATCTATCTTCTCAAGAACCCTCACGCCCTGGGAGGGCTGACCGTTGACAACCTTGCGTGGGCGTTCGTAGGAAAATACGAAGCCAACTGGATGCCCGTTACATGGATATCGTTCTTTGTGGACCGCGAGCTGCATCCGGACAGATACGGCCCTCAGAATCCCGCCATCTACCACCGCACAAACCTGATCCTGCACGTGCTCAACACGCTGCTGCTGTTTGCGGCGCTGAGCGCGCTGACGCGATCACGGTGGCCGAGCGCTGCGGTTGCAGCGCTTTTTGCAGTGCATCCGCTGCATGTGGAATCAGTGGCGTGGATTGCGGAACGAAAGGACGTGCTGAGCACTTTTTTCGCGCTTCTGACGATCTGGGCCTACGTGGGATACGCTCGGGCAGGAATGAACACATCCCGGACGCCCGATGACAGGCTCAAGAGCCGGAGGCGCAGGCCAAACCGATCACCGGCCAGGCAGGCGGCGGCTCCGGACCGTGGTAAGGCGTGGCGCTACGCGCTGGTGGTCGTGCTATATGCGCTCGGCCTGATGTCCAAGTCGATGCTGGTGACGCTGCCCATACTACTGCTGCTGCTGGATTTCTGGCCGCTGAGGAGAGCAGTTGAAAGCTCGAAGTTGAAGGTTGGAAGCGAGGAATCGGGTGGGACAGCGACTTCGCTTCTCTTCCCTGCTCCCCGTTGTCTATTACCTCTCATTGTTGAGAAGCTGCCGTTGTTGGGGATGGCGTTGGCGACGGGCGTGATCGCGATATTCGCCCAACGCTGGGGACATTCGCTGGGTTCGTTCGAGCACTATCCGGCAGGGGTCCGGCTGGCAAACGCGGCGGTGAGCTATGTCGCCTATATCGGCAAGTCGTTCTGGCCGACGAGACTGGCCTGTTTCTATCCTCATCCGCTGGACACGATCCCGACCTGGCAGGTAGCGGCTTCCGCGGGTGTGCTTACGTTGGCGACCGCGGTAGCGATTGCGGTGTCGCGGCGGCTGCCGTATGTGACCGTCGGTTGGCTGTGGTATGTGATCACGCTTCTGCCGGTGATAGGGATCGTTCAGGTCGGCGGACAGGCGATGGCCGACCGCTATACGTATATACCGTTGATAGGGTTTTGGGTGGCGTTGGTGTGGGCGGCGTATGAGTTCGTCGGCAGGACGCGTGCCGGCGTGGTCGCTCTGTCGGCTGCGATGGTGGCAGCAGTGGCCTTGCTGGCAGGACAGGCCCGCTTACAGACGCGCTACTGGAGCGACGGCCTGACGCTTTTTCGGCACGCGGCGGAAGTGACGGCGAAGAACACGATGGTCGAGTATAACCTCGGCTGCGCGTACAACGCCAGGGCGCAAGAGATACTCCGCCAGGAGCCTTCGATCTCCGAGCACGACCGCAAGGCGGCAATCGCCGACCTCGCCAGGGCGGAGAAACATCTGCGCGAGTCGGTGCGGCTGGACCCCAAGAACGCCGAGGCGCAAGGCAACCTGGGCGGCGTTCTGTATACTCAGGGCAGGTTCGGAGAGCCGGCGCATCGGCAGAGGCTCTTCGAGGAGGCGTATGAGCACCTGGCAGCGGCCCTGCGGTTGATGCCCGACGATCCTCAAGCACATCGCAATCTCGCCTCGATCCTGCTTGCTCAAGGCAAGCTCGAAGCGGGCATCAGGCAGCTCAAGGAGTACCTGAAGGCTCGGCCGCAGGACCTTGAGGCAGCCCGAGTACTTCAGGAAGTGGAGGCAATGAAGGCGGCGCGGGAGTCCGCGCCATAGGTATGTGTGGCATAATCGATCTGTAAGGCTGATATGATGGTGCACGCGCCGAGGTAGGCTTATGTTCAAGGACAAAAAGGTAGTAGTCGTGATGCCGGCGTATAACGCGGCCCACACCCTGCGCAAGACCTACGACGAGGTGATGGCGCAGGGCGTTGTGGACCTGGTGATAGTGGTCGATGACGCCAGCCACGACGAGACATTTGCCATCGCAAAGACCCTGGAGCATACCCTAGCCCACAAGCATTCGCAGAACATGGGCTACGGCGCGAACCAGAAGACGTGCTATCGACTGGCGCTGGATCAGGGCGCGGACATCGTAGTGATGGTGCATCCGGACTACCAGTATACGCCGCTGCTGCTGCCCGCGATGGTGAGCATGATCGGCCACGGGTTGTATCAGTGCGTGATAGGGTCCAGAATCCTTGGCGGACGGGCAACGCGCGAAGGAATGCCGCTGTGGAAATACGTCGCCAACCGGTTCCTCACGCTCTTCGAGAACATACTGCTGGCGGTGAAGGTTTCCGAGTACCACACCGGCTATCGCGCATTCTCCCGCGAGATACTCGAAAAGCTGCCGCTCGAGGCCAACTCCGACGACTTCGTGTTCGATAACCAGATGCTCGCCCAGATCGTGTGGTACGGCTTCACGATCGGCGAGGTAAGCTGCCCCGCCAAATACTTCGCCGAAGCAAGCTCCATCAACTTTCGCAGGAGCGTGAAGTACGGCTTCGGCTGCCTGGCCACCGCGCTGAAGTTCAGGCTGGCGAAGTGGCGGCTGATCCGGTCACCGCTCTTTCCCTACCAGCGCTCGTAGCTGACGAGTTCGGACAACGGTTTTCGCTTCTTTTCGCGCGGGGAATCGGCCGGGTAACCGAGCGGAGTGAACGCAATCGGCTCCACTCCATCCGGCAGGCCGAGTACGTCGCGAGCTGCGACCGGGTCGAACGCGCATATCCAGCACGTGCCGAGTCCCTCGTTGGCGGCGGCAAGGATCAGATGATCCATCGCAATTGCCGCGTCGATGTCCGACGAGTTCTTGCCGTCCGAGGAACGCACCCAAGCTTCGCTTACTATGGCGCAGGCGCAAATGACAATCGGGGCCTGTGTGAACCAGTCCGCGCCGTAGACGCGCTTGAGATCGTGCAGACGGCCGGCGGTGTGAACGACTATGAACCGCAGCGGTTGGCGATTGGCGGCGGTCGGCGCGAGCCGCATCGCTTCGAGGACTGCGGCGAGCTTGTCGTCGGGTACCGGGTCGGGCCTGTAGGCTCTGACGCTGTATCTTGCCGCGATCAATTCAGCAAACTCCATCGGGTAGTCCTCCTTCGTTAGAAAGCGACACTGTAGACGACGGCGTCCGCGAACTCCAGCCTCAGCCGAACGCAGTCGAAGAGGTGATCCGCGACATTCGCGGCCTTCCATCGAAGGACGTGGGACGCGGAGTCGCCTTCGACCGGCAGTGAGTCCATCAGATGGAAGCCTGGAAGCTTCGCGCCGAAGCCGTCGCACAGTTCGGCGCGAAGCCAACCGCGCACGTCTGCGTCCAGGACGATATCGGGCCTGCTGAGCACGAACGGCTCGGTCACAAACCCGCCCGGTGTCCGGCCGGCGGCCACGCCGACGAATCTGTTTGCATCGAACGCCGCGGCCATAGTAGTCACCTCCCACTGTCTGGTGTTGTGCGGGTTGGGGGTGGCTGTGAAGACGGTCATCCACCGCCCGCCGACGTCGAGCCAGCGGTTGGCGGCGTAGATGCCGGCCGACGCTGGGCCGGGGCAGCGCGGGATCCACCCACCGCGCACGGGCCTTTGCCATCGGCGGCCGTCAGTCGAGAAACAAAGATCGGTGTCCATAGTCTGCTGTCCGTCTTCGACCCTGTAGTAGCCGAGGCTGCCGATCATAAAGTCCTCCACCCACTGGACGCCGAGAAAGTAGAACTGCACGTCCCAGGGGTCGCGTTCATCGGGTAGTATAACCAACTCGGCGTCGCTCCAATCGATTCCGTCCGCGCTGAGTCTGCGCTGGATAAGCCGGTGCACGCCTGGGGCGTTATCGACGTCGACGCGCCTGGATGGGATGGCCGGGTGCAGCCAAACGGAGTAGCATTCGAACCGTCCGAGCCGGTCGTTATAGTAGAAGTTGGCAGAGTCGTTGCTCCAGAGGCGTTTTCTCGCGAGCACGCGGTCGGGCGGCAAATCCACCTTGACCGCCTCGTGAACGCCAAGACCTTCGGCCAGCTTCCACAGGCCGCCGTCGGCGGGATGGTAGAGCACGGGCCTGTCGACATCAAGGACCCGCCATTTCAGACCCTCCTCGCTTTCGGCGACGAGGCAGCGGAGGTGGCCGTCCCTGTGTTTCCAGAAATACATTCGCCAGCGGCCGTTGGGCAGCCTGATGACCTGGGGGCCAGCGGCGGCGGTCTGGTCGCCGGGGAGGTTTGCGAATTCGACGAGATTGGTCTCTCCAAGACGGCAGGCCGACCAATTGACCGCGTCCCCGGATTCCCAGATTCCGATTCGCATCGTCCTGTGGTCCGTTGAGTATACGGTCGCGTAGGCGCGGAATGAGCCGTCATCGAGCACGACGAGATCGGAGAAGCTGACGTTGCGAAGTCCGGTGCCGGATTCCTCGACGTTACATCGCAGCGTCTCGATCGGCGCATACACATGATGGACGCTGCGGGCACCGGCAGGACCCGCTTCGTCGAGCCAGAATCGGCGGCGCGAAATCGATGCGTTGGGCGTTGGTGTCGGCATACGATTGTCATTTCACGCTCGAGTTCGAGCTTTCCTTCCCGACGGGCAGGATTGGGCTGGGGCAACTGATAAATAAGCTCGCGCATAAGATAAGGTGATGAAAGCGTATCTATTTACGAAGGCCGCAGCAGAAAAGGACGCGGCCCATCGAGCAGCGGCGCGAGCTTGCGCAGGGCGAGTGCTGCCGGCTGTGGGTGTACGCGCGCTCGATCAGTAATGACGAATTGAGCGTGGCGACAGGAGCGGCGGCAGCGGCGGTGATGCTGTTCCTGTTCAAGAGAACCGGCGGGCTGCAGTGGGACTTCCAGTGCGGATTCTGAGGAGCTACTTGAGCAGCACGGCGCACTGCTCACGGGATTTCGCCTCGAAAACGAGCTTGAGGACGCGGCCGGCGCGGGTGATGGCGGCGTATTGGTTGTCTTCTACCTTCTCTATACGCGACGCGCCGGTCGGGGCGGGTTTGTCCTTGAGATAGGTACGGTTGAAGTGCACGAAGGCGGCTGAGGCGGCCCGTGCGGACGGATAGCGGACGATCAGGAGTCTCGGCTTGGCGGAGTCGATGTTGTATTGGGCAAGGACACAGTCCGTCTTGTCCGAAAGGTCGAGAATGTTGCCGTCGGCCAAGTAGAAGTGATAGTTGAGCACGGTGTGCTTGTGGAAGAAGTGAACGCTGTCGGCGATCAGGCCGGGCTTGGGAAGAAGAGACAGAATGCAGGGACGCTTGCCGGTGCCGGAGATCAGGCTTGATATGTGGCGGCCCAACGCTATTATGGCCGCCTTCGCTGCGGGAGTCTCGCGTTCGGCAACAATTCGCACGAAATACGTGTTCTTCCAGAACCGCAGCAGGCCGGAGCCGTAGTCGCAGTCCTGGCCGATGCCGGTCGGGCCGGTTGCGCCGCGTTCATGCGACCAGACGCCGTACGCGTCTGCAGAGTCCGCGAACCGGTAGACCTCGGCGGTGATCCTCGGCTGGTAGGCGCGCGCATAGCTGCGGGCCGCAAGGTCGCGAAAGCTGTAGGCAAGATACAGCTCGCCTGCACCGTCCATGTAGTCGAATATGTTCGATTTCGTCACGACCTTCGTCGCTCCGGACGCCCGCCAGCCGGAGGTGCTGCCCGGGAGCATGGACGCATGCCACGCCGCGTCACATGCATTGCAAAGCAATCCCGCCATCGCCAATCCGAATACACAGCAACAGTATCTGACCATTCACACCAAAGCGGCGGATGTGGCCGCCGTCCGAGCCGTATCCTTGCAAAACGCGCCGCCCTTCGATACGCTCGTTCCTCGCTACTCAGGACTGACGGAGCGTACACCCGCACGCCCGGCGGCGGAACACCGCCGGCGCACACGACAGCGCCCCCGACGCCTGAACCCGGCGTCCGAGTCATTCGCGCCGCCACACCTGCATTTTGCAATCCCCAAGCAGTACCCCGTCATTCCGAACGCAGTCAGGAATCTGCTTCTTGTGCCTTCCGAAAAGCAGATTTCTCGCTTCGCTCGAAATGACGGATGGTGTGCAAGCTGTAGAGCGTAAATCACCTAGACTTCGAGTTCGATAATTCTGATCTTGCTCAGGTCGCTGGTGCCAAGGTGATACCTTTTATCGGCCACCTCGATGTGCTTCGGCGGCGGGCTGATGACCCAGCTCGGCGGCTGGGTTGCGTTGCGCTTCTTCTGAATGATGTCGAGACAGACCGCATCGACCGCGACAGGGTCGGTTCCGAGTATCAGGCCCTTGTAGTCCCAGAGGTAGCGCGGATCGATCTGCGGGCCGCCGTTGTAGAGTATCTTGAGCGCGTCGATGATGACGAGCTTGGTCTTGCCCTTGAGCGCCGGGTGCTCCCACATCTCGGCGAGGTTGGCGCAGGAATCGCCATGATACCGGCTGGGGTTGGGATGGCAGCCGGCGTAGTTCTTTATCGCCGCCGCGATGCCCGACAGCCAATGCGTCTTCAGGCCAGGCACGTTGATCAGCGCGGTAAAGCCCTCGGGTTTCCTCGCGTCGCGGTCCCAGACTTCGGATTTGGTGACGCCGATGGACGCAAGCCGCCGAGTGATGGCGTCGGTAAGTTCCGAATGCGTCACGGTCATCTGCTTGGACATCTTGATGCCGACCGCGTCCTCTCGCTTGAAGTAGGCTTTCCACGCCTCGGCGACGGTCTTCTTGCCCGAAAGCCTGCTCATGCCCGCATCCAGCATCTTCTCAAGCAGGGCCTTATTGAGGTTGCCGTCCTTGTCGAGCACACCCTTCGATTTAACTATCACCACCGTCGCAGCAGGCTTGCCGGCGGAATCGGCAATCGCGCGAAGATGGCCGAGGCCGATCGCGGCGCCGATTGTAGTATAGGCCGCGCCCTTCAGCAGGTCGCGGCGAGTGATGACATGACGTGCGTCCTCGCGTTGCATTGTCAGCCTCCAACAATGAGGATTGCTGGCATATTACCACATATTCGAGGCACGCGCTATATGCCGCGCGCTAGCCAGGGCTGGCGGGAACCGAGTGGTTCTCGCCCATCTTGGTTACGCTGACGAAGCCGTTGCTCTCGAGGATGGCGGCGTGCACCTCGGACAGATCGTGAATCCCTTGCCTGCGCAAGATCGCCTTCAGCTCATGGACGCTAAGCAGTTCCTTGTCCAAGTTCTTTTTGATGATGTTGCCGTTGTGGACGAGCAGCGTGGGCACGCCCTGGATCAGGTATTCGGCTCTCTTCGACCTGAACGTCAGGTAGGCAACGCCAATGCTGAGCGCGATGATCACGCTTGCCAGGATCAACCCGCCACTCACGGAGTTGTCGCCGCCGTTCATCGCGTTTTGCACGGCGTTGCTGATGAGCAGAATCGCCACAAACTCCCCCGAACCCATTTGACCGATCTGCCGCTTGCCTCCCAGACGCAGCAGCACGAGTACGGCTACATACACGACCACCGCCCTGACGATAAACAGCCAGTATGGAAAGGACAACTGCCAAAGTGAGCTCATACCGTTTCCTCCCGACAGGGGCAGCAATGCCCCACTATTTGCGTTCTCGAAACTGGATGTCGCGGCCCAACCGGATATTCACAGGGCCGAGCAGGCCGGATGGGAGCAGTGGGTCGTTCTTGCCCCACATCCGCCAGCTTGTGAATGTATGGCGGCCCGTCGGGCTGGGTTTGCCTTCGGAGAGCCATTGCGGCCAGGACTTGAGCGTGCCGTCGAGATTGCGGTCGCTGTCCTCGGGAAGCTGCTCATCGCCGATCATCCGGTTAACCCAGAGGTTGGTCACCTTGACCTCCAGGTCGTTTGTGCCCGGCCTCAAAACACCGGTAACGTCCGCTCGATACGGCGGCTGCCAGAGTACGCCCAGATCCCTGCCGTTGAGTTTCACTTGTGCGATGACCTGCACGTCACCCAGGTCGAGGCAGGCGGCGTTGCCGGGCGCAAGGAAAGATTTGGGCACGTCGAACGTCTTACGGTAGGCCGCCGTGCCGGAGAAGTACTTGACTCCTATTTCGGCGCTGTCCGACCACGAGGTGAGGCGATCGAGCTTTATCTTTCCGGGCGCTCCGGAGTTGGGCGGGAAGATGAGCGTCCACGGGCCGCCGATCTCCAGCGGCGGCGGAAGCGTCGGGACGGTGACACTCGTCGTTTTGCCGCTGCGGTGAATGAGTTCGTATCGGCCGGACTGCCACGCCGTCGCGCTGCCGTCGCCGCGAAGGTCGATGCCTGGCGCAGGGGTGGCGGCAGCGACGATGTCGATGGTCTCCGGATCGGCGGCGGCGACCGTGAAATGTTTGCCATCTATCGTGTAATCGACGATGAGGGTTTTCACGACACCGTAGGCCGGATCGTCGCCCGCAGCCATGTCGGAGACTCGGAAGCTGGTCTCGCCGGCGTCCACCTTGTTCTGCACCTTGCCGCGAACGTCGCGGGTGCGCGCGGGATCGTCAAGTATGCCATAGACGGCCTTGTCCACGGTGATCTTGGGCACGGGTTGGGGCGCGGCGGAAAGAACCGGTCTGCCGTCGCGGGTCACCGCAACGATGGGATCGTCCGCGCTGCCGGTGCGGAACACCACGAAAACCGAGCCGCTGGGGCCGAGCGTCAATACTACCGACGTAACGCCGTTCGTCATCTCGTAGACGGGAGCGCGCTCGATGCGGCCGGTGTCGGGCCACCACAACTCCGGGCGTTTTCCGGTGACTCGAAACGCGCACGTGGAAGTGACCGCGCTCGGACGCGAATTGGCAACGAAATAGATGTCCGTGCCGCCCGCGCGGCGGTGAATCCAGCGCAGGTGCTGCGGGGCGGCAAAGTCCGGCGGAATCCCGACGCGGGCAAGTAGATCTTCGGGGCAAAGACCCCATATCACGCGTCCGCGGCCATACCGGTGTTCCTTGACGATCTTGCCGTCGCAGTCGCCCCAAAGCTCCGCGGCGATGCGCCTGACTTCCTCGTCACAGGCCGGGTAGCCGGTCAGGCTGGGCGATCTCGTCGGGCGGGGACCGATTACGGTCGCGCCGGCGGCGACGAGCTCCTTGATCCTGCTGAGCAGAGCGGGGGTCATGGTGTCGGTGTCCGGCAGGGCAAGGACGCGGTATGACATGCCGTCGGAGACCCCCTCCTCGCTCCCCCTTTGCAATGGGAGGAGTGCGATTTGGCCGTTTGTGACGGACATGCGGGTCAGCACGACCTCGGGGCTGCACTCATCCCAGCCATAGCCGCGGCGGGGATGGTCTGCAAATGCGTATGGCGGGAGTTCCGGTTGTAGATAGCAGATGTCGG
>Ga0272448_1001106_pt1 | contig 37835 bp, 38 predicted proteins | sample YNPCB0191_FD_202220 | JGI IMG/M metagenome (GOLD analysis project Ga0272448, IMG submission 202220) | Hot spring sediment microbial communities from Yellowstone National Park, WY, United States - YNP-CB-019-1 | ecosystem: Environmental > Aquatic > Thermal springs > Hot (42-90C) > Sediment...
TGCCGAGGAAGGCTTTGAGCGGTTCGTCCTCATTGAGGCGCTCGACATCGGCCAACGAGACGCCGCCGCTGGTGAAGGCGACCAAGAAACAGACCACATAGACTTCGGGATCGAAGCCGTGATGTTTGTCGGTGCGCGGATCGAGAGCGGGCTGCTGCTGGACGCGTTGGCGGAGGCCGAACTGTTCGAGCAGGGCGATGGGGGCGAGTTGGCCGCCGTGGGCGCTGGCGCGGCAGGCAGGACGAAACTCAATGTCCAAGCGGTGGGGTCGTAGCGAGTAATGTTTGCTCATCCCCTTTATAGACCGGCCCCCGCGAAAAACGTTCACCCAAAAGTGAAACTTTCATCACAATGCTAACGATTGAGGCTATCGAGGCTTGCGGGCAAACGGAAAACAGTTTAGACTGATACCGCTCAGAACCACCAATAGAGGAGACCCCCATGACCATCGTCCAGCAATTGCTGAAAGAAAAACCCGAAGGAACCTGGACTATCCATCCCCATGCCACGGTGTATCAGGCTCTCGAACTCATGGCCAAAAAAGACATCGGCGCGTTGGCCGTGGTGGATGACAAAGGCAGACTGGTCGGTATGTTCTCCGAACGCGATTATGCCCGCAAGGTGGCCCTGTTGGGTCGCACCTCCAAGACCACGAAGGTTGCCGACCTGATGACCACCGAGATCGTCTGCGTCAAACCCGAAACCACCGTCGAAGAATGCATGGCCCTGATGACGGAGCGACGCACTCGTCATCTCCCCGTCTTGCAGAACGGCAAGCTGATCGGCATGGTCAGCATCGGCGACATCGTCAAGGCCATCATTGTGGAACAGGAAATCACCATTCGCAGCCTCCAGAACTACATTCTGGGTTCCTACGAAAGCTGACGACCTGCCGCCCGCAACAGACGATCTCGCACCGCCAAACCAATCCCCTCCGCTGGCGGCAGCACACACAGAATCCTCTCCACCCCTTCCGCGTCCAGCCGCCGCAATTCGGCGTAGAGATTTTGCGCTGTCGGCTTCAACACGCCAATGCGACGCCCTTGCAATTGCGCTGCCCGCGCTTTCAGCGCCGCCTCCGTCTCAAACACCTCCAGTGGCGCGCGCGGCGCGTAATGCCTCAACGTCATCCCCGGCCCGACCAGGCCCTGCGCCGCCACCTCGTCGGCCACTCCGCCCGCGACGCGCAGGTCTCCCAATTGCTCCCGCGTCACGCCGCCCGGCCGCAGAATCACCGGCGGCGATTGCGTCAGGTCTAGCACGGTGGACTCCACGCCCAGCTCCGTTGGCCCGGCGTCGAGAATCAAATCCACCTGCTCACCGAGGTCGGCAACCACGTGCTCGGCGCGCGTCGGACTCGGACGCCCGAACCGATTCGCGCTCGGCGCCGCAATCGGCACTTGCGCCGCCGCGAGCAACGCCTGCGCCACGGGATGCCGCGGCATTCGCAACGCCACCGTCTCCCGCCGCGCCGTGACTTCATCGGGCACGCACGGGGCCTTGCGCACCACCAACGTCAGCGGCCCCGGCCAAAACCGCGCCATCAGTTCCGTCGGCAACGCCTGCGTGGTCAGCCGCTGCGCCATCGGCGGTCCGCTGACGTGAACGATGAGCGGGTCCCAGTCGGGCCGATCCTTGGCGGCGAAAATTTTCCGAACGGCCGCGGGGTTCAGCGCATTGGCTCCCAGTCCGTACACCGTCTCGGTGGGAAATGCGACCAGCCCGCCGGCGCGCAGAACGGCGGCGGCGCGCTCGATGGCGGCTGGCGTGGCGGGAACGAGGTTGTGACTGGCAGAGGGCATGATCGCGATTCATCTCAGCGACTCTGCCAGTTACGATACCAACAAGCGGGTGTCGGAACAACAGCGAAGAGTTTCGCCGCGCTGAGAGATGCGACTTGACCGGGCGGTGAGCGGCGAGTATGAGTCGGAGGGCGCTCCCAGAAGCGTTCGACGGAGAGGTGCCAGAGTGGTTGAATGGGCCGGTCTCGAAAACCGGTATGGGCCTGTGGTCCATCGAGGGTTCGAATCCCTCCCTCTCCGCCAGCGTGGAAACCCAATCATGAAAATCGCCAAAGCCGTCATCACCGCCGCCGGCAAAGACCAGCGTGCGCTGCCGCTGCAGCATCTCGTAGACCGCGATGGCCGCTCCAAGTCCGCCATCCAGATCATCATCGAGGAAGCCATCGCTGCGGGCGCCGAGGAAATCGCGATCGTCATCCATCCCGGCGACGAATCGGCGTTTCGCGCCGCCACGGCTCACCCCGTGGTGTTTATCCCCCAAATCCATCCGCGCGGCTACGGGCACGCTCTCTGGTGCGCGCGCCAGTTTGTCGGCAAGGAACCGTTCCTGCATCTGGTCAGCGACCACCTCTACGTCAGCGACCTGCCCAAACGTTGCGCGCAACAACTGGTGGAAATCGCCGCCGCTCACCATTGCGCTGTCTCTGCCGTTCAAGCCACCCGCGAAAACATGCTGCCTTATTACGGCACCGTCGGCGGCCACCGCGTCCCGCAGCACAAAAACCTTTACGTCGTCGAAAACGTCATCGAAAAACCCACCCCCACCGAGGCCGAACAACATCTGATCGTTCCCGGCCTGCGCGCCGGCCATTACCTTTGCTTCTTCGGAATGCATGCGTTGACGCCGACCGTGCTCGACCTGCTTGACGAAGCCGTTCACAACAACACCGACAACATTCAACTCAGTCCCGCCCTCGCCCAACTGGCCGCCCGCGAACGCTACCTCGCGCTCGAAGTCGCCGGCTCGCGCTACAACATCGGCGTCAAATACGGCCTGCTCGTCGCCCAACTCGCGCTCGCCCTGCACGGCGCCGACCGCGATGAAGTGCTGACGCAACTGCTCGAACTGCTGGCCAAACAGAAACCCGCATGAGCTCGCGTCTTGTCTCCATCATCACCGCCACCGACCCGGCCACGCGCGACCAGTCCCTCGACGCATTCTGCCGTCAGGCCTCCCGCGAAGAACTCCTCGCCGAGGCCGCCGCCCTCGACCAGTTCCGCCGTCGCTCCGACAACCTCTACGAACGCGTCCGCGCCCTGTTCTTCCTCTACGCCATCTACCGGTTCCATCTGCCCAACAAACTCGGAGCTTCCCGGTCCCTCATCCCGTTCGACGGTTACCAGCATCTGTTGAACCGACGCTTCGAGGAGGCAATTGATGTGTTCCTCCGATGCGAACCGTCCGACGGCATCGCCAGCGCGCTGGCCGCCGCTTACCACGACCTCGGTTTCCAGACCCTCGCCAATCAGGTCCGCCGCTCCGTCCGCTCTGTGCGCGGCAACCAGTGGATGTTCCGCATCGGTCATCCCGCCGACCAACCCCTCCGCATCCGTCCCGAACTTCTCCGCCAACCGTTCCCCCTTTTGCGCGAACGAACCCCCGTCCGCATGGACCTCTCCCACAGCGGTTGGAGCGACATCTTTTTCCTCGGCATGGATTTCCCCGAAGGCGCCCGCGTGCTCAACATCTCCATTGACCTCGGCATCCACGGACGCGACGCCGCGCCCCGCCCGCCCGTTGAGGCCTACCTGCGGGTCGTTGACCAACCGCTGTTGCGCCTGACCAGCGTGGACCTCGGCGCCACCGCCGACATCACCGACCTGAACGAAATCTTCGACTTCGCCCGCGATTACCTCGGCCTGCTGAAAGCTGCCGTCATCGCCGCCGGCATCGCCCCGCCGGGCATCGAAGGTTGCGGCGAGTCCTTGCAAGACCTCCTGGCCCGCATCGTCGGCCCCGGTCTCGGCCTCGAAATCGTCAGCAACGTCAACGACATCCCCAAAGGCTCGCGGCTGGCCGTCTCGACGACGTTATTGGCCTCCCTGATCGCCGTGATGATGCGAGCCACCGGCCAGGCGTCTTCACTGACCGGGCCGCTTTCCGAAAACGAACGTCGACTCGTCGCCGCCCGCGCCATCCTCGGCGAGTGGCTCGGCGGCTCCGGCGGCGGCTGGCAGGACAGCGGCGGCCTCTGGCCTGCCGCCAAACTCATCCGCGGCGAACTCGCCCGCGAAGGCGACCCCGAATTCGGGATCAGCCGCGGCCGATTGTTGCCGACGCACACACCCATCAAAATCGGCACGCGGCTCCAGGACTCGCTGGTGCTCGTTCACGGCGGCATGGCCCAAAACGTCGGTCCCATCCTCGAAATGGTCACGGAAAAATATCTGTTGCGCTCCGAACGCGAATGGCAGGCGCGCCAAGAAGCCATCCACATCCTCGACGAAGTCGTCGCCGCCCTCCAAGCCGGCGATGTGGCGCACATCGGCGCCGCCACCACCCGCAACTTCTTCGGCCCCATCCAGACCATCATCCCGTGGGCATCCAACCTCTACACCGAAACCGTCATTGACCGCGTCCGCGACCGATTCCGAGAACACTTCCTCGGCTTCTGGATGCTGGGCGGCATGAGCGGCGGCGGCATGGGCTTCATCTTCGAGCCGACCGTCAAACCCGCCGCCCAGGAAGCGCTTGCCGAAATCATGGCAACCACCAAGCGCCAACTCCAAAACGCGCTTCCCTTCGCCATGGAACCGGTCGTCTATGACTTCGCCATCAACGAACGAGGCACCTGGTGCGACATGGACAGCACGCTGTTGCCCGCCGGCTACTACGCGCTCATGGTGCCCGCGTTGCTGAAAGCCGACCGCCTCCAACTCAGCGCCGCCCGACGCGCCGAGCTGGAACAATTCGGCATCGCCTGTCGCACCTCGCCCGCACTGGCCGGGATGGTGCACGTCTTGTTTGAGCGGCTGTTTCCGCGACCGAAAACGGACAGCGGCAACCAGAGCCTGCAAGAGTTGCTCAACGAACTCGGTTTCGACCGCGCCCAACACGAACAAATACGCGCCGACCTCAAAAACGGCCGCATCGGCCTCGCGCAGAACAGACTCCCCGCCACCACCGTGGTCGAGGATGTCAAACCAGAGGACGTCTCCGCGCCGTGCGACCGCTACCGCGACCTCGGCCGCGAGGCCATTCGCCGGGGCGAAGTGGCCATCGTCACCCTCGCCGCCGGCATCGGCAGCCGTTGGACACAAGGCGCTGGCGTCGTCAAAGCCTTGCATCCGTTCTGCAAACTCGGCGGAAAATACCGCAGCTTCCTCGATATTCACATCGCCAAGGCAAAAGGCATCCCCCACATCGTCACCACCAGCTACCTCACCCACCGACAAATCGAACAGGCCGGACTGCCCGTGATCCTCTCGCCCGGACGCGCCGTCGGCTTGCGCCTGATCCCCATGGTGCGCGACCTGCGGTTCGCCTGGGAGGAGACCGCCCACCAGTTGCTCGACGAACAAAAACAAAAACTCCGCGACAGCCTCCACGCCGCGCTGATCGCGTGGGCACAGGCCATGGGCGAGGGCAACGACTACACCGACAACATCCCGACACAATGCCTCCACCCCGTCGGCCACTGGTTCGAGTTCGCCAACATGCTCCGCAATGGCACACTGGCCAAACTGCCCCACATCCGCTGGCTGATGCTCCACAACATTGACACCGTCGGCGCCGACCTCGACCCCGCCTTGCTCGGCCAGCACATCGCCAGCGGCGCCTGCCTCACCTTCGAAGTCATCACCCGACGCCTCGAAGACCGCGGCGGCGGCCTCGCGCGCATCAACGGCCGCGTCCGACTCGTCGAAGGACTCGCCCTGCCCCGCGAACAAGACGAATTCCAACTCACCTACTACAACACCATGACCACCTGGATTGATGTCGAGAAACTGCTTGCCGTCTTCGGACTCACCCGCGACGACCTCGGCAACGACGAGAAGGTTGCCACCCGCACCCGCGCCATCGCCGCCCAAATGCCCACCTACATCACCCTCAAAGACGTGAAAAAACGCTGGGGCCACGGCCAGGAAGACATCTACCCGGTCGCCCAATTCGAGAAACTCTGGAGCGACATGACCGCATTGCCCGAAGTGGATTGCCGATTCATCGTTGTGCCGCGTCTGCGTGGCCAGCAACTCAAGGACATCGCCCAGCTCGACGGCTGGTTGCGCGACGGCAGCGCTGCCTACGTCGAGCGATTGTGCGGCTGGCACCCCACCGCCCCATAACCGCCCGCACCGTTTCCCGCTTCGCTCTGGCAGCTTTCCGCTCGCCGTCCTCCGCTTTCCGCTCTCCGCTCTGCGCTCTCCACTCCCCCTCCCTGCTCCCCAATCCCTCCCCTGTCTCCCGTCCTCTCCCTCCCCGCCATCCCCACCCTGCCTCACCCGGCCACATCCAAAATCCCACTTATTTTCGTAACACCTGTTACGAGAATTCGCGGAATTTGTCCTTGCTGCACGTGAGGCGAAGCGATAGAAAACGCCGCCATGAAATTGATCTATGCCGAGATCCTCGATCTGTTCTGCTGGGGAATGGAAACGCTGACTCGACCCACGTTGTCGAATCTTCTGGCCGGGTACGAGGGATACGCTCACCGTGGCAGAACCGAAAGCCTGCTCGAACGCCTGCAACGCGAAGAACTGCTCCGCCGCGAGGGACGAGGCAAACATGCCAAGTTCACCATCACCGCCGCCGGTTGGTTGCGCGTGCCGCAAATGGATCCGGTCCAAAGCTGGAATCGCCCTTGGGATGGAGCCTGGCGGGTTCTGACGTTTGATTTGCCAGTGCAGCAGCGCCGCGAACACAAGCGCCTGTGGGAGGCGTTGCGATCCTACAAGCTCGGCCTGCTCCAAGGGAGTGTGTGGGTTTGGCCGCATGACCTCACGTCCATTCTGGGGCAAATGGTCAAGGCGCAAGGGGTACCGGAATGTTTTTGCGGATTCGTTGCTCGTGAGTTGTTTCTGTGCACCCACGCCGAAGTGGTGGCCGCCGCTTGGGATTGGGAAGAAATCACACGACGCCAGGAAAGTTATCTTCACCATCCATCAGCGACGCCCAAAGGAATCCAGCAAACCAAAGACCTTGCGCATCTGGCCGCGCTGGCTCGTTCTGAAAAGCAAGCCTACGAATACGCTCTCGCATGGGACCCGCTCCTACCAAGAGCGCTCTGGCCGAAGGACTACAAAGGTGTGCTCGTCCACACGCGCCACCAGAATTTGCGGCGGCTACTGGGGCAACAACTGGCCCGCCTTGCAAACAATTGATTTCCACTTATTTTCGTAACAGGCGTTCCTAAAATAAGTGGAATTAGGGATGGGAGGTGGGGGAGCGGGAACCGGAGCCGGAGCGATCGGGGAGGAAGGAAACGACGAGAAGCGCACGGGGGTGAGGGGCGGGGTCTAGGGAGTGAGGCGGCAGGATTGGGGCGGAGGGGGCGGGCGCGGGATCAGGCGCGGGGAAGGGTGAAGCAGAAGCGGCTGCCCTGACCCGGGGTGCTCTCGGCCCAGACGCGGCCTCCATGGGCCTGCACGATGTGTTTGACGATGGACAGCCCCAATCCGGTGCCGCCGAGTTCGCGGCTACGGGCTTTGTCCACACGGTAGAACCGCTCGAAGATGCGCGGGAGGTGTTCGGCGGCGATGCCGGGTCCGTTGTCGGCCACGCAACAGTGGATTTCGCCGTTTGTTTCACGCGCGCTGATCACAATGTGTCCGCCGGCGGGTGTGTATTTGATGGCGTTGTCGAGCAGGTTGGTGAAGACTTGGCGAAGTCGCTCGCGGTCGCCGCGGGCGGGCGGTAGGGAATCGGGGATTTCGATGGTAATGGTCATGTTTTTTTCGCGGGAGGGTCGGGAAAGTTCGGTGAGGACGGAGTCAGCGATTTCGCGGAGGTTCAGCGGGGTGAGGTCGAGGGTGGCGCGTTGGGATTCGAGGGCGGAGATGTGGAGGAGGTCTTCGACGAGTCGTTCGAGTCGTTGGGAGTGTCGCTGGATGGTGGCGAGGAACTGTTGGGTGGTGGTGGGATCGGGGGGATGTTCGTCGAGGAGGGTTTCGACGTAGCCTTTGATGATGGAGAGCGGGGTGCGGAGTTCGTGGCTGACGTTGGCGACAAACTCGGTGCGTAGGTTCTCGAGTTGTTTCAATCGGGTGATGTCGTGGAAGACCATGACGATGCCGGTGTTGTTTTGGAGGGCGGCGGCGTTGACGGCGAAGATCTGATCGGACGGGGTGTGGAAGGCGAGTTCTTTGGTGCCGGGCCGGGCGGCGAGTTTTTCCAGTTCCACGTTGCGGAAGACTTCGAGGACGGTTTTGCCGATGGTGTCGTCGGTGAGTTGGAATTGTTGGCGGAGGGCGCGGTTGAGCAGTCGAATGCGTCCGGCGGCGTCGGTGACGAGGACGCCTTCGGTCATGCTGGAGAGGATGGCGGCGAGGCCGGCTTTTTCTTCGTTGAGTTCGCGCAGCCGGGATTCGAGTTGTTGGGACATGTCGTTGAAGGCGCGGGCCAGCTCGCCGAGTTCGCCGCCGATGTGGTAGGGGGCGCGTCCTTGGAAATCGCCCCGGGCGACGCGGCGGGCCAGTTGGCACATGGCGTCGATGGGCTGGCTGTAGCGTCGCGCCAGCCAGAACAGCCACGGGGTGGCGATGCATCCGACGATGAGGCTGGCGGCGGCCACGGTTCGGCGGACGTGGCGGGTGGTTTCGGCGATGGTTTGCAGGGGGATTGCGACGCGCACGATGCCTTGTGGCGTGCGGGCGCCGGGCGGCAGGGCTGGCAGGGCGAGGTAGAGGAGGTCTTGGTGGATGGTGTCGCTGTGGCGTCGAGCGATACCGATGCCGCGGTGGAGGGCGTCCTGGACTTCGGGGCGGAGGAGGTGGTTTTCGATTTGTGTCAGCTCGTGGGGAGGCTTGTCGGATTCTCCGACGACGGTGCCGTCGCGCGTGATCAGGGTGATGCGGAGGTTGGTTTGCCGGCCGAGGGTATGGGCGAGGCGGTTGACTTCGTTGGTGTTCAGTGGCGTGGCGGCAAGCAGCGGGGCGGCGAGGAGGTGAACGAGGCGCCCGTTGCGTTCGAGATCCTGCTGGATGCGTTTCAGGAGGAAGGAGGAAAGGAAGATGTGGAGAAGTAATGTGACCAGCAGCAGCAAAGAGGAGAGGATGGCCATCAGGCCGAGAAACCATTTCCATTGGAGCGGGAGGCGGCGCACGGGGGCAACGTAGTCAACTTTGCGGACAGTTTCAATGGAAACGGTTCTGAGGGGCCGTAAAGGAATTGTTGCGTTTCGGTGACGTTTCGGTTACACGAAAGGCGGCGGCCGCTGCGAGTGCGGTCGCAGGAGGATTTTCATGTTTGATTCACGGAAGCAGTGGGTGGTGGTGGTGGTGTGTGCAGCGACGGTGGCGTGGGTGGGTTGCGGCCCGAAACGGGCGGCGATCACGGTGGCCGGCTCGACGGCGTTTCAGCCGTTTGCGGAGAAGCTGGCGGAGGAGCTGATGGCGAAACGTCCCGACCTTGCGATTACGGTGCAAGGGGGCGGTTCGGCGGTGGGGATTCAGTCGGCGTTGTCGGGCGCGGCGCAGATTGGGATGGCGGATCTGGTGGAGTTGCCGCCGGAGGCGAAATCGTTGACCAGCGTGGTGGTGGCGCGGGACGGGGTGGCGATGGTGGTGCATCCGTCCAATCCGGTGCAGAACCTGACGACGGACCAGATTCGGGGGATTTTCAACGGGAGGATTCGCAACTGGAAGGAGGTCGGCGGGCGGGACGAACCGATCACGGTGGTCTCGCGTGAGGCAGGGTCGGGGACACGCACGTCCTTTGAGCAGATCATCGGCGGGATTCGGCTCACGCCGGACGCGGTGGTGCAGGATTCCAACGGAACGATTCGTGAGACGGTGGCCAACGACGCTCGCGCGATCGGGTATTTGACGCACGGAGTGGTCAACGAGAAGGTGAAGACGCTGAAGGTGGACGGCAAGGAGTGCACGACGGAAGCGATTCTGGCGGGCGAGTACAAGCTGGTGCGACCCGTGTTTTTCCTGTTCAAAGGCGCGCCGCAGGGCGCGGTGAAGGAGTTTCTGGACTACGTGTTGTCGGCGGAAGGTCAGGAGATTATCAAGAGGAACGGATTGATCCCGGCGAAGTGAAGTTCAACCGCGAAAAGTTGGTGGAGCGCCTGTTGCTGGTGGTGGCCTTGTCGGCGATGGCTGCTCTGGCGCTGATCGCGGTGTTCATCTTCAAGGAGGGCGTTCCGTTTCTGCTGGAAGTCGGCCCGCGCCAGTTTTTGCTTTCGTCGGACTGGCGACCGCAGGAGGGGCGATTTGGTGTTTACCCGATGATTGTCGCTTCGCTCTGGGTCACGCTGGGCGCGATGCTGATCGGCGCGCCGCTGGGGGTGGCGGGCGCGATTTTTCTCAATGAATTCGTGCCGCGCTGGGTGATGCGCATCATCAAACCGACCATTGAATTGCTGGCGGGAATTCCGTCGGTGGTTTTCGGATTCATCGGCGTGGTGGTGTTGGCGCCGTTGATTCGGGCGCACTTGGGCGGGCCGGGCTTGTCGGTGCTGGCCGGAGCGGTGGTGCTGGGGATCATGGTGTTGCCGACGGTGATCAGCATTTCGACGGACGCCATCAGCGCCGTGCCGAACAGCTACCGCGAAGGGGCGCTGGCGCTTGGGGCCACGCGCTGGCAGGCGGTGCACATGGTGGTGCTGAAGGCGGCGCGCTCAGGTATTGTGGCGAGCCTCATCCTTGCGATGGGTCGCGCCGTGGGGGAGACGATGGCGGTGATCATGGTGGCGGGCAATGCGGTGAAGGTGCCGCACTCGGTGTTGGATTCGGTGCGAACGCTGACGGCGAACATTGCGCTGGAGATGGGGTATGCAACCGGCAAGCACCGGGAGGCGTTGTTTGCCACGGGAGTGGTGTTGTTTGTGGTGGTGATGATTTTGAACTCGATTGCGACCGCAGCGGTCCGACGCCGTTTCGGTACGAAAGGAACCAGAAAATGAGACTGCCGCCGAAATACACGCAGATGACGGCGGTGGCGGTGCTGGCGGGCGCGACGCTGGTGACGCTGGCGGCGCTGTTTTTCATCATTGTGTTCGTGCTCCACAAGGGGTTGCCGGTGGTGAGTTGGCGGTTTCTGTTCACCAACCCGCAGGAAATGGGCCGGGCTGGCGGCATTTTCCCGACGCTGGTCGGGTCGGTGCTGTTGCCGTTGCTGGGGATTGCCATTGCGATGCCGCTGGGGGTGGGCACGGCGGTCTATCTGACGGAGTACACGCGGGAAACGAAAGTGACGCAGGTGATCCGATTCGGCACGGATTGTCTGGCCGGGATTCCCTCGATCATCTTTGGGTTGTTCGGGTTCATCTTCTTTGTGGTGATATTGAGGATGGGCTGGTCGTTGTTGTCGGGCGGGCTGACGTTGGCGATCATGATTTTGCCGACGATCATCCGCACCTCGGAGGAAGCGATTCGAGCCGTGCCGTATGCGTATCGGGAGGTGAGTTTCTCGCTGGGGGCGACGCGGTGGGAAACGGTGGTCAAGGTGGTGTTGCCGAATGCGCTGCCCGGCATCGTGACCGGCTTGATGCTGGGGATTGGCCGCTGCATCAGCGAAACGGCGGCGGTGATTTTCACGGCTGGTTCCTCGTTGCGTCTGCCGCAATCGGCCTTTGATTCGGTGCGGACGATGGCGGTGCATTTCTACATTCTGGCCCGCGAAGGTCTCTCCAACGAGAACGCCTACGGCACGGCAGCGGTGCTGATCCTTGCGGTGCTGCTGGTGAATCTGACGGCCTACTGGCTGATGCACCGATTCATCGCGCGGAGGACGAAATGAGCGACGCCAAGATCATCGTCCGCCGTTTGAGCGTGTTCTTCGGCCCGGTGCAGTCGTTGCGCTGGGTGTCGCTGGAGGTGCCAAGAAACCGGATCCTCGGCATCATCGGCCCGTCGGGGTCGGGCAAGACGACGTTTCTGCGGACGTTGAATCGGCTCAACGATCTGACGCCGTCCACGCACATTGAGGGCGAGGTGTTGCTGGACGGAGAAGACATTTATCATCCGAATTACGACGTGGTGCGGCTGCGGAAACGGGTGGGAATGGTGTTCGCGCTGCCGGTGCCGCTGCCGATGAGCATCTACGACAACGTGGCGTACGGTCCGCGGCTGTCGGGAGTGCGAGCGCGCGAGCGGCTGGACGAACTGGTGGAGCGCAGCCTGAAAGCGGCGTTTTTGTGGGACGAGGCGAAAGACCGCCTGCACACCTCGGCGTTGCGATTGTCCGGCGGCCAGCAGCAACGGCTCTGTCTGGCGCGAACGCTGGCCATGGAACCGGAGGTGATCCTGTTGGATGAGCCTTGTTCGGGTCTGGACCCGATTTCGACCGCCAAAATCGAAGAGGCCCTGACGGCACTGAAAACCCGCTACACCATCATTCTGGTCACCAACAACACCAAACAGGCCGCGCGCGTGGCCGACGACGCCGCGTTTTTTTTGATGGGCGAGCTGATCGAGTTCGGCCCCACGGGCCAGATTTTCACCGTGCCGCGCGACCCGCGAACCAACGACTACGTGACCGGGAGGTTCGGCTGAGCGATGGCCACCGAGAACGTCATCACGGTGTCGAAACTCAATCTCTGGTACGGCTCGTTCCAAGCGTTGATAGACGTGAACATGGTCGTCCGCAAACAGAAAATCACCGCCCTCATCGGTCCGTCGGGCTGCGGCAAGAGCACGCTGCTGCGTGTTCTCAACCGGATGAACGATCTCATTGCCGGGGTGAAGATCAGCGGCGAAGTGCGGCTCGAAGGCAGGGACATCTACGCGCCCGGCGTGGACGTGTGCGCGTTGCGGGCGCGGGTCGGCATGGTCTTCCAGCGGCCCAATCCGTTTCCGTTGAGCGTCTGGGACAATGTCACCTTCGGCCTGAAAGTCGCCGGCTACAGCGACCGCAGGCGCTGGGAGGAGATTGTCGAACGCAGCCTGCGGGCGGCGTGGCTCTGGGACCAAGTGAAAGACAAACTGGATCATTCCGCGCTAGAGCTGCCGTTGGACCAGCAGCAGCGGCTCTGCGTGGCGCGCCTGCTGGCGGTCGAACCGGAAGTCATCCTGATGGACGAGCCGTGCAGCGCGTTGGATCCGATTGCCACCGCCAAAATCGAGGAACTTATGCTGGAACTGGTGAAAAAATACACGATAGTAATCGTGACCCACAACATGCAACAAGCGGCGCGCATCTCGAATTACTCCGGCTACATGCTGCTCGGCGAAATGATCGAGTTCGACGAGACACGCCGCCTGTTCACCAGCCCCAGGGACAAACGCACCGACGATTACATCAGCGGCCGCTACGGCTGAGAAAGAGGTGACCATCATGGAACGACACTTTGACGAGGAACTCAACGACCTGAAACACCAGCTCGTGAAAATGTGCGCGCTGGCCGAAACGATGATCGGCGACGCCATCAAGGCGCTGGTGCAACGCAACGAGGCCGCGCTGGCGCACATCCAAGAGCAGGAAACCGAGGTCAACCGCTTGCAGGTGGAGATTGACGAGATGTGTTTTCGGATGATCGCCCTGCGCCAGCCCACCGCCTCCGACCTGCGTTACATCCTCGGCGCCTCCAAGACCAACACGGACCTGGAGCGGCTGGCCGATCAGGCCATCAACATCTCCAACAAGGCGTTGCGGCTCATGCAGCAGCAACCCCTCAAACCCTTCGTCATCATCCCCCAAATGACCGAGCTGGCGCGCGGCATGGTGCACGACGCCCTGCACGCCTACGTCAACCGACAACCCGACAAGGCGCGCGAAGTCATCCAGCGCGACGCGCAACTGAACGCCCTAAAAAAAGAGATCAACGCCGAAATGGTCGGGTTCATGCAACGCGATCCGTCCACCGTGCCCTACGCGCTCGACATCGTGTTGGTCGCTCACAATCTGGAGCGCATCGGCGACCACGCGAAAAACATCGCCGAGAACGCCATCTTCGTCATTGAGGGCAAAGACATCCGACACGGCACCGAACTGCACCCGCCGGCCTGACGCGCCGAATCACTCTGCAAACCGGTAGCCGACGCCGCGGACGGTTTCGATGAGATCCGCGGCCTTGCCGAGTTTTTCGCGGAGCCGGCGCACGTGGGTGTCCACCGTGCGCGTGTCCATCTCGCCTTCGTAGCCCCAGACATCGGTCAGCAGACGGTCGCGCGTCTGGACGCGCCCCCGGCGCTCCAACAGGGTGGCGAGCAGTTTGAACTCGGTGGCGGTCAATTCAATGGGTTTGCTCTTGAGGGTGACCTCGTGTTTGGCGAGGTCCACGACCAGCTCGCCGTGTTTGAGCAGTTCGGAAGGTTTCCCCCGGACGCGGCCGAGAATGGATTTGACCCGCAGGACCAGTTCGCGCGGGCTGAACGGTTTGGTGACGTAATCGTCGGCGCCGAGTTCCAAGCCGAGGATGCGATCCACTTCTTCGGCTTTGGCGGTGAGCATCAGAATCGGAACGGAAGCGGTCTTCGGGTCGGCCTTGAGGCGTTTACAAACCTCGGTGCCGTCCAGTTGCGGCAACATCAGGTCCAACACCATCAGCGCGGGCAACATATCGCGGGCCTTGGCCAGCGCCGTGATCCCGTCGCGGGCCGACAAGGTGTGGTAGCCGGCTTTTTTGAGGTGATAGACGACCAGGTCGAGCACATCCTGTTCATCTTCGACGACGAGAATGGTATCAGGCATGGGGGGGATTCTCCTCGTTTTGATGGCGAATGTCACGCGCCTCGTAAAGATAGACAATGTCCTCGGCCAGATTCGTGGCGTGGTCGCCGATCCGTTCCAGCTTGCGGGCCACCGTCATCAGGTTCAGCGCGCGGGTGATGGTGTGCGGGTCTTCCACCATGAAACTGGTCAATTCACGCCGCACCTGCTCGTGGAGTTGATCCGCTTCGTGGTCGCGGGCGATGACGGAGCGGGCGAGATCGGGTTTGGCATAGACGAAAGCATCGAGCGCGTCGTGGGTCATCCTCTGGACGAGGACGGCCATGTGAGGGATGTCCACCAGGGGTTTGAGCGGGGGTTCCTTGGCCAGTTCCATCGCGCGATGGGCGATGCTGACGGCCTGATCGCCGATGCGTTCCAGCTCGCTGGCGATTTTCATGGCCACGATGATGAGGCGCAGGTCGCTGGCCTTGGGTTGGCGCAGCGCGATCAACTCGATGCCGACGCGGTCAATGTCCATCTCGGCGCGGTCCAGTTGCGCGTCGTCGGCGTCCACCTTGCGGGCCAGCTCCTCGTTGCGCTCCACCAGCGCCCGAAGCGAGTCGGCCACGCTCTGCTCTGCCATCGCGGCCATGCGCAGCAACATCTCTTTCAGCCGCGTCAACTCCTGATCAAAATGCAGTTCCATGTCATCCGAACCTTCCTGTCACATAATCCTCGGTCTGTCGGTTGGCGGGGTGAGTGAAAATCTTCGTGGTCGTGTCGAACTCAATCAATCGGCCGAGGTAGAAGAACGCCGCGTAATCGCTGACTCGGGCGGCTTGTTGCATGTTGTGCGTAACGATAACGATGGTGTAGTCCTTTTTCAAATCCTGAATGAGTTCCTCGATCTTCGCTGTCGCCACCGGATCCAGCGCGCTGCACGGTTCGTCCATGAGCAGCACCTCCGGCTCCACCGCGATAGCCCGCGCAATGCAGAGCCGTTGCTGCTGGCCGCCGGACAGTGTCAGCGCCGAGTCGTGGAGACGGTCTTTGACCTCGTCCCAGAGGGCGGCCTTGCGGAGACTGGCTTCGACACGGTCGGCCAACTGGCTGCGCGAGGTCACGCCCTGGATTCGCAGGCCGTAGGCGACGTTGTCGAACACCGATTGGGGGAAGGGATTGGATTTTTGAAAGACCATGCCGACCCGTTTGCGCAACTCAATCACGTCCACTTCCGGCGCGTAAACGTCCTGCTCGTGCAACAGGACGCGGCCCTGCACGCGTGTCTGCTCGATGAGGTCATTCATCCGGTTCAGACATCGCAGCAGGGTGCTTTTGCCGCAACCGCTCGGCCCGATCAGCGCCGTGCTCTGGTTCGGACGAATCGTCAGGTTCACATCACACAGCGCCTGTTTCGCGCCGTACCAGAAATTGAGTTGCTCGATGCGGAAAACCGCGTTATCCATGTTCCACCCTCAGCCGCGCGCGAACACCCGCCCGGACCAGCACCGCCGCGAGGTTCAACAGGGACGTCAACACCAACAACACCAGAACGGTGCCGTACAGAATCGGACGGGTCCGCTCAATGTCCGGCGATTGCGTGCTGAGCACAAACACATGATATCCCAGATGCATGAACTGGTCGGTGGCCGATTTCGGCAGATGCGCCAGATAATACGCCGCGCCCGTGAACATAATTGGCGCCACTTCACCCGCGCCGCGTCCGACCGCCAGAATCGCGCCCGTCAAAATCCCCGGTAACGCCTGCGGCAGGACGACCTTGCGGATGGTCTCCAGCTTCGTTGCGCCCAGCGCCAGACTTCCCTCGCGGAAACCCTGCGGCACCGCCCGCAGCGCCTCCTCGGTGGCCACGATCACCACCGGCAACGTCAGCACCGCCATGGTGGCCGCCGCCCAGATCAACGCCGGCTTTCCGTAGTGCAGTTGGCCGCCGTACAGGAGCTTGTCCAGCCCGCCGCCGACAAACTGCACAAAAAACCCAAGCCCAAACAACCCAAAGACAATGCTCGGCACACCCGCCAGATTGTTGATGGCGCCGCGAATAACGCGCGTCAGCACGGATTCCCGCCGCGCATACTCCGTCAGATAAACCGCCGTGATCACGCCCACCGGCACGACCCCAATGGTCATCAACACCACCAGTGTGACCGTGCCAAAAATCATCGGGAAAATGCCCGCCTTCTGCGGGTCAAACATTCCCTCGCTGGTGCCGCCGAAGATAAACCGCAACGAGACCTGAGCCGCGCCGTTCCAGAGGATGTTGCCCAGGATGACGGCGAGCAGGGCCACGATGAGCATCGTGGCGGCGGCGGTGGCGCCGGTAAACAGGGCAGACCGCCCATCCGTTTGTCCGCGTTGCAGTCTCATTGCCGGACACAATCTTTCCGCCGGTTGTGACAATCCGGTGACACCCGTGTTACGTTCCGGCAAAGGCTTTTGGGCGGCCCCCTATTCCTTGCCGTCCCAGCAATAGGTGCAGAGGCGTTCTTTGGGCAGGCCGATGGCAGTCACCAGATCGTCCAGCCGCTGGTATTGCAGCGTGGTCAGGCCGAGCCGCTGGCGGATTCGCTCCACCATCGCGCGGTATTTGTGGGTGCTCGGATCGGTGTAGTCACGCAGCTCAGGCGCGTCGGTGCCCTCCAGTTCCTTGATGGCCCGCCGCCCGGCAAGGTCCAGATCGGATCGGGACCGGGAAAAATTCAGAAACTTGCAGCCATAGACCAACGGCGGACACGCAGGCCGCATGTGCACCTCCTTTGCCCCGTAGTCGTAAAGCCGTTGCACGGTGTCCTTCAACTGGGTGCCGCGCACAATCGAGTCCTCGCAAAACAACAGGCGCTGCCCTTGAATCAATTCCCTGATGGGAATCAGTTTCATCCGTGCCACCAGATCACGAGTGGCCTGGTCCTGCGGCATGAAACTGCGCGGCCAGGTTGGCGTGTACTTCACAAACGGCCGATGAAACGGCAGCTTCCGTTCCGTGGCGTAGCCGATGGCGTGCGAGGTGCCGGAATCGGGCACGCCCGCCACGGCGTCCACCTCGGTGGTGTCGCGCCGGGCCAATGCCGCGCCGCAGCGATGGCGGGCGACCTCGACGTTGACCCCCTCGTAACTCGAAGCCGGATAGCCGTAATAGACCCACAAGAACGCGCAAATCTGACACCGGCTGCCCGGCAACGAAACCTGTTCGACCCCATCGGGGGTGAGCCGCACCACTTCGCCAGGCCCCAAGTCGCGCACCGCCTCGTAGTGAAGATTCGGCAGGGCGCAGGTCTCCATCGTGACAGCCCACGCGCCCTCTTTCTGGCCGAGAATGACCGGCGTGCGACCTAGCCGGTCGCGCGCGGCATACAGCCCGTGATCGGTCAGCAACAACATCGAACAGGACCCCACAATGGCCTGCTGGGCAATCGCAATCCCCTCCGCAAATGTCGCGCCCTGATTGATGAGAATGGCCACCAGCTCCGTCGGATTCAATTCGCCACCGCTCATCTCGGAAAAATGCGTGGCGCGCAGCCCGAAGACCTGCTTGATCAGCTCGGGCGCGTTGGCGATCCGTCCGACGGTCACGATGGCGTAGGTGCCCAGATGCGAGCCGATGATCAACGGCTGGTCATCGGTGTCGCTGATGACGCCGATGCCGAGCGTGCCGCGCATCTTCAAAATGTCGTTTTCAAACTTCGAGCGGAACTGGGCGTTGGTGATGTCGTGAATGAACCGCACCAGTTGATCGCCCTGTCGAACCGCCATGCCGCCGCGCCGCGTTCCCAAGTGAGAGTGATAATCGGTGCCGTAAAACAAATCGTTGACACAATCCCTTCGGGACACAACGCCAAAAAAACCGCCCATCCTGACCTCCTGTGGTTTGGGTGTTCGCCTGCATCGTTCGAGCCGCAGAGCGGCTCCTCGCGCCAGACACTGCCTATAGCGATGCAGGCGGCAGAAATCAAGCCGGGAAACGCGGTCCCGCTCCCCGCTCCTCAGTGGGCGCCTTGCAGCCGGCTCTTCAGACGATGCACAATGAGGTCGCCCGCCAGATTGGTCAGAAACGTGATGGCGAACAACATCGCGCCGAGCAGAAACAACACCCGATAGTGCGGTCCACCAAAAACCACTTCCGCCAGTTCCGCCGCGATCGTGGCCGTGATGGTGCGACAGGAGTCCAAAATCGAGGCGGAAACGATGGAGGCATTGCCGCTGGCCATCAGCACAATCATCGTTTCGCCAATCGCCCGGCCAAAGCCGAGCACGCAGGCCGCGAACACTCCGGGCAATGCGGCGGGCAAGACCACCTGCCATGCCACCTGCCACGGAGCCGCGCCCAACGCCAGCGCCGCCTCCGTATAGGATCTCGGCACACTGGTCAGAGCATCCTCGGCAACGGTGAAGATGACAGGAATGACCGCCAAACTGAGCGCCACACCCCCCACCAGCGCGTTCAGCCGCGAACTGTAGTGGAAAAGGTTTTGGAAAATGGACGCCAACACGATCAACGCAAAAAATCCCAGAACCACCGACGGTATGCCGGCCAGCAACTCGATGGTGGGCTTGATCACTTCGCGAACTTTCACCGGCGCAAGCTGCGACACGTAGAGGGCGGCTGCGACTCCCAGCGGCACGGCGAACACCAACGCCACCAGCGTCACTTTCAGACTGCCGATAAACAACGGAACCATGTTGTATTTCGGGATTTCACTGGTGGGCTGCCAGATGTATTCGGCTTTGTCGTAACCGACCCAGCGGTGCGGCCACAACATCAGTCGCCAACTGGTCGTGTTCCGACGCGCATCGGGATTGTCAATGCACTGAAGCTCTTCGGCCTTCAGTTCAATGAGCGCCTTCAACGTCTCGGCATCGTAGCTCTTCAACTCCGCCACGGTGACGCCGAGATACCCGGCCAACCGATCGGCAGGCAACTCGCCGGCCTCCGTCAGCGTGAGCGGTTTCTGAGCGCGGGCATTGTTGACGCGACCGAGCGCCACCGGTAAAGCTTCCCGCCCGACAAACGCGAAGATCAAAAGAATGATCAGGATCGAACTCAGCGAGACCAGCAGGATGCCCCGCTCAGCCAGCCATTCACCCCACCGCCATCGCTGGCGAACAATCAGGAAACGATGAGCACCCGTTGCGGCGGAAGCCGCAGCCACCGACGGTTGTTCCAGCGCTGGTTGCATCTTGTCCACCGCCAGACTCGACCTCCATTGTTACAGGAGTGTGTCGGCTGCGTCACGGCTCGGAAAAACCGCAATCCCCGATCGCCCCCGCCGACAACGTCCGATGGACCTGCCGCAACAGACCTTCGGCAGGCGCGCGGAACACGATTTGCAGTTCGCCGTCGCAGGTGGCCACCGCGAGCACGTCCGGCAACCAGCGGATTCGCTCCGCCGCGCGCCGCAAGCCCGCGGCGTCTTCGGGGGTGCGAGCCGTCAGTCGCAACGTACCCACGGACGGCATTGTTCGGATGCTCTGCATAATGAACTCGCCTTTCTTGTGCTGACAGCATCGCCGACCATCGTAACAGTCAGGTGTCGCAGCGGTGAACAGTCGGCAACAAAGGGGCCTCGCCGGCCCGCAGCTTCAACAACGCCTTCACCCGCGCAAGCAGCTCCCGCATCTCAAAAGGCTTGGTCAGATAATCATCGGCGCCATTCTGGAAGGCTTCCAACTTGTTCTCCAGCGTCGCCATCGCCGTCAGCATCAGGATGCGCGTCTGCTGCGTGACGGGGCTGCTCTTGACCAGCCGACAAACTTTCAGACCGTCCATCTGCGGCATCATCCGGTCGAGGATCACCAGCGACGGCTTCCGCCGGAACACGGCGTTGAGCGCGGAGAGGCCATCGCGCGCGACAGCCGACCTGTATCCGTTCCGCCGCAGATGAAACGCAATCCAACGCGCGGTGTCGGACTCATCTTCGGCGATCAAGATCAACGGCATGGTCGGCGGCGAATCACTCATGACACAGCCAGTTCCAGTTCGGGAACAAACAGTTCACGGCGCTGCCGCCAATGGATCAGCTCCATCCGCCCGTCGTGATGTTCAACCAGCGCGCTGCTGCTTTCGACCCAGTCACCGCAGTTGTAATACTCCAGCCCGCTCACCAACATCGCTGCCGGCGTGTGGATGTGACCGCAGACAATGCCGTCCACCCGGTGCCGTCGCGCGTAATGGGTGACCGCTTCCTGAAATCGTCCGATAAAACTGACCGCTTCCTTGACGCGGCTCTTGACGTATGCGCTCAATGACCAATAGCCCAGGCCGAAGGCGTTGCGGATCCAATTCAGCGGCGTGTTCATCTTCAACAGCGCGAGATATCCCCAGTCGCCCAGATGCGCCAACCACCTGGCTCGTGAAATGATGGCGTCAAACTCGTGCCCGTGCAGCACCAGCAACCGCCGACCGTCAGCGGTTGGGTGAATGTCGTGCGCTTTGATAGCGATGCTGCCGTACAGACCGGCAAAATGAGCGCAAAACTCGTCGTGGTTGCCCGGTATCCAGATCACCTCCGTGCCTTTGCGCGCCTTGCGCAGCAGTTTCTGAATCACGTCGCTATGCGTCTGCGGCCAATGGCGGTTGCGCCGCAAATGCCACAGGTCCACGATGTCGCCGACAAGATACAACCGTTTGCAATCGTGGCTACGAAGAAACTCCAGTACACCTTCGGCGTCGCAATGTCGCGTGCCCAGGTGCAAATCGGAAATCCAAATGGTGCGGCAGCGCATAAACCCATGGTCGTCCGCCGCTGTGACAGCTCGATGACGCAACAGCGACAACCGCGAAACAAAACCGCCTGCCTCCTGTCGCTGGCCGCATTCCAGCCATGCCGTTTCGGCTCGTCCGGTGTTGTGTAATGGCTACTCCACAACACCGGGCGGGCGGCGGCGAGTAGGGACAGCGAGCATGATGCTCTCTGGAAGGCGCCTTCTGCCGCAAAGCGCGCCCGCGCCGTTCCACGGAACCCGCCGCTGCGATGGAAAGCGGTTCTACCCCAGCATCGCGGCGGCCAAAAAACCGGGGTCTCCCCGCCGTTCGGCTGGGAGACCCCGTCGGAGGACCAGCGGGGGCCGTCCCGCTGTGATGCAGGTATGGGGAATCAGCGCATATTCTTCGGCAGCGGGAAGTAGCCGACGTCCTTGACCACTCTCTGGCCTTCGTCGCTGAGGCACCAGGCGATGTAGGCGGCAACAGCACCGGTGTCCTTGGCTGGCGCGACGTAGTTGAACAGGTAACGAGTAATCGGATACCTGCCATCGAAGACGTTCTGTTCGGTCGGCTCCACGGCCTCTCCACCGTCGGTCTTGCTAATTTTGAGGTGTTTGACGCCTTCGCCATAGGCGATGCCGCCGTAACCAATGCCGCCCTTGTCTTTGGCAACGCCCTGGATGACAGCGGCGGTGCCGGGCATGGTTTTGGTGGAGGCAGCAAAGTCCTTCTTGTTGAGAACATGTTCCTTGAAGAACTCGTAGGTGCCCGAGCTGTTCTCGCGGCCGTAGAGCGAGATCGGCATATCGGGACCGCCGACCTGTTTCCAGTTGGTGATTTTGCCCGTGAAGATGGCTTCCAACTGCGGGAAGCTCAACGACTCAATCGGGTTGTCCTTGTGCACATAGACCGAGAGGGCGTCGAGGCAGGTCTTGTATTCGTGAGGACGGGCTTTGAATTTCTTGACACACTCGGCCACCTCGCTCGGTTTCATCGGACGAGAGGCATTGCAGATGTCGGTGGTGTTGTTGAGCAACGCGGCGATGCCGGTGCCAGAGCCGCCGCCGGTGACTTGCACGGTTACGCCGGGATTCTTTTTCATGTACACCTCGGCCCATTTCTGGCCGAGGATGACCATGGTGTCAGACCCTTTGACGACGATGGTTTGCGCGTGGGCGGAGATCGCCGACGCAATGAGGATGGTAAGGATTGGTTTCATATGTTGCCTCCAAGGTGAGTGATCGGTGTTACGGTTTTGCTGCGTTTGGGTATCATTGGGGTTAGAACTTGAACGAGGAATCCGCGATGATGCGGAGCATGTCTTGTCCGTGGTTCGGGCCGATGCCGCCGACGGTGTTGTGGCCGTTGTTGGGGCGGTCGCTGATCTTTTCGGTCAGAAACGCCGCCACAGCCACCTGCCACCAATCAGTGATCTGGTAGGTGCCCTTGATGCAGTGGCCTTTGCGGTCTATGCCGCCGGCACCCCAGTCGGAATCGGTCAACGCATCGAAGGTCGAATCGGCTTCCTGGTATTTGTATTGATAGGCGATCTGCCATTCACCTTTTTTCTTGGCCTCGCCAAAACCGAGCTGGATGGTCCAACCGAGCGTCTGGTCGGGGTCCACCGTCTGACTGGAGCCGGCGAGTGTTTCGTACGCGCGCTTGATATTCTTGTCCAGTTCACCGCAGAGTGTCAAAACGGCGGGCGTGCCCAGGAATTTCTTTTCGGTGATGAGGTAGGCGATTTCCGTGCGGCCATAGACGACGTTGAAGTCGGCCAGCGGGGTGTTGGTGTAGCTGCCTGAGCCGTTGGCGTTGCCTTTGTTGGGGGAATCGCTGAAGGGGGTGTACCCGGGGTTGTTGACGTTGTGGGTCATCATGAATCCGCCGGCGGCGGTGACTTTGAGTTTGGGGTTTTTCGGCAATTCGCCACCAAAACCCATTTCGATGCCCGCTTGCATGTCAAACAGGAGCGGATCGCGGCTATTGTTGCTGCCGATTTCATCGAGCACAAACTGGCCGAACTGACCAAAGAGCCGATACTGGCCTTTGTCGCCGAAGGTGTACTGCAACACTTCCGCCACGCCTTCGGGGGTCACGTCGAAGTCATAGATCATCGGAGAGTTGAGTTTCGGTTGCCAGATGGGGTTTTCCATTTTGCCGGCGATGGCCTTGACCCAGTTCCAGCCCGGTGGTTGGAGTGTGACGGAGATGGTGTCAATGGTGATGGGCTTTTTGCGGAAGGTGTCCGTGAAGCTCTGGTTGGTGCTGACCGGGTCGCCGTCGCCGCTGGCCAGACGGAAGTTCACCGTTGCCCATTCCTGATATTGAAACTCCATGCCGAGCCGCAGCCGGTAACGGAATCGGAGTCGGTCGGAGGTGTTGGCGTAATCCTCGTAGCTGATGTTGTCGGTGCGCAACCGCAGGTCGCCGGAGAACTTCACGCCGTCCAGCCAACTGCTGAATTTGCCCTTGTTGTGCAACTCGACGGCTTCGGCCATTTGCCGGTCCAACTGCTCGCGAACCTCGTTGGCTTCTCGTTGAGTGATGATACCCTTCTTGATCAGCAGGTCGAGGATGGCGTCGTTGCCTTGTGCGCGCGCTGCTGGCGGCCTGCTCAACGCCAGCGCGGCGCCCAGCGTGATGATCATGAGTGGATGTTTCATGGTGGTTGTCATGTCTCCTGTGGTTATGGTTTTTCGTTGCGGAGCACTGTGGAGGACCGCCGTGACAGCCAAAGAGCAGAGTCGTTACAAAAGGGTGACATTTCCTCTCTGCTCTGCTAAAAGAATCCCCATGCGACTAGTCAGCCTGCTCGGAATCCTCGCGTTGATGGGCATTGCGTGGTTGCTGTCCAACAACAAACGATTGTTCCCGTGGCGCGTCGTCCTTTTCGGTGTCGGATTGCAGTTTGTGTTTGCCCTTTTCATCCTGAAAACCCCGCTGGGACTGACGGTCTTCGATGGCGCGCGGCAGGCGATTGTGAAGCTGCTCAGCTTCACCGATGCCGGCGCCAGTTTCCTGTTTGGCAACCTTTATCGGGGCGCCTACCCGGTGGATGGCCAGGGACCGTATCAGATGTGGGATCCGGTCGCCGGCAAACACGTGGACGTGGGGCTGGTGTTTGCGTTGCACGTGCTGCTGACCATTGTGTTCTTCGCGTCGCTGATGTCCGTGCTCTATCATCTCGGCATCATGCAATGGGTCGTGCGCGGCTTTGCGTTCGTGATGCGGCGCACAATGGGCACCAGCGGCGCGGAAACGCTGTCGGCCGCCGCCAACATTTTCGTCGGCCAGACGGAGGCGCCGCTGGTCGTTCGCCCGTATGTGGCGAAGATGACGAACTCGGAGTTGATGGCGGTGATGTGCGGAGGGTTCGCCACATGCGCCGGGGGCGTGTTGGCGGCCTACACCCGGTTCGGGATTGATCCGGGGCATTTGATGGCGGCCAGCGTGATGAGCGCTCCCGCTTCGTTGGTGATGGCCAAAATCATGTTTCCCGAAACCGGCCAACCGGAAACGCGCGGCGACCAGCCGATCGCCTTTGAGAAGACGACGGTGAACGTCATTGACGCCGCGGCGACGGGCGCCGCCGATGGTTTGCGGCTGGCCCTCAATGTGGCGGCGATGTTGATGGCGTTCATCGCGTTGCTGGCGCTGGTGAACTGGATTCTGGGCAAGATTCATCCCGGTCTGTCGCTCGCCGCGATTTTCAGTTGGTTGTTTGCGCCGCTGGCGGTGCTGATGGGAGTCGAGCCGAAGGACGCCTTGAAGATCGGCAGCGTGCTCGGCACGCAGATTTCCCTCAACGAGTTTGTGGGCTACCTCAAACTGGTGGAGCTGCGCCAGGAGATTTCCCAGCGCAGCTTCGTGCTGGCGACCTACGCGATGTGCGGGTTTGCCAATTTCGCCTCCATCGCCATCCAGATTGGCGGCATCGGCGCCGTCGCGCCCGAACGCCGCAAAGACCTTGCACGGCTCGGCCTCCGTGCCATGATTGCCGGCGCGCTGGCCTGTTATCAGACCGCGACCATCGCCGGCGTGCTGATTTCGCCCGATCAAACTGCCGCCAAACACGCCCGGCCGCCGCTGGAAATCCGCCAAGCGCAACCGTCCCCGCCGCGCTGAGACGCGCGCGGTGGCAGAAAGGTTCAGTCGCCGGCCAGCACGCCGAATTCCACACGCAGCGAGAAGACCGTTTCAAACAGGCCACGCTTGCGCAAAGCGCCCTCGATGGAGGGCGACGGCTCGCCGCGAGTGCAAACACGAATCCGAACCTCACGATCGGTAATCTCGCATGCCACCCCTCTGACCGCTTGCCAATGCGGGCGGTCCAGCCCGTCGGCCAGCCGCAACAGAGCTGCCAGCTTGCCAACCATGTTCCGCTCCGATTCCGCTAGCGCGGCAAACTCCTCGTGCTGGAGCGATGGCTCGGATTTGCGGTGGTAGCGGGCCACCAGCGCGATGCATTCGATTTCAGTGGGGCTGAAACCGGCCAATCGGCTCGCGTTGCGCCGGATCAGGTCGGCGCTGTGTTTGTGGTGTTTCTTCTCCGCAACCGTCCAACCGATGTCGTGCAGCAACGCGGCGGCTTCGAGGATGTCGCGCTCGGCCGCGCCGAGTTGGTGGATCGGTTGGAGCTGATCGAACAGCGCCAACGCGAGGTCGCGGACGTTGCGGGCGTGCTCGATTTCCCATCCACAGGCCGCCAGCAGTTGTTCAGCCGACGCGATGCGCGGGTTCATTTCCCCAACGTGCGCGCCGCCAATGCGCCGCCCAACACGCCGGCGTCGTCGCCGAGTCCGTTGTCCAGAACGTTCACGCGCTCGTCGCTGGCGCCGATCACGTGCGCCCAGGCCGCCTTGCGGATGCGGGGCAACATCTTCTCGCCCAACGCCTCGATCAAGCCGCCGCCCAGGATGACGGCTTGCGGGTTCAAGATGTTGATGAGATTCGCCGCGCCGATGCCGATGTAATCACAGGCCTCATGGATGATCTCGCGCACCAGTTTGTCGCCTTCCCAATAGGCCTCCGCAATGATCCGACTGCGGATGCGACGGGTGTCACCGTCGCAAAGCTCGCGCACCACGGTCTTGCGCCCACCAGACATTTCTTCGATGATCCGCCGCACAATGGCGCCGCGGCTGGCCACGGCTTCCAGACACCCGCGATTGCCGCAACCGCATTTCGGACCGCCGTGGGCAATGACGGCCATGTGCCCAATTTCGCCCCCCATGCCGGCGGCACCGCGATATTGCCGACCGCCGATGACGATCCCGCCGCCGATGCCGGTTCCGATGAACATGCAGACGAAGTCCGTAAACTTGCGGCCCGCACCAAACTGTTGAACGGCCATCGTGCCGGCCTGCACGTCGTTGACGACGACAACGGGAATGTGAATGTGCTGTTGCAGCAGCCGCGCGAAGCGGAAATCCTTCCAGCCCAGATTGGGCGCCACTTTGACCATGCCTGCGCGGGTGTCCACCATGCCGGGAATACCAACACCGACGGCGCACACCGCCGCGTGAGGCACCGCGCAGGCGGCCAGCGCCTCATTGACGCAGTCAGCCACCCGCTCCACGACCGCCTCCGGACCGAGGTCGGGTTTGGTGGATTTTTTCTCGCGAGCCAGAATGCGATACTTCTCGTCCAAAACTGCGGCGAGAATCTTGGTGCCACCGAGGTCGAGGCCGACGGCGAAAGGTTTTCCGCTGGGGCGTTTCACGTTCATGGCGACGAGAGCACCTCTTGGACTTTGGCGCGCAGCTCCGCGTGAATGGCGCGGGGCCGGCGATTCCCATTGATGACGGTAAAACCGTATTCGGACTGCATTCGGCGAAACTCCGCCTGGATGAGGCGCTGGTATTTCATGAAACTCTCAAACATGTCGCGCGACAGACCTATGTCCATGCCACTTTCCCAGTAGTTCAAGGTCGCGTTCTTGCGAAAATTGCGCTCCACAAGCAATTGCGGGCTGACGCGCAGGTAAAACACGGCATCGGGTTTCAACGCGATGGAGTAAAGCGATTTCACCCACGCCCGGTCAGCGCCGCGCACGATGTCGCGCGCCATCAGCGTGTAAATGTAGCGGTCGGCCAGCACAACAAAGCCGGCGCGCAAGGCGGGGATGATGTTGTTTTCCAGTTGATCGGCAAAATCGGTCGCATAAAACAGGCTGCGTGTGGTGTGGCTGAGAATATTTCCCTGCTGGGCCGCTTCGAGTTCTTCCGCCACCAGCATGCTGCGTTTCAGGCCGACGTTGACGGTGCCGTAGCCGAGATTCTCCAGCCAGTCCTTGAGCATCGCGATCTGCGTCGAACGCCCGGAGCCGTCGGCGCCTTCCAGCACGATGAGTTTGCCTTTCAGCTCGGAAAAATCATAGCCGGGCAGTTGCGTCCCGAAATGACGCGGAGGGTCGGGCATCGTCTTCATCATTGCTTTCCTTTCCAGCGGAACAAAGACAGGTTGATGTTTTGTTCGACAACTCCGCGCACGAGAGCCTGCTGCTTCTCAATCGGCAACGTGCCGTCCATCACCGTGAACCCTTCCGTAGCAGCCATTTTCTTGTATTCGGCGTAAATGCGCCCCTGAAAAATCTTGAAACTGTCATACTCGTTGTCGGCCAGATTCAAATCCATGCCCGCCTCGAAATACTTCAGCTTCGGCCGGCCGCTCAGGATGCGCCCCAGCGACACCTCCAGCGGTGCGTCGAAGAAAAACGTGATGTCGGGCACCACGGCGAAACTGTAGAGATTGCGAACCCATCGCGGGTCGCACCCCCGAACGATGTCGCGCGCGAACGCGGTGTAGATGTAGCGGTCGGCCAGCACAATGTAACCGGCCCGCATCAGCGGCAGGATTTGCCGCTCGTAACGATCCGCAAAATCCGTCGCGTGCACCAGCGAGAACGTCGTCGGCGTCAGTAACTGGCGTTTTTTCCCCTTGCGCGTGGCGTCCTTGACCAGCACCGAGGAGTTCCACTCGGTGAAGAAAATCTTCAGCCCCCGCATCTCCATCCAGCGTTTCAACAAATAGACCTGTGTGGACTTGCCGGAACCATCCAGTCCTTCCACGGCGATCAACCGCCCCGGATAACCATGCTTGCTATTCATAATCCAGCTTCACTTTCTCGACCCAACGCCGGTGGCCGTCAAGAAACTTCTGCACCGCGGCTCGCCGTCGTTTGCGTTCTTTCTCGAAATACTGCCTCAACGGCCCCGCAGGCAACCCCTTCAACAACACCTCCACGTCGTGACAGTCGCCCATCAGCTCCTGCAACCGTTTCAGCGGCTTGATTCGATCCGCCGCTCCCACCGCCTCCAACCCGTAGCGATACTTTTTCACCGCAATCCGCAACTTGTGAAACGCCCCGCCACTGCGTCGCTCCTCAAATCGGGCCAACCGTTTCCGCACCAACCGACGCAGCTCCGCCAGCGCCCGACGCAGGTTCGCCCGTCGGCCGGACCACACCACCGGCTCGGTTCGCTCATACACACGACGCAATTGCGCCAGCCGTTGCCGCCGCTCCCGCCGCAGTCGCTGCTCCAGCGACCGGCTCCGCACCGGCGCTTCCCGCAGCAGCGCCAGACTCACGTCCAGCGTCCGCACCGCGCCCAACGCCCGACCCAGCCGCGCCAGCGACGGCACGCGCCGCACACCAAGCAACCGCAGTCCCACCCGCAGCCGGCGCGAAGCCACACGCATCCGATGTACCGACTCCGGATCGTCAAAATCCGGCGACGCGATGAACAATCGCTTCGATTGCTCCAACAGCCACGCTTCGATTTGCTGTTCCATTTCCTTCCTCAGCTTGCCCCACGGTTTTCGCAGCCAAACATCCACTTTGTCGCCCCAATCTTCAAGCCGATTACGACCTCCACCGCCACCGTGTGACCCGAAACACACGGCAAAGAAGATTTGCCCCCGTGACCATGACAATCCCATTACAACCACGTGACAGAACGGTGAACAGTTGCCAACACGCCCCAAATGCGCTACAAAATTTCCCATGAGCCAATGGATCCACGCCGCCAAAACCAACGAACTCAAACCCGGCCAAGCCAAAATCATTTCCGCCGGCGACCGCGACATCGCTCTCTTCAACGTGGACGGAACCTTCCATGCCATTGACAACCTCTGCCCCCACCGCGGCGGCCCGCTCGGCGACGGCGTCCTCGAAGGCCGTGTCGTCGCCTGCCCGTGGCACGGCTGGCGATTCGATGTCACCACCGGCAACTCGCCCGTGATGCCATCGGTTTCTGTGGACAAATTTGAAGTCGCCATCGAAGGCGACAACGTGAAAGTGAAGGTGGATTGATATGCCGCTCAAATCCGCTTGGGAACTTGCCCTCGAACGCACCGGCGGTCAGCCCTCGACGAAACTCACCGACGCCCAGAAAGCGAAACTGGCCGAGCTGGACAAACTCTACACCGCCAAAATCGCGCAGGAAGAACTCACGTTGAAACCCAAAATCGCCGAAGCCCGCGCCGCCGGCGACGACGAGCAGGCTCAAAAACTCGAAGAACAACTCCAAACCGCCATCGCTCGTCTCCGTCGCAAACTCGAAGAAGAAAAGGAAGCCGTTCGCAAAGCACCGTGAAACGTTCCGTTTGCGTTCTCGTCAGCGGCGGCCTCGACAGTTGCGTCATGCTGGCAGAACTGGCCAAACGATACAAAGTGTATCCGCTTTACGTCCGACACGGTCTGCGCTGGGAAGACGCAGAACTGCGCCATCTTCGCCGTTTCCTCCGCGCCATCCCGTCATCACTCCATCCCGCCATCGCCCCACTGACCATCCTCTCCGTTCCCGCCCGTAAACTTTACGGCGCACACTGGAGCCTGACGGGTCGGAACGTCCCCGACGCCCAATCCCGTGATGAAGCCGTCTATTTGCCCGGCCGCAATTTGTTACTGCTGACGGTGGCTTCAGTTTTCTGTGCGCAACACGGCATCCGCACCATCGCCATCGGTACTCTTCGCGGCAATCCATTTCCCGACGCCACCGCCGAATTCTACCGCGCCTTCGCCTCTGTTGCCCGCCGGGCCTTACACAATTTTGTAACGATCGTTACACCGTTGTGTCATGTTCCCAAACAGCAGGTGGTTCGACGCGGCCGCCACTTGCCGTTGCATCTGACCTTTTCCTGCCTCAACCCGCAACGCGGCCGCCCCTGTGGTCGCTGCAACAAATGCGCCGAACGCCAGCGCGCCCTCCGCGCCGCCAGCATGGAATCGGTATGAAATTCAATACAAGAAAGACAGCCGCTCGCCGCGTACTCACTGGTATCGTTGTGTTCTGGATTGCGGCGTCCGGTCTGGAATCGGCAACGACTGCTGCCGAGCCGTTTCGAGTGCGCGGTTTCCACGTGCCGTTTCGGCCCTCCAACGTTTCGTTGAGCCAGTATCAGAAGTTGATGGAGGAATTGGCCGGTCGCGGTTACAACGCCGTGTTCCTTTCGCTGGGGGCAACGGGTGTGTCCACATTCACGATACCCGAGCCGGGCTTGGTGACAACCAAGGGATTTACCGTAGCCGACCTCCAGATGTTGATTCGTCACGCCCGCAGCCGTGGCCTTGAACCCGTCCTCGAAATCAAGATGATTGGCAAACAGCGGCCCGTGTTGGGTGAACTGGCGAAGAACCTTCCCGGTCTGCTCTGCCAACACCACGGGCGTTCTCCGACACACGAACTTCAGGTCATCAACCCGAATTATCGGTTGCCGGATGGTCGCAACGTTTTTGAGGCCATCGTCTTCCCGGAGATTGATTATTTTCTCAACCTCTACGGCGCAGACAAACCAGAGTATCTGCTCTTGGGCATTGACGAGTTCTCTGTGGATGACCTCGACGCCTGCGCCAAACAAAGCAACATGACGGCAGCCGAGTTGTTCGCCGACGCGCTGAACCGGATCACGGCGCACGTGCTCGAAAAGGGCAGCACGCCGATCATCTGGGGCGACATGTTGTTGTCGCATCGCTTGGCCCAACCCGGCCACGGAGTCAAAGGCTTCGATCACGATCCGCGGATGAGTCATCCGCAGTTTGCTTATCACGCCGAGTTTCAGAGCAAAAACGGCGTCAGCGTCCTGACGGCGATGAACTCGTTGCGTCGCCGTGGCGAGATCATCGTGGCCGACTGGCAATATGGTCCCGGCGATCCAAACGGCGAGTTTCCTTCGGTGGATTATTTTCAAAAGATGGGATTCAAGGACGTCTGGGGCACCACGTGGCATAACCTCACAGGCATCCGAAACTTCTCCCGCTACACGGCGCGCCGCGGTTGCGGAGGCATGATCGCGTCCACGTGGCACATGTTTCTTGCGAGAGATATGAAACCTCTTTTGCCCGTGATCCTGCAAAATTCCATTGTGTATTTCAAGAACCCCAACTTCAACCCGCCGCCCGAAAATCTTCCGATCACGATAACCAGCGAGAGGGCATCGCTGTGGACAGCCGCAACTTTGCCGGCGTTTTTTCCACCGTCGACGCGATCCCTCCTGGTTCAAGCCCGCGTGCCGGCGGGCGTGTTGCCGACTGCTGCCGTGCTACGAGTGCAAGGCGCGTTTGGCCGGTTGACATCACTGACGGCGCCGATCGAAACGCCACTGACCCATCTGCCGCAGGACAGCCGGCTGGAAGGCCGCGTCACGCTGCCCGCTGCCGTCGCGCCTCTGCCGATGATGTTCGACACTTGCGTGGAGTTCACTTGCGCCGACAGCGGTTACCTGGTGCAAAGCCGCCAGCGCAACAGCTTCGGCATCGGCGCGCAACCGCCGCCCCTGGCCGGCGTAGCGCCGCCCGACGCGCTGTTTTACGCCGATTTCTCCGGATTGACCGCGCGGGATGGCCAAAGCCGCCTTCTTCAGGTGGGAGGCAGGTTCGGCGGACTGCTGTTCATTGAGTCGCCCCAAAACAGCAAGCCGCCTCCGAGTGGCGCGTTGGATTGCCGCTGGGCGTCCGCCGCCTACGCGTATCCTCCGGCGGCGATTTGGGACACGATTTACACTGATGGTCTGCGCTTGCGCGTCGAATTCCGGATCAGCGGCGCGCCAAGCGGCCAGTTTCCAGCGATTCTCGGTTGCGGCACTTTTCATTCTGGATTCCGCATCCTTCTTGGCCCCAACCGTCAGATCATCCTCAACATCGCGCGCGGCAAGGACGGCTTTTCGCCGCTGCAAATCGCCTGCCCCCACAAAGTGCCGGTCGGCCAGTGGACGACATTGGAGATGATCCTCTCGCCGCCGGATGCGCAACGGCAGCGGATCGTCTCCCTTCAAGTTGGCGACGCGGAGCCGATTCTCACCCGGCTGCCCATTGACATCGTCAAAGCCCCTCAGTGTCCGCTGTCGCTGGGAGTCGAATTTGACTCTGCGGGCAGGCTCGCAGGCTCGAAGTCGAAAAAATTCCCCGGTCTGATTCGAAAGGTCGAACTGTTCCCGTATGCAAACAGATCCAAGCCGCTCTGAATTTGTTATACTGACAACATGAAGAGCTTTCTGTTAGCGGCGGCGGTTTGCGCGCGCCGTGGCATCCGCACCATTGCCATCGGTACCCTTCGCGGCAATCCATTTCCCGACGCCACCGACGGCTTCTACCGCGCCTTCGCCACTCTCGCCCGCCGCGCCTTACACAATTTTGTAACGATCGTTTCAAAATTGTGTAATTTGCCGTTGCAACCGATGTTCTCGTGGTCGAACCTCCATCGCAGCTTTCAACCTACAACACCATGAACTTTCTCCCTCTTTGTCTGGCCGCTCTGGCGTGGCTGGCGGAACCGAAAACCATCGAGTTGGACCGCGGCACCAACGCGGCCATCCGTCTGCCCGATGTGACGGCAAGCGGACACGGTTATGTGGTGGTGCCTGTGCGCGAAGGGTTGCTCGTGCCGGCCGATGCCAACCGCGCCTTCACACATCGTTTCGGCACGTACGAATACGAAGGTTGCCACATGCGAATGATCGGGTTGGTCGAGAACGGCTGCGCCGCGCTCGTCACATGGGATGACTTGTACGCGAACGTCGAGCTTCGCAACACCCCGTCGTCGCTCACCACAACGTTGTCGGCGCCATCCTGTCGCCTCCAATTTCTCGGCCGCGGCGATTACATGACCATTGGCCAGGCCTATCGTCGCGTGGCGCAAGAGAAAGGATTTCGGGCGCGAGCCACGCCGAAACTCTTTGGCGTTTCCAACGTCAAACTCTGGAGCGCGCTCTCCCGCCGGATGAACGAGGAGAGCACGAAAGAAGAATCCGTGACGGTCCATTGGACGTTCGACGAGGCAGCGCAGGTGGCAGAGCATTTGAAGAACGACCTCAAGATAAACAAGGTGCTTTTCACTCTGGGCGGCTGGATTCATCGCGGTTACGACAACCAGCATCCCGACATTCTGCCCGCCGCGCCGGAGTGCGGTGGCGACGCGGCGTTGGCGGATTGTGCGCGTCGTGTGCGCGCGCTTGGTTACCTTTTTTGCCTGCACGACAATTATCAGGACATGTATCGCGACGCGCCCTCGTGGAATGAAGAGTTCCTCCAGAAACGCCGCGACGGCAGCATCGCCAAAGGCGGCCGGTGGGCCGGCGGACGCGCCTATTTGACATGTGCCCAGAAGGCGTTCGAGCTGGCCATGCGTCCTCAAAACCTTCCCGCCGTCAGGAAACTTACGCAGGCTGACGCCTATTTCATTGACACCACGTATGCGGCCGGCTTGCAGGAATGTTTCGACCCGAAACATCCGCTCGACCGCACGGGCGATATGAAATGGAAACTGGCGCTTTCCGATAATGCGCGGCGGTTGTTCGGGATTTTCGGCAGCGAATGCGGCCGCGAATGGGCCATTGGGCATGCCGATTTCTTCGAGGGATTGACCGGCGTCGGCGGCAACTACTATCACGACAAGGGGCTGACAACGAAACTCGGCGCGACGGTCATCCCGTTGTTCGAGTGGGTTTATCGCGATTGCATCGCGATGTACGGCAAATACGGCTACAGCCCGGAGAAAGCCGCCGAATATGTTCTTCATCACATCCTCATCGGACGCCCGCTCCACTATCACAGCATCCCGCCGCACCTCTACTGGAAACAATCTTCGGGCCGCGAGAAACAGTTCGACATCACGCCGTCGGTTGCCGAAATCGTTCCCATCGGGCCGCGGAAGTTACGCATTTCCTACCAGTGGGACGTTAACGAACTGCCACCGGCTGACGATTGGCGGATTTTTGTGCATTTCACCGAGCCTTCGGGCGAGATTCGTTTTCAGGGCGATTATACGCCGCCGTTGCCGTGGACAAAAGGAACCGTGCGTCACGGCCCGTTCGCCGTCATCGTGCCGGCCCAATGTACTGGCGTGTTCGAGGTTCGCGTCGGGTTTTTCCACGCTCAACATCACGGACGGCTCTGGATTCGCGGGCTGCAGGATGAGGAACGCCGGTGTCGGCTCGGCAAACTTCACGTCACACCCAACGGCGAAATCAAGTTCGAGCCGTTGCCGTCTGTTGTGGTCGGACCGGCGCCGTCGGCGGATGTTTTTGTGCGTTCTGACAAGGGGTGGGCCGACGGGTTACATTCGATGGATGTGTTCATCAAGAACACGCATGAAATTTTGTCGCCGTTACACGAACTGACGGCGCAGACGTTGCCGTCGCGGCATGAGTTTTTGACGCCGGACCGCAAAGTGCAGCGCAGTGTTTGGGGCGATGTGGAGGCGGTGGTCAACATGGGAGCGACGCCGTATTCGCATGGGGAGATTCTGTTGCCGGCATTCGGGTTTGTCATTCAATCGCCGACGTTTGTGGCGTTTCATGCGGCCTCTTTCAATGGGCTGCGTTATGAGGATCCGCCGTTGTTCACGCTGCGCAGTCTCGACGACCGCCCGTTGAGCCGCTCGCGCCGCATCCGCGTCTTCCACGGTTTCGGCGACGCACGCATCAAGCTCGGCGACAGGGTGCAGGTGGTTGCGAAAGAAGCCGTGTTATCGGCCCGCTGACAACAGGCGGAACAGCAGCGGCACCAGGTCGGTGGCTTCGGCGGGTTTGTCGGGCAGCTCGACATTGGCGGCCAGCACGGCGAAATCATCTCCGACGCGCCCGTGCGAACCTCGCACCAGTTCCGGCTTTGTCGCGATCGCGGGGTGCAGCGTCCACAAGGTGCGGGGCCAATCGAACCACAATTCGCACGGGTCGTAGCCGGGTTTGCGGTGAATGTCCACGGAGCGCGCGAAATCGGGCGCTTTCGCCCAATCGGTCCACCAGTAGTAGGCGAACCATTGGTCGCGCGGCGCGATGGCCACCAGTTCGCCGGCGCGCGGGTGGGCGATGGTGGTGAATTCGAGTTCGCCCAGGGCGGCGCGCGCTGACTCCACGGCGTCGGGCTTGCAGTAGATGTGCGCGATCTGGTGGTCGGCCACGGCGAAGGCGTCGCTGAGCTCAAAATCCAGGTACTCGCGTCCGGCGATCTCGCGCACGCGCAACAGCCCGGCGGCTCGAAGCATGCGGTTCGGGTAGAGCGCGCCGTTGACGGCGGAAAGCGAATACTCGGAGCAGACAATCACGGAGGCTTCGCGGGCGAATTCGGCCAGCAGTTCGCCCACCACGGCGTTGATTTCCTGCAACGCCTGCGGGCGGTCAGGACCGAGTTTTTGCGAGGAGTAATCCAGGTGCGGCAGATAGACCAGCATCAGGTCCGGTTTGTGTCGGCGCCAGGTCGCCAGCGCGGCGCGGGCGATCCAGCGGCTCGATGCGAGGCCGGCCAGCGGTCCCCAGTAGCTTTGTAAGCGAAACGCACCGAGCGCCTGTTGCAACTCCTCGTAGTAGCCCGGCGGTTTGGAGTAGCACCACTGGATGAGTTTGTGGCCGGCATGGATCGGGCGGGGCGTGATGACGATGTCGGCGTTGATGAACATGGACTGCTGCCAGAAGAGCACGGCGGTTTTCAGGTGCGGCAGCATGTCCCAAATGCGGGGTTGCTGAACGAGCGAGCCGGGTTGCTCCCAAAACTTCACTTCGCAGGTGTCGCGCTCAAACCAGCCGTTGCCGACGATGCCGTGGTCTTCGGGAGCCGTGCCGGTCAGCAACGTGGCCTGCACCGAGCAGGTCACAGCGGGAAAACTGGGGCGCATCGGGCGCCATGTGAACCCGGCAAGGCTCGACATCTGACGCTGATGATGCGGCGCAAGGCCGACGACATTGAGCACGATGACGGGTCTGCCCTTCATGTCATGGCTAGGATTCTACCCAACAAAGCCGCCGGCACCAACAGCGACAAGACCATCGCGGCCGCCGTCCAGTGCGCCGTGGCGACGACGACAAGCGCGGCGTCGAGGACGATGATGCCAAGCAGCAGCCGTTGGACGAGCGGACGGAGCCGGGGCTGAGCCTCCTCGCGTCGAGCGATCACCGAGAGGACAATCACGTACCCGCCGAGAATCATCGGCGGCCACGGGATGATGACGTTCATGCCGAGGGTCATGTTGAAGGCGCGACACAATCCGAGCACCCACGGCCATTTGCGGACTCCGTTGTAGAGCAAAATCAACGCCGCAATCGCGCAGGTTTTGATGTTCGGCGCGAGCGCGAGTCCGCCGAGCATCAATACCGTGGCGAGCGTCCATGCAAACGCGCGGGAAAGATCGCCGCGCGGCAGAGGGCGTTCGGGCCGGTCGCGCGAATCGGTGGCGTAATCGAAACAGTCATTGAACACCACTCCGGAAGCGTAGAGGCAGGCGGAAGCGCCCAGCGTCGGCCACAGCGGGACGGTTTGACCGCCGATGAACCAGCCCGCCAGCGGGTCGGCGACGGCGGTGAACAGATTCGGCAGCCGCAGCAGTTGGGCGATAGCGCGAAATGGGCGCATTGGTCCATATTAGAGCAAATCGGTCTTGCGCGGGAAAGGTTTTTCCCTATTCTCTTGCGCCCATGTTGATCGAATTATTTGAAGGCGGTCCGGTGGAGACCATCGGGTATCTGATCGCGGACCGGCGGGGCGGCACGGCGGCGGTAATTGACTCGCCAGAAGACACCGCCGCCGCCATGGTCGAACAAGCCCGACGCTGGGAAACGCCCATCGCCTACCTGCTGACCACCCATCCGCACTGGGACCACATTCTCGACGCCGACGAATTGTTGCGCCGTTCGGGCGCAAAATGGGGGATGCATCTGGAAGGCGTGCCGTGGCTCGCCATCTCGCAAACGCGAATGTTCGGCTTTGAAGTGGACATGCCGAAACGGACACCGGATTTTTTTCTGGAGGACGGCGGAACGGTGGCTGTGGGTGATTTGAGTTTGGAAATCCTCCATTGTCCGGGGCATTGCCCCGGCAGCGTGGCGTTGTTGGAACGGCGGGAGAAAATATTGTTCACGGGAGACGTTCTGTTTGCCGGTTCCATCGGTCGGGCAGACCTGCCGGGCGGCGACATGGCGACGTTGCTCGGCTCGATTCGGGAGAAGTTGCTGCCTCTCGGCGACGAGGTGCGGGTGTTGGCCGGTCACGGCCCCGAAACGACCCTCGGCCGCGAGCGTTTGCGAAACCCGTTTCTGACCGGGCGAGAGCGATTTTAGCCTT
>Ga0272448_1001108_pt1 | contig 37792 bp, 33 predicted proteins | sample YNPCB0191_FD_202220 | JGI IMG/M metagenome (GOLD analysis project Ga0272448, IMG submission 202220) | Hot spring sediment microbial communities from Yellowstone National Park, WY, United States - YNP-CB-019-1 | ecosystem: Environmental > Aquatic > Thermal springs > Hot (42-90C) > Sediment...
GCCATGACGCGCGCCATGGCCCTGGAATACGCACCGCGCGGCATCTTCGTAAACGCCATCGCCCCCGGCCCCATTCTGCGCCCGGACGACTACCCGGAAGAAAAGTGGCAGGCCGTGCGCGCCGCCTCCCCGATCAACTACCCGCTCGACGACGAAGAGGCCGTAGCGCAATTCGCCCTGCTGGTGCTTTACCTGTCGCTTACCACCGCCTGCACCGGCCACATCTTCCCGCTGGATGCCGGCGAAAACCTGTGAGCCGCTATCGCAAGGCCAGGGGGCGCAGGGCGAAGCCTGCGGTTGTCCCCCGAATCCGATTGGTAGCGGCGATTAGAGCGAAACGCCAGGCCTTATCGCGCGCCAGCTCCTCCAGAAAGAACAACTCGCCGATGTGTACGCCTTGCTCAACCAGAAGGTACTCGTGCACGGGCAGCGTCCCGTCTCCGCCCCATTCCAATCCGCTGGTGTCTGAAGCGATGAACACCGCACCTTTCTGCTCGACCAGCCAGCGTGCGCCCTCCTTGGTCAACCCGGCGGAATCATGCTCGGCAAGCCTGGCGTGATCCGAGCCGGCCCGGCCCCAGTACCGCAGGGTCCCGGTGCGAATCAGCACAGCATCGCCCGGCTCGACATCCACGCCCTGAGCCGCCAGCGCGCCCTCCAGCTCTCCGCGCCCGATAGCGAACTTGCCCGGCAAGGCCTCGACGCCCTTCCAGCCGGCCACGTCAATCAACACGCCCCGGACCACTATGGGCGGGATGGAGTCGGTGTCGGCTTTCATGACTCCGAAGTCGCCGCCGTAATCCTGCTCGCGGAAACCGTTATACCAGTGATCGTCCTTGCCGGAAGTGATGTGACCTAAGCCGTCAATCTGCGTGCCGACATTATCGGAAATGAACAGGGCGCAACTGTGAAACGCCAGCAGGCGGGGATGGGAGGCGAAGGCGGCGATGTCCTTGCCGCGCTTGACGCCGCCCGGGCTGCGGAAGGAGATCACCTCGATCGGAGAGTGGCCGGGCCACTTGAAAGAGCTGCGATCCACCGGAACCCCGAGATCATATACGCGGCCCTCTTTGACTTCGGCCAGCGCGCGCAACACCCATCGGGGGCCGGTCACGGCATTCAGCGCGCCGATCTCATCCTGCGGCCCCCAAATCCAGCCGTAGCCCTTGCCGCGCACCCAGCCCTTCGGCGTCTGCGCCGCCAAAACGCAAGCCCACACTAATGCCAAGCCGACCGTTTTCACCATGCCGAAATTGTACTCTGTCGAGGACCGCCTCGGACGGTTTAGCTCAAGGCGCCGGGCGGCGGATATCTCGATGTTCGCCGGCGGCCGCCCGCGCCGTCAGCCTTGAATTTCCCCGCGCACCAGGTCGGCGTAGGTCTCCCGCGCCCGCACTACCCGCCAGCGGTCGCCTTCCACCAGCACCTCAGGGGGACGCGGGCGGGAGTTGTAATTGGAAGCCGCAACGAATGCGTAAGCTCCGGCAGTGGCCACCGCCAGCAGATCCCCTGGCAATACATTGGCCAATCGGCGGTCGCGCGCCAGATAATCCCCAGTCTCGCAGACCGGCCCCACCACGTCGGCCAAGATCTCGGGGCGATTCGTGGAGCGAACCGGCAGGATCTCGTGATGGGATTGGTAAAGCGCGGGCCGGATCAGGTCGTTCATGGCCGCGTCCACGACCACGAACTCTTTTGAATCCGTACGCTTGCGGTAGAGCACGCGCGTCAACAACACGCCGGCCTCGGCCACGATCGAGCGCCCCGGCTCCAGAATCAGGAACAGCTCTCGACCGTCAACCTTGGCGCGCACCTGGCGGGCGAATTCCCGGATGTCCGGCGTCCGGTCTTCAGGCCGGTAAGCCACCCCCAGGCCGCCGCCCAAGTCCAAGGTGCGAACGGTGAACCCGGCGGACCGCAACTTTCCGGCCAGCCCCAGCATGGCATCCGCCGCCCCCAGAATCGCCCCCGGATCCAGAAGCTGTGATCCGATGTGGCAGCTCAGGCCTTCCAGCGCGAGATTGCGCATCGAGGCCGCACGTTCAAACACCGCCGGCGCCTGGGCGATGTCCACGCCGAACTTGTGCTCGCGCAGGCCGGTGGCGATGTAAGGGTGCGTCTCGGCTTCCACGTCCGGATTGACCCGCAACCCGACTCGGGCGCGCACGCCGCGGCGCGCCGCCAAGGCGTCTATAAGCGCCAGTTCCTCAGCGGATTCGACGTTGAAGCTGTGGATGCCCTTCTCCAGGGCGTATTCGATTTCCTCGGCGGTCTTGCCCACGCCGGAGAACACCACCCGATTCGCCTGCCCGCCCGCCTCCAGCACGCGATACAACTCGCCCCCGGAAACAATATCGAAGCCCGCACCTGCCTGGGCCAGCAGCCCGAGGACCGCCCGGTTGGAGTTGGCCTTCACCGCGTAACAGACCAAATGCGGCAGGCCGGCCAGAGACTCCTCATAGGCGCGGAAGCGCTCCAGCACTCCGGCCCGCGAGTAAACATAGCAGGGAGTGCCCACACGGGCTGCAATCTCGGGCAGCGCCACTTGCTCACACGCCAGTACGCCGCCTTGGTAACGAAAACAATCACCCGGAGTCATTCCAAGCGCATCACCAGCAATGTCTGGTCATCGAAAGCGTTACTGTGCCCGCTGAACCGGTCCACGTCGGCAAATATCTCCTCCACTACCGCTTTGGGCGGCAGTTGGCAGACACGGCGCAGCGTCTGGATCAAGCGGTCCCGGCCGTATTCCCGGCCCTGCGCGTCGGTCTGATCCGGCACGCCGTCCGAATAAAGCACCAGCAGATCGCCGGGCCGGCCTTCAAACACCACTTCCTCGTGCTCGGTGTTCGGCAACAATCCAAGCGGGATTCCTTCCACCCGCGGTTTCAGGATCTCGGCCCCACGGCAGATCAGCGGCGGCGTGCCGCCGGCATTCGCCATCACCAACCGGCGCTCGGCAGGCTGCCAGCGCAGGGCCAGCAAAGCCACGTAGCGCGCGTCCACCTGCCGCTCAAGCAGGGCCTCGTTCAGGGCCTTCAGCAGGACCGCCGGCGACCGCCGCCGCGGCGCCAGCGTCATCAACAGGCCGTTCACCAGAGCGCCGTAAAGGGCTGCGGCGATGCCTTTACCGCTAACGTCCCCCAGCGCCACCAGCGCCTCGCCTCCGTCTTCGGGAAAGAAGTGGTACAGGTCCCCGCTGATCTGCCGCGCGGGACGGTAGCCGATGGCGATCTCCAGGCCCGGGATTTCCGGAGGCGTGCGCCAAAGCAAAGCGGACTGTAGCTCGCGCGCCGCCTCCAGGTCCTTTTCCATCTGGCGCTTGCGTCCAGCCAGCTCTTCGTACAAGCGGGCGTTCTCTATGGCGATGCCGATCTGCGGGGCCAGCAAAGCCAGCATCCGCACGTGCTCGTCGGTGAAATAGGAATAGCGCTCGCTTTCCAGGTCCATCACCCCGATCACGCGATCGTGGACAATCAGAGGCACCGCAACTTCTGAACGGATGTCCGGGTGGGAGGGAATATAGCGCGGATCGGCCAGGGTGTTGTCGGCGCGCACCACTTCGCGCAGCTCCGCCGCCGCTCCGGTGATTCCCTTCCCCAGCGGGATCTGATCCAGCTCCACACGCTGGTCGTATCGCAGGCTGAAGCGGTGCCGCAGGCAGGCGTGCTCTTCATCCACCAGCAGAATGCTGAAGGCGTCGTAGTTGATCAACCGCTTGACCGCCTCGGCGATGCGCCCCAATAACCGCTCCAGATCCAGGATCGAGAAGTCGCGCGCCAGGTGCGCCAGAATGCTCAGCGTGCGGTTCTGCCTCTCCACCCGGCGGTAAAGCCGCGCGTTGTCAATGGCAGTGGCGGCGCGCGAGGCGATCAGTCTCAGCAACGAACGATCGTACTCGCTGTAGGCGTTGAGGCGCGTGGATTGCACGTCAATGACGCCCACCAGCTTGCCTCGCGCCACCATCGGCGCGGCCAGCTCCGAGCGCACCGCGTCCAGCCCGCTCAGGTATCGCGGGTCCTGCCGCACGTCCGGAACCAGAATGGCTTCGCGCGTGGCCGCCGCCGCACCCGTGATGCCCTCCCCGACGGCGATCAGCAGGTTGCGCACTATCTCCTCCCGGTGTCCGATGGCGTAGCGGATACGCAGGGCGCCCAGCTTCTCGCTGTAAAGAAGGATCGCAAACAGCTCGTAAGGGATGACCTTCGCAATTATGGCCGCCAGGTTGGCCATCAGCTTGTCAAGGTTGAGCGTCTCGGAAGTGACGGCGGAAACCGCCAACAGGAAGTCCAGCAGTTCCGCACGCTCGCGGAAACGTATCGCTGATGCGCCAGGACCCGCCATGCTCCCTCAGACCCTCAGGCCGCCCCGGTCAGAATGCGCAGCCCGGCGCTGGCGCCGATGCGCGTCGCCCCGGCCGCCACCATGCGCTCCAATTCTTCGCGACTACGGATGCCGCCGGCGGCTTTTACACCCATCTCGGGCCCCACCACCAGGCGCATCAGCGCCACATCGTGCACTGTTGCGCCTGAGGGGCCGAAGCCCGTCGACGTCTTCACAAAGTCGGCGCCCGCCATCTTGGCCAGCACGCAAGCTGTCGCCTTCTGGTAGTCGTCCAGCAGGGCGGTCTCCAGGATAACCTTTACCAGGGCTCCGGCGCGATGGCATGTTTCCACAACCAAGCGGATGTCCCGAAGCACCGTTTCCAGCTCTCCCGAACGCAGCGCCCCGATATTGATGACCATGTCAATTTCCTGCGCGCCCGCTTCCAGCGCCGCTTGCGCTTCGGCTTGTTTGACGGCCGAGAAAGTGGCGCCCAAGGGAAAACCAACCACCGTGCAGACTTTCACCGCCGAGCCGGCCAGCTCCTCTCTGGCCGCTGCGGTCCAATAAGGATTGACGCAGACGGTCGCAAAACCGTACTCTCTGGCTTCCCGGCACAATCGCCGGATGTCCGCCCGCGTGGCTTCCGGTTTCAACAGAGTGTGGTCTATCAAGGCGGCGACGGATCCGTCAATCTTCCGGATTCCTTCGGTGGCCGACAGGCGCTCGGCGCCGGCTCGGATCACCGCCTGCGTGCGCGCCTGGCAACTTTCCACGCATTGCCGCTCGCATCCCGTGCAGGTCCTGCCGCCGTCCTCCGATACCCCGCCGCGCCAGCCGGCGCCGCCTGGCAGGCGCGCCAGCAGTTCGTCGGCGACCGCGGCCACCAGTGCCTGCAAGTTTATGCTCAATTCCAGAAAGGTGCGTTCAATACTGGCGGAGGAAGAGGGATTCGAACCCCCGAGGGCCTTCCGACCCTAGCGGTTTTCAAGACCGCCGCCTTCGACCGCTCGGCCATTCCTCCACCCACTAATTTAGCCGAGCGGCGGCGCCGACCGCCAGCGACGCCGTTGACCCCCGGCGGTCAACCCTGCTGCGCCCCCTGGCCACTGCGATATTTGTCGCGGCAGGCGGGCGAGCAGAAGTGCAACACCTGGCCGCCTTCGGTGATTTTTACCGAGGTTGCGGTAGAGACGTAGACGCCGCAGACCGGGTCGCGTTTTAGTTCACCGCCCATCTGCACAGGTCGCCGCCCCGCGTCAGATCCCGGCCCCGCCAGACCGGCGAACATTTTCGCCAGCACACCGATGACCGAACGCAAGATGGTGATCAGCAGCACGGACAGCAGCAGGTACAGTACGGCTCTCACCATCTCGGCACGCGACCTTCCGGCCGTCCTCGTTTGCGCTTTACTTCTTGCGTGTCGTCTTCTTCTTCTGCTCGGCGGTCGGGTTCTTATACTCCGTCTGTACGCCGGCCTCCATCGTGGCGATCATCCCTTTGGCCGCTTCCGCAAACGGGCCGTCCGGTTTAAGCTGGAGATACTTCTCGAAAGCCTCGCGCGCGCCGGGCGGGGGCACCACCTTGCCGTCCGGGGTTACCTGGGCTTTGGCCATCAGCGAGACGCCGTACTGATAGTGCGCATCGGCGTAATTCGGGTCAGCCTCGATCGCTTTCTTGAAGGCTTCGCCCGCCGGTTCGTTCTGGCCCGAGTTCACCAGCAGAGCGCCCAGGTTGTAGAAATAACGCCCGGCGTTGGCCGGATCAATCTGAGCGGCCTTGGTCAGCTCGGCCTGGGCCTCTGGAAACTTCTTGGCGCGCGCCAGCGCCAGAGCGTAGTTGTTGTGGTAGGCGGCCTCGTCCGGCTTCATCTCCAAAGCCTTCAGGTAGTTCTCCAATCCCTTGTTAAGCGCGGCCTCCTGTTCGGCTCCGGCCTTGGTCCCGGCCAGCCCGATGTAAGAGTCCGCCAGATGCGCCCAGACCACATGCTGCTTGGGATCAATCTCGGAAGCCTTGGTGAAGGCCGCGACCGCCTGATCAAACTGCTTGGCCTGAAGCGCCGCCATGCCCGCGTTGAAAGCGTCATTGAGAGCCTTGTTTCTGGCCAACTGCGCCTGCCGCTCCTTGGCCGCCCGCTCCAAAGCCGCCCGTTGCTCGGGCGACATCTCGCGCAACTGCTCGGCCGTCAGTTGTCCGGTCTCGGCAGCCCGCTGAAGAGCCTCCTGCTTCTGCTTGATTCGCTGAAGATCGAAATTGACGACCGTGGGGTCGCCCAGCCTTGTACGCACGCCGTCTACACGGTCCACGTCCTTGCCGTTGACTTCCAGCACCACACGGTAGTTACCCAGCGGCAGCCCGGCATGGAAGTACTCGCCCTTCTTGTTGGTCTTGACCTTGTAGTTGCCCTTGATGTCCAGACGTTCGATCTTGATAAGAGCGCCTTGCAGGGGCTTTCCGTCTTCGCCTTTCACCTCACCTGCGATGGATGATGTCTGCGCCAGGCCCGCGCCGGCCAGTAACAATGAGGCGACGCCAAGCCAGGTCAGCTTCTGGCTGATCATAAGCAAACCTCCAGCTCGGAATCCAATTCCCACTTCAGCATACTACAAGGCTGTCGGCTAGCGCAGGTTACAACGCAAAATAGCCCGGATTGCGCAGCGCCGGCTACGGATTCCTGCGGCCCTGAATCGTCACCGTGCGGCGCAGCTCGCCGACCCGAATGGCGAATTCGTTGAGTCCGGCCTGCGGGCCCAGCCGCACGCTCGCCGCAAAGGCGCCCGGATACTCGCTGTCCACTTGGAGCACCTCGGTGACCTCGCCGCCGCCCGCGGTGACCGTGACTTCGGGTCGCGCCTCGCGCACGGGAATTCCCGTGGTGTCCGTGATCCGGAAGTAGATGGCCCGCCTGAGAGCGGCGCCCGCTGCGCCCTCGGTTTTGGCGTTCAGCAGGGTCAGATAGGCAGGCACGCCCGTAGGGACGGCGTACCAGTAAGGCACTCTGAGCGGGGTTGCCGAGCGCGTCCCCTGTATGCGCACGAAGCCCTGATACTCCCCCGCGTCAAGCGAGGCCGCCTCCCAGCTCAGTTTCACGCTCTGTGAGGCGCCCGGTTCCAGTTGAACGGCGCCGGCTGAGAGCACCGGGACCGGCCCTGTGCCGGCGGGCTCCACTGAGATAGCGAAAGTATCCGCTGCGGTGTCCAGGTTGGTTATCGCCAGCTCGCGCGTCATCTGGAAAGTGCCGCCCCCGCTGCCGAAACTCAGCGACGTCGGGTAGGCGGCCACCGTGCCCGCCAGCGCCGCAGCCAGGTTCATGCGGCCCGCGCCGGCACGCTGCACGGGTGCGGGTTGTTCGGCTCCCGGCGGGAAGGCTGCGGCGGTGTTGATCAACAGGGAGCGGTACTGCGCAGGCGTCAGGCCGGGCCGCGCCGCCTTCAGCACTGCGGCCGCACCGGCCACTAAGGGCGAGGAAAAACTGGTCCCGCTCTCGCTGGTGTAGCCCGATTCGTCATACATCTCGCCCTCAGGATTGAACTTCTGCGTAGCCGTGTAAATGCCGGTTCCCACTGCCGCCAGGTCCGGCTTTACGGACTCGTCCGTGTTCGGTCCCCGGCTGGAGAAAGACGCCAGCCGATCAGGATCGGTAGCCACCGGCCCGGGGCGGAAATGCACCGTGACCTTCAGATCGGGCCGTTCCTCCAGGCGCTTCTTGATGGCCAGGCCGGCGTCATTGCTGACCATCACGGCCGGTAGGGTCGCCGATCCCACGCTCATGATGGCGACCGGCCGGTCGTCCGTGTAGACCACGGCCGCCACCGCGCCCGCCTTCTCTGCGTTATTCAGCTTTTCCTCGAATAAGCACGTCCCGCGCAAGATCAGCGCAACGCGTCCCTGGAGACTTCCCTCCGGCAGAGTCCCGCATGCCAGGCCGGTCTCATCCAGCTTGGCCACATCCGCCAGCGGCGCGCTCACAGGATCCGCTGAGGCGGAGCGGTTGCCAGGCACCGCCTGGTAGACCCCGCCGCCCTCCAGCACTATCGCCGTCAACAGAATCCTGTCGGAAGCCGTGGCCCCCACTGCGATCGCCGAGGGTGCGGTGGCGTAAGAACTGATGGTGAACGGATCCGGACCCTCGTTGCCCGCCGCGGCCACCACCAGCACGCCGGCGGCGAAGGCCCGCTCGACCGCCTGCACCGAGATGGAGTCCGCCGGACGCGGTACAAGCGCAGTGCCCACGCTCAGATTGATAATGTCCATGCCGTCGGCCACCGCATCGTCAATGGCCTTCAGGACTACGTCGCTCTGCGTGGTGCCGCTGGACCCGCTGAAGACCTTGTAGTTTCCCAGCCAGGCCTTGGGCGCCACGCCTACGATCTCAGCCAGCGGCCCGCGATTGCGCACACCCGCCGCAGCCATCGCCACGGCGGTGCCGTGACCCATCTCGTCTCGCGGACTGCCGTTCAGCACGCCCAGCAAGTGTTCGTAAGTGCGCGCGACGATGATCTTGTTGTTGGTGTACTTGAGCTGATCTTCAGCGGACGCTTTCGGAAAGCCTTGCGGAGGGCTAACAGACGAATCCTGAAAGCCCGGGTGCTGGTGATCAATGCCGGTGTCTATAATGCCGATCTTGACGCCGGCCCCGGCTTGCTCTTCGCCTCCGATCGCCTGCCAGCCTTCAGGAACCCCGCAGAGCGGCAGCGCACGGTCAAGCAGCAAGCGGACTTCGTATACCGGATGCAGGCGGGCCACACCCGGGATCGCGGCCAGCTCCGCCGCCTGCGATGCGGATGCCCGCACCAACAGCGCGTTGGCCACCGTGTCCACCGACTCCAGCACCTCCACGCCCCGCTCGGCCAGCGCGGCGCGCAGCACGCGCTGCTCCGCTTGGATCTGTGCGCGGCGATCAGCCGCCGCTTCGCGTCGGCCTTTTCCGGCGCGCGCCGCGGCCACTGCCGCCGGCTCGCCCGTCAACTCCACGATGTAGCGATCGGGTACGACCTGGGCCCCGACAACGGCCCAAAACAACAGCCCGGCTCGCAAAACTCGCATATCTTTCCTTATCGGATCTCAGTCAGCCTCGGGCGTCCGTCTCACCCCGCCCATCATTCTACCGGCAACTGCGCCGCCTTGGAGGCCACGCCCTGCACCGTGATCACTACCGGTTGAACTCCCGTCGGGGCGTCCGGCGGCACTACCACATTGATTTGATACAAACCGACGATCCCCGGCGCCAGTCCGCTGAACTGAACTTGCGCCGGTCGGCCTGCAACGCTCACTTCCGGTATAACCCGCGTGCGGGCGAATGGTTGTGCGGGCGTGGGCTCGCCGCTCGGCGGCGGGTTATCCACCGCTCCCAAGCCGTTAGCGTAAAGCTGCACAATCCGGCCGCGGCGGGCCGGATTCGCGGTTCCGATCAGCCGGTAGTTCTCATCCAGGGCGGCGATGTAACGGCGCCCGGAGGCCTCCAGGTATTCAAAGAATGCGGGCGCAAAGTCGTTCAGCGGGACAGTGTACACGGCGCTTGAAATGTCCCCGATGCTGACCTTGATCTGCACGGAGTTAAGCCCCTGAAGCTCCCACGGCACTTGAACGTTTACTTGCGATTCGCTGACGAAGTGCAACCGCCCCGGCAAGCTGATCCGCCGCGCGGGCGCATCGAAACTGACGCTTACCCCAGCCAGCGACAGCGGCAAGTAGGGCGTCGAGAAAACTCGCGTGGCGTCGCTCAGCCCCCTTCCAAAAATAGCGATGTAAGATCCGGGCGCCACAGGCTTGCCCCGCTCGAAGCTGGCGGCGTTGACCACTCCGCCGCTCTCGATCGCAGGCCGCAAGCGCGCCCAACCGTCAAAGTAGACCGTCAGCCCTCCGGCCTCGGCGGCGAATTGCTGCTCGCCCAGCAGCGGGCCAAGATACACGCGCGCCGCCGCTATGCCGTAGGTGTCCGTCCGCTGGTCGGCGGCATCAATATAGCCTCCGCCGATGGTCGCCCGGAATCGCACCGGGACGTTCACCGCAGGCGCCCCATAGCGGTCAATCAACTTGAAAGCGATCAGCCGCCCGGGAATGCGCTCGTTGATGACGCCCGTGAAATCGTAGCCCAGAAGCGGGAAGGCGTTGTATGGCGAGTTGTCCCCGACAATGTACAGGTAAGGCACGCGCAACGCCCGTGCGCCGCCCCGAACGTTTATGACGCCCTCGTAAGTTCCAGGCGCGGGCAAGCTGCCCTCCAGACGCACCGCCACCTGCGCCGACGCTCCGGCCTCCAGGCTCAGCGCGGCCGGCGTCACGCTGACAGCGGCCCGCGGGTCCTGCGTTCGCGGCGCCACAGAGAGATTGAGCTGTATGCGTGCGCTGCCGGTGTTGGTCAGCGTCAGAGTGCGCGAGCTGCCCAGCAAATCCTGCGCGAGCACGCCGAACGACAGCGCCGCCGGCTCGACGCTCACGTCGGCTTCCAGCGCCGCCGCAGCGTCCAGCTTCCCTGCCCCGACAGCGGTCACCGAAGCCGTCCCGCCGTCATCAAGAACCTGCGGGTTGGCGGTGTTCACCAGAGCGGATTTGACTTGCGCGGGCTTCAAAGACGGTTTCTGTTGCTTGACCAGAGCCGCGGCTCCCGCCGCCAGCGGAACCGAAAAGCTGGTGCCGTCCACGGCGATATAGCGGCTGGGGTCCCACATATCAGAGTTGGGATCGTAGCTCTGCGTGGCCGTGAACAAATCCGTTCCCACCGTGACCACTTCCGGCTTGAGGCCGTTCTCCCCGAGCGACGGACCGCGAGAGCTGAAAGCGGCCACTTCATCGGCCGGCGCCTCCACGGGCGCCAGCGTCGGGTCCATGGTGACCTCGCGGTCCGGGTGCGAGGCCAGAAAGCTCTTCAGTTGATTGCCCGCGCTGTTCGGGATCATCGCCGCCGGAATCCCGGTCCCTGCCAGTCCCGCCGGGCTGAAAATCCCTTCTTGCCCTTCGAGCTGGTAAATGACCACGCCCACCGCTCCCGCGTTCTGCGCGTGGTTGACTTTCAAGGCGAAGGAACAGTTGCCTCTGGCGACCAGCGCGATGGCGCCGGCCAGCGACCCGGAGGGCAGCGCAGCGCAGGCGCGCCCGTCGTTGTTCAGCCGCGCCACATCGCGAAGAGGCGCCGTGAGCGGGCTTGAAGGTTTGGGGCCGTCGCCAAAACGCGCACGGATATTGTGCAGTTCGGCGGGCGCATCGGCCCCGCTCAGCCGGACGCTGGAGAACCACACGTGAGCGTTGGTCACTGCACCCACCGTCAGCGCCGAGGGGGCCGTGCCCGGAGTGTTCACAGTAGTCAGGGTCGGATACTTCAGGCCTATGTCCCCGTCGTTGCCCGCACTGACCACTACCAGCATGCCGGCTTTTGCCGCGTTCTCAACCGCCATCGCCCGCACGTCACACGGCGCCGACGGCGCCTCCTCGCACGCATCCCCCGTATCCAGCGGACCGTAAAGAGCCGAGCTGCCGAGCGAAAGCGTCACTATGTCCATGCCGTCATAAAGCGCGTCTTCCAGGGCCGCGATAAGCACGTCGCTGAAGGTCGTATCGTTTACTCCCGGCGAACCGAACACCTTGTAGTTGCCCAGCCAGGCTTTGGGCGCCACGCCTGTAATGGCGGCCGAAGGCGTGCTCACCGTGCGGCCGGCGGCGATCATCGCCAGCGCCGTGCCATGGCCCACGCGATCGCGCGCGCTCAAATCGTCAGGACGCGAGTCAACAGCCGGATCCGAAGGACTGCCGGCGGCCACCAGTTCCACATAGCTGCGCGCCACGATTATCTTGTTATTGGTGTACGCGCAGTCGGCCGGCGGGCACTTGGGATAGCCGGGCGGCGGCGTCAGCGAATCGTCCTGAAACGCCGGATGCTGGTGATCAATGCCGGTGTCAATGATTCCGATCTTCACGCCCGCACCGGCGTTGGAGACGCCGCCCACACGGTTCCAGGCGGCGCGCGCGTTGGCCAGATCCAGCGCGCGATCCAGATGGAGCCTGATCGGCGGCGCATAAGCCACGCGGCGCACGCCCGGCAGGCGGCGCAACTCTTCAAGCTGCTCTTCGCGCGCTCGCACAAAAATCGCGTTGACCAGAGTATGCGCGGCGCCGGTCACCGCGATGTTGCGTCGCGCCAGCTCCTGACGCAAACGGCGCTGCGCCTCCAGCAGCCGCCCCGCCGACTCGCGCGCCCTCTCCGTGCCCAGCTCCTGGCGCGAGCGGACTTGCGCCGCCAGCGGCGCCTCCTCCAGGATCACGGCGTAGCGGTCAAGATCGCGCGTCGCGGCCGCCGACACCAGCGCGGCCAGCAGCAATAGCAATAGCAATAGGAAAAGCCGGCGTTTCATGGCAGACTCTCTATCTCCGACGCCCGCATGTCAGCGCGCGTTTCAGGGGGATTCGACAATTTGTGAACAATTTGTTATCTTGAAATTGAGGGCGGATTTTTTATGGGCGTCAAAACAATGTTTCCGCACGGTGCTCAGGTTGAGCACGGCAAATTCGGTTTCGGCACGGTGCTTTCTTGCGACGATGAGCGCATCGTGATCCGGTTCGACGAACACGGCGAGAAAAAATTCGTCACCCCGATGGTGCTGCCCGCGCTCAAGAAGAGTGACCGCCAGCCGCCCGTTGAGAAGCGTGCCGCCCGGCGCAAGCCCAAGGCGGGCGTCGCGGCCGCGCACTGAGGGCCGCGCCAGGCACCCCCTCCCCCGGCTATCGCTTTGATAGACTGAAGGCTCCATGAAGTTCGGAGTGGTGGTCTTTCCCGGCAGCAACTGCGACCACGACGCTTGGTGGGCGATCTCGCATAACTTGGGCCGGCCGGCGGAATTCATCTGGCACGATTCGGAATCTCTGGGCGGGGTGGACGCCGTCATCCTCCCCGGGGGCTTTTCCTACGGGGACTACCTGCGCTGCGGAGCGATCGCCAAGTTCTCCCGTGTGATGCGCGCCGTGGAGCGCTTCGCGCGCGACGGGGGGCTGGTGCTGGGCATCTGCAACGGCTTTCAAATCCTGGTGGAATGCGGGCTGCTGCCCGGCGCGCTCATTCGCAACCGCGGGCTGAAGTTCATCTGCCGCCAGGTGGAGTTGCGCGTCGAGACCGCCGATTCTCCCTTCAGTTGCCACCTGCGCCCGGGCCAGATCCTGCGAGTGCCCATCGCCCACGGGGAAGGATGCTACTTCGCCGACGCGCGCACGCTAGCCGAACTGGAAGCCGAAGATCGCGTGGTTTTCCGCTACCTGGACAATCCCAACGGCTCTTTGAACGACATCGCCGGCATCCTGAACGCGGGCCGCAACGTGCTAGGGATGATGCCGCATCCGGAGCGCGCCGCTGATCCTTTGATGGGCTCGACCGACGGCCTGCTGGTTTTCCAGTCCATGGTCGCTGCCCTTTCGCACGCGCGATGACCGCCGTCACGCCAGAACTCGTCGCCGCACACCAGTTGACCGAAGAGGAATACCGGCGCATCGTGGCGCTGCTCGGCCGCCCGCCGACTTACACCGAGCTGGGCATCTTCAGCGTCATGTGGAGCGAGCACTGTTCTTACAAAAGCTCCCGCCTGCACCTGAAGAAGCTGCCCACCCAGGGGCCCTACGTCTTGCAAGGGCCGGGCGAGAACGCCGGCATCATTGACATCGGCGAAGGTTATGCCGTGGCCTTCAAGATCGAGTCCCACAACCATCCCAGCTTCATCGAGCCGTTCCAGGGAGCGGCTACCGGCGTGGGCGGCATCCTGCGCGACATTTTCACCATGGGCGCGCGTCCCATCGCAGTGATGGATTCGCTGCGCTTCGGGCCGCTGGATGATCCGCGCGCCGGAGCGCGCAACCGGCGGATCCTGGAAGGCGTGGTCTCAGGCATCGCCCATTACGGCAACTGCTTCGGCGTTCCGACGGTGGGCGGCGAATGCGTGTTCGAGCCCTGTTACAACGGCAACCCGCTGGTGAACGTGTTCGCGCTGGGAGTGTTTCGCCAGGACCGCATATTTTACGCGCGCGCCTGCGGGTTGCGCAACCCCGTGGTTTATGTCGGCGCCAAGACCGGGCGCGACGGCATTCACGGGGCTTCCATGGCTTCAGCCGAGTTCACCGAGGAGTCCAAGCAGAAGCGGCCCAACGTCCAGGTGGGCGACCCATTTATGGAAAAGCTCCTGCTGGAGGCCTGCCTGGAAGCCATGCAGACCGGGGCGGTCGTCGGCATCCAGGACATGGGAGCCGCCGGGCTGACCTGCTCGACTTGCGAGATGGGCAGCCGCGGCGGCACCGGCATCGAAATCGAGCTGGCGCGGGTGCCGCAGCGCGAGACCGGCATGACCCCTTACGAGATCATGCTCTCGGAATCCCAGGAGCGCATGCTGCTGGTGGTCGAACGCGGGCGCGAGGAGGAGGTCTTCCGCATCTTCCGCAAGTGGGGCCTGGACGCGGTGGCCGTGGGCGAAGTCACCGGCGACGGCCTGCTGCGCGTCAAGCATCACGGGGAGGTGGTGGCCGAAATACCCAGTCGCGCGCTGGCCGATGAGGCCCCCCTCTACGACCGCCCGCGCAGCCGTCCCCTAAGGACGGCGCCCCTGGACGGCCCGGACTTTGAAAGCCGGGACCTGACGGCGGATCTGGTGCGCCTGCTGGCTTCCGGCGATCTGTGCGACAAGCGCTGGATATGGGAGCAGTACGACTACATGGTCCGCACCAACACCGTGCTGGGCCCGGGAGGCGACGCCGCCATCCTGCGCATCAAACAGACCGGCGCTTCGCTGGCCATGGCGCTGGACGGCAACGGGCGCTATTGCTATCTGGACCCGCGCCAGGGCGCGCGCCTGGCGGTGGCCGAGTGCTGCCGCAATCTCTCTACCGTGGGCGCCCTGCCGGTGGCCGCCACCAACTGCCTGAACTTCGGCAATCCCGAGCGGCCCGAGATCATGGCCCAGCTTGTGGAGGCCATTGAAGGCATGGGCGAGGCTTGCGCGCATTTTGAGACTCCCATCACGGGCGGCAACGTCAGCTTGTACAACGAGACGCTGGGCGAAGCCGTTTATCCCACGCCCGTGCTGGGCGTGGTGGGGTTGATGAAGACCGCGCCGCCGGTCACCGTAGCCTTCAAGCGCGAGGGCGCCGAAGTGATGCTGCTCGGCGGCTTGGGCCGTTCGGACCAGCGCCAATTCGGCTCCACGCAGTACGCCAAGGTGATCCTGCGCGAACTTTGGGGGCTGCCGCCGGCGCTCGACATGGATTACGAAAAGCGCGTGCAGGCCGCGGTGCGAGAAATCGTGAGGGCCGCTTTGGCGGAATCTTCGCACGATGTGAGCGACGGCGGCCTGGCAGTGGCGCTGGCGGAATGCTCGCTGGAGGGCATCGGCGCAGACGTGGAGCTGGAGGCCGATCTGCGGCCTGAGTACCTGCTGTTCCACGAAGGACCTTCACGCATCCTGATCTCGACCGGACAGCCTGAGCCGGTGGAGGCTGTCGCCGCGCGGCACGGGGTTGAGGTCCTGCATATCGGCCGCACTCGGCGCGGGCGGCTGCGCATTCGGCTGCGCGGCCGCCTGCTGGTGGATTGCCCCATCGAGGACTTGCGCCGGCCGTGGCGGTCCGCATTGGAATCTCAGTTGAGGGGGTGAGCGGTGCCCTTCCAGGATGAATGCGGCGTGGTGGCGGTTTACGGCCATCCGGAGGCGGCCAACCTGGCCTATCTGGGGCTGTACGCCCTGCAACACCGCGGCCAGGAATCGGCCGGCATAGCCGTAAGCGACGGGCGCGAGATCCGCTGCTTCAAGCGCATGGGCTATGTGGCGGACATTTTCACGCCCGCACTCATTGCCGGCATGCCCGGCGCGCTGGCCATCGCGCACACGCGCTATTCCACCGCCGGCGACAGCTCGCCGGCCAACGCGCAACCCTTCGCCGTAGTGTGCAACAAAGGCCACATCGCAGTGGCCCACAACGGCAATCTAACCAACGGCGTCCTGCTGCGCCGGGAACTTGAACGCGAGGGTTCGATCTTTCAGGCCTCCAGCGACACCGAGGTCGTTCTGCACCTGGTGGCGCGTTCCCGGGAGCGGACGCTGGAGGCCGCCCTGCGCGAGGCGCTGCTGGAACTCGAGGGCGCCTTTTCTATGGTCTTTCTGGCCCAGGACCGCATAATCGTGGCGCGCGATCCCTGCGGTTTTCGCCCCCTCTCAATGGCCCAGATGGAGCTTTCCGGGCGGCGCACCTGCTACGTTTTCGCTTCCGAGACCTGCGCCTTCGACCTCATCGGCGCCACCTACTTGAGCGAAGTGGAACCCGGTGAGATGATTATCGCCGGTCCGGATGGCCTCCTGCGGGAACGCTACGCGCCGCGGGGACGCGCAGCATACTGCGTCTTCGAGCACGTCTACTTTTCGCGGCCGGATTCGATCGTCTTCGGGCGAGCGGTGCAGGAGTCGCGCGAGATGATGGGACGCCTGCTGGCGCGCGAGCATCCCGTGGAAGCCGACGTCGTAGTGCCGGTGCCCGACTCCGGAGTGGCCGCGGCGCTGGGCTACTCGGCGGAATCCCGCATCCCCTTCCGCCACGGGCTGATCCGCAACCATTACGTGGGTCGCACTTTCATCGAGCCCTCCCAGGCCATCCGGGATTTCGGCGTCCGCCTGAAGTTGAACCCCGTGCGCCACCTGCTGGAGGGAAAGCGCGTCATCCTGGTGGACGACTCCATCGTGCGCGGCACCACCAGCCGCAAGATCGTGCGCATGGTGCGGCAAGCGGGAGCGCGCGAGGTGCATCTGCGCATCTCCTGCCCGCCCGTCATTTCGCCTTGCTTTTACGGGGTGGACACGCCCACCAAGAAGGAGCTGATCGCCGCCAACAGCACGGTCGAGGAGATACGGCGCTTTGTGGACGCCGATACGCTGGGCTATCTCTCGCTGGAGGGATTGCGCGAGTCGGTCGGCGATCTGCGCGGCCAGTACTGTTATGCCTGTTACACCGGCCGCTATCCGACCGAGCTGGTGAATCTGGAAGAACTCATGATGCAAACCAGGAGTCGCCGCTAGAATGCCCGCAGAGGTCGCCCCCTCGGCCCGGCGCGTGCGCTACTCGCGCATCCGCGAGCTGGCCGAGATGGCGATGCGCATGGACGGCGTACTCAAGCTCTACTTCGGCGAATCAAGCATTCCCACCCCGGACTACATCAAGCAAGCCGCCTGGCAGGCGCTCCAGGACGGCTACACCTTCTACACCGAGAATGCCGGCCTGCCCTCGCTGCGGCGCGCCCTGGCGGCCCACTACCGGCGCTTGCACGGCGTGGAGCTGGACCCCGAGCGCGAGATCGTAATCACCGCCTCCGGCGTGCAGGCCTTGAATGTGGCCATCCGCGCCGTGCTGGATCCGGGCGACGAGGCCTTGCTGCTGACGCCCGCGTGGCCCAACGGCGCCGCCAACGTCTGGCTGGCCAACGGCGTGGCCCGCGAGATCCCCCACCGGATGGCGGGAGGGCGCTTTCAGGTGGACTTCGAGGCGCTGGAAGCGGCCGTCGGTGGGCGCACACGTTTGCTGGTCTACACCTCGCCCTCCAATCCCCTAGGCTGGGTGGCGCGGGTCGAAGATCAAGCGGCATTGCTCGCCCTGGCCCGCCGTCATGGCCTGTGGCTGCTGGCCGACGAGGTTTACGAGCGCCTGTACTGGCGCACTGAGACGCTGGGTGAGCCGGCCCCTTCCATCCTGCGGCTATGCACGCGCCAGGACGCCGTGATCGTCGTGCAATCGTTTTCGAAAAGCTATTCCATGACCGGCTGGCGCCTGGGCTGGCTGGTGGCGCGGGCCGACCTGGCCGGCAAAGCCGCTCAGTTGAACGAGTACATCGTCTCGCATGCCCCCAGCTTCGCCCAAAAGGCCGCGGAGACCGCCTTGGAGCGAGGCGAAGAGGAGCTCAAAGCCATGCTGGCCCGCCTCAAGCAGAACCGCGATTTGGGCCTGGAGGCCCTGCGCGCAATGCCCGGCGTGACGACGCCGGAGCCCGAAGGAGCTTTCTATCTGTTCCCCCGCATCGCGGGCGTCGAGGATTCCTTTGAGTTTTGCCGGCGACTGCTGGAGGAAACCCGGGTCGGTTTGGCGCCGGGGTCGGCTTTTGGAGAAGGCGGCGAAGGCGCGGTCCGGATCTGCTACGCCGCCGAGCGCACGATCCTGGAGGAGGCTATGAAGCGGCTGGGGGCCTTTCTGAAAAACTGGCAGCCCGTCCGGGCGCCCGTGTTATGATCGGGAGGGAGCGTATCCCGGGCCGGGCGGCCTCCAAAACTTGATCCAACACCAACGTTTTGGGGTTCCGACTCGCATTGATGCGCTGGTGAGCAAGCTCCGGCTCCCCCTTTAGGGGTTGGAGAAGCCTGAAGGCGCACGGGGGATCCCCACCCTGTCGAGTACGGGGTCAATGACGGAGCCGGCGGCCCATCCGGTGCGCTCCTTTTTCGTTTCCGGCATCTCGATGAACCTGCTGTTTATAGGCGACATTTTTGCTTCCCCGGGCCGGCGGATGGTGGCCGAGGCGCTTCCCGAGATCGTTTCCACAGAGGATATTCACGTCGCCGTAGCCAACGCCGAAAACGCAGCCGGAGGCTTCGGGCTGACGCCCCTGGTGGCCGAGGAGCTGTTCTCGATGGGGCTAGACGTGCTCACTTCCGGCAACCACATCTGGGACAAGAAAGAGCTGATCGAATACCTTGACCGCCAGCCGCGCCTGTTGCGTCCGGCGAATTACCCCGCAGGCTTGCCCGGGCACGGGGTTTACCTGGGACGGGCGCGCGACGGCACCGGCTTTGCCGTCATTAACCTGCAAGGCCGGACTCACATGCCCAGCATTGACTGCCCCTTTCGCAAAGCCGATGAAATCCTGGCTGCGCTGGACCCGGCCGTAAAGGTGCGCATCGTGGACTTCCACGCCGAGCTGACCAGCGAGAAGATGACCATGGGCTGGTACCTGGACGGGCGCGTCTCGGCGGTCATCGGGACCCACACGCACATTCCCACCGCCGACACTCGCATTCTGCCTGGCGGAACGGCTTACCAGACCGACGCAGGCATGACCGGACCGTACGATTCAGTAATCGGGATTGACAAGGAAATCGTCATCCGCCGCTTTCTGACCTCCACCCCGGTGCGTATGGAGGCCGCGCGCAGTAAAGTAGAACTGCATGGGTTGGTGGTGCACGTAGACAACGCTACGGGAAAAGCCCTCGCCATCCGGCGACTTTGGCTGGAGCGGGGTTGATCCCGGCCCGGCGCACACGCCATGGGACTCGAGCTTGCCGGCGCATTGCTGTTGATCGCCGTTCTGGCGGCGCAGCTTGTGCGCCAAAGGCGGCGCATCGCCGCGCTTCGGCGGGAGCTGGAGGGCCTCAAGAGCCGGACCGACGAACAACTGGAAACCGATCCGCTCACCGGACTGGCCAGCCGCACGGCGCTGGAACGCTGGCTGGAGGAGGTCGAGCCCTTCCCGGCCCTGCTGGTGGTCTGCGATCTGGACAATTTCAAAGCTCTGAACGATCGCTACGGCCACCTGGTGGGCGATGAGGTGTTGCGTGATATAGGCCAACTGTTGCGCGCTTCGATTCGCCGGCAGGATCGGGCCTTCCGCTGGGGCGGCGACGAGTTCGTGGTCTGTTTCCGCACCTCGGACCGCGAGTTGGTGGAGAATCGCTTGCGCATGATCGAACGCCGGCTGGCGGATTTCCAGGTGCGGGGTTGCGGTCCGGTCTCAGTGAGCATGACCTGGGGGCTGGCGGCGCTGCCAGCGGGCCAAAATCCGCGTCATTCTCTACAGGAGGCCGACCGGCTGATGCTGGAAGCCAAGCACCGGCAAAGGCAGGCGACGGGCCGGCAGCCGACCTGAGAAAGACCTGGCCGGCGGCCCGCAGCACTGCCGAGCGGCCGAACGCAGCTTTAAGGGAACACCCAGAGCTCGCCGTGCTCCAACTGCCGGTAGCGCACGCTCGGGGCGCGCGCGGCCAGGGCGGCGCGAAACTGCCTGGGGTCGGCGGCGTTGTCGGCGAATAGGTCGTAATGGCAAGGGATCGCCACCCTGGGCTGGATGCGCGCTGCCAAACCGGCCGCCTCCCAGTGACTAAGATTGGCGAAGCCCCCGTTGATGCAGGTGATCAGGATGTCCGGTCGCGAGGGCGCCGCCTCGCCCACCAACTCGTGCCAAGCCGTATCGCCGGTCAAATACACGCTAGGCCCTTCTTCGAACTCAATCAGGTAGCCGAGGTGGTTCAGATCGCCGGCGTCGGTAGGCAAAGCGAAAGTGGCCCGCAACGACACATCGGCGAAGCGATGGCGGGCGCCGGGCCACATCATTGTGATCCGGCTATCGGGTACGCCCTCACGCCGGAAGACCTCGCAACTGGGTGGAGGACCCAGGAATTGCGTGACCTGCTTGCACGCGAGGGCCCGGATGGTCTCCGGATCGGTGTGGTCCTGGTGGTTGTGCGTGCAAGCGAAGACATCCAGTTCGAGCTGTTCGGGGGGAATCAAAACCGGCACGCGCCGCCTGAGATCGAGCGGCGGCTCCAGGTCGGCGCAACTGTCGGTCAGGTACAGATCAATACCCAGGGTGGCGCCGGCCGGAGACTTGAAGATATACCCCATTTGTCCCAGCCACCAGATGCCGACCGTACCTTGCCTGGGACGGAAGGCGCGGATCTGCTCCATCAGATGGGATGCCATGGCCGCCCTCACATGATGGCCGTCGGCGGCGCGGGCTCGTCGGCGCGTCCTGCGCTGGCCAGGGGCACGCGAATCATCACGAAGGCCAGTAAGGCCAGCACCGCCAAGCCGAGCAGGAACGAGGGCTGGGCGCTGAACTTGGGCAGCGAGTATTCAAAGAATCGGAAGGTCGCCACCACCAGACCCATCAGGGCCTCACCCGCGATCAGGCCGGCGGCGGTGAGCACGCCGGCGTTCTCGACGCGCGCCTTTTGGGCCGCATTGAAGCCCCGCTTGTCACGCAGGCGGTCGGTGGCCCAGCGGATCAGGCCTCCGACAAAAATGGCGAAGGTTGTACCTAAGGGCAGGTACATGCCAACCGCAAACAGCATCGGGCTGCGGGCTCCAACCAGGATCAGCGTGAAGCCCATCAGCATACCCACCACGATCAAGGGCCAGGCCATCTGGCCGCCCACTATGCCCTGGGCCAGCATAGCCATCAGGCCCGCCTGCGGCGCCGGCAGAGCCTTATCTCCGAAACCCACGCCGCCGGCGTTGATATTGCCCACGTGCAACACCAGCAGCGGAAAGTAAAGCAGCAGGCTGGCCACCGCCACCCCGATAAAATCGCCCATCTGCATGTAACGCGGCGTGCCGCCCAGCAGGTGTCCCACCTTAAGATCCTGAAGCATCTCGCCGGCCACCGCCGAGGAGACGCACACCACCGAGGCCACTCCCAGCACCGCGGCTACGCCGCTGGCGCCCGAGACGCCGAGGGCCACCATCAGCAGAGCGGCTACGATCAGCGTGGAAAGCGTCAGGCCCGAGATCGGGTTGTTCGACGAGCCTATCATGCCCACCAGGTTGCCCGAGACCGCCGCGAAGAAGAATCCCAGCACGATCATCACCGCCGCAGCCAGCAGCCCGCCCGACAGCACGCCCGACAGGTACGAGTACAGCAGGATCATGCAGGCGAAAGCCAGCGCCAAACCGGCGAAGGTCGCCCTGGCGCTGATGTCACGGTCCAGGCGGCTGCCATCCTGCGCTTGCGCGCCGGCCTTCCTTAGGTCCGAGACAGCGCGGCCCATGCCTGCGGCCAGGCTCTTGCGCATGCGGAACAGCGTGAATCCCGCACCCACCAGCATGCCGCCCACGGCGATGGGTCTGACGATGAAGCGCCAGACCGCGCCCGCCAGAGCGGCCCAGGATTCCTCACCCGCACCCGCGGGAAGCGTCTGGCTGAGCTGCGGTCCCAGGAAGAAAATCAGCAACGGCACCAGCAGGCCCCAGGCCAGCACCCCGCCGGAGAAGTTCAGCGCCGCCAGCCGCGGCCCGATGATATAGCCGACCCCCAGATACGCCGGACTGATCGCCGGCGCCGAGAAGGTGGTTACGCCGCCGACACCCAATGCGCGAGCCTCCGCGGTGGCGCCCAATCGCACCAGGCTCCGGCCCAGCTCGCCCACGCGTACCAGAAAGTCCTTGTCCGCCGCAAAAGCTTGCAGCACGCCGAGCAGGTAAACTATGCCGCCCAGTCCCATGTTGTAGAACAGCAGGCGGGCCGCCTGTGCGCCACGCTGGCCGGCCTTATGGATCTCTGCGGCGGCCTGCGATTCAGGAAAGGGCAACTCCGGATCGCGCACCATGACGCGGCGGAGCAGCACCACGAACAGAATCCCGATGAACGCGCCCACCAGCATCAGGACGCTTGACTTCCAGTAGGCCTCCGTGGTGTCGAACCGCGTCCAGGCGCCCGTGATGACGAAGGCGGGGATCGTGAAAATCGCGCCGGCGGCCACCGACTCGCCGATGGAGCCGACCGTGCGGGCGATGTTCTCCTCCAGGATCGAGCCGCGCCTGAGCCTGAGGATGGCCATGGAGATTACCGCGGCCGGATAAGTGGCAGCGATGGTCATGCCGGCGCGCAGGCCGAGGTAGGCGTTGGCCGCGCCCAGCACTACGGTCATGATCAGGCCCAGCAGGACCGCCCGGAAAGTGAACTCGGTCATCTTCACGTTCTCGGGCACGAAAGGCTTGAACTCAGTCTCGGCGCTAGAAGAGAGCTTGGTTGGTTCCTGCATCGGCGCTATCTTAGCAAACGGCTGCCGAGGGCAGGCCGGCTTAACGCCTCAGGGGATCTTCAACCCAGGGAGGGGTGGCCTGGATCAGGCGGCCGAGCTCCGGCTCCAGTTTCTCCAGCGCGAGCTTCATCTGCCAAGCGATGCGGCGGTAACTGAAGTGTCCCTTGACGCTGGTGCGCAGGCGGCAGATGTAGTCGGCTTCGGCAAAGTCCATCTTGAAGAGGAAACGCGAACGCGCGGCGAAAGGCAGCAGGTAGTGAGAGGCGGGTGACGGCAGGCGGGCGGCTGCGCTTAGGGCCTCCTGGATCGCGCCGCGGTACTCCGTCTCAAGGCCTGCTTCGACGATGAACGGCGGCGTCTCGTAGCCCAGTTCAGCGGTGAATGCCTGGCGGAACTGGTGGCAGCGGCGGTGGCGGTGCAGATCGCGCCAGGCGCCGATGTCTATGGTCAGATCGAAGGTGTAAGGGGCCGTGCGGAAGGCGCGCGGCAGCTCGTCTCGCTCTCCGCGGGGGCCGATGGCGAGGTCCAACACCTCTGCCCGCACGGCGGGGCTCCACGCCAGAGCCAGCTCGTAGAGCTCGCGAAACGGGCGGTCAGTGACCGGGTAAAGCAGCGTGGCGACAGCATCGGCCGCCGGATCGGAGGGCTTGATCAAATCCACCGCCGGCGTCGCCGCCATGCTGGGTGCGGGAAGGTTCTGTCGCGCCCACAGTTGCAGATCATCGCGCACCCGGCGCCGGTAGGAGTCCGGAGCCGCAAACTGGGCCAGGGTGGGAGCGGGCGGCTCCGGCGCGAGGCTCTCGTACCAGGGGCAATCGGCGGGCGCGGCGCAGGCGGCAGCCATCTCTTCGGCCAGCTCGCGCAGTTCGGCGTACTCGGAGACCTTCAGGCGGGCGATCTGCTTTTCCAGCGTCCGAATGCTGGTGATCTGGCCCACGTTGGTGGGCACGCCCAGAAACAGCAGGTAGCGCGCCACATCGTAGGCGCGCGCGGCGATGTTGCGCCGGTAAGCGTCCTCGGGCATCTCAAGCGGGCGCGGCAGTCGCTCGGCAAGCGCCGCGCTTGCGGCCCGATGGACGCGATTGTAGGCATCGAGCAGCCGAGCGGCGGCTGGTTGATACAAGCCGGCCTGCTCCGGGGTGAACTCCGGCGGCGTCACCGCGCCCGAGCTTGAGAAATCCTGGTAGCGCGAGGACTTGGCCTGCCCGTCCCACAGCGGTTCGTCCTCGATTTCCGTGGCGGCCAGCTCCGAGATGCCTTCAAAGCACATCGCCAGGTGTCCCAGGTCGGCGATGGAAGCGTGGCCGTACTGAAAGTAGAAATGCTCAAGGAACCGGCGCGAATCGTGCCGGCGGACCCATTGCAAGGACTGGCGGATGGAATCCGGCGACCGACTGTAGCGAGCCAGCGCGTAGGCGCAGGCTTCCGTCGGCATGGCCCCCAGCGTGAGGACCCGTTTGCGCTTTTCCACCAAGTTATGATACTAATCCTGTGCGATTGAAGATCAAACGGCTCGATCCGCGAGCTTACCTGCCCGCGTACGTACACGGCGCTGAAGAAGACGCCGGCATGGACCTGCGCGCTGTGGAGGACGTGACGCTGGAGCCGGGAATTCCGGCCGCCGTGAGCACCGGATTGGCCATAGAGTTACCCCCGGGCTGGGAGGCGCAGATAAGGCCGCGCAGCGGGCTGGCGTTGAATCACGGGATCACCCTGCCTAACAGCCCGGCCACGATTGATCCCGGCTACCGGGGCGAAATCCGGGTGATACTGTTGAATCTGGGCCGCACTCCTTATTTGGTGCGGCGCGGGGATCGCATTGCGCAGATGGTTGTCGCTCGCTACGAAGCAGTGGAGTGGGAGGAGGGGGAACTGGGGGATTCCAGCCGAGGCGCCGGGGGATTCGGGTCCTCAGGAAGGTGATAAGTTGTCCATGGTGGAGTGGTTGCCTAACTTGGAACCGGGGGCAGGACCATGGCCTCAGGCAGCACTGGTGATTTCAAAGTTTGCAGGCCTCTTTACACGGGTCTGGAGATCGTCAATTTCCGTTGCATCCGCCGCCTTAAGGCAGACGGTTTTCGCAGAATCAACCTCATTAGCGGCAATAACGGCGCCGGAAAGAGCGCGTTTTTAGAGGCGCTGCTTCTGCACTCCGGCCAAGCGGACCCGCGTCCCATCTGGACCTTGTGCCAGCTCCGCGGAGTCAGCCCGAAGGCGCCGCCCGGCGCCACTCCAGACCCGCCCTGGCTGTTCCTTTTCGCTCGCTGCGCCTCCGAGGAGCCGGTGGCGATCCACGCCACGGGACGCCCGCAGGCCGAGGGCACTCTCACCATACAGTGCGGCCTGACGGCGGAAGATTTGCAGGATCCTACCGCACCTGAGGCTACCGGGACCGCTGAGAGGCGGCCCGCACCGGCCGAAGGGGTTAAGCTCATCTGGGAGCACAAAGGCAGCCGGCGGCAATCCCTGTTGTACCGGGAGGGGGCTGGTTACCAGACGCGGCTGCCGGCAGACCCGAGCGCCTTGATCGCGCGCTTCATGAGTGCACGTGCGGGGGATGCCATGCGAGAGCTGGCCGCGGAATTCGGCTCGCTGGAGCTGGAAAACCGGCAGGGGTTGTTGCTCGACACGTTGCGCATGATGGAACCCCGTCTGACGCGGCTGAGCGTGGCCTCCTGCGGAACGGAGATGATGCTCTGCGCCGATGTGGGCCTCGGCCGGTCGATGCCGCTGTGTTTGCTGGGGGCGGGCGCCGAACAGCTTGCGCGTCTGATCTTGGGTGTAACGACTGTTCCCGGCGGGCTGTTGCTGGTGGAGGCAATCGAGAGCTGCATCCATCACACCAACTTGCTGCGCCTTTGGAGGGCGCTGGGCGAGTTGCTCGAGCAGCTCGACGTCCAGTTGTTCGCCACAACTTACAGCCGCGAGTGCATCATGGCGGCCCACCACGCTTTCTCGGAGGCCCCGGAGTATGTTTTCAGCCTAGTGAGGCTGGAGCAGTCGGCGCGCGAGACCCGAGCCGTGGTTTACGACCAGGAAGGGCTGGAGGAGGCCCTGGAAGCAGATTTCGAAGTTCGCTGAACGGCCTGAGACCTCCGCGTCACAGGGTGGGTGGAAACCGGCGATATGGTGGACGGCATGGGATTCGAACCCACGACCCCGGCGTTGCGAACGCCGTGCTCTCCCAGCTGAGCTAGCCGCCCACGCGGGTTCCTTCAACAACTATAGCACCGGCTGCGATCGAAAGGAGAGCGGGCCCTTGACGCGGCCGGCGACTTTCGCCCATGCTGAGAACAGCGAGGGCGGCATGTTGGGCAGCGCGGCGGAACTGCGCGGCTATCAACTGGAGGCCGGCGAAGGGCCTATAGGCAGAGTCCGGGACCTGTTCTTCGACGAGACAAGCTGGGAGATCAAGTACCTGGAGGTGGACACGGGAGGATGGCTCAGCGGCCGGCGGCTTCTTCTGAGCCCGGCTTGCTGCGGGGCGCCGGACAGGCAACGACGCAGCATCACGACCACTCTCAGCCGAAGCCGGATCGAAAGCGGGCAAGCGCCGGAAGTGGCGACGTTGGCGTCCGAATTCCGGCAAATGGAGTTTGCGGCGTATTGCGCCTGGCCTGATTACTGGGTCCCGGATCCGGTCTACGGCGCCGGCGGAGCTTACGGCGCGGCAGTCGCCCCGGAGCGGGCCTTGGAGCTGGAAGAGCCGCACCTGCGAAGCGCTCGCGAGGCGGTCGGCTACCGGATTCAGGCGGCCGATGGGGAGGTGGGCCACCTGGAGGATCTGCTGGTGGAAGACGCCGCCTGGGTTGTGCGCTACCTGGTGGTGGACACGCGCAACTGGCTGCCGGGGCGGAAGGTGCTGTTAGCGCCGGAATGGGTGCGGCAACTGGATTGGGAGCGGATGACAGTAGTGACGGTGATGGCGCGAGACCGCATAAGGCAGGCGCCGGCCTACCATCCCTCAGAGCCGGTGAGCCGGGACTACGAGGCGCGGCTTTACGAGCACTACGGGGCTGCGAAATACTGGGATAGACGAGGCTAGCAGCCGGCAGCAACGAGCCGGGCCTTGATGAGCAGATGAGATGGCACAGGTTCTATTCGAGATAGGTGAGGTTGAGGTACGAGTGGAGTGGAATGAGACGCCGACGGCGGCGGCGATCTTCAAGGCGTTGCCCATTGAGAGCAAAGGGAATTACTGGGGCGACGAGTTCTATTTTCCGATCCCTGTAAAGCTGGGTGCCGGGGCGAACGATGTGGAGGTGGTGGAACCTGGGACGGTGGCCTACTGGCCGGCGGGGGCATGTTTGTGTGTATTTTGGGGGCCGACGCCTGCCAGCCGGGGCCAGGAGTGCCGTGCGGCGAGCGCGGTGACCCCGGTGGGGCGGGTGGCGAATCCCGAGGTATTGGAGAAGCTAAAAGGGCGGAAGGTTCGGGTGCGGGCCGCCGAGCTAAACCGCGGGGGTGGATCCGCCGATAAGTGATAAGGGAGACGCGGGTGGCCGCCGCCGCGCGGGTGGCGGCGGCCGACGCGAATAGACAACGTGAAGATCCACGATCCGTATCTGAGCGGCGCTGCCGCCTCCCAGCTCCAGCAGACCCAGCAACCGGCCACGGTTTCGCCCGCCGGCAGCGAGCAGGAATCCAAATCCGCGGCGGCCTCCGACAGCGTGGGGTTGTCCGAACTATCGGTTCGCTTGCTGGAACTGGCCCGCACTGAATCCCCGGAACGTGTCGTTCGCCTGGAGCGGTTGGCGGCGGACATCCGCAGCGGCCGCTATCAGGTGGACCCGCTGGCTCTGAGTCGGCGGATCGTGGACGCCACGCTCCAGGGGGACTGATGCGGGAGGACCCCGAGGCGGCGGCTCAGCGGCTACGGGGCGCCTGGCAGGGACTGGAACAAGCCGGGCGCAATCTGCTATACCCCTCGGCGGAGAATCTGGACGCCGCCTGTGGCGATCTTGAGCTGGCCCGCAGCTGCCTTGAACAGTTGGCCGAGAGCTGCCGCCGGGCGCCCGATGAGAATCGCGCGGCCATCCGGGAGGGGTTGAGCACCCTGCGCGGGCAACTCGATCGAGTGCGCGCGCTGCTTGAGCAGGCCGGAGGATTGCGATTGGGTTGGGCGCGCTTGCTGGCGGCCATGGTGGGCGGGTACACACGGGAAGGCACGCCGGCGCCGCTGACCGCGAATCCCAGCCTGTCGGTTGAAGGTTGAGGGAGGCGGGCATGGGAGGCTTTTTCTCCTCACTGGGAGCGGCGGCCAATGCGCTGAGGGTTTTTGAAAAAGCCCTCACGGTTACTGAAAACAACGTCGCCAACGCCTCAACGCCGGGCTACGCCAGGCAGAGCCTGTACTTGGAGGCTCGTCCATTCTCCCTTGACCTGGGGCTTACCGGGGGCGTGGAGGCCGGCCAGTTGCAGAGCGCCCGGCAGGAATATGCCGAGCAAGCGGTGCGCACGCGGCAGTCCAGTTACTCGCGCTCCGATGAATTGGCGGCCGAGCTGACGCGCATCGAGGATCTTTTCGACGTCTCGGGCGAGGCGGGCATTCCGGGCTCTCTAACCGAGCTGTTTGAAAGCATCTCAGCCTGGAGCCTGGCGCCCAACGACACGGTGGTCCGGCAGACCGTGCTGGAGCGGGCGCGAAGCCTGGCCAGCCGCTTCCAGGAAACCGCCACGGCGTTGAGGGACGCCTCCTTCAGGACCTCCGCCCAGATTCAGAACACGGTCAACCGCATCAACGATCTGGTGGCGCAGGTGCGCGAGCTGAACGTAGCCTACCGGGAGGATATTCGCAATCGCGAGGATCCTTCGCTGGATGCGCGCCTGCACAACACGCTGGAGGAGCTGGCCGAATACGTGGACTTCACCGCCCTGCGGCAGCAAGACGGTTCGGTGATGATCCTGCTGGGAGGGCAGACCGCGCTGGTGGTCGGCGATCAGCAGCTTGAGATTTCGGCCGATACCTCCGGGGCCGAAGCCGTCGTCAAAGACGCCTACGGCCGCGATATCACAGGGCAGATTTCACAAGGCCGCCTGGCGGCGACCCTGGAGTTTCGCAACCAGCTTATTCCGCAGTTGTTGAGCGGATTGAACCGGCTGGCGGCGGCCATCGCGGACCGCTTCAACGCCATGCTGGCCGCCGGCTTGGATCGCAACGGACAACCGGGCGCCGCGCTTTTCACCTATGAGTCGGCTGAAACTGCCGCCGCCACGCTCGAGGTGACCGATATCAGCCCGGACGAGCTGGCCGCCGCCACGGCCGCGGCGCCTAGCGGCAACGGCAACGCGCTGGATCTGCTGGCGCTGGCGGACTCGCCGGAGTTGGACGGCTTCACCTTCACCGGCTTTTACGCCACCCTGGCCAGGCAGGTGGGCAGCGCGTTGGAGGATGTCCGCCAGGACAGCGCGCAGCAAGAGCAATTGTTGATGCAAGCGCGATACCTGCGCGAGCAGGCCTCCGGGGTATCCCTGGATGAGGAGGCCATGCACTTGCTTCAGTTCCAGCGGTCCTACCAGGCGGCGGCGAAGATGATCCAGGTGATTGACGGGTTGCTGGACACCCTGCTGGGTTTAGTGCGTTGAGGTTCACGACATGACGGGAGCGATTGATTCCTCCGGACAGCGCTTCGTCGCCGCCCTGGAACGCATCCAGGAGCGCATTGAACGGGCACAACGGCAGATCAGCTCCGGGCTGCGCGTGGCCAGTCCTTCGGACGCGCCGGATCAGCTCGGAGACCTGCTGCTGAGCAAGGCCCGTCTGGATCTGACCGCGCAGACGCGTCTGAATCTGGGGCGCGTGAAGGCTGAGGTGGACACCGCCGAGCAGGCGTTGCAGTCCGGGGTGAAGATCCTCGAAAGGGCGCTGGCGCTGGGAGTTCAAGGCGCCAACACCACGCAAACTCCAGCCACGCGCCAGACCCTGGGAATCGAGGTCCAGGCGCTGCTGGAGCAGATGGTGGCCATCGCCAACACGGCGGTGGAAGGTCGCTACGTCTTCAGCGGAGACGCCGATCAGACGGCAGCCTACCAACTTGACTTGTCACAGCCCAACGGCGTAAGCGCGTATGCCGGCGCGGCGGCCACTCGCCAGATCATGCACCCGGCGGGCACTCGCTTCTCGATCGCGCGTTCGGGCGAGCAGATCTTCGATGATTCCTCAGCGAGCGTCTTTGCGGCCCTGAACGCCCTGCGGGTGGCGCTTCAGAACGGCCCCAGCGTGCCGCAAGGCGATCCGGCCTACGAAGCCCAGTTCGCGGCGCAGACCGCCGCAATAGAGCAAGCCCTGACGGATCTGCACGAAGCGCACGCTCACCTAAACACCCAGCTCGGCTTCTACGGGGCGGTTCAAAACAAGGTGGAGGAAGCCACCGACTTCGCGGCTAAGCTGGAGGTGCGGGAACAGAACCTGCTCAGCGTCATCCGGGACGCGGATATAGCGGCCGCAGCAGTTGCTCTCACCCAAGCCACCACCCATCAGCAAGCGGCGCTCTCAGCCAGGGCCCAGATGCCGCGCGGCAGCTTGTTCGATTACTTGGGCTAAAGGCCGCCCGGCTGCGACAGCCCGCTAGAGCCCCAGCAAGCGCCGGCGGAGCAGATCCATAGCGGTTTGGGCCGCGAAGGCGCGCACTCGTTCGCGATCCCCGAGAAAGCGAAAACGGCGGCCGCCGGCGCCTTCCGGGCCGGCCACGCCGATGAACACCGTTCCCACCGGCGTCTGTTCAGTGCCCCCGCCCGGTCCGGCGACCCCGGTAACCGCCAGCGCGTAGGTCGCACCGGTTTGACGCCGCACGCCATCAGCCAGCGCCACAGCGACCGGTTCGCTCACCGCGCCGCACTGCTCTAACAGCGCCGGCTGAACGCCCGCCAGCTCGCGCTTGGCCCGATCGCTATAGACCAACAAACCGCCCAGAAAGTAGTCCGAGCTGCCGGGGACCGAGGTTATGCGCTCGGCCAGCAGCCCGCCGGTGCAGCTTTCGGCCACCGCCAGAGTGGCCGAGCGTGCGCGCAGCAGTTGCCCGATTACGGCTTCCATCGGCTCGCCGCGCGAGTAAATGCGATCACCGAGGATAACCTCAATCCGCCCGCCCACCTCTTCCAGCCACCTCTCGGCCTGTTCAGAGGCGGACGAACGGGCGCGCAGGTGGATCTGTATGTCGCCCGGGGCCGCTAGGACGGTCGCGGCCACCTCCGGATAGCGCTTGTAAACCGGGGAGATGCGTTGATCCAGGTCGGACTCCGCGATGCCTGAGGCGCGATAGACGCGCGTGCAGATCACCAGCGGCGGAGCAATCTCTCGCAGGCGCGGCAACACGTGGTCGGTGAACATGGGCTTCAGCTCTCCGGGCGGTCCAGGCAGCAGGACGACGGCGCGCTCGCCGTCGCGAACCCACTGGCCCGGCGCCGTGCCCACCGCGTTGGGCAGAGCTTCGCCACCCCGGATCAGATACGCCTGGCGCCGGTTGATCTCGGCCATGACGCGCCCGGTGCGCCGGAAGCGCTCCTGGATGGCCTCCAGCAATTCGGGCACGAACACCAGCTCGCGACCGAGCGCGTCAGCCACCGCCTCCCGGGTCACATCATCTTCGGTAGGTCCCAATCCGCCGGTGACGATCAGCACGGGGGAGCGGGCCAGCGCGCCGCGGACCGCGCCGGCCAACAGATGCCGGTCGTCGCCCACCACCATTTTGGCGACCAGCTCAATGCCCAGCAGGTTGAGCTGGGCGGTGATCCAGAGCGAATTGGTATCCAGCCGCTCCGGGGTGAGCAACTCGGAGCCGACCGCTATGATCTCGGCGTGCATTGCTAGATCAGGGGCCGGCCCTTGATGCCCACGTCCACCCGGAACAGGGCGCTGTTGGTGGCCACAATCATGGCTTGTGAAGGCGTAAAAGCCAGACCGACGATGTTGGGGCCGGAAAGGAACAGCTCGGCACGCCGTTCGGCGTCGAGGCGGACGACGCCCTTGCGTCCGCCCAGTGAAGCCGCGACATACAGGCGACCCTCGGCATCGAAAGCCAGACCCTGCGGGCGACCGAGACCCCGGTAGAAAACCTCGACATCGCCTGCCGGGGAGATGCGGTAGATGCAGTCAAAACTGGAGGTCGTGGGGCCGGTAACGTACAGGTAGCGGTCCGGCCCGAACGCCAGATGATAAGCCGAGATCGAAGGCTCCAGCGTGGCGAAAACGTAGATCTGCCGCGTGGGACTGATCTTGAAGATCGTGCCCTGGCGGTCGCCGACGTACAGGCTGCCTTCGTCGTCGAAAGCCAAGCCGGTCGCCACGCCCATGCCCTCGACGTAGACCGACATGCTGCCGGACTGGGCGGCCTGGTAGACCGAGCCGTCGTGACGGCTGGAAACGTAAAGGAAACCCTCCCGGTCCAAGGCCAGCCCGGTGGCGTTCATCAAGTCGGAGAGGAAAGGTTTGATGCGATAGTTCAGGTCAATTTTGTAGACCGACACCGGGGTCTTCTGGCCGCGCGAACCGCTCAGGGTGGTGTAGATGTTGCCCGCCGCGTCTACTACCGGGTTGGTGACCGGATGCACGTTATCGGCGATCTGTATGCCGATCTCACAAGTCCAGGGTGAGCTGGCCTGCTCGCCGTTCTCCACCACCAACTCGCCCACGGAAGCTCCTTCCGGCACCCGGGCAATGATAAACGATTCCGAACCGATCACCACGGGCGCCGTCACTTCGCCCAGCATCACTCGCGGGCGGTGCTCAAAACGTGCGAGATTCTTGCCCCTGATGTGCAACTCTCCCCCGGCGATGGCCGCCTTCGGGATCACCTGCGTGATCTGGGGTTTGCCCTCGGGATTTCTTTTTGTCGCCATCGTCAATAAAGATTGAAACACCCCGCCAGCCATAACACAAGCGCCGCATAGCAGCCGGCCGCCAGGTCGTCGGCCACGATGCCCCAGCCGCCCGGCAAGAGTTCCGCCTGGCGAACCGGCGGAGGTTTCACAATATCAAAGAATCGAAACAGCAGGAAAGCGGCCAGAGCGCCGCGCCAGCGCAGCGCAGGCAAGGCCGCCAGCGCCACCCACTGGCCGAGAACCTCATCCACCACCACCAGGGGCGGATCCGGGTTTGACGTCGCGCGCGCCATCCGCCGGGCGGCCCACACCGCGGGCGGCAGCAACACTGCGGCCAGCACGACGAACCGCCACTGAGGCCAGCCGCCGTAGTGCGCCAGGGCGAGAGCGATCAGGCAGGCCGCGGCCGAGCCAACGCTGCCCGGAGCGAAGGGGGAGTAGCCGCAGCCGAACCAGCTTGCCACCAGCACGGCGGGCAGCGAGGCTTCATTGCGACTCACTGCGTTGCCGGTGCTCTTCATCTTCAGCCTCTGCGGGAGGGCCTGAGCTGAGCGGGCTTGAAATGACGTACCTCTCATCGAGCCAATTGCCCAAATCTATCAGCTTGCAACGCTCGCTACAGAAGGGCATGAAAGGCTCGCCGAAAGCCACTTCTCTTTTGCAGATCGGGCACTTCATGGCTGAGCGTCCAACTGCCTGCCGACGATCGGAAAAGCGGCGGCGAGCCGGCGCGACTCGCCCTCCGGGGCCGGCAGCAAGCAACCGACGAGATCGTAGTCGTGAGCGGCGGTAATGCGGAACGGCCGAATCTGACCCGCCTCGGGTGGGGGGCCTTCGACGTCATTGATCAGGCAGACGCCGTCAATTTCCGGCGCTTGGGTGGGCAAGCGAGCCTGCCAGAGCAGTTCGGTTTCCGGCGACGGTCCCTCAACCAGAACCAACTCGGTGCGGCCCACCAGCGCGCGGTTGCGCCGGCGTGAAATGCGGCGCTGGAGAGCCATCAGCCGCCGTTTGCGGTTGTAAATGGTGCGGCGATCAACCTTATGCGAGAGGCGATGGCTGGGGGCGATTTCCTCGTCTGAGTAACCGAAAACGCCCACGTGATCCAGACGCGCCTGCTCCAGGAACCGGCAGAGCTGCTGGAAGTCGCGCTCGGTTTCGCCCGGGAAGCCTACGATAAAGCTGCTGCGCAGGGCTACCCCGGGGACGCTCCGGCGAATGCGTTCGAGCAGGCGGAGAAAGGTTTCTTCGGAACCGCCGCGCTTCATGCGTTTGAGCACCCTGCCGCTGGAGTGCTGTAGCGGCAGATCCAAGTAGGGCGTCAGCCGTTGGTGCGCCGCCATGACGTCCAACAGCCGCTGGCTTATGCGGTTCGGGTAAGCGTAGAGGAAGCGGATCCAGCGCGGCCCCTCCGCCGGCAGGGCCGCAAGCTGCTCGAGCAAGGACGCCAGCCCGTCGCGCAACCCCAGATCCTCGCCGAAACTGGTGGTGTCCTGTCCGACCAGGATCACTTCGCGGACGCCCTGCGCAAAAAGGCTTGCGGCCTCGGCCAGAACCGATTCCGGCCGCCGGCTGCGAAAGGGCCCCCGCAGTTGCGGAATCACGCAGAATGAGCAGGAATGATGGCAACCCTCGGTGATCTTGATGTAGGCGTAATGCGGCGGGGTGGCGCGCAGGCGCGGGCTGCGCTCGTCGTACAAGTACAAAGGCGGAGACGGCGCCGGCGCACGGCCCTCACAGGCGGCCACGATCTGCTCGATCTGATTGGTCCCCAGCACCTCGTCCACCTCGGGGATTTCACGGCGGATTTCGTCCCGGTAACGCTCGACCAGGCAGCCGGTGACTATCAACCGGCGCGCCCGCCCGTTGTTTTTGTAACCGGCGGCCTCCAGGACGGCCTCCACGGACTCCCGCTGCGCCGCCTCAATGAACGCGCAGGTGTTGACGACCAGCACGTCGGCCTCCTCCGGCCGCGGCGTCAACCGATGGCCCCGCGCCGACAGACAGCCCATCATGACCTCGCTATCCACGAGGTTCTTGGCACAGCCCAGGCTGAGGAACCCGATTTTCAAGGCCGGCGCTCGCAGCAAGTGAGGGTGCGGAATTCCAGGATAGCACGCTGCACCGGGCGGCCTGCTCCGCCGGCGCCTTACACCGTCTCGGGCACCACGAAGGGCTTGCGGTAATCGCGTCGCAGCAGGCGGTCAGCCTGCTCGTCGCCTACGAAGCGTTCTCGCGCGGGATCGAATTCCAGACGCCGGCCCAGGCGGTAGGCGATGTTGCCCAGATGCGCCAGGGCGGAGCTGAAATGCGCGGTTTGCACCGGAGCGTTGAGGTCGGCGGGATTGCGGCTGCGCACGGCTTGAATGAAATTGGCGTAGTGATCTCCCTCCTCGCTCCGGCTCGGTCCGGGCTGGCGTTTCTGTCCCAGGTAAGTCTCGTAGCGGCTGTAACCTTTAATGACCAAATAACCTTCCGAACCGTAGAAGATGTTGCCCACGCCCACGCCGTGCTCATCATTTGTGCACCAATGGCGCACCTCCACCTCGATGTACTTGTTCTGCTCCGGGTAAAGGAAAGTAGCGGTCAGAACCTCCGGGGTTTCTTTATCGTCGTCAAAAAGGAACTTGCCGCCGGAAGCGGTTACGAAGCGCGGCAGGCCGACGTCCAGCCCCCAAAGGCACATGTCGGTTTCGTGCACGCCTTGGTTGCCGATTTCGCCGTTGCCGAAGTCCCAGTGCCAGTGCCAGTTATAGTGGACCCAGCGGCGTGAGAAGGGCCTTTCGGCCGCCGGACCCAGCCAGAGGTTGTAATCCAGATAGGGCGGCGTGGGTTCGAAGGGTCGCTTGCCGATGGACCCACGCCAGCGGTAGATGATGGCCCGGGCCATATACACCTTGCCGATGACGCCTTCGCGCAGCTTGGCGACCGCTTCGCGCACCGCGGGCGAGCTGCGCAGTTGCACGCCGTGTTGCACCATCCGCTTGTAGCGGGCGGCGGCTTCGATCATCTTGCGCCCCTCAAAGACGTTGTGGGAGCCGGGCTTTTCGACGTAGACGTCCTTGCCCGCCTGGCAGGCCCAGATGGTGGCCAAGGCGTGCCAGTGATTGGGGGTGGCGATCGAGACCGCATCAATGGAGGGGTCGTCAAAGACGCGGCGCAGATCGGTTTCAGTGCGCACCGGGCGCCCGTAAGTCTTCTCGAAGGCCGCGGCGCGCGAGGCGGCCACATTACGATCGGGGTCGCAAAGCACGACCACTTCGACGTTCTTCTGCTTTTGAAAGCCCGCGATGTGGTCCCGGCCGCGCCCGTTTACGCCGAGCACGGCGACGCGCACGGTATCGTTAGCTGAATTCAAGGCTGAGGCGCGGCGGGCGGCCGCGGCGGCGGGAGCCAGCAGAAATGTTCGGCGTTGCATGATAGCACCTCCGGCAAAGATCCGGATCTGAAGCGTATCACATTCGGCGACCCGGAAGCACGTAGACTGAAGGCATGCGCTTTCACACCGTTTGTTTCCCGATGCTGAGCTTGGTTGCCTTCGCCTGGCAAGCGCTCCAGCCCGCCGAGCGAGCGCGCCAGGTGGCGGATCTGCTGCTGGCGGAAAGATACGAAGAACTTCACGCCGCCTTCAGCGAGGAACTGAAGGTGAAGCTACCCTTGGAGACTCTGCGTTCGCAGGTGGGACCTTCGCTCAAGCAGTTCGGCAAGCCGGAGAGCGTGGGCGAGCCCACGCTGCACAAGTCCGGAAACCTGGATGTGGCGCTGATGCCGGTTAAGTTCAAGCTGGTGGCCATTAACATCGTGGTGACGCTGGACGCCGAAGGGCGCGTGCGAGGATTGCTGCTGCGCCCGCAGCAGAGTACCGCCCAATGGCAGCGCCCCGCCTACAGCAAGCCCGACGCGTTTGTTGAGCGCGAGGTGACAATCGGCGAAGGCGAATGGAAGCTGCCCGGCACTCTGACGCTGCCCAAAGGCGCCGGCCGCTGGCCCGGCCTGGTGCTGGTTCACGGCTCCGGTCCCAACGACCGGGATGAGACCGTGGGCAACCACAAGGTCTTTAAGGACCTGGCCGAAGGGCTGGCTTCCCGGGGGGTCGCGGTGCTGCGCTATGAGAAGCGCACCCGGCAGTACGCCGCCCAAATGGCCACCCAGACCGAGCTCACCGTACAGCAGGAGACCGTGGAGGATGCGGTGAAGGCGGCGGCCTTGCTGCGCAGCACTGCCGAGATTGACCCCGGGCGCGTGTTCGTGTTGGGACACAGTCTGGGCGGATACCTTATGCCGCGCATCGCACGACAGGCGCCCTGGCTGGCGGGTGTGATAGTGATGGCGGGAAACACGCGCCCGCTGGCTACGCTGATCGTGGAGCAAGCCGAGTATTTGGCGGCGCTGGACCCGGCCAATACGCTGGTGAAGCAGCAAGCTGAGCGGCTCAAGCAGATGGCCGCCGAGATGCGCGCCATCGAGGAGGGCAAAGCCGAGCAGCGCGGCGTCATGGGTATGAGCGCGGCTTACATTCGGGACCTGAAAGGCTACGATCCGGCCGCGGAAATGCGCCAGTTGAACGTACCCGGTTTGTATCTGCAAGGCGAGCGCGATTACCAGGTGCGGATGGCAGATTTCGCGCGCTGGAAGCAGGCGCTGGAGGGACGCCCCAACGTCACTTTGAAAAGTTACCCCAGGTTGAATCATCTTTTCGCCGCCGGCGAGGGCAAGAGCACGCCCGCGGAGTACCAACAGCGCGGAAACGTGGACCAGGAGGTGATCGAGGATATCGCGCGCTGGATTCAGGGCGTCGCGGCGGCCCGGCCCAAGATGTGACATCATAGCCCCGCGGAGGTTTCTGTCATGTTGAGACGCGTTGTTGTGCTCTTGCTGCCGGCGGCCGGCGC
>Ga0272448_1001109_pt1 | contig 37791 bp, 37 predicted proteins | sample YNPCB0191_FD_202220 | JGI IMG/M metagenome (GOLD analysis project Ga0272448, IMG submission 202220) | Hot spring sediment microbial communities from Yellowstone National Park, WY, United States - YNP-CB-019-1 | ecosystem: Environmental > Aquatic > Thermal springs > Hot (42-90C) > Sediment...
CCCAGCTTCTACAGCACCAAGAATGTTATATTTCCTGTTCACCCTCATGTCTCTGAGAAAGAATACGATAGCCGCCTCCTGGAGGCCGAAGGCGATTTCCCCCCTCTTGAATTCATCTCTTGTCTTCTCTTTGCCTGCAATGACATTCGTCGGCATTACGACAGTCCAGTTCTGTCTTACAGCGTGGGTTTCAAACGGCACGATCTTGTTTATCCTCAACAGTGTGGAGGGAGAAAGATGCCTGTAGAGGTTTATCGTCACCTCTCCCTTCCCAGTCACCGATATTCTAAACTTCTGCCTCGAGACAGTCCCTGTCGTGGACAACCCTGATTTCGTCGACTATCAACCATTCCTGCTTATAACGTTTTTCACACCTGCACCGAAAGTTTCAAAAAGGAGCCTGCTAAAGGGGAATGTGCTGGGAACGGTGAACATTATTCAATGCCCAAGAAATCTTCTCAAAGGCAGCCTTCTGACTTCAAGATACTGATCGGCCCTTCGAAGTTGACAAAGTACGAGCGTGCGAGAATAATAGGCGCAAGGGCGCTGCAGCTTTCATATGGCGCTCCATCGTTTGTGGCACGTGAAGGCCTCTACAATGTTACAGAAATCGCGAAGAGAGAACTTCAAGCCAAGGCTCTTCCTATATCCATAAGAAGGCAGCTCCCAGACGGAACCTATCAGGATATACCTGTACAATATCTACTTTAGAGCCCAGATTTCTCAGATGACGAGAACCGACAAGGTTATTAATTGGTATTACATGCCTTTTGGCAAGGAGAAGCTATGACTAAAGCAAACAAGAAAACAGATGAAGTTGGTAGTGTCGCTCCAGAAACTCCACAGGAAGAAGCCAAGGTTGCTCCCCCTGCGCCACAGAGAAGATCAGAGCCGAATGTCATATACATCGGGAAGAAGGGCGTCATGGCCTATGTGCTTTCAGCGGTCCTACAACTGTCCCAGTCTGCCTTCATCGTTATAAAGTCAAGAGGACGAGCCATCAGCAAAGCTGTCGACGTATCACAGGTACTTATAAACAGGTTTGGAGAAGGCAAATTCTACGTGAAGGAAGTCGACTTGGGGACTGAAGCAATACATACTCCAGAGGGGACGACGCGGAACGTTTCGACGATAGACATCGTGGTATCGAAGAAGGCCTAGAACCAGAATACGAGCAGGCGAAAGATATATGAGAATGAATGGGGCGCGCTAGGCCTAGGCATACACTATTTTTTTGCCAAAGCCTTCCAACTCTTACAAGACGACAGGAAACGGTAAAGTTCAGACATTAGTCGTGTATCGGAGTCTGTGTACAGGCTAATATAATAGAATAAAGTAGCCTCAACCTGGAAAAGATTTATGCCCACAGACTTGATGGCATACTCGATGGACATAGTAGAGTACTTTCGTTCCCCCAGACTGCAGGTCGCCTTAGACCTACTCAGTTCATCCAAAGCTCTAAAGATTGCCAGACAGGTGAAAGAAAGTGTGGACATCGTCGAGGCTGGCACACCACTAATAAAGGCTGAGGGAATAAAGGTCGTGTCAAGACTAAAGCGAGCACTACCAGGTAAACTGATACTTGCAGACATGAAGACATTGGATGTGGGATGGATCGAAGTATGCATGGCCGCTGATGCAGGAGCCGACATCGTCTCCATTTCAGGCCTAGCGCCGAACGAAGTCATAGAGGAATCCGTGAAGGCTGCAAGGCAGAAGAATGTGATCATAGAAGCCGACCTACTGGGAGTCAAAGAGCAGGTGACAAGGGCTGCCGAATTGAAGAAGCTCGGATTAGGTATAGTATGCGCCCATACAGCAATCGATCAAGAAAAGAGCAAGATCAGCTTCGAAAGCAGAGTCAACATGGTGAAGAAGATCGCTGAGGAGATAGGGGTTATAGTTTCTGCAGCCGGAGGACTGAACCTCGACAACGTCGGAGACATCATCGAAGCTGGAGCTAAAGTGATCGTGGTAGGCAGAGCCATAACATCGTCAGAAGACCCTAGCAAAGCCGCCTCATCATTCAAGAACAAAATCAACGCATACTCCATCTCGAAGGACACGGGAGCATCGAAAGTGCGCTGAGCCAGACATCCTAGGACCATGAACCAAAAGTAATGAAAAGTATTATAAGATATGACTTACCCATATACGTTGACTCGACATGTACGAAGGGGAGGCCGAGCTCAGAGCCAAACGGAAAACTCTCTCACTGCTCACAGACGAGTCCCGAAAGGTCGTTGAGGGGGTGAGGATTATACTGAACGCCTACAACGAGTTGTTGAACGACAACAAGGAAGGCATCGTAAGATGCATCGAAGACGCCAAAAGAGTCGAGGATGACGTTGAAAGATATAGAAGAAGTCTGATAAAAGAGCTTATGAGCATGGGAAGTATTGTCATGAACAGAGAGGACGTCCTCAGATCAGCATATTCTATCGAGGAAATCGTCGACTACGTCTATTCAATAACCTTCAGACTGGGTCAAGTGGACTCTAGACTATTCAAGAAATTGAATATTGTAGAAGACGTGGAAGAACTGATCTTGATGGCGATAGATATAGTTCAGAAGATGAGTGAAGTGGTGAGAATGCTTACAATCAACCCTCAAAAGGTTCCAGACGTCGCAGTAGAAGTTGAGAACATAGAGAAGGAAATCGACGTAAAATATAGGACCCTAAGCATGAGACTGCCGCCTACGATGTCCGACGCGCCAGGATCATTCCTGATCCTTGACCTTCTTGACAGAATAGAGACATTATCCGACGTATGCCTTAGGGCTACAGACGCGATCACCATCTTGGCACTGGGAGTCTGATAAGTGAAATAGAGGATATGTTCACCGGCAAGCTCATAGGAAACAGGATAATGATATGGGACATCAGAGAAGCCCAGCAGCTGTACAAGATGGGCTTCTTCGGTAAACCACTTGGAGTACACAAACCCAAGAATGGGGAATTCAATACACCCACCATATTGGACATAATAGAAGGATTATACCTTGCCGAGAGAAGGATCCTGAAGGTCTTAGACGGAGACGGACTGGAAATCTCCGTCAGAAAACTGATGAAGATCTGCGAGAAAGAATACAGAGACTTCGAAGAAAAGTATGCAGTCTACAAGGATCTGAGAGACAAAAAGTACATAGCCCTGCCAGGAATAAAATTCGGCTGCGACTTTGCAGTATACGAGCATGGCCCAGGCATCGATCACGCCCCATACCTGGTGCAGGTGATGAACGGCAGAGACAAGATATCAGCAACCTACGTGGTACTCTCTGGGCGGCTGGCAACAACTGTTAGAAAACAGTTCACGATAGCGGTCGTCGGAGTGGACAAAATACCAAGATATCTGGCTTTTGAATGGTGGAAATCCTAGGCCTTTTTAGAAAACTTTTAATCCAGCGTTCAAGGAACCATGGTAAACAGTGACAAGCGATGGCAGACAGTGCCACGGCCAAACCGTGCACATCAAGATGCGAATTCTTCCGATGCGGCCGGAGAATGCTGGTCTTTCGCGAAGGGAGACCATGGTGCAGTTTTGTCAACGAGCCATGCACGCCTGAGACATGCGCCTACGTGACATGCCTGAGGGGAAAGCTGATGGCTGGAAACAAATGTGGGCTCACGGTTAAGAGGATAACGATCGAAAAGACTACACCAAACGACTTCAAACTGAATGTGAAGCTGCGAAGCAAGGATCTGAGAAAGTTCGGCGACGAAGACCTGGTGTGATGGCCTTCTGATCGCCGCCTCCAAAGCTGACCCCCGCATTTTTTGCCCAACCTCCCGTGGATAAATATCGCGCAAATGCAGCCTGCAGGCTTCCTACTGGTTCAAGATCTCACTTAAGCCATAGACTTCTTTGAACAAGACCAGAATGCCTTGAGGTGGGAAAACCCCATATTCTGTGACGATCAAGTCAACATATTCCGGAGGGGTTATATCGAACGCTGGATTGGCCACCTTAACCGCCGGATTCCTAGATGCCCACTCCTTCGAAACAACTTCCTCCTTCGGACGCTCCTCTATAGGTATGAGTTCACCCACAAACGTCTTCGGACTTATCTTGTAGCTTTCAGCCGCCACCATAAACCTACTTCTAGCCTCCTTCGCTGCCAAAGCCAGCATCGAAGTCCCAATCTTGTTGACGACTGCACCGTTGACAGAGATCGCGTCAGCACCTATGACGACACTATCGACCTTGTTCATAAAATACCTCGCAGCAGAATCGACTATGAGGGTCACGTCAACACCAAGCTTAGCCAACCTAGAGGAGGTCAAAAGCCCCTGACGTCTAGGCCTCGTCTCCGTGCAGAAGACCTTAATATCCTTCTTCTGCATGTGAGCTGCCAGGATAACGGACATCGCGGCTTCACTGTTGCAGTGGGTCAAGATGACATCTCCACTCTGAATACGCTTTGAACCGATTGAGCCAATCTTCTCCATAGCCAACTCGCTTCGCTTCAGAAAGCCTTCACAGTATTTCTTCAGAACCTCCTTCAACACCGACATTTGGGACACATTCTGGCCCTCCCTCTCCAAGTTCACCAGGACATAGTTCACGGCATTGGGCAGCGAAACAGCGGTTGGTCTAGCATTCTTCAGATATTCTCCAGCCTCCTTCATCTTCTTGAAAAACTCTTCCTTGCCCACATCCAAGCCCAAACCGTATTCCTCGAGGGCCCTTACAGCAGCTCTGGCGATACGGCCTGCACCTCTTACACGCATCCTCCTGATGTCTTCAAAGGTTACCTCTATGACCTGCAAAGTATTTGATGGATAAAGGAGGTAGGTAAAAAATATTTTCAATAAAAAAATTGGACCTGAAGGTAACACTTCAGGATCTGCCTAAAAAATTTTCTATTGCACCACTTCGCCCACTGCGTGGCTAGGAAGCACTTGCACTATCTTTGCCTTGATCTGGTCACCCTTGTTCGTATGCGGCACAAATATGACGTATCCTTGCAGTCTGGCGAGACCATCTCCCCTCCTGCTGATTTCGCTTATAGTCAAGTCGACGACATCTCCAACCTTCACCGGCTTTTCCTTGAAATAAGATGATGGGAACTTCCTCCCAGGCCTTCTTCCACGCATTTCTGAGCCTTCTTCCTCTGCCAAGTTATATCTTTGCCTCTCCCCCTCATGATTACGTTGAGTATTTAAACCTTAATATGTTGAGACAGACACGGCACATTCTGGCAGGGGCATAGTTTAAAAACTTACCCTCTTATTCCCATCCGATGACAGACAACATTGTCAGAGAAGGAGATAACATACTAGTCTATGCGTTGAAGGGAAAGAGTTGGCTGGTGAAGGCTCAGCATGGTGCAAAACTGCACACTCATCTGGGGATAATAGAGTTGTCTAACTTGATCGGCAGAGAATACGGTGAGATCTTGGAAACGACTTTGGCAGCGGAAGTTGCGATATTGAGACCGAACATCGTAGACTACGTCATGAAAAGCGCCAGAAGCACTCAGATAGTTTACCCTAAGGATATCGGCTTCATCGTGATGGAGACCGGCTTATGCCCTGGTGCTTCGGTGGTGGAAGCGGGGACAGGAAGCGGTGTCCTGACCACAGCCCTCGCAAGCTTCGTTAGGCCAAACGGCCACATTTACAGTTACGAGATAAGGGCTGAATTTGTTGAAGTCGCCAGAAGAAACCTTGCAAGAGCCGGTGTCGAAGAATGGGTTACGATAAAGAACAAGGATGCCTCACTGGGATTTGATGAAAAAGAAGTTGACGTGGCAATCGTAGACGTCGGAGACCCATGTACTCTCGCGGAACCAGCCTATAATGCACTCAAAGGAAGTGGATCCTTCGCGGCAATATTGCCCACAGTGAACCAGGCAGAGAGGTTGAATTCGACGCTTCGAAGCCTAGGCTTCGTGAACATCCACACTGTGGAGCTGATGCTCAGAAAAATGGAGGTGAGGGAGGGGATGACGAGGCCGTCGACTAGGATGGTAGCCCACACCGCATACCTTATGTTCGCTCGGAAGACGTCAGCCAAGAAAGAAGCCCTCCATGTGAGTCAGTAGAAAGCGGCGACAATGGACATGGTAGCCTTCACCTCAGTCTGCAATGGGCGCATGAATGGGTGAATAGACGACAAGAAAAGTTAAAACATGCGATTTAGAAGAATCGAGCGAGGGAATTTGACAAAGGATCAGGTGGAGGACATCGCCTTCCTCTCATATCTGACTCCATTCTTTGCAGGGATCATCGGATGGATCTACTATTATATTATTCTTGGCCCAGGTGAAAGCTTCTACACGATATTCATAGTGGTTTCAAAGGATCCCTTCCTCTATCTGATAGGATGCATCGGGGTTATCACCGCAACCATATTTGACGCCAAAGGTTCAGAAGGGCATGTTGAAGAGATTACGTCAAGAGTTGAAAAGGTTGCTTTGGCGCTGCTGGCGATCGAGGCGGCTGTAGCCTTCTTGATAGCTGGCGTCGACATTTCGAAGATATTCTTTATGTTCGTAGATGGAAAATATTCTGTGATACTTCCGCTTTCATTGCTTATCTATTCTTATCTGATTCCAGTTGGTAGAACCCGTCTGCCAAGACCTAGCCTACACTCCACTTTGAACGCTTTCGCGGTACTCATCATGATCAGCGCCCCAGCTTTCATCTTTTACATGTACGCGCTCCAGGGAGCCACCGACGCCTATGAAGAAGGAGTATGCATCTTCCTGATAGGATTCGCACTATTCATAATCTCGAACCAGCCTTCCCTGCTCAAGAAGACACGTCGGAAAACGTAGGCAACTGGCAGTCCAGCATCCACCCGCGACGTCTTCCAACCACACTGCAGCCAAGGTGGCTACTCGAGGAGGAGCTTGAGTGGGCTGAACCTCGTACCCCCACCCGTGAAGAACTTCGTAGAAAACTCGTAGTACATAAGCCTAATAGACTGTATTCCAGCAGCGAACCCTTCAATAAGTATGACCATGACGTTGACCAGTATCAGACTTGGAATCAGCCCCATCGAGCCGCCTAAAGCGTGAGCGAATTCAGCCAGTATGCCGTGGGCGATAGCGAATGCCGCCAGCCTGATATATGACATCGAATTCGTAATATACGAGATAAAGGTTTCTATGAATTCGCCGAACCCCTCCATAAGACTTTCTCCGATCTTGTGGTCATGTGAGCCCAACATCTTCATCGTAGGTGAAAGAAATACGAGCAGCAGCATGACAAGTGTGCCAGCTGTCAAGAGGACATTCTCAGGCCAAAGAAAGGCTGAAAACTGGAGGCCACTCAAGACCAGCCTATAGGCGAGAACCACACCAATGATGTAGTAGATGAGGCCGAACAAGCCCTTTCCACCAAATATCCCCTCCTTGAAATCGCCTTCCAAGAACTTGTTGGCGACATTCAGAACCAAAGCAAGGATAATCTGCATCACACCAAAGAGCAGAGAGATACCTATGACCGTGTAAAAGGATTCAGTAGGCCTCAGCAGCAGCGGCCTAACTCCCTCATAGAGGAAGATTGAGCCATAGAATACGCCAAACACCATCGCAGACAGACCGCCAACCATCATTATGATCCCCAGACGTTTTATGACACGCCCAGAGATTCCCAGGAACGGCTTAGCCCTCCTATAGAATAGAAGCCCCCAAATAAGTATCAAGAGGCCGTCACCTACGTCGCCGAACATCATCCCATACATTATCGGGAAGAAGATCGCATAAATCAATGTGGGATCGACGTCTTTGTAGCCTGGTGTCCCCCGAACTGTTGTAAGCAACTCAAAGTTCTTCAGTATACCCTTGTTAGATAATGCCACAGGCACCTTATCATCCTCTTTTGGCTCTTCAACACCCAAGTACAAGCCCCCAATAGCCATACTGGAAAGCCTTTCCCTAAGGCGTACAACCTCATGTTCTGGAATCCAACCTTCAACTATGCTGAAGCTTCTCGCCCTAAGCAACGACGGGTTCGCCTCTTTCAAGAAGCTCACATAGCCCTTGCGTGCTTCAAGGTCAGCCAACACTTCACTGAGGAAACCCTCCAACTGTGAGATCTCTTCAAGCTTGCTCCGAGCCATCTTCTCCACCTCACCTAGGGCGGAGGAAGGATCAGATGGGAGGTTGGCGGGAAAAGTGAATTCGTTGAAGTTGAGCAGCGAGAGCGCTCTTTCCACGTTCTGCTTGTATTCACTCGGTCCAGTGATCAGCAAGCTTGATTCTCTAGGGTTCACAGCCCTCGTCTTATATACGGCCCCGAAGTCTCTCACGTATTCTTCAAGCTTTGGTATGAACGTGTTGTTTATGTAACCCACCTTTACAAATATGAACTTGTGATCACCGACACCATCCAAGTCAACCCCGTTCTCTTTCAGAAGCAGCAGGTGATCTCTTGCCGAATTGAGCACATCCGCCTCCCTCTGCAGTGAGTCAATCCTTCTTGCGAAATTGTCCAATTGGCCTCCATATTTGTCGATGTACTTCACGATTTCTTCTTGGGTTGCCTTCACAGGCTTAACAGACTCAGGAGAGTAAGATGCCGATCTACCTGCCTGTTCCTGCAGTAGCTTCATCAACCTATCCCTTGCAGCTTGAAGATTCTCCATCAGAGCCGCTGACCGCTCATACAACTTCATGAAATTGCTGTAGAGCTCAACGTTTTCGGGTTCTTCGCCTATCGCTGCCCGTTCACCGATAAGTTGAGCTACACCAAGTCTGCCGATCTCCTCCAACACCTGAGTTTCATAGGCTCTTGGCATCTTGACATAGAACTTCTTCATTCTGACAGGCTTAAGCACCTTACGTCCCCTCAGACTCCTTCTATGAAGAAGATTTTCGTCGATATTTAAGTCTATTCCGCAAGACCTTTGCAGAGAGGAGATGAGATCGACGATAGCCTAAACCTTGCCAACGCCAGAAGAAAGAGAACATTTATTAATTGTACTTCTTTGCATCTATTGATTGGGTCATGAGCGTAGTAGCCATAGGCGACCAACATTTTGTCACGGCACTGAGACTGGCTGGCGTCGATCGAAGAGAGGCTCATGACATCCGTGAAGTTGAACAGATAATCGACGAGCTTCTTGAACGTGGCGAATGTAAGGTATTGATCGTGCCAGAGGAGCTCGCGCTCCAGCTGAAGAAAAAACGTGAAGAACTTTTTAGAGAGCGAAAGATCTATCCAGTCTTCGCTATTGTGCCAGGATTGGGTGGCGCCGTAGGCGAACGCGTCAGGGAAATACATCAACTCATAAGCCAGGCGGTCGGCGTCAAACTCAAACTGGGAGAAGAGTGAAGGTGAAGGCCTATGTCAACGATAAGGGATCTGATCGATGAAGAGAAAAGGGCGAGGTTGATCATAAGCGAGGCAGAGGATAGGGCGAGAAAGATGATAGATGACGCTCGGAGGAAGGCGGATGAGTTGATCAGAAACTCGGAAGCCGACGAATCAGTGGCCAGCGAACAGATGGCTAGGGGAGAGTCGGAGATAGCCAAAAAGAGGGAGGAAATCCTTAGAGAATCAGATGAGGAAGCAAAGAAGATAGATTACTTGTGTAAAAGGAACCTGGAAGAGGCGATAGACTTCGTCGTAAGCTGTGTCCTAGGTGAAGGTCATGAGCTTGGAGGAGCTTAAGTCCGAGCTTAGAAGGCTTGCAGAGGAGGAAGCTAAGCGCATAATCGAGGAAGCAGACGAGGAAAGCAGGAGAATCCTCGCGCAAGCAGAAGACGAAGCCAAAAAAGCCACAGAGAGAAGAAGGCAAGAAACAGGTAGAAAACTGGCTGAGAAAGAGAGGGTTGAGCTTGCTTCTGCGAGAATTGAAGCTAGAAGGAGGATTTCAAATGTGAAGTCAAAGTATCTAGATCAGGTTTTCATTGAAGCAGAGAATAGGCTGAAGGAGATCGCGAACAAGAAAACTTCCACCTACCAGAAGGCCATGGTCAACTACGTCGCCGAGGCGGTAAAGAGCTTGGAAGGGAACACGTTCATGATACAGATACGCAGACAGGACCAGCCGATTGCAGACAGGATACTTGAGTTAGCTGAAAAGAGCCTTAGCAAGTCAGGTAAGAATGTTACGCTCAAGATTTCACCGACGCAGATGAACTCACTCGGGGGGGTGATAGTCCACACAGAAGACATGAGGCAATATTACGTCAACACATTTGAGTCGAGACTCGCGAAGACAAGATCCGAAAACCTGGGGAAGATAATGGAGACCCTCCTGAAATCGTGAAAGGTGAACGTGAAGATGAAGACGAGAACAGGCAGCCTAAGTAGGATCGCGGGATCGGTAATCGTCGGCACCGGGATCCCAGACATACAGGTCGGAGAAGTCGTCTTTGTGGGCTCAGATGAACTGATCGGTGAAGTAATCCGTCTAACAGAGGACAACTTCACAGCCCAAGTGTATGAGTCAACAAGCGGCATCAGGCCTGGGGAAAAGGTTGAGGCAACAGGAAAAAAGATGGTTACAGAAATTGGGCCAGGCATGCTCAACAGAATATATGATGGTGTCGGACGCAACCTGGAACTTCTAGTAAAGGAGAAAGGTTCGTTCATAAGCCGTGGTGCGAAGGTGAGCACCCTCCCCAGAAACATAAGATGGCACTTCAAGCCCCTCGTGGCCGAAGGTGCAGGCGTAGAAGAAGGCGATATCATAGGCGAAGTTCAAGAGACACAGATGATAGCGCACAAGATCCTTGTCCCCTACGGCATAAGAGGGACATTGACCAAGATAGAGGAAGGCGACTTCAAGGTTGACGAGCCAATCGCGAAGGTTGTAAACAACGGGAAAGAAGTCGACCTCACAATGATGCAGGAGTGGCCTGTGAGAGTGCCTCGACCATTTAAAGAAGGCGGACGTCTGCCATTGGACGTGCCTCTTGTCACAGGCCAACGTGCCATAGACACATTCTTTCCAATAGCCAAAGGCGGCGCCGCAGCGATACCTGGAGGATTCGGAACCGGGAAAACTGTCACATTACATCAGCTGGCGAAGTGGAGCGACGCCCACGTCGTAGTCTACATAGGATGCGGGGAACGTGGAAACGAAATGAGCGAGGTTCTCACCGAATTCCCCAAACTTAAGGATCCAAGAAGTGGAAGGCCTCTGATGGAGAGAACGGTCCTAATAGCTAACACAAGCAACATGCCAGTCGCAGCAAGAGAAGCCAGCATATACATCGGCGTGACGATGGCAGAATACTATAGAGATCAAGGTTACCATGTGGCTATAATGGCGGATTCAACATCAAGATGGGCTGAGGCACTAAGGGAGATCTCAGGCAGACTGGAAGAGATGCCTGTCGAGCGAGGCTACCCCGCATACCTGCCGGACAAGATAGCGGAATTCTATGAGCGAGCTGGACACGTAGTCGCCAAAGGGAGACCTGAACGTGACGGCTCAGTTACGATAATAGGAGCAATTTCCCCGCCTGGAGGAGACTTCAACGAGCCCGTCACCATTCACACACTCAGATTCACAGGAGTCTTCTGGGCCCTAGATACAGAGTTGGCATACAGCAGACACTTTCCGGCCATCAATTGGCTCAAGAGCTACAGCCTATACTCTGAATCGCTAATCGACTCGATCATAGAAGGCTATCGACGTCACGCTCGAGAGAACAGAAACCCTGACCGGCTGGAGGAGTCGATTCTACAGTTTCCAAGATATAGGTCTGACACCCTCAGGCTATTGAGCATCGCGGCTGAAATAGAGTCGATCGCGAGAGTCATCGGAGAAAGCGCACTTCCCGACGAACAGAGGCTCACGCTCTTGACAGCCGAGATACTTAAAGAAGGTTTTCTTAGACAGTCAGCCTTCGACGAAGTCGACGCATTCTGCGACATGCAGAAGCAGTTCCTACTCCTCAAGATGATAATGGACTTTCACGAGAAGGCTATGAGGCTGATCGAGAACAGGGTCCCCATCAACCTAATAAGAGAAATACCTCAGATTTCTATGATGATGAGGGTTAAAGAGGACGCTGGAGGAGTCGACAGCGTACTTAGAGTCATGAAAGAAACCGAGGACAACTTGGAAAGGATAGCGGTCGAACACGGTTTCTCAATAAAGAAGGTGAGGCAGAAATGAGCTCACTCAAATTAGAAGACATGCAAGGAAAGATATATCGTGGAGTCAGAGAAATCAAGGGATCACTCCTGTTCGTCGAAAACGTAACCGACGCAGGCTACGACGAGATAGTCATAATAAGAGGGGCTGATGGAAGAGACCGACTGGGTAGGGTACTGGACACATCACATAAGCTGGCAGTTGTACAGGTGCTCGGCTCCACAGACGGCCTACAAACCGACGTGGCAGTAAAGTTTACCGGGACAACATTCAAGATACCCGTCTCCAACGAAGTACTTGGAAGAGTCTTTAACGGAATATATCAGCCGATAGATGGCATGCCAGAGATAGCTTCAAATGACCTCAGAGACATCAACGGATACCCAATAAACCCCGTCGCAAGAGTCTTTCCAAACAACTTCATACAGACCGGGATCTCCGCGATAGACGGCGTACTATCGCTTATTAGGGGACAGAAGCTGCCAATATTCTCAGAGAGCGGCCTACCCCACAATAGGGTCATAGCGCAGATAGCGAGACAGGCCACCGTGAGAGGAGAGAGGGAGGAATTCGCCCTCGTCTTCGCTGCAATGGGCCTCAAGAGCGATGAGGCAAGATACTTCCTGGAACAGTTCACAAATTCAGGCGCAATCGAGAGATCGGTGATCATACTCAACCTGGCAGAGGACCCAGCCGTCGAGAGGCTCTTCACACCTCGCATCGCCTTGACAGTGGCTGAGTATTTGGCATTCGATCTAGACCTTCAAGTCCTCGCAATCCTAAGCGACATGACAAACTATTGTGAGGCGCTAAGAGAAATGAGCGCTGCAAGAGAAGAGGTCCCAGGAAGATCAGGATACCCAGGCTACCTCTACAGCGACCTGGCGACAATCTACGAGAGAGCAGGCATAATCGCTGGACGAAGAGGCTCACTGACACAGATGCCTGTCCTCACAATGCCAGGCGGCGACCTAAGGCATCCCATCCCAGACCTAACAGGCTACATCACAGAAGGCCAGATCTTCCTAGACGCAAGCCTCTTCGCCAGAGGCATCTATCCGCCAATAAACGTCCTACCATCACTGAGTAGGCTGATGGGAAGCGGTATCGGAAAAGGAAAGACAAGAGAAGACCACGAAGATGTGGCAGACCAGCTATATGACGCATACTCAAAAGGTGTCCGAGCCAGAGACCTGGCCAAGATAGTTGGAGAGATCGGCTTAAGCGATAGAGAAAGAAGCTACCTGAGGTTCGCGGACGCATTCGAGAAGACGTTCATCAACCAGGGAGAATACGAGAACAGAAGCATCGAGGAGACCCTTGACATCGCATGGAAGGTTCTTTCCACACTTTCAGAAAGCGAGTTGGTCAGAATAAGTGAACAGATAATAAGAAGATATAGTCCAAGATATAGATCTTTGGAGAAAGGCGCCCAACTTGGACCGTGAGAAAGTATGTCGATAGGCCGGGCGACAGCGACCAAAGGGGTTCTACAGAAACTAAGAGAACAGCTGAAGTTTACAGAAAAGAGCATGGACGTACTCAAGATGAAAAGAGACCAGCTTGCGGGAGAGATCAACAAACTGCTTCCCGAAATCCAGCGTAGGAAGGATGTTGAAAAGATGTTCGATGAAGCCTTCGAGTCAGCCAAGTACGCGTATTCAGCCTACGGCTACGACAGCTTCTCCTCCGCCGCAGACGCAGTAGACCTAATAGAAGCACGAGCATCGCCCACCACAGTCATGGGTGTCACGATGCCCGAAATAGATCTAATTAGAAAACCTGATCCAAGGCAGGTGCCTCACATAGCACTCTACGTGACCGCCGGAAAGTTGATTAGAGCCGTAGAGGAGGCGATCAACCTGGCCACAGTCGAAGCAAAGATAGAACAGCTTGCCAGAGAGCTCATGGAGACGAATAGAAAGGTGAACGCTCTAGAGAAGGTGATAATTCCAAAATATAGGGAGCTCGTCAAGTATGTTGAAGACCGACTTATAGAAGAAGACCTGCAAGAGTTTTCTGTGACAAAACATGTTCGCGACCTGATAAGGGAGAGAAGAGAATGAAGTCAGTAATGATATATCTTGTGACACGAACACACGGCCTACACGCACACCTCCTAACACGAGAGCATTACGATATCCTAGCAAGAGCAAGAGACCTGAATGCCCTCATAGAGAACCTTCTGAAGAGCGACTACGGACCTGAAATCGGCAAGATATCAAGCGAAGCAGCCAATGCATCAGCCTTGAACCGAATATTCTATTCTATTCTCGTATCGCGGATATACTTTGTTGCCAAGATCGCGCCGAACAGGATAAGAAAGTTTCTAGTGACCTACGCCGACAGATATGAGGTGGAAAATGTCAAGAGGATCCTGAGGTCGAAGAGGACAGGGAGAAAGATGACGTCAGACACATTGATCCCCATACCAAGGGAATATGCCCTAATCAACTTTCAAGCGATGATCGAAGCTCCAACACTAGAAGACTCCCTAGATCTACTGAAGGCAACCAGATACTCAGAAGTTTCAGAAAAAATTTCAATCTACAAAAAACATGAAGTTCAAGCAGTTCTAGAAGCGTTAATAGACAAGATATACTTCGATCAACTATTGGACTCCATCGACGGCATCCCAGACGAAGAGAAGGTAAAAGAAATAGTTGGCACCGAAATAGACTTGAGGAACATAGGTACAATGATAGACTTGAAGGCGAGAGGCGTAAGTCCAGAAGCCATCCTAGCCACCTCATTCAAATCCTTTAGACTGAAAGAAGAAGACAAGAACCAGATCGCGACAGCTAGAATCGAATCGGTACCAGATATTGTTGCAAGGACAACATATCAAGGATTCGCTTCAAACTTAAAGTCCATAATAGAAGAGAATAGAATAGAGCAGCTAGAAAATGCCATACTTAAAGAAGCCTACGCCAAAGCGAAGTCTATCTCTGGAAGAAACCCGAACAGCTTCACATATGTAATAGGATACCTGGCTGCGGCTGAAATGGAAACACGTAACCTAATCACCCTCTCGACAGCAAAGGAGCTCAAGATAGAGGAGGAAAAGGTAAGAAACCTACTGTACCTGTGAAAACCCTTTCCAAATTATCTCGAACACGGTTTAAGGTATCGAGGGAATCTTGCCCAAGATCTGGAATGCGACAAGAAGGCCGTAGATCGCGATCCCCTCCCCCAAACCAGCAAGTATCAGGATAGAACCGAAAACTCCAGGCCTCTCAACGATCGCAGCAGCACCAGCACTTGCAGCATATCCCACCGCAATTCCTGCACCTATACACGACCCAGCGATAGCCAACCCAGCACCCAACATCCCCAACCCGATTGCTAAGTCAGAGCCTGTTGACGTCTGAGCTTGAGAAGGAGCCTCCACCGCATATGAGATTCCGACGATCGCAGGAAACACCACCAGCAAGTTGAATGCTGTAACAAGCAAGAGTGCCTTCTTGAATCCAGCCAACTGCCTAACCAGGCCGAACGTGAACCTCATAAGAAAGTTTCTGATAGAAGCCTTAGCCTTCGCCACAGTCATCGATTAACCCTTTTTGCCTATTCTTTAAATACTTTTCGACAATTCAATCTAATGTCAAGTTCCTCTGTGTAGACGGCTCTAGTATCGGTTTGCCGTATACACCATCATAGCCTGGCTCAAACTTCATCGTCCCATTTCTCAGCCTTGTGATTATCGATGCGACTTCTTGGCCGACGATCTGGCTCAAGAGAGGCTCCTGTATGTCTAAGAGAATTGATATCTCGTCTCCCGCCTTCTTTATATAGCGGGTTTCCTCTTCTTCCACCCTTCTAGAATATAGCGTCCCTGAACCTCTAAGGTATGATATAACCTCATACAAGGGTAGGGCAGCCTTATATGGTATGGCATCTTGGGGAATATAGCCTTCGGGTCTGTCAGCCAGTTCTTCCACCCTCTGCAAGACGCCAACAGTAAGCTTCCTCTTGCAAACAGGGCAGATGTTGTTGATCCTCATAGCATCTCTAGGGTGTAGAGAGATCCCACAATCTCGATGGCCTGAGTAATGATATTTCCCATATTCTGGAGGAACCTCGACGGTGTAGAGGAACCTTTTCCTGTCACGATCCTTGATCGCCTTAAAGATATCCCTGTAAGAGAAACCTTCAAGATCGAAGACGTTAAACTCTCTCCCGAGACGAAAGGAAGTGGGGCTGTGGGAGTCAGAGTTGCTGACAAGCGTAACCTTATCTAAGGCGCTGACCCGCCAGTTCATCGGAGGATCTGAGTTTCCACACCACACCGGGACATAGTTTCGGCGAACATAGATCACCTGATTCGGTACAGACACACAGAAGACTTGGCCGCTGTAGTCCTCCCAGGCTTCAACATTCTTATGCTTCTTGGCCATAGAAGGTTGAAAGGTGTGCACCCTCTTTCGTGTAAAATAGACCTTCCAGAAATCAAGTTTCCGCCCTTCGGCTCGCAATCTGGCAGTCTTCTTACTACACAGTCTACAATAGGTGGACATCCCCAGCTTTAATCCGATCTCTTGAAGGTCATCTCGCAAACGTACAGATGTTGTGGAAGCAGAGAATAGTAGGCCACCTCTCCTACGTCCACGAAAACCGCTGCCTCTTATGTAGTATCTTAAGAAGACCTGCAGCAGATCCCTAGATAGAGACTTTATCCTCGCGGGAATGAATCTGTCAGAAAGACCGCCAAACTGTCTAAGGTAGTGGGAGAGCTGATAATCTCTTACCCTAACAGCTCCTCTCTCATAGCAGACGGCGTATCCGAATCCTTTTAGAAGCTTCACCATTTCAGAGCGCAGACTGCGGCTTCTGGTATGCAAGATGACAAAGTCGCCGTCTCCACCCTCGTCCGTCTCACCTCCCCCAATCCAGGATCCGAAGAACTTCAGCCAAGACCTCATAGGGATCTTCTTGCCATATATGATTCGAGATCCTGAGGGACCTTGGCTTTCATGTTTCGCTCCAACCTTCGGAATCGTGAAGTACTTCAGTTCCTTACCTGTCCAGACACCGTCCTTCTTGAACCGTTTCGATCTGTTGAACAGGAATTCAGCCTCTCTTAGGAAAAAATGGGGCGGTTTACGTGGGCTACAGTTACCAACCAGAAGCCTATGATTTGGGGTGACCAGCAGATCCACTTCTCCTGTCTTCAGCCGATACATTCTTCCCCTGTAATCGTACTTGTAGACCTCAATCGGCTTCTGGAATTCGATCTTGCCCGTTTTGAGATTCAATGTGCAGATCCTATCAGACTTGCGGACTTCAGGAAACCTTTTCCAGCCACTGTCGGTCAAGACTTCGGTCATCTCGTCGTAGCAGGAGAGCCCTGTCTCGATTGCGAAGATCTTATGCGTCTTGTCCTTGAAACAGTCTTCCAGCGAATCGAAGCCGGTGTTGGCTCCGAATACACCATACCAGGTTGTCCACGCATGAGATGGGATCACAAAGATGCTGTCGTCTATGGAATTCATTAACTCCACAAGATCTGGGCTTGCCAGATTCGTGAAGGTCGGTCGGCCGTCAGATGAGAGGTCGCCGTAGCGTGATAGGACATCATTTATCTGCTCCACTACCTCAAGCGATGGCGCATGTAGGAGAAGGTGTACACGTCTAGATTTCCCATCTTGAAAATATATCAGTGAGACTTCACATGTCAGCATCCAGTTCACTCCACCATACGTGTATATGCCGTCTCCAGCCTCTTTCAGTTTCCCCTTCAACTCCCCGAACCACTTTGGATGCGTGAAGTCTCCTGTTCCTACAAGATTAAGACCCTTCGTCTTCGCACCCAACGATATGTAGTCAAGGTCCATAGATTCGCTTGTCGCACGACTGTACTTACTATGCAGATGAAGGTCCGCACGTATAATCATTTCTTCTCCTCTTTGGCGACACCTTCCTTGACCCAGGGAAAGTACTTGACCAAGATCGCGGTCCAATCTAGCTTATAGACCCAATAGAGGAGGATAAAGGTGCCCAAGAGGGTTGCGAACGTTATACCCAATGCGACGAATTCGTTGCCTATGCTGTCCAACAAGAAGGATATCAGAGGAAAATATAGCCGAGACCCATAGGCAAAGAACATGGTAAGAAGCAGCTTTCCAACATACCCAGCCAAAATGAAGTGCATCACGTTATAGTTTAATGCACCCATGACAACATACAGCATGTCATCAGGCACAGGGGTGGCGGCTACAAAGAATACTACAAACCACCCATACCTGTCGCTGACCTTCCTCAAGGTTACGACATTCTCTTTAGACATTACCCCCGAAAGCTTCGAGGAATACTTGGCAACATAGAATATTATCACCTTTGCAACAATCGCACCAAATGCGCTGAGAACCGACACCAGAAATGGGTCAAGATATTGTGCTACAATCACCACCTGCACATAGTATGGGACAGGTATGAAAGGTATTATGCTGCCAAAGAATCCGAAGAGAACACATCCCGGGTAGCCTAACAGATTTATAAGCTGCTCCAGAAACTTCGAAAGCGCCTCGATGAATGGGAGTAATACCATGTTGTCCACCTAAACCCGCCACCCTAGATAAACTTTAAGAAAGTATAAAACAACTCTGAAAGATAGTCTCTGGCGAGAACGATTGCAGCCGGAGAAAGCCCTACCAGACAAAGAGAAAGAGTTCAGTGAGTGGTACTCGGAAATCCTCGAGAGAGCAGAGCTCGTTGACATACGCTACAATGTGAAGGGGTTCGTCGTCTATAGGCCGAACCTGATGAGGATAATAAACTTGGTCAAGGAAGAGCTTGAGAGAGGGCTTACAGAGAATGGACACCAGCAGGTAATGTTTCCCCTCGTCATACCGATGTCGTATCTGAAGAAGGAAGAACAGCATATCACAGGCTTCGAGGCAGAAGTCTTCAAGCTACAGATCGAAGAAGGAGAAGAAGAGCTTGCCCTCAGACCAACCTCCGAAACCGCATTCTATCCGATGTACTCACTTTGGATCCACAGCTACAGAGATCTCCCGCTGAAGCTCTTTCAGACCGTCACCGTCTACAGGAAGGAGACGAGGGCCACTCGACCTCTAATAAGAGGAAGAGAATTCTACTGGATCGAGGCACATGACGCCTTCAAATGTAAGGAAGAAGCTCTTGCCCAAGTGTCGGAAGACATCGAAATCACCAAGGAAGCCCTCAGGAAGCTGGGGCTAGCCTTCTTCGTCGTCGAAAGAGAGGAGTGGGATAAGTTTCCAGGAGCTGAAAGGACATATGCGTTTGACTGCCTCATGCCAGACGGAAGAGTCCTACAGATAGCTACAACACACTATCTGGGGACAAAGTTCTCAGTCCCCTTCGAAATTATGTACCTGGCAGAAGATGGAAGCAGAAAGAACGTCCATCAGACATGCTTCGGCCCTGGAATCTCGAGGATAGCCGCAGCGGTCATAGCTGTGCATGGAGACGAATTCGGCCTGGTCCTCCCATTTGATGTGGCGCCAACGCAGATCGTTGTCATACCAATCCCGAAGGAGGGGCAGGAAAAGGAGGTCTTCGAGAAGTCTGCTGAGATCGGCAAGAGGCTCAGAGATATCGGCCTACGTACGGAAGTCGACAACTCGGATGCGAGGCCAGGCGCCAAGTTCTATAGATGGGAGCTTGTTGGCACGCCGGTGAGAATAGAGGTGGGAGAAAAAGAAGTTAGAGAGGGAAACCTCACATTCTTCAGAAGAGATACGAGAAAGAGGTGGAAGGTGAGAGAGGACAGGCTTGAGCAGGAAGCCCTTTTCCTAAAACAAGACATACTCGATCATCTAACACAGAAATCGATGGAGAGAATGAGGAACTCGATGGAAAGGGTAAACGATAGAACACAACTTCTAAAAGCATGTGAAGAGGAGAAGATCGTCTTGATGAACTTCTGTTGTAGAGCAGAATGCGCCAGTGAATTGAAGGAGAAGACAAAGGGGTATGAAATAAGAGGGAGAATCGTGGACGCAGAAGAGAAGGTTTGGGCGAAATGCGCCTGGTGTGGCAGAGAAGCTAGGGAAGTAGCTGTTCTCGCAAGAGCTTTCTAGCATAGACTCCAATGCACGACAGACAATATCGTCCACCAAAGAACATATACTGGCAACATGGTATCCTTGAACGATGATAAAGTCTCCAAGCCGACATCTCGTACGTGACATGAGCCTGTCGTCAGAGGGAGAAAAGAAGCTTGAGTGGGCGTGGACGAGAATGCCTATCCTGAGGAGGCTACGTGAGGAACTGGGCGCCAGCGTCCAACTGAAAGGCATCAGAATAGGAATGTGTCTACATCTAGAAGCAAAGACCGCCCTCTTAGCCTCCACCCTCGAGGAGCTTGGAGCCGAGGTTTCAATAACCTCATCAAACCCCCTCACGACACAGGATGACGTCGCCGCCGCATTAACAAAGAGGGTTTCACATGTCTACAGCTGGTATAATGAGACACCAAAAGAGTATTTGGAGAACCTCCACAGGGTCATCGAAAATAGGCCGAACATAATAGTGGATGATGGAGGAGACCTAGGCGTCCTCATACACAAAGAGAAAATGGCCGATGGAATGTTAGGTGGAACAGAGGAGACAACAACCGGTGTCCTCAGATATAGGGCGATGGAAAAAGATGGCGTCCTACGGTTTCCAGTCATCGCCGTAAACAATGCCAAAAGCAAGAGAATCTTCGACAACAAATATGGAAGCGGACAAAGCGTCGTCGACGGAATAGTTAGAACCACAAACGTACTCGTCGCAGGCAAAAAGGTCGTCGTCGCCGGCTACGGGTGGGTTGGAAGGGGAATAGCGCTCAGATTCAAAGGGCTAGGGGGAAGGATCACAATCTGCGAAACCGACCCCTTTTCAGCCTTAGAAGCACACCTTGACGGATTCGAGGTGGCTACAATGGAGGAAGCCTCCAGGTTCGGTGACATCTTCATAACCGCAACCGGCAACAAAGATGTGATATCCAAGAGGCACTTTGCTAACATGAAGGATGGCGCCATACTTGCAAACGCAGGACACTTCGACGTCGAAGTCGACGTTAGAGGGCTGAAAGAAATCTGCAGAGGCAGCCGGAATGTCAGAAAGAATGTTGAAGAATATACACTACCAGATGGGAGAAGACTCTACCTTCTTGCAGAAGGCAGACTGGTCAACATAGCAGCCGCAGACGGCCACCCCATAGAGATCATGGACATGAGTTTCGCAACTCAACTCCTCTCTGTATTCTATCTGACGAAAGAGAGAAAGCTAGATAACAGAGTCCACGACGTCCCCTACGACATAGACGAGAAGATCGCGCTATTGAAGCTGAAGTCAGAGGGAATAGAAATAGACACTTTAACCGAAGAACAGAAAGAATACCTGAGACAGTGGAGAGGGTAGGTCAAGCTCAACCCTCAAGCAGCTTGAGCGCCCTCTCTCCGAAGATGTCGAGGACGCTTCCAGAGTCTATGCCAGCGAAGCGGCCATGATCGTATAGGATCCTGCCGTCGACGATCGTGTAGGCTACATCAGCAGGCTGAGAAGAGTAGACGACGTTCGAGACGATATCATGCTCGGGCAGAAGCCTTGGACTGCGTCCATCAAAAAGGACCAAGTCAGCACGTTTTCCCACTTCGATACTGCCCACTCTATCACCTAAACCCAGGGCGCGGGCACCATTTCTTGTAGCCATGAGCAGAGCATCCTTTGCCGTCGGAAACGTGGGGTCAAAGCTGATCCCCCTCTGCAACAGAACCGCAAGACGCATTTCAGCGAGAATATTAAGTGAATTGGAGCTGGCGGAACCGTCTGTGCCAAGACAGACGTTAACACCCCTTCTGAGGATTCCGCGGAGAGGCATTATCCCCGATCCAAGCTTAAGATTTGAGGATGGATTGTGAACGCAGCTCACCCCCCTATCCAATAATATGCCAACATCTTCATCATCCACATGGACACAGTGGGCTGCAAAGACCCTCTCACTTAGGAAGCCTAGGCTATCCAGGTACTTCACAGGGCTCACACCATGTTCCTTCATAGAAAGTTCCCGCTCCTCTTTCGTCTCCGACAGATGAATATGTATGGGTAAATGAAGCCCACTTGACAGCTTAGCCACTTCAAGCAGAAGGGCTTCACTGCATGAGTATATGGCGTGGGGGCCAAGAGCCAAGCCGACAAGCCCATCCTTGACAGAGCCGACAGCGTCAACATATGCTCCAATCTTCTTCAGTCTACTCCAGTAGACTTCGCCATCTGGAACCCTATCCATCAACGCCAAAGTGGCAATCGACCTCATAGGAATCACCTTAAGAGCCTTAATCAGCTCGTCAAAAAAGTAGAAGTCAGCAAACGTGGTTGTGCCACTACTCAGCATCTCCATCATCGCCACATAGTTTCCATAAAGCAGGGACGTCGAATCCACCCTCGATTCCAGAGGCCAGATCGCCTCTTCAAGCCATTCCTTTAGGGGAACGTCATCGGAGACACCCTTGTAGAGGGACATCGCTGCGTGAGTGTGGCAGTTCACGAGACCAGGAATCATAATTCCACATCCCTCGTCAACGACAAGATCAAAGTGCCTCTGGCATTCTCCTAGGCCAACTTCTTTGCCGACATAGGCTATCTTGCCATCTTCAGCCACTACAGCCCCATCTCTTATGATATCGAAGCGACCGTTACAGGTCACAATATACTTTGCCTTGAAGAGACTTCGAACCATCCTCCTACTCATAGGTGGGGCATCGATTAAACCTTTGGAGGCCAACGACAGCAGGTCAACGATATACTATACCATATAGGAAATTCTTTTATATTTCCAGCATTAGATGGCCAATGGGCAAGTTTGACGAAGAAAAGAAAGAGCCGAGGGCGGGGAAAGGGCGGTAAAGGAAGATCTGAGCAGGTGCAGTGCTCGAACTGTGGGGCGATGGTGCCACGTGACAAGGCTAAGAAGGACACAAGGAGGATCAGTTTCATGGACGCGGCCCTAGCAAAGGAACTGAGGGCTTCAGGAACATACATTCCAAGCGAGAGAAGCACCAGATACTACTGTATATCTTGCGCAGTTCACTTCGGTGTAGCCAAGGTCAGAGCCAAAGATGAGAGGAAACTGAAGTAGACGATTACACTATTTCTTCAACTTCTGCATTATGACAAGAGAACGTTGTAGGAACGTGAAGACGGCAAGAGTGCAGACCAAGATAATACCATAGTATGTGTAGCCTACTATGCTTGAGAGAGAGAGCACGATGATCCTTTCAGCCCTTTCACCTATTCCGAAACCCTTAAGGTCGACACCTAAGGCATCACCCTTAGCCCTAAGATAGCTTACAAGAATGGAGAAGCTGACCAAAACGAATATTATGTCAGAGGAAGCCCACCCGCCGACCAAGAGGCCGAAGCAGACAAGAACTTCCCCGAGGCGATCGGTTGTGGAATCAATAAAGTTCCCCAGCTTGCTGATTTCCCCCATCGACCTCGCTACAGCGCCATCGACGACGTCCATGAACCCTGAAAGGAGAAAGAAGACGCCGCCGAGCAAACCTCCCACATAGTCGTTGCGGAAATAGAAGGACATCGAAGCAATCGAAAACAGCAACCCAACCAAGGTCCAGAACCAAGCTGGAGCCCCAAGCCTAGAAAAAAATGAACCGATCTCTTCAATCAATGGACCGCAAATTCCCCGGATCCTGTTTAGAACCATCACTATCCGCATAACTTATATTATGAGATTTAATAACACTTTAGGATGGAGTGACAGAGCATGGGCAGAGTCGGCAAAGGGGCGGACTGCTCGGTTGAAGGATGCAAGAACCCAGCTGAAAGATCCTTGAGCTTTGAGCAGGTTTCAAAGAGCAGCCTTAAAGTCAACACGACATCGAGGAGGGCCTACCTCTGCCATGAACACTATAAACAGTGGAAGAAGGAGACGAAGAAAGACAGAGATATCGAACGAACCCTCTTTTCTAGGTGAGAGGCAAGTTGAGAATACTGCAGTTGCATTCGAACTTCATCGAATACAGGCTTGTGAAAGAGGAGATCTCTTCAGCTGAGCAGAGTAAAGAGAGAGAGTTCAGACTAGAGGAGATAGTTGTCCTCTTCACGTCAGTTGAGAAGGGAGATGACGAGAGAACAGCCGAATCCGCGATAGACGAGGTGAAGGCTTCCTTAGCAAACCTTAAAGTGAACAAGATCGTCATCTATCCATTCGCCCACCTCAGCTCAAACCTCGCAAGCCCATACGATGCCCTAAACGTCCTCAAGAAGATGGAATCATATGCGAGAGAAGTAGGTATCGAAACCTACCGTGCACCCTTCGGATGGAACAAACAGTTTACGATCTCCATAAAAGGCCATCCCCTAGCAGAACAGCTGAGAGTCATATCGAAGGAGGAAAAAGCCGAGGAGCCTGTTTCAAAGGCTCTAAAGGCTGAGGAGAAGATAAAGTCCTACTGGAACATAATCACGCCAGACGGAGAGCTGGTTCCAGTTGAAAAATATGATTTCACAGGACACGAAGCCTTAGAGAAGCTCGCTCACTACGAAATCTCCAAGGTGAGGGCTGCCAAAGGAGTCCCACCTCATGTAGCCCTCATGCAGAGGCTTGAAATCGCAGACTACGAGCCCGCAAGCGACCAGGGAAACCTCAGATGGTATCCAAAAGGGCGGCTGATCAAGTCCCTGATAGAAGAGCTTGTCACCCGAACGGTGACCGAATATGGCGCAATGGAGGTAGAGACACCCATCATGTACGACTTCCAACATCCCAGCCTCTTCGACTACCTAAACCGGTTCCCAGCCCGCCAATATGTGATAAGATCCGATGACAAAGAATTCTTTCTAAGGTTCAGCGCATGCTTCGGCCAATTCCTCATGGCTCACGATACACAACTATCCTACAGGCAGCTGCCGATCAGGCTATACGAGCTCACCAGATACAGTTTCAGAAGAGAGAAGAGCGGCGAGTTGGCGGGCTTAAGGAGACTAAGGGCGTTCACGATGCCCGACTGCCACGCGATATGCGCGGACTTAGACCAGGCGAAGGAAGAATTCGTCAAAAGGTTCAAGCTCAGCATGGGCATCCTCGAAAGCCTCGACCTTTCAAGAGACGACTACGAGCTCGCGGTAAGGTTTACAAGAGACTTCTATGAAAAGAACAGGGAATTCATCGTCTCCCTCTTGAAGACATTTGGAAAGCCCGCGTTGGCTGAAATGTGGGATGAGAGATTCTTCTACTTTGTATTGAAGTGGGAGTTCAACTTCGTCGACAGCTCAGATAAGGCTTCAGCCCTTTCAACAGACCAGATCGACATAGAAAACGCCCACCGATACAACATAACATTCGTCGACGAAAATGGTGAAAGACGCCACCCTCTGATACTACATAATTCCCCAAGCGGCGCGATCGAGAGAGACGTATACGCAATGCTTGAGAAAGCGTACATGGACCAGAAAAGAGGAAAGGCGCCTAAGCTCCCGTTCTGGCTTTCGCCAACGCAGATAAGGATAATACCTGTCACAGAATCATTCTATGATTATTCACAGAAGCTCGCGGAAGAGCTCGAAGGCAAGATGCTCAGGGTGGACGTAGACGATAGACCGATCACGATGACCAAGAAGGTTAGAGACGCCGAGATGGAATGGATTCCATACATCCTCGTGATCGGCGAGAGAGAGAAGGAGACAGGCATCCTGACGGTGCGGACAAGAGGCGTGCAAAAGACAGAGAAGCTGAGGCAGATGAGAATAGACGATCTCCTGCAGGAGGTCAAACCCCTAACCAGAAACAAGCCTTTCAAGAGCCTCTCCCTACCAAAGCTTCTCTCAAAAAGGCCAAAGTTCTTCGGCTAGCAGCCTATGCAAGATTCCGCTTAAAGGCGAAGATTTCCAAAAGATTTCTAATGTATGTCTCTCCTGGAACATACATTAGTGACAAGAAATATAAGGCATTTGAAGAGAATCAAGAACCTTAACCTTATGGCAGCTCCTTAAAGGGACTAGAATAGTATTCTTTAAGGCACATAATAACACTAGAAAGTTTTTGGACAACCGCAAAAATAATCGATGACATCGACTACAATCAAATTTCAAGCGTTTCAATGAATGTTGTGAATGGAAGTAACTTTAATCTTACGATGCCGCCCTCTTCTTTCACAGCACAACTTCTCTCGACACCTTCCCGTAACATCTGCGCTCAGCTTCGAATAGGACAACCCTTCCACTTTGAAGCCTTAGTGTAGCCTCGTTGAACAGATGTATGCGAAAAGCTCGGCTATAAGCTTGGCCGCAAGAACACATGTGATTCCGTTGTCGTAGACAGGACTGACTTCGACGACGTCGAAGCCGACCATTTCGTTTCCACTCATTCCTGAAAGAACCTTCAAGAAGTCCTTCGGCGAGAGACCGCAGGGCTCAGGATTACCTGTTCCCGGCGCATAGGCAGGATCAAAAAAGTCCACGTCGATCGAGAAATAGACCCTCTTGTAGTCTCTAAACAGCCTGTTTCCAAGAACCATCTCCACATCGAAATCCTTTGCCTCCACAATATTCAAGCCATTTTCTCTCACATAAGCCCACTCTTGTCCACATGCAGCCCTCGACCCAATGTGAAGGAAGCGTTCTCTGCCCAGCTTGTCCAAGAGCCTTCTGAAGAAGGTTGCGTGAGTGAATCTTGATCCATCGAATTCTTCACGCAAATCTAGGTGTGCGTCAAAGATCGCGACGCCGACGTCAGCCGGCAAGGCTAGAATCGAGCCATAAGATATAGAATGCTCACCTCCGATCATGCAGGCTGGAATGCGGTCTTCCAGCAACTCCCGCCACAGCTTTGAGACCCGTTCAGCGGTCGCCAAGGGATCGTTGACAACCGCCATATCGCCTAGGTCTTGGATGAACTCCTTCTCCAAGTCTACTTCGAAGAGCTTGGAGTAGACTTCTATGTTGTTGAAGGCGGCTCTGATGGCTTGGGGGGCAAACCTCGAGCCAGCCCTGAAGGAGCTTGTTGAATCGTATGGGACGCCGAAGACCCTGGCAGAAGGCGCTGTCTTCTTCGATGGACTGATGATCTTTCCAGCATCTTGAAGGTATAGGTCCTTGTAGCTCATCTGTCACCATCCGAGTATGTGAGCGCTTGAAGTTAAGTCTTATGTGCCCTTATCTTCTGTCACGACCAGAAGAAGTCTTCAAGTTTCGTGGCTGTTATGACTTCGTCGAAGTCGTATCCTAGAGCGTCCAGAAGCTGCTCAAACGTACTTCTCATGTACTCGATGTACTTGTTGGCGTCTATCTCCTCAGGTTTCGCAAGCGATGTAGGCTTCACACCCTCAGGTGTGACCGTCTTAACAAAGGATATGATGTCACCACCCTTCACCTTCTTGCCGCTTCTCTCCAACTGCTTCGCAGCCTTCACGTGCTGTGGTGTTGTGTCAACGTATTCGCTTAAGCCCTTACTTATCATAACATTGAATGAAAGGTCTTCAAGGGGTATCTTCTTCTTCCTCAGGTTTTCAGTAATGTTTCTTAGATACTTCTTAACCTCTTCTCTTGCAGCTTCGAATTCAGACTGGGAATTGACCTTGCTCAGTATCCCCACAACATCATAGAACGCGTCCTTGATGACCTTCGGAGTATTACTCTTCTTCCCCGTGAAACCCTTCAGGATAAAGTTGCCGTTCGGTAAGACACCCAGATAGTTCTTCTTTCTCTTGCTGAAGGCAACATACTTGTAAACCTTGTCCAAGTCCAACTCTATGCCAAGATCCTCTTCAGCCCAGTCGATCATCTTCTGGATCTCCTCCGCTGACGCCCCCGAGATGAAGAGGGAGTCGGTGTCACCATACACCACTTTGATCCCCCTCTGCCGACATTCGTCGACGGTCCTCGTGATCAGATACCTTCCAACCGCCGCCGTAGACTCTGCGACAGGAGGACAATATAGTGGAAAGGCTTCGGTGCCGAAGACTCCATAGCTGGCATTAAGTATCACCTTCAAAACCTGAGAGATGGTGTTGAATAGGACAGCTTCATCAGATTCCGGCGGGTACTTTTTGGTGAGAGGCTTATAGAGCTTAACCCTCAGATCCCTGAGTGAGCCTATCAGCAGAGACGTCATGCCACGTCTTTTCTTGCAGACCCAATGTGGAGTGTCTGGGATGATGTTACTCCTACATTCCTGATGGCCGCATAGGATCGTCTCATATGATAGATTATACACCTTTATTATGCTCGGATACAGGCTGGCAAAGTCCAAGACAGCCACATTAAAGTGGACGCCTTCCTCAGGCTCTAGGACATAGGCACCTCGATACTTTTTCCCCTTCGTTATCGCAGTAGAAGATATGATTCCTCGCTCAGAAACCTCCTGGCTTAGTGGTATCAACGCATTAATTCTTCTATGCTCGAAGTACATGAGGCTCCGTATCCAATTGGAAACACCCAGCCTGCCTAGATCCTCAAACGGCATCTTTGCAATTCGCGCAATTACTGTCAGAAGCCGAATTACAAGGTCGTTGCTGTAGCTCGTCAACATAAAGGTTATTCTACAATCGTTGAAGCAATACTTGGCCAAGTCCATGAGCGGAAGATCGCTTATGTTGCCTTCAAATTCTATCTTGGATTCATTTATCAAGGCTTCACAGACTGAGTTAAGTGTATTCTCAACATACTTGGAATCGAACACGTAAACCTTCAAGGCATGGTTCGAGAAGAACTTGTAGAGGTCGATGTGCACACCATGTTTTATCCAAGCCTGATCCCTCCCCAAACTTATGGGGATGGCGTCGTCTGGAAACCCCAAGTTTCTCGCCCTATGATAGAGATAGTTCAGATCGAATTCGTCACCATTATATGTTATTATGAAGGGGTAATCGAGCATATTAAGAAAGACAGCTTCAAGAAGCGCTTTTTCGTCGTCATAGAACGATATTTCTACGCCATCCACCTTTGTCTCTCCTAAAGGCACATCCTTGCGGCTTACGAGAAAGACCTTTCTTCTACCATCACTGCCATACATGGCGACCGCGATCACCATATGCTCGGCTTCAGAAGGTGAAGGAATATGAGATTCCTCCGGCGAAGCCACCTCAATATCAAGTGATGCCCTCTTGATCTTTGGCAGAGGTTGAGTTAGAAGGCTCGACCATGTCTCGACATATGGGACGAACGCTTCGTCGGTCGACGCCATCAACGACTTAAGCTCTTCGCGGATACTCTTGTCAGCCTCAAAAGTGACAGGGACAGGCCTGTCATCTTCGATCCTGAAGAAGGTTCCAGGCGTATACTGGAAATCGTAGATGTAGTTCTCATAGTATTTTATGTCAGCTTCATAGCATGCCAAGACATTTCTTATGCTCTGGGCACCCTTCCCCCCTCCAATCGAAAGCGGGTTTGTGACAACAATCTTCTTGACCTTTATCGGCTTCGAAGTGAACATATCATTCTTGACTACATCACTGATTTCGACGACATCAGGCCTAGACCTGATTTCAGCCAACATGCTTTCGTCTGCTTTTGTAAAACAGTATGGCCTGTGGCCGGTGTTATCCTTCCAGATGAAACTTCTCTCCAACTTTGGAGAATAGAACATAAGGTAGGCCTTCTTTTCGTCTCCATAGTAGCCAGCTGACACAAGCAGACACTCATCCAACGAACTAGTATGTGCGGTAAGTGACGCTATCCTCTCCTTCAACTGTACAGACGGCAAAGGCCTTCATATACGTTCTAGATGCCCTTTTGATAAATGTTTTCGAAAAGACTTAAATCCGCTCATAGGCCAGTCCTTTAAGATGAACGCAAAGAGCAGAATTATTTCGCCGATGCCACTAACATTTCTTATCATCGGCTTAGCCTTCCTAATCCTCCCACTGCTCGACATCTCCCCTTATGAAATGGCCGTCGTAGGTGTAGTAGACCTCTTAGCGCTCCTTCCAATCTGCTTCCGCCACCTAAGACGCTATGAGCCCCTAGTCAAATTCAGCGTGCCAATATTCAACATCGTAGTCTTCTCATATCAGGCATACGCAGCCCTCACATTCTCAAGTGTCGGATATTCAGCGAACGTCATAGCCACAGCCACCTTCAGCGCAGCACTAGCAGCCGCCTCCGCCATCACACTACTGTTCTTCTCAAAGAGTTGAGCTCATCTACACGACAACAACAAAATCGAGATATTCTTGTCTCATGAGCTCAGACGGCCGAAGGCGTCAAGAAACATCTTAACCCCAACACACCCATCTTAGGGTTAAAGCATCTCCTCCAAACCACCTGGTCCAGAAGATGCCACAAAATAGACCTACATATAATTATATGACGTAGGCAAGGTTGATGGAAGTTATACGTCTTCACGATAAGTGACATAGAAATCTGGTGTATAAGAATATAGAAAATCTTCGCTTTAAGATTTTCAAGCTGCCTTCTTTATTTCCTCTCTTAATTGTTCGTCTGTCTTGCCTGTTGGCTCTATTCCGAACGCCCTCGCAGCCTCTTCCAGCTTTATCCTTTCAGGGGTCTTCTTCAATTCTCTATTCGCAGCCTCAATTTCTCTTTCTATTTCCATCTTACCCTTCTGGAATTCCCCCATCGCCCTACCAAGGGCCCTTGATATTTCTGGAATCTTTCCAGCACCAAACAACACCCCCACCAAGACTATGATAACCCACAACCATTCCGTGCCAGCAACTTGTAAGACAAGATCGCCTAACATAATCTGGCCCAAATCACGCCAGCGCCGGACCCCTAATTAAATCTTGCCCTCCTTATGCCATTGTTGACTCGCTTGATAATCGCGTCCACAATTTCAACTTCTCCTACATTACCCCTATGCCAGAGACCCTCTTTGCAGCTTCCAGTTTCTCTTTAACCCCCGAGTTCTACACATACTACATCATATATTATGTGCAGTGGCTTCTCACATAATGAAGCCACCAGATTGGCCCGTCACACCGCTTCTCTAACTAGGTTCATGCCATTAAAAGGTTGTGGACCAAAACTCCTAAACCGTTGTCGATCAATCGACCACCTTCTTAAGTGAACTTAAGGCAGCACTTGGCCTTACAAGATCCACGACTATATCAATATAAACGTTTGACGGACATATCCTAGGGTGCAGTTTGATGATTCCAATAAACAAGCCTATTATCGAAAAAGAAGAGAAGAGGGCGGTTCAAGAGGTACTTGACAGCCTATATCTCACTGACTCAACATTGGAAGGGGGAAAGTTTGTGAGAGAATTTGAACGGCTTTTCGCCGAACGCGTTGGAGTAAAGCATGCAGTAGCCGTCAATTCGGGTACATCAGCGCTCCTGGCAGCCCTCCTCTCCCTGAAGACAGGAGAAGGCGACGAAACCATAACTTCTGGCTTCACCTTTTCTTCGACAGCCACCACAAGCATATTCGTAGGAGCAAGTGTGAGGTTTACGGACATAGACCTCAGAACATACTGCATGTCTCCAGAAGACCTAGAGAGAAAGATGTCGGAGAAGACGAAGGTGATAATCCCAGTCCACCTTTACGGCCACCCTTCACAAATGGATAGGATAGTGGAAATCGCTAGAAGATTCGGCTCCCACATTGTAGAAGATGCAGCCCAATCTCTAGGATCCGAATATCGTGGAAGAGCCACCGGCAGCATAGGCGACATTGGATGCTTCAGCCTATACGCTACAAAGGTCATAACATGCGGTGAAGGTGGAATGTTGACAACAGACGATGACGAGCTCGCCTACAAGCTGAGGATGATAAGATCACATGGCCAAACCAAAGGATATGATGCAGAAATATTGGGCCTCAACCTCAGAATGCCACAGATAGAGGCCGCCATAGGGATAGAACAGATCAAGAAGCTTGACAGATTCATAAGCCAGAGGAGAGAGAATGCGAGATTCTATAACGAAGAGCTGTCAAGATCCGAGAAAGTGGTCACGCCAGTGGAGATGAGTTATGCGAAGACCAACTGGAGCATATATACTGTGCTCGTCAAAGAAAAAAGAGACGAGATCGCAGCATATTTGAGAGAGAACGGGGTTGGCGCCTCAGTGTACTATCCAACCCCCTTAAACAGGCTACCATTGTTCAGTAGGCAGGATGACATCAAGCTACCAAACTGCGAGAACGCTGCAGACCACGTACTTTCCTTGCCTGTTCACCCAGCATTAACCGAAGAAGACAGAAGAAAGGTGTGTGACACATTCAAGCAGGCTTTGAGGAAATTCTTATAAGCGCACGATCACAGGATATGGCTGGCATGAGCGGACAATCTTCTGAAGTCTATTATGAGTGTGTAAGATGTGGTACGACGATATCTTCAAGCGAGCTCTCTAAGCTGCTCGAAATCAAGTGCATATGCGGCTACAGAATACTGAAGAAGAAAAGACCTCAAGTAGTAAAGATCTCCAAAGCCGTCTGATTCTCCTCGACAATTTTTATTAGAAGGGGCTCGAGAGGTATAGCGAGAGCAGTTTGGAAAAGAATGTGACAGACAAAGTCATGGCCTTGGCGAAGAGAAGAGGCTTCTTCTGGCAAGCCTACGAGCCATATGGGGGAGTTGGCGGATTCTATGTCCTAGGAGACCTAGGAGTCAAGCTGAAAGAAAAAATCGTCAACCTATGGAGAGACATATTTTTGAAACCATACGGCTTCATAGAGATAGAGTCTCCTACAATAGCACCATACGCCGTATTCGAAGCCTCAGGCCACGTCAGCTCATTCAAGGATGCGATGGCCGAATGCAGAAAATGTGACAACAAATATCGGGCAGACCATCTGCTTGCAGAACAGGGGATCAACGTGCCAGAATCGACAAAACCAGACGAGCTCGAGAGGCTTCTAAACCAGAACAGAATAAGATGCCTCGAATGTGGACAGAGCAGCTGGAAGGTGAGCGAGTTCGTGACGATGTTTCAGACAAACATAGGCCCCTACAAGGAAAACATCGGTTTCCTAAGGCCTGAAACAGCCCAAGGCATGTTCGTCGAATTCAAACAGATATATGAAAGCAACAGGGCAAAGATGCCTGTTGGAATCGCACAGATAGGAAAAGCCTACAGAAACGAGATATCTCCCAGACAGGGGCTCATAAGATTAAGAGAGTTCTCTCAAATCGAGCTAGAATTCTTCTTCAACCCCCTCGAAGGCCAATGCCAGCACCTTGAAGAAGTCGAGGAAGTAAAGATGAACATATTAGACGAATCCAAGGTCATGCAAGGAGACGACACACCCCACAGAGTTTCTGCCAGAGAAGCAGCCCAAAAAGGCCTCGTCAAACAACCTTGGCTCGCATTCTTCATGGCCCTATCACAAAAGTTCATGAGCGAAGTCGGCGTGAAGCCTGAAGCCCAAAGATTCAAGGCTAAACTGGAAGGTGAGAGAGCACACTATTCAGTTCAAACCTATGATCAAGAAGTCCTCCTGGAAAAATATGGATGGATAGAGGTCGCAGGACACGCCTACAGACAAGACTACGACCTCAAATCTCACACTTTAAAGGGTTTGACAGACATGCATGTCATACAAGAACTGAGTACACCAATGAAGGTCAAGACAGCATTCGCCTACCTCGACGCCTCAAAAATAAAAAGTGACTTCAAGGAGAAGGCTTCAGAGATCTTTAAGAAAACTTCAAAGATCGACTCAAAGACATTGGCGCAAACACTTCAGAGAGAGGGCAAGGTCGATCTGGGCGATGTAGTCCTTGGAAAAGAATACTTCACGTTCAAAGAAGTTGAAGAGGTCATCTCCTCCACGAGATATATTCCACACGTCGTCGAACCCAGCTTCGGCATAGAAAGAATAATCATTTCAATCCTAGAGCACTCGTATATCGAAAAAGAAGACAGAGTAGTGCTCTCATTAAGCGAAGAGATAGCGCCATACAGGTACGCCGTCTTCCCATTGGTGAAGAAGGATGGGCTTGACAAGAAGGCGACCGAAATATATAACATGATCAAGGCCAAGGGGTACACCGTGATATATGACGACGACGGCTCAATAGGCAGAAGATATGCCAGAGTGGACGAGGTAGGGGTTCCGAAGGCCATAACAGTCGACTACCAGACGCTTGAAGACGACACCGTGACAGTGAGAGACAGAGACACGTGGCAGCAGGTGAGAGTAAAAATTCAAGATCTCATAAGAGACATCAGATAAGCTCTCAGACAGCCGCCGCAGATATCCATGAGCACTGGACTATAGGAAACCAGTTGCCAGATCACGGCTCCACAAATCAGCCGAAGGGATCTCTTCCTCTGTCATGGTCGCTGCTGAAGCTTCAACTTCTCCAGCCTAACCAAGTTCAAGGCAATGTCGCTTTCTTTTGGGATCGTGGTTACTGCGAGCACCATACACTCCTTCTTCGCGATTTCGATGGCTAACGGGTCAACCTCCTTGGGGCCATGTAAGACAACCATCCTCGGCTTTATCTGTGAAACCCTTATCGCGACTATGGGAGAGCGGCCAATACCTACTTTCGTGAAGACCAAGACTCGTTCAGAGTTGTAGCCGAATATCTTTATGAAGTCAAGCCCAGACATCGTGAGAATGGTCTTGATGCTGTCCAAGACCGTGTAGCCATAGATAGGGTTGCCTAGGCAGGCTTCGCCAGCGAGTACTTTGGCGTCTAAAGCGTCGACAATCTGTTGAGCACTTATGGGATGCTCGTATTCACCAATCGATAGTATCGCTGATTCGCTTACTGGAACATCCAGTCTTCCAAGGATCTTATTCGCCTTCTGATCTATTTCAACCAAGGCTTTAACATATTTCTTCACGAACATGGTCCCAGGAGAACTTCTCTTGCCGCTTTCGTAGTCGCTCAGGACCGCGGGTGAAATGGTGAGCTGTCTCGCGAGATCCACCTGCTTCACATTCAGCCTTTCACGCCACGACTTCAGCGCTAGGCCAACGTTGTCGCTTAACACTATATCTCCCACGATCTTCTTGAGAATCTCGTCGTATTGGAGGGACATACACGTATTTTACAGGGCAACCGTTTAAAAACCTTTAAAACGCCCTCAAACTACCTCGCTATCAGTTGAGGCCTTCCTCCGAAGAAGGTCTTCGTTTCTCCCATCGCCTGAAAGTCTGAGGCAGAAATTTTGACTACAGAAGGCATGTTCGCCGCCACCTTCCCGATTACGAGACAATGTCTAGGGGGAAGAGTTCTCACAAGAGATTTGACCGTTTCTACGTCAACAGTCGAAGCCCTAGAAACCAATTCCAGGTCATTGGAGTTTACGAAGTTGTAGAGGAATATGTTGTCTGCCTGCCTGTAGATTCCTTGAGGTATGGCATCAGGCTGGTTTGTTATGAACGTCGTAAATATTCCATAATGGCGCATTCTCGTTACCATATCATCCCAGTATGTGTCTCTAAGGTAGAGATGTGCTTCTTCGGCGAAGAGAAAGGTTGGCGGAATCTTGGCGGATTCGAGGAGGTCACAGAGCTTATTCAATAGCGCTTCAACGACAATCCTCCTCGTAAGAGAGGAGATATTACCCAACTGTACTATGAGGGCCACGCCATCTTCATGTCTAGAATACAGCTTCTCAATTTCAAAAGCGCGTCCAACATCGTCCGTGAACAGCCTTGAAGACAGCAGCGAATAGTATCTTGTATACAGTGCGTCTCTGACAAATTCATTACATTTCCAGTTCAAGATGGCTTCTCCTAGATCCTTCATCGTCAGGCAGCCTTTCGATTCAAGGGAGTCTATGATTCGAATAAACTCTCTCAAGCTTACGCCTGGAGTGTCCAAGGTGTTCTGTAGAATGTTCACCAACGTCCTCTTTCCTATATAGCTTGTTGAGAAAAGGAGATTTCCCCCCGGCCTCATACAAGACACCTTCTCCACTATTTCACTCGGTCTCCCATCAGTTCTCTTAGCTATACCACCGTATTCGTTGTTTATGTCGAAGACGACAACATAAGCGCCGCTTTCTACAAGCTTTGAGACGAGAATCTTGGAAAGATGTGATTTACCTGACTCCTTCTTTCCAGTGATTATGTTAAGTTGGCCGTCCAAGTTGTTCAGGCTAATGTGATATGGTTCTCCACTCGACGTTTCCCCAATCGATATGCTAAGATCACATCTGTCCAGTATCCTAGAATGGAGATCGGTTATCTTCGTACGTTTCACCTTGGACGCCGTTCTAGACGGCAACCAAGTGGAGGTTGGAATGAATCTCCCATTCTCGAATGTCCCACGTATCTTGCATTTGAGGAAACGCATATCCATAAGCATGTACGAGAGCGCCCCAATCTGCATCGGATCATTCTCAATCGATGGAGCCGAAGACTTGATGACCTCATCTCTTACAATATCGTTTAGGAAACTTGAGGAGTCCAGATACGTCTCATCGTAGACTTGCACAACCATCTCCCTCTTGACAGCAGAATCTTCTATAACCAGGTATTCTCCCTTCCCAACTTCTTCGCTTGGCAGCGCAAGTATTAGAATTTCATCATCCTTCTTGGAGACGATTCTCATAAATGTCCTGAACCTCCTTCAAGCCTGAGGCCCCCGAGGAGAACCTTTCTCAGCCTCGTGGTGGGAACCTGCACCATGTTGAAAGAGCGAGTCAACGCGCTCTTAACTGAAACCTGCTCGATCTCGTTGAACACGGAAATGTTGTGGGCCATCATCAGAGACTCTGGGTACCCGTGACGGAAGCCATCATTAAACAGGATCTTCCCAAGAACGATGTCAACATCCAGCACTAGGTCGTATGGAACATCTATCCGAAACGCGTATCCATGTTTCTTGAATTTTACGACAAAGATGTGCCCTTCAAGTTTAGTCAGCAGGCTGTCAACAATATGGTGGACGTCAACCTTCACCGGCGCATAGTTCAACAGTTCCAGATGATTTGAAACCTTCTTGATGAACTTCAGCCTACTTGTCTTTGAGATGCCGACGAGCATGTTGCCTTTCTCATTTGACTTCTTCAATATTTCGTTGAGTCTAAGGCCTTCGACTTCGAAGACGGAAGACCTTAGAGAACCATCACATAAGATTATGCTATTGCTCATGGCCTCAGAAAGATGTCTCAAGATCTCCCTTTCGACAATTGTCCTGACAAGGTTCTTCGCGTAATCATGCTCCAACGTGACAAGTTTAACGATCTTCTCCCTCAGAGGGTTGTCGCGGTAAATCTGCCTTATCGCCTCTTCGTCAACATAAACAACATATGGGCCATAGATGTGATATGTCTTCGGCCTGGCCCTACAGAAGATCGAGACAGCCGATTTTACAGAATAGATTGAGCCTTCCTCAGTTTCACCGACTGCAATACATGAGGAATCAACACTCGCAACCTCACATGGTTCTTCAACGGGATCAAATGGCTCCACGTTAAGTGGAATAGGCGATGTTGAAAGGGAGACTATAGGCTTCAACTCACCCCCCTCCCTGTCGTTGAATATCACCTTCTTCCCAAACGCCTTCCTGACGTCGAAGAAGTTGGTGAATATCTCGTCAAATATGCTGCCCTCCCTCGTATCTTCTAGAGGAAGATTTATTTTGTTGTTCATGTTGAACAACATAGGTGGGCAAGGAAAGGATATAAATGTTGCGCAAGTTGAGCAACAACAATAGAGGCGGGTAAAATGAACAACCTCGTCAGGATAAAATTAAAGAGAGGAAGCTGGGAAATAGAGCTTGAATGCGACGAAGAAAAGGTTACAGAGGTCGTCTCTAAGGTGCTGGCTGGCTTCGACACAAATCTTTCAAGCTCGAGAGCCTCAGAG
>Ga0272448_1001110_pt1 | contig 37763 bp, 27 predicted proteins | sample YNPCB0191_FD_202220 | JGI IMG/M metagenome (GOLD analysis project Ga0272448, IMG submission 202220) | Hot spring sediment microbial communities from Yellowstone National Park, WY, United States - YNP-CB-019-1 | ecosystem: Environmental > Aquatic > Thermal springs > Hot (42-90C) > Sediment...
GCCGTACGGGGTGCGGATCACCCCCGAAGCGCTGGTGATGGCCACGCGGGCCTAAAGAGACGGTGACGAGGCGAAATCACCGTCAGACCAGGGCACTACTGCGTCTGAAAATAGCTAAACTTCAGAGTCGCACGGCCATCCTGGCCGTGCGGTATATGCAGCATGGGCTGGAAGCCCATGCGACACATGAGCAGGATGCTCATGCCACCTCATTTCGCGTTTTTCAAGTCCTCCTCCGTCCGCCCGAGCAAGATCCGATCGAAGACCGCCGCACCGCCCACGGCGCCCAAGCTGAGGTTGCGGATGGCCAGCGGGTGCTGTTGCAGAGCCTCCCATAAGTCCACGCGCACGATGGTCCACTCGGTTGGAGGCACATCGGCGACTTTCTTGATGGCCATGCCTTCGAAGTTGGTCGGCGTCCCGGCCACCAGGGCAATGCCGCCGAAGTGGCTCGGGGCCACGCGCAGGGTGATGCCTTTCGTTGCCGGCGAAAGGGCTTTCCACGCGAACTGCAGGTAGCGATATTGGCCGGGCTGCGGATGCTCCGCGATCTGGAAATCCCAGTTCGGCACCGTGTGCTCGGTCTCCGGGCGGTAGGCCGGCATGGCCCCCTTATCCGCCGCAATCTGCAGGCACCGAGTGCCGGAATACGCGCCGTCAAACTTGAAGCTGAAGCCGTTATCGCCGTATTGCATGCATTTCAGATCTTCCATCTGCTCGTCGAAGAGTACCGCCACCGGTTTCTTCGCCGCGGCATCGGGGTGCGAGGCACCGAGCACTTCGCCGTGCAGCACTATCTCACCGAGCCGCAAGTTGCCCACCAAACCGGGCGGCAGCACAATACGGAAGCGCGCGCTTTCCACCGGCTTGGCGAAAGTATGCGTATGGATCGGCGCGTTAGAGAGCAGCGGCTGCACAAAGACCCACTGCTCTTTCGCGGCATCCCAGTATTCGACATAGGCATCGTGCAGCCAGGATTCCGGATGCGCGGGGTCTTCCACCAGCGTGATGCCGGTCACTTTGAGCTGCGTGCGGAAGGTATCGAGCAGCAGATAATTGAACGCCGAGCCTTCTCCAAGCCAACTGATGTCGTTCCAGTTCAGCCACGGTTTCGCGGGCGCATCGATTTTACCGTCGACGAGTTGCGCGGTGCTCTGTGTGAAGCCGATCTCATGATCCTTTTCGATGAACTTGACCGTGGCTTTTGTCTCTGCCAGCAGGTTCGGGGTGAGCGGAGCCGGGTTGGGATCGGCATTGCTCCAGCTCGCGATGCGCGTGGTGGGTACGCCGTCGTCGGCGATGATCTTGCCGCGCATGTCGATCAGTTCCGGCTGCAGATGCGTGCTCCAGCGGGCGCCGTTGGCCAAATTCATGCGCGTTACCTTGCCCATCCAGGAGGCGAGGACAAGGTCGCCGTCGGGCAGCCAGGCAGGGGCGGACAGTGCGCCCATGTCACGCTGCAGGAGCAGGCTGCCGCGCCGGTTGAGCACATAGACGCTGCCGAGATTGCTGGAGACCACCAGCCGCTGATTCGTCGCGTCGAGGCGCGGGAAGTGCAACTGGTCGTCGCCGGCGAAGCTCCATTGCAGCCCCTGCCCCAGGGTGTAACACTTCACTAGATTGCCGGTAGTCACGGCGAGCATCGCTCCATCAGTGGTCAGTGCGCCGTCATCTGCGGCGGTGGGGATCATCTGCAGCACGGCGCCATTGCGCAGGATGAAGACGCGCCCCCCCTCGGTGGTGGTCAGCAGCGCGCAGGTGCCGCCATCCGGCGTACAGAGCACTTTGCGCACATCGCCGGAGGCCGCCAAATTGAGTTGCCAGCGCTGCTTGCCGCCTTCCGCATCATAGGCGGAGACAACCGGGCCATGGCAGACCAGCAGTGTCTGTGCATCCAGTGCAGCGACCATCGGCGTCACCAATTTGGCAGTGCCCCAGTTCTCCGTGCCGGTCAGTTGCGGGGTATAGCGGTTGTCCTTCCACCAGTCCTGCGACCAGCGCAGCTTGCCGTCGCGACTCCACACCGCCAGGCCCAGGTCGCCCGCGGTGGCTACCCACTCACCGTTGGCCGGCACGGCAAAGTTATTCATGTGGTCATTGAGCAGGCCGGGCACGAAGCGGTGCGGCATGCGGCGGGAGAGGCCGTAGAGGGCAAAACGCCGTTCCGCTTTGCCATTCGGGTCGACCAGGTATAGGTGGTAGCTCTCCGCCGCGTTGAAGTCGAACCCCTGCACGGCCACACCGTTCGCCAGTGCCTGCGGCGCGAAGGTGAAGTAATGGCCCAGCCGCTGCTGCCAGCGCACCTTGCCGCTAGCGGTATCGACGGCATACAGGTTGTTGTCCCAGTTCATCGCGTTCATCACCACCTGCGTGCCATCGGCAGAGACAACAATGTCGCGGATATGTGGACCGAACAACGCCTCTGCCGGCTCCTGCGACTTATCGGCGCCGATACCGAGAGCAGCCGTTGTCGCCGGTGCCGCGGACGGCAGTGCGTTTGCCTCTAATGCGGCCACCGCCAGTTGCGGGGTGCTCTTCACCGGCAGGCGCGCACTCTTCAGACTGATCAGCTCGGTGGCCTCCAGCATGGCCGTGCCCGGCGGCGGGTTGAGCGGCATGACGAAGGAGCCGGTGGAGGCATCGGTGAGCACGGCGGTGGGGTGGTTCTCCAGCACACTGCCGTCGGCAGCGAGGAAGCGCACGCGGATTGGGATACTTGCGCGGATCGGTTTGCCAGCGGCATCACACACACTGACCGACCAGTTGAACGGCTGCCCGGCCTTCACCGATTTCGGCCCGCGCAGCACGATATCTGCGATCGGCACGGGAAGGATGGCGTAGACGCGGGCCGGCAGCGTGCGCAGGTCGGCCTGCACCATCCCTTGCTGCGGCTTCACCTGCTTGCCGGCGAAGACATCGTAGACGACCTTCGCGTCGGCGGGCAGCTTCACCGGCTGCACCAGCGGCACGCGCGAGGTGACACAGAGCGTGGCGCGCCACATCTGCGCCGGCTCGAGCTGCGGGGTGGTGTTGTTCACCACGAAGAGATACCGGGCATCGCCGGCCGCACGCTCGGAAAGGAACACTTCGTCGTTGTCGATCTCCGCGGCGGGCGGCATGATAGCGCGCAGTGCTTTGCTCAGCGCCGGCACCCCCAGGCGGACATTGGCGAGGAAGCGCCAGTAGGCGGCATCGTCGCCGGCGGCGGAGGGATCCTTTTCGAAGTGGTCGAAACTGATGCCCAGCGGGATGCAGTCTTTCACCAGTTCGGGACGGCAGCTCGCATCGGCGAAGACGGCCTTGCCGGCGGCTTTCGCGGCGCGCAGCGCCTCCGCCATCGCCAGCTCCATCTCGAGGCGCTGATCGATCACCAGGATGGCCTTGTACGGCTTTAGCGTCTCGGGGGTGAGGTCGTCGGTGAAGATAATGCTGGCCGGGTAGTGCGCGTGCAGGCAGCCGACATAGGCTTCGCAAACGCGCGCGAAGTGGCGGCCCCAGACGTTCGGCCAATCATCCAGCCGGAACATACGCCCGCTGGCGATGATGGCGACGTGGTCGTTGCTCTTCAGCGTGGTGAGCCAGGGGCCGTAATCAGCCAGCACGGTGTTGAGGCTGCGGTAGATGCTCGCCATGCCGGAATAGGCCAGGCGCGAATCCTCCGGCTGCTGCCCCCACACCGGCACGGGGCCGGATTGCCCCACCCCACCGGCGCCGCGCATCACCATCTGGAAGAGCGTGGGGAGAATCTGCCCACCGGTGCCGTCGTCATTCCAGATCTCCGGATGCCCCCAGGCACGCTTGCCGGGGCGCGTGTAGAAGTCCACGTTATGCGGCGCGTGGTACGGCGGGGCCATCTGCTCCCACTGGATCTGCAGGTCCACTTCGTCGACATTTTTGAAGGTGGTTGGCGGATAGGCATAGACGTTGCGATACGGCGCGGCGGTAGCGGTGACCAGGTTCGGCGCCAGCTTGCGCAACTCGCCGTTGTAGAATTTTTCCGCATCGACGGCATAGCCCAGCCAGTTATCAGAGACCTGCTCCAGCACGGGATCCCACTTGCCGGTGTCATTGGCAAGTTTGAATGCCGCTTTATACACCTCCCCTTGCTCCTTAGAGGTCGCGGCATCGGCGCCAACCTTGCCCACCCACCAGTTGGACGCCCAGCTCCAACCGCGGAAGGACGCGTAGGATTTCAGGCTATCCGTCACGCGGGCGATGTCTTTGGCGAACTCCTCCGGCTTGCGCCCGTCGAAGCCGGTACCCATCGGCAGCCCGGCATCGTTGTACATGAGAATGGCCATCTGCTGCTGGCCATCAGCCGCATAGCCGGCCATCGCCTGCAAGAAGGCCGGGGAGATGGTCGCCTTCTCCAGCGCCACACCCTCCGGGTTCTTCTTCAAGCGGTCGCCCAGGTCGCGAATAGTCGCATTGAATTGGTTCGTTCCGCTGATTGCTTCCCCCTCCTGACTAATGCCCAACCGGTCGACCATCAGGTTGAAACCGAGTTTTTGCATGCGCGCCAGGTGGCTGGCCGCCGTGTCCGAGGCCGTCCAGAAATCGCCATCGGGATAGGTGGCGCCGTAGTCGCCATACATCACCCGTTTGAACGGCGAATCCTCCACACCCGGACCGATAGTCAGTGATTGTGCGGCGCAACTGAATCCCGGAGTATCGATGTTGAAGGTATATTTTCCCGGGCGCAATGTCTTCGTGAAGGCAGCATCCAGGCTGAACTTGCACTGTCGTTCACCGTTCACCGGCAGCGTCCGCTGCGCCACCACGCGTTTTCCGTCCAGCAGATCAACCGTCACTGATGCCGGCAGCAGGCTGGTGCTCGTATTCGGATCGCCTTTGTCACCGAAGAGGAGCCTAACAGGGATGGTTTCTCCACGGCCATAATAGATTCGATTGTTCGGCGTCTGCACGCTGACCGTTCCCTGGGTTTGCGGCTTGCGGATTTCCACCACCGCATGCACCAGGTATTCCGATACCAGACCGGATTGCACCGGTTGCGTCTCCGGCGTCACTTTAAGCTGATACAATCCGGCGGCGTCATCCGGCACCTGCAGGCGCTGACTCAATCCTAGCTCTTTCGGCGGCAGGACGGTCGCCTCGCGGTAATCCGACGTGCCCAGCGGGCAGAGCCAGGCGTGCCAGCGCGGTGGGGTGATGATCTTGTCGCCTTTCGAGAAGTCGATGCGGAAGGGGAGGATCTCCCCGGCGGTCCACACTTCGCGCGGGTAAATCACCGTCAGCTTTTCGCAGTCCATGTTCACCACACGCTTCAAGGCGCCGGTCGCCAGGTCATAGCATTGGAAGAGTTCGGCGGGGTGATAGCGTTTGAGGATGACATCGCCGCCGAAGATGCGCAGACTAGTGATCCCCATGCCGGGGCCGGGCTGATAGTTGCCCATCTGCAGCGGAATCGATTTGCCTGGCTTGCCGTCCGAATTGATGACGGTGATGGCCTTGCTGTCCTGCGCCATTACATACAGCGTGCCGTTCTCGTCGACGTCGAAGCCGCCGTGATAACCGTCCCAGCCATTGCCACCGATAGTCGTTTTATACATCCACTGCGTCTTGCCATCCAGCGTGCTGCAATGAATTTCACCGCGCGAAAGGTAGTAGATGGTCTTGTTCTTCTCGCAAACGCGAAATTCGTCCGGGCTGCCCCAGTCAGCTTCCGCGGCCGCGCGGATGGGGTAGATCGCCACCACGGTGCCGGTGCTGGTGAGGCGTTGGACGCGGCTGCGATACTGATCCAGGGCGTAAAAATCGCCGCTGGCGCCCACTTCGACAAAGCGCGGGGCATCCCAGCCGGCATCGTCGCCATAACGAATATCGCTGAACGTGGCGAACTGCTTGAACGACGGGTCATAATAGAGGATGCTGTGGGTGAAATGCGCCGCCGCCACCGCCAGCGTGCCCTGCGCATTGGCTGCCACAAAGGTCGTGCAATAGGGGATATCGCCCCCGGTCTTCAGTGTGCCTTCGCGCGTCAGCCGCAGCACGTACCCGCTGGGATTGCCGCCGTTAGCCACGTAGACCATGCCGTCTTTGCCAACGGTGAGCCGCGCATTCCGATTGTTGAAATTCGGATTCTCATGCGAGATCACCTGCTCCAGCGTCACGGCGCGAACACCGACTGCGCAGAATGACAGCAACAGGACGAAGATCCAGGGGAATAACTGACGGGTAAACATGTGCGCTCCTCAACAGAACAATGTGTAAGTCAGGATGCTATCGATAGCATCCTGTACTGGTACTCATTTCTGTAAAGAGCGCATGTTACCTGCCACAGGGGAGCATGAATCCGATAATGACATAATTGCAGGACAAGGAGAACGGCGATGTTGTGGCGAAATAGGAGAGTAATTTGGGCCTGTGCGGCCCCATCCCCACTTGAAGTGAGGTATTTACCTATGCCGACAACAATCGCGGACGTATTGAAAGATACCGAGCACCGCATGCAGGGAGCCATCGATGCCACCCTGGAAGATTTTCGCCATATCCGCACCGGGCGCGCCAACCCGATCATGCTGGAAGGCATCAATGTGGATTATTACGGCACCCCGACGCCGATCAGCCAGGTGGGCAATATTTCGGCGCCCGAGCCGCGTATGCTGGTGATCAGCCCGTGGGACAAAAGCTTGCTGGGACCGATCAGCAAAGCCATCCTGAACTCCGATCTCAGCCTGAACCCGAATAATGACGGCCAGGCGATCCGCCTGGTGCTGCCTCCGCTGACCGAGGAGCGCCGCAAGGAATACGCCAAGCTGGCCAGCAAGAAGACCGAGGAAGGAAAAGTTGCCATCCGCAACGTGCGCCGTGATGCCATTGAGCACCTGAAGAAGATGGAGAAGAACCACGAGATCTCCGAGGATGACTCTAAGCGTGCGCAGGAGAAGATTCAGAAGTTTACGGACGACTATATCAAGAAGCTTGACCAGGCGCATGATCACAAAGTCGAGGAGATCATGGAAGTCTGAACAAGGCGAATGAGCGGGTAATGTGTTGGGGCAGCCGAGGCTGCCCTTTACATTTCATCTCTGCAGCGTGATTCGTGCGAGAATTTCTTTATAACTCGCCGCCGAGATCACGCAGTATGGTGATGATTTCGGTGCAGTTCCCGATGGTGGCCATGCGCAACGGGGTGCGCCCGGCGTTATCTCGCGCGTTGATATCGGCCTGATGCTCAATCAGCGCCTGAACGATCTCGACATGCCCGCGCAAGGCCGGCCAGTGGATCGGTGCCCGGCCATCGACATCGCGCGCATTCGGGTCGGCGCCACCTTCGAGCAACAATCGCACCTGTTTGATATTCCCATCCGAGGCTTCCAGATGCAGCGGAGTCCTTCCGCTGGTATCCACCGGTTTGGGCGCTGTTTTTCTCGCGGCCATTTTAGGACGTGCCTCCTTCACTTTCACCGGCTTCTCACCTTTCGCTGATGCCTTCACGGCAGTCTTGGCCGTGCTTTTTGTAGAGGCCTCTGCGGCACCCCACTGGCTTTTCCACTCATAGTCCTGCTTGTCAATGTAACCGCGGCCTCCGCAAACAAAGCAAACCGTGACACCTTTGCCGTTTGCCGCCGGTATCTCCCCACTGCTGCTGCAACGTGGACATCGTACTTCTTCCACACAAATCTCCTTTACATGAAGGATATCAGCGTACGCGAAATCGGCTCATTCGTCAATGAACGCCCGTGTGATGGCGTCCGTCATTTTGGCCACACGTGCCATTTCCTTCACATCATGAACGCGTACAATATCGGCGCCGTTGGCGATACTGATGGCCACTGTGGCCGCGGTGCCTTCACGGCGCTCCTCCGGCGGCAGATCGCCAAGGACGCGGCCGATGGTGGATTTTCGCGATGTACCCACCAATATCGGCTGTCCGAAGGAAGTGAGTTCCCGCAACCGGCGCAGCAGTTCCAGGTTATGCGCGATGGTCTTGCCGAAGCCGAAGCCGGGGTCCAGCACGACCTGGTCACGCGGGATGCCCGCCGCCATCGCCAGCGCGGTGGATTCCTGCAGATACGCGCAAACCTCCGTCATCAGGTCCGTATACTGCGGGTGATGCTGCATGGTGCGCGGTGTACCCTGGATATGCATCACCACTACCGGGGCATGGGCGGCGGCCACCACGGCGGCCATCTCCGGGTCGAAGCGCAGGCCACTGATGTCGTTGATGATGGTGGCGCCGGCTGCCAGCGCTTCCCGCGCGACGGCGCTTTTCGTGGTGTCCACCGAAATGGGCACCGAAAACCGGGCGGCTAACGCGCGGACTGCCGGAATCACGCGGTGTAGTTCCTCATCCGCCGCTACTTCTTCCGCGCCGGGCCGGGTCGATTCCCCACCGATGTCGAGGATATCCGCACCATCATCCAGCATCTGCGCGGCACGCTGCACCACGCGGTCGACATCCCCGATCAGCCCGTCGCCGGAGAAGGAGTCGGCGGTGAGATTGAGGATGCCCATCACGTACGTCTTTTGCCCGAATGGCAGCAGATACGGCCCACAGCGGAGCGCAGCCGGCGGCGTCGCATAATGGCACAGCGCTGCCGCAATCGTTTCTCCGATCGCCGATAATCCTTCGGCATAGGTGCCGATGCGTTGACTTGCCTCACTGATCTGTTGCTCGGTACCGAGCAAGATGACATCCGTCGTCTCCAGCCCCCCGGTCAGCGCCCGTGCATGGAGTGCGGCATCTCCGCCGAAAGCGAGCATCTCCTGCTTGAGGATGATGGCCGCCGGCGTCGGCACATCGTGCAGGCGCACCAGGCGAAAGAGACCTTGCGGGGTCAGCCGACAAATCTCGTCTCTGGCGGCGCCGATGCGCACGAGTTCACGGCTGACGGATTGTGCGTCCGGTGCAGCCAGCACGCGCACATTATGATTGGAGGCACTCGACATTGTTGACTCCTTGCGAGTAGAACAAAATCCCCATTTCTTGTTCAGCGCGGTAATAGGTGCGTCCTGCTTTGCGAACAACAGGGAAGCAACGATCGTCTTTGATTCAGTACATGCTCGAGGGGAGTTGGAGTTGAAATAAAGCATTCTTAATCTATTCCATCACCCGAGAACTTGACCGTTTTGCACGTAAACGATACCCTATCCTCAATATTAAATGAGCAATAATCTACCCGCCCAATTTGCAGGAAGCAGCAAATTAGGCGGGTGCATTTACCCCAGGAGGGAATCATGAATAAACAAGGTGCTGTCTTTGTCGCCATCATAGTCTTGTTCGCGCTCGCCTACGGTGCGTTCAAATTCCAGCAGGCGCAGACACCGAATGATCCCAATCTTCCGCATCCTCCCTCCAACGCTCTCGTCATTTGCTTCACCTACGGTTCGGAAAAGGAAGAATGGGTCAAAGAGGCCACCGCGGCATTCAATCAAGAGCAGCATAAGATTCGCAGCGGGAAACCAATTTTCGTCGAGGCAATTCCCATGGGGTCCGGGGATTGCATTGATGAGATCCTCTCCGGCCGGCGCCAACCGCACCTCATCAGCCCCGCCTCGGCGGCATTTATCAAATGGGGCAACGGCAAATCGCGCGTGCAAACCGGCAAAGATCTCATCGAGAAGACCGAGAATCTGGTCCTCTCCCCGGTGGTGATCGCCATGTGGAAGCCGATGGCAGAGACGCTGGGCTGGGGCAAAAAATCGGTCGGATGGGCTGATATCCTCGCGCTGGCGCGTAATCCTCAGGGTTGGGCGGCCTACGGGCATCCGGAATGGGGCACCTTCAAATTCGGCCATACCCACCCGGAGTTCAGCAACAGCGGTCTGATCTCGCTACTTGCGGAAGTATATGCTGCACGAAAAAAGGTCACTGGCCTCACACTGGCGGATGTGAATAGCCCAAGTACCAGCGCCTTCCTGAACGGGATCGAGCACTCCGTGGTGCATTATGGAAGCTCCACCGGCTTTTTCGGCCATAAATTGTTTGAAAATGGGCCGGGATATCTGAGTGCCGCGGTGTTGTACGAGAATATGATCCCCGAGTCTTATGATGAGAGCAAATATCATCTCCCCTTCCCGGTGGTGGCAATTTATCCGAAGGAGGGGACGTTCTGGAGCGACCACCCGGTCGGGATTGTCCAGCGCGATTGGGTGACGAACGAGCACCGCGAAGCCGCTCAGGCGTATATCGATTACCTGCTGGCACAACCACAGCAGCAACGTGCACTGGAATATGGTTTTCGTCCCGCCGAGGTAAGCATTCCGCTGACGGCCCCGATCGATATGCAGCACGGCGTTAATCCCAAAGAACCGAAGACGACGCTGGAAGTGCCATCGGCGGAAGTGATCAATGCCGTGATCTCCTCCTGGCACAAATATAAGAAGCACTCGAATATCGTGCTGGTCTTTGACACTTCGGGGAGCATGAATGATAACAATAAGTTGATCAATGCCCGCGAAGGCGCCTACACCTTGCTGGATATGCTCGGTGATGATGACCGCCTTTCCATCCTGCCGTTCAACGACACACTAACCTGGGCAGGGAAAGGCACCTTCTTAAAAGATAGTCGCCATTCGATGCACGAGCATCTGGCAGGGATGTATGCCGGCGGAGGCACGGCGCTGTATCAAGCCATCAGCGAGGCATATCAATACCTGCAGGATACGCCGCAGCCGGATAAGATTTCTGCAGTCATCGTATTGACCGATGGCGAGGACACCTCCAGCAACATCACCCTGGATATGCTTTCTGAGAAAATCCGCTCAGACAGTGAGCATAAGAGCATTCGTGTCTTCACCATCGGGTATGGCAAAGATGCGAAAAAGGAAATATTGCAAAAGATCGCCAATGATACACAGGCGAAATTCTACGAAGGCACGCCGCAAAACATTCGCGAGGTCTTTAAGGATATCTCGACGTTTTTCTGATGAGCACTCGCCCCCCAGCCCCGCTCCCCGGGGAGCGGGGCTGGGGAACAAAAGGAGTTTTTTATATGCCGACAGATGGGCCGAAACTCACCGTCCTGGACAAGATCATCATCTTCCTGGTCGTGGCGGGATGCCTTTATGGCACCTACATTATGCTCGCGCAGCGCGGCATGCTTCCGGCCAAGCTCGGGGTGAGCGGTTTACCCGGCGGGTTAGGCGGCGGTCAGGTGGAAATCGGCATCGCCTATGGAACGGAGAAGGAACGTTGGTTGAAGTGGGCGGTAGAGGAGTTCGCCAAAACGGATGACGGAAAGCACATCACCATCAATCTCATTCCCAAAGGCTCGGTAGAAGGAGCGCGCGCCATCGCCAAAGACGAGGATACCCACATTAATGTTTGGTCGCCGGCCAGCTCCCTCTATAAAGATATCTTTGCCGAACAATGGCAAAGCAACCACAATACCTCCCCCATATTGAAAGGCGAAAACCTCGCGCTGACCCCCATGGTCTTCATCATGTGGAACAAGCGGTATCAGGCCTTCACGCAAAAATATCATGCGGTAACTTTCAATTCCGTCGCCAAAGCGTTGCAGCAACCGGGCGGGTGGAACGCCATCGCCGGGAAGCCGGACTGGGGATTATTCAAATTCGGCCATACCCATCCGAACAAATCCAACAGCGGCTTGATGACCTTAATCTTAATGGCGTATGATTACGCCGGTAAGAACAAAGGTCTGGGGATGGATGATATCACGAGTGTGAATTTCCAAACCTGGCTGCAGAAAACGGAACGTTGCGTGGCCGATCCTCCGGAGAGTACGGGCGATCTGGCACGCGACATGGTGCTGAAAGGCCCATCGACATACGATGCCGTCTTCGTCTATGAAAGCGTGGCTATCGATTATTTGAAAAACGCCGAAGACCGGTGGGGCGATGAACTGCATGTGGTCTATCCGGAGAAGAACATCTGGAATGATAATCCGTACTATATTCTGGATGTCCCCTGGAGCACGAAACAACAACGTGAGGCGGCAGACACCTTTTTGCGCTTTTTGATGAGTGAGCGTATCCAGAAAGAAGCGCTGGTGCACGGTTTCCGCCCTGGCGACCCGGCTGTGTCAATCCGTTTCCCTGAGAGCCCGTTCGTGAAGTATAATCGGTACGGTCTGAAGATCGATATCGCGACGGCCTGCGAGTCGCCCAAACCGGCGGTAATTACTAATCTGCAAGAATTTTGGCAGCGTACTCAAGGGGATCGCTGATTGCCGGCGAATATATACGAGTTCAGGATGCCTCAAGGAGGCGGAAGAGGAGCCGATTCCTTTCCGGTGGAACCGTCCTGCTTCTCACATTTTACGCTGACCTTTTTCAACAGGAGAATGGCACGTGTTTAAGCGAATCGGGAATCTAATCAAAGGTTTTCTCGGTCTATTCATCTCGGGTATGGAACGTCAGAACCCGGAGGCGCTGCTGGAAGTCGAAAAAGAGAACCTGCGCGCTAATATTGCGAAATACAACCAGGGCCTGGCTTCCCATGCGGCACTCTGTGAGCGATTGAACACGCAAATCAAGCAAGGACAGATCGCGGAACAGGACCTGCGCGCGAAGGCAACCGCGAACCTGCGCGCGGGGAACCGCGAGGTGGCGGGGCAATATGCGCTGCAGTTGCAGTCGGTGACCAGCCAACTGACGGAGAACCGCAAGGCGCTCGAAGAGGCGGAGAAAACCTACCAGGATCTGGTGAAGGCGCGCGACGTCACCATCAGCCAGGCGAAAGCCAAGCTGGAGACCCTTAAGCGCAACATCGACGACCTGAAAGTCCAGAAGGCGATGGCGGAAATGACCGAGATGGCCACCGGCATGATCAGCTCCATCGGCGGCAGCGGTGACAACATCGATCGCTTGAGCGAGATGGTCGAGGAAGACCGCGAGAAGGCCGCTGGCCGCGCCCGCGTCGCCCGCGACAGCCTCGATACCAGCGGCATCAAAATTAAGGAATCCGAGCAGGCTGCCCTCGCGGAGCAGGCGCTGGCGGATTTCGCTGCGAAAGAAGGCATCGCCATTGAACCGAAAGCGTCCGCAAATGCCGCTCCGGTGGTGGAGCCGGGCGCTAAATCAATGGGGCCAACTAGCGGCAGCTCAACAGGGGCGTGACAACGGGATGGTTAAGCCGTAATGCTGCGTTATCTCAAAGCCGCATTTTTTATCAGCCCGGAAATCACGGGGATAGGAAAACTGCCGGTCAATATCATCGCGCTGATCTGCCTGGGTATTCTCGGCTTAGGTGAACATGCCTTCTGGCTACTCGGCGCGGGGTTGGAGACCGGCTTCCTTTTCCTGCTTGCGAGCAATATCCGCTTCCAGCGGGTGGTAGATGCCCAGGATATCGACTCACACCTGGATGATGTGACGGCCAAGCGTGCAGAGCTCGTGCGCCAGTTGCCGCCGGATGCGCAGCAGCGTCTGGCGACCTGGGAGCGGAAGTGCGCACAAATCGTCGAGCTCTATCGCACGACGCAGACGGATGACTTTGTCCTCGATGGCAACCGCGATGCGCTGACCAAGCTCATGTGGTATTACCTGAAGCTGCTGATCTCCCAGCACAATCTCGCCGTCGCGAACAGCCAGGTGACCGAGCAGGGCTTGAAACACGATATTGCCGCACTGATACAGGAGTTGCAATCGGAAGAGCTTTCCCCGACGCTTCGCGAGTCGAAATCGGCTACGCTGGCCATTCTCAAAAAACGGCTGGAGCTGTCGCAACGCCGCCGGGAGTTGTTACGGGAAATCGACAGCGATCTCACGCGGATCGAAGCGCAGATCCAGCTTGCCGGTGAAAATGCGTCCTTGCATGAGCAACCGGCGGCCATTTCCGCAAATATCGAGTTGGCCAGCCAATTGCTGGACAGCGATCTCTACGGCGATTCCGCCTCGACCGTGGCAGATATCGACGCCGCATACGGTCGACTGACCGCCCCATCAGTAAAAAGTCAATAATGCAGGATAAGGACAGACCATGAACGTGTCCAACAGCACCAATCCACAGATCAGTGCCGGCGCGCCAGCGATGAGTGCCAGCACCGCCGCCATCCAGTTGCCGGACTGGGCGAAGGAATTGATCACCCTCTACGAGAGCGGCAGCGCGAATCAATTCATCCTCTATGGCAATGTAAATGATCGCCTGGTGCTGCCGCTAAGCGGCAAGCCGGAGCTTGGCTCGCTGACGGATTTCCTGTTGCGCGTGCTTATGCCGCGCTTCGATGTCATCTTGAGCTACGATCTGGGGAACGGTATCCGTGTTGAGCAAGGCGGGCCGATCTTCACGCAGTGGCCAACGTTTTCCGATTCACAAAGCCTGCCGAAGGCCCCGCGCGCCGCGGTGGAAACGCTCACCCAGTACTTTCGCTACAGCGCCAATATGGCGCGGCTTGGGCGCACCCGCCACCAGATTGGCTGCGTGATGAAGGCCACTGACCTTATCACCCCCAACCCGGCCGGCGGGTGGAGCTACGACCTCAATGCCATGGCGATGCTCATGCGCGATTGGGGCACCGACAGCCAGCTCTCCGAGCACAGCCTGGCCACCTTCCTCATCACCGAAAACCTGAATGACCTGCACCCGCTGCTCGTCAATAACTCGCGCGTCGCACGCATCAAGCTCTCCTTGCCCACCCCGGACGAATTGTGCCAGGCGCTCGTGACGCTGACGCCGCAATTCCCCGTCGCCCTGCGCGAATACGGCAGCCAGCCCGAGGTGCTGGGCCAGCAACTGGCCGGCGCGACGATGAACGCCATCGTGACGCTGCTGAAGACAAAAGAGCACACCAACCAGCCGATCGTCGCCGATGACCTGTCCCGGTTGAAGAAGCAGTTGGTGGAGCAGGATTGCAATGGATTGATCGAGTTTATTGAATCGAAGCGGACGCTGGACGATCTCTATGGGCAGGAGAAGATCAAAACCTGGCTGCGGCAGGACCTGGCGCTGTGGGCGAAAGGCGACCTGCAGGCCATGCCGATGGGCTACCTGCTCTGCGGCCCGGTGGGCACCGGCAAGACCTTCCTCATCGAATGTCTGGCCGGCGAAGCCGGTGTGCCGGTGGTGAAGCTGAAGAATTTCCGCGACAAATGGATCGGCAGCACGGAAGGCAACCTGGAGAAGATCTTCCGCCTGCTGCACGCGCTGGGCCGCTGCTTCGTCTTTATCGATGAAGCGGACCAGACGTTGGGGAAGCGCAACACGGGCGACTCCGACTCCGGCATCTCCGGTCGCGTCTACTCGATGATGGCCGAGGAGATGAGCGATACCAACAATCGCGGCAAGATCGTCTGGGTGCTGGCCTCAAGCCGCCCGGATCTCATCGAAGTCGACCTCAAACGCCCGGGCCGCGTGGACGTGAAGATCCCCATCTTCCCCACCACCACCAAAGAAGAGGGCTACCGGCTGCTGCGCGGACTCTGCAAGAAGCGTGATGTCGAGTTGGCTGAATCTCCCACCGAAGCGTTGGAAAACGTCATCCCCCTCATGCTCACCCCCGGCGCCGCCGAGGCCCTCGCAGTGAAGATCTACCGCATGGTCCGCACACAATCCTGTCCCCCTGCTGACGCATTGAAGGAATGCCTGGCGGATTATCAAAATCCGGTGCCGGCGGAAGTACTCAAATTCCAGATTGGGCTGGCCGTGCAAGAGGCCAGCGACCTGGAGTTCGTGCCGACGGAGTTTCGACCCAAAGCGGAATAAGCATTCGCAATTGTCAAGCCATCGGTGGAAGAAGTTGCTATACTCCTCCCTGCTTCCATCGATGGCAGTTGCATCCAGGACCTCCTTTAACAAGATTTCCTGCAACTTCTTGTTTGCCACAACGTATAACGTGTTATAAGCACAATAATCCATCGGGATGAATGGCACGCTTGTAACGCAAGCGAGGAGCAACCCGAGGATCGTTGTACGCAGACTCTTTGAGGGAGGCAGGGATATGAAAACATTACACATGTTGCTCGCGCTGTTTGCGCTGCTGAGCATCGCCGCTGTTGCCCATGGCATGCAGGTGGTGTATATCAACCATCACCCCATGGTGTCACTGCGGGAGTTCGGTGACACGTTCGATGCAGCCATTGATTGCGACGACGGCAGAAATGCCATCACCATCGCGGTCGGCGACCGGCGAGTGGAAATGGCGCCGTATAGCCGCATGGCCTGGGTAGATAACTGCCAGGTCGCGCTGGATGCGCCCGTGGTGATTGTTGACGATGTCACTTTCGTCCCCCTGCCCTTCCTCTGTGACACGTTCGGCTTCACCTGCAACTGCAACGATGCAGATCGGCAGGTGGTCATCGTCAATCCACGCACCACGACGCGCTTCGTTTTTGCGTTGGACTTCGCCTGGGTCAGCCATCCGCATGTCTGGTGCTATCACTATAGCTGCCATGATTACTTCGGTTACCGGCATACCACGGTGGTCGTCGCGCCGCGCCACGATGGCTGGGATCACCGCTCGGTTTCCGGCACGATCGTGCATACTCTGCCGAGTTACCACCGCCCATATAACGTCAGTGGGACCGTATATCACCGTGTGCCACAGCAGACGACTTCCTCGTGGCATGGTTCCTACTCGTCACATACGAGTTATAGCCAGCATAGCTATATCAGTTCGCGCACGCGCAGCTATTCGTATTCCAATTCACGGACGGGTAATAGCCGGCAGCCGAATCGACAGCATTCCGCCAACCAGAAGGACCATGGCAACAATCGCTGAGAGGATCAAGTAAACAAATCACAAAGCCCCGGTGGAGGAGTTCTCCACCGGGGCTTTGTGATTTCATGCATACTCGCTTCAATGAATCGTCCGCTGATTCGCTTCGCTCAAGCCCTCGATATCTTCACTGAGATCGACGGTCTGCAACATCATGAAGCCAAGCGGACTGAGCAGATAGCCGGCCTGGTGGAGGGTCATTTCCGAGTTGTGCTGTAAATGATACCGGAAGCCCGGGTCGATCTTTGCGCGGTTGAGGAGTTGCTCGATTTGCACCTGGTCGAGGGTGCTGATGGCTTCCATGGCCATCGCTTCGACCTCGCCGTTGGTATCCAGTGTCACGGCGCGCAGAAATGAGGCCATGGCAGGCTGCAGATGGCCCACCGCCTGGTGGAGTATACCGAGCTTGAAGTGATGGTAGGCCTGCATCGGCTCAAGCTGCACCAGCCGACGCATGATCTCCAGCGCTTCGTTCAGTTGCCCTTGCTGATAATGCCCCCAGGATAGCAGGTCCAGCGCGGTGGGGTCATTGGGGTTGCGCGCCAGCAGGCGCCGGGCATGCGGCAACAACTCCGGCGCCGTGCCGTCTTGCTGCAGCAGATCGCTCATCAGCCCCAGCACCTCCGGATTGCGCGGATCTTTCGCCAGGTAAGCATCGACTCGTTTGATCGCCTCGCGGATGCGCCCGGCTTCGCGGAGCATCCCGGCCAACCGGCAGACATTGTCCGGATCATCCGGCGCCTGTACAAGGATCTGCTCTAAAATCGTCACCGCACGCGCAATATCGCCCAGGCGATATTCGGCATATGCCAGATGGTGCAGGGAGGCATTGTTGTCCGGCTCAAATTCCAATGCCCGAAGCGAAAGGGTGCGCGCTTCGGCGAATTCATCGGACATCAGCGCGAGCTGGGCCAGGGCGCGCAGATAGGCGGGGTTATTCGGCTCCAGTTCCAGCGCGTGCGCATACGCCTGGCGCGCCAGTTCGACATTGTCCTGCGAGCCGTGGGTAAAGCCGAGTTCGGCAAACACCTGCGCGTTATCGGGGTCCAGTTCCGCGGCACGTTCCAGCGTGGTACAGGCGTCTTTGGCGCGGCCAAGTTCGTTCAGACAAAAGGCTTTGGCCAGCAGCGCGTCGCGAAACACCGGGGGAAGCCAACTGACATTCCCCGATGGGATCGCTTTCGCTTTCGCTTTTGTCTCGATCCGATATATGCGGTCGCGCCGGCGACGGGGAAGACGCTGTATCACCTTGTCGAAACATGCGATAGCATCTTCCAGCATCCCCGCCTCGACTAATTCGCGACCGGCGTGAAATGCCTGTTGAATCGAGTTCATTTCCTCTTGGCGAAATTTCGGCACGCAACACTTCCTTACGTCTGTTGCTTCTGTAATTCTCTCTCAAATTTCAAATTCCTGCTGATTTTCGCCAGCCAGTCTGTTCAGATTCCTCAACAGTCGTCTTGTTGACCAATAATTTTCGCGGTCCCCATGCATGCGCGTACTAGCAAAAGGCAGTGAAAAGCTGGTAGCGGGCTATCCAGACCCATATCCTGTGCTCTCAATAAATCTGGTATACTCAATTACGAGAGAACGGACTCTACTTACAAGGCTGATCACATCTTTATGAAAGCAACTCTGCTCGCTGAACAATTGGATAATCAGCGCGTTCGCTGCCAGGTCTGCGTCCGCCGGTGCGTGGTTGCCGCGGGGAAGCGCGGGTGCTGTGGGACGCGGGAGAACCGCGGTGGGGTGCTGTATACGCTCATCGACGATCAGGTCAGTTCCGCCTGCCTCGATCCCATCGAAAAGAAGCCCCTGTACCATTTTTATCCGGGCACGCTGGTTTTCTCGCTGGGCACGCTGGGCTGCAGTTTCGCCTGCCCCGGCTGCCAGAATGCCCAGATCTCACAACGGACCCCGCTGGAGCATGATCCCTCGCTCTACGCCATGACGCCGGCCCAAGCGGTGGAGGCCGCCGTGCAACAGGGGGCGGACGGTATCTGCTGGACGTACAACGATCCGGCGATCTGGCTGGAACACACGCTGGAAGGCGCGCGACTGGCGAAAGCGCATGGCCTGTATACCGCCTATGTGACAAACGGGACGGCAACGCGGGAGCATCTCGACCTGATCGGGCCATATCTCGATGGCTATCGCGTCGATATCAAGGCGTTTTCACACGCCGGGTATCAGGCCGTGGCGCGCTTTGCGGACTTCGAACGTGTATTGGAGAATACGCAATATGCCCGCGAGCGTTGGGGCATGCATGTCGAATGCGTGACCAATGTGACGCCTACCATCAACGACAGTGATGATGAATTACGCGGCATCGCCGGCTGGATCGCCACGCACCTGGGTATCGATACCCCCTGGCACGTGACGCGCTTTCATCCCTATGAGGGCTTCGCGCATCTCCCCGCCACGCCGGCAGAACGCCTGGAGCGCGCATATCTGCTTGGGCGAGAAGCGGGATTGCGCTACATCTACGTCGGTAATGTGCCGGGCGACCCCCGGCAACACACGCACTGCCCCTCCTGCGGGCACACAGTTATCCAGCGACGGGGATTTCAGATCACCCGGATGGATCTCCGGGATAGCCGCTGCCCGGCGTGTTCGACGGAGATTGCTGGGCGTTATCGCTGACGATTACGATCGTACGCTGGTCAGGTAGGCCGCATCGCTCCGTTCCGGCGCCGGCAGGCGGGAGAAATGCAGCGGAAGTTGCAGTGCTCCCGCCGCCTCGTGGATGTGGCGCAGGGCGATGCCCATGTCGACATGGTTGATGGTGGAGAGCATTTTGCGCAGCAGCACATTGACGTGCGCCTGGTAGATGTGCACGGCATCACCGGCGAAGAGGAAACGCCAGGGTTGGGAATTGGCCGCCGACGGAGCAATGCGCACCGCTTCGAGGATGCGGCGCCAGGCATCGTCGGGTGAGCCGGCGAGCACTAATTCTGAGAGCGGTTTACGTTTTGCGGACGCCGGGTCGGCACGATAGAGCGGGGTGTCCGGCGCGGCATGGCCGGCGGCGATGAGCAAGACCGGTTGGTGGCCGGCAGGGATGTCGACGATATTATACAGCAACGCGGGGTCGATATGCCCACCGATCCAACAGGTGGCAATCCCGCGCACCGTCAACGTGAGCACCACCCCTTCCAGTGTATAGCCGATGTTTTCCAGATATTCGCCTTGCGCCGCGGCAGTGACCACCAGATAATGCGGTGCGCGAATTTTGCCGTAGCTGCCAATGACGCCGGATAGAATGCGCTGAATGCGTTCGCCTTCCTCCACCAGGTGTACCTGCAACGGCAACGCCGGCTGCAGGCGATCCTCGGTCTCCACCAGCGCTCGTATGGCAGCCAGTTCTTCCGCCGGCAGCGCCTGCGCGGCATACTTGCGCACGGAGTGACGTTGAAAGATTGCAGCGTAACGGGTCATTTCCATGTTGTTGATCCATTCAGCCTGGCATTCATGATAAACGACCTACTAACCCGGATTATTCGCCTCTCCTCATCATCGAGTTAGCCCGCATTATTTCGGAACGCGTTCCGGAATAATGCGGGCTAACTCGGACTGGATCTGACCGGTTGCAAAGACGCAGATACCAAATGTGCAACCGACTGCTGGGTATGATCACGGGCACTGCCGCGAAGGCAGTCCCCAAACGCCGGGAGAGGTTTAATCGAGGCCGGGCCGACCGTCCTCGAAACTCTCCACGATTTGCATGCCGGCACTGGTGCCCAGCCGGTTGGCGCCGGCGTTGATCAGCGCGCGCGCCTGCTCAACGGTGCGCACACCGCCCGCAGCTTTGATGCCCACGTCGTAATCCGCCATTTCCCGCAGCGCCAGCACATCTTCTACTGTCACGCCCCGATTGGCGAATCCGGTGTTAGTGGTAATAAAATCGCCGCGGTATTCCGCGACGATTTCGCACACCCGGCGCTGCTGATCCCGCGTGGTCATCGCGGTTTCCACCGTAATCATGACGGCGGCTTCGCCGCCATCCTGCGTCAACGCGCGCATTTTCGCCGCGTTTACCACTTCGTGGATCTCTTTGCGCAAGATGTCGTAATTGTCCGCGACCAGTTCACCGATATTCACCACCACTTCGACGGTGTGCGCGCCATCGTGGATAGCCTGGCGAACCTGGGCGCCTTTATGTAAGGGGGAGAGGGAGCCGAAAGGTAAACCGATCGTCGTTCCGACTTTAACATCGCTGCCATGCAACTCGCGGGCGACCAGTGGCACCCAGTAAGGGGATACGGTGACGGCGGCAAAATGATATTTTTTCGCTGTGTTGCACAGGCGACGAATATCCTCAGCAGTCGCATTCCCGCGGAGTAAAGCAGCATCAATCAGTTTGGCAAGTCCGGTCTTAGAGAACATGAATGAATCATCCCTCCACATGAACGGGCAAGGCTGAAATTGCTTTCCCGTGGGGGCAGTGTAGCATAAGGAGCTAGCAAAGACAAGGCCATACGCGCAAGAGTTCACGTTTCATTGCGAGATTGTCGAAAATACGCATGGCGCTACTCCGCCAAAATGTCGTTCGTGGACTGTGAAATGCGGAGTATCGTCTCGCCGATTCCTTCCCGAATCAATACTGGCGTTACCGGGAGAAAACGTGTATGATAAGAAACTATTCCCCTGGAAGTGGTTTCTAATAAATTGCCCGATCAACGCCGGCCACCCCGGTAGCTAATCGAACCGGATGGTCCTCCCCGGCTTTTCCTGATCGCTCGCGTTGACCGGCACCGGATCCACACTGCGTTCATGTTCTGCGAGGCAAAAGCTGTGAAATATTGCCGTTTGTTCATCATGATACTCTGCATACTCATCCCTGGCTTCGTTGTGCTGGCAGCGCCCGAGCCATTCACCGACGAGTTGGACACCAACCTCTACAATTGTGCGCTGACACTGAAAGCCGGAGCACATCTTGCCGCGGGGGCCATGGTGCGCCTGGGGCTGGAAACGGTCGGTGAGAAAGAAGGCGTGCGCCTGTCGATTGCCCCGCGTATCATCTATATCGCGACCGTGCATGATGGCGCGCAGCAGGTGCTCAACCAGGTGAAGATCGACGTGAAGCCCGGGACGGCGGTGCACCTCACCATCCAACGGCGCGGCGATGAGTTAGGCATACTGCACGAAGACACCTGCATCTTCCGCGGCAAGGTGCCGCACGCGCCGGGAGCCACGGGTGTGGTCACGGCGGATGAAGGCTGGACTGTCGATGATGTACATGTGCAGCGCCTGGAGCCGGTCGCCTTTGCGGATGACTTCATGCGTACGAAAGAGGATAACGGCGCCTGGACAGTGCAGACTGGCCGCTGGCACCTGGCCTCCGCGTGGGACAAAGACCCGCACGGCAATGAGAACCGTTTCAACATGGCGCTCTACGCGCAAAACCCGTTCTCCTGGGTCGGCATGGCCGAGAAGGGAGCGGCGATTTGCACCACCGGCAAGCCCATCTGGGAAGATTACACGTTCAGCGTGGCGATTTGCCCCAGCGCGGATGGCGCAGTCGGCGCGCTCGTGAACATGACCGATACCAATACCGGGCTGCTCATCCGCTGGAGTGCCGCCAATGATCGCAGCCCGCGCGGCAATCGATTATCGGTGGAGCGCTACATCGCCGGGAAGACAGTGCAACTGCAGGCCGATCAAGGGGGCTTCATCCCGGGGCAATGGTACAAGCTCACGGTGGTCTCCAGCCTGGGCGACCTCCGCGTGCTGATCGATAATCGTGAGCGCATCACGCTGACCGGCGTCACCCCCTGGCACGGCAGCGTCGCCCTCTACACGGAAAGCCACGATGGCACGACGTTCAACAACGTCAGCGTGTATGGCCGCACGGTGAAAACCGACCTCATCAAGGAGACTGGCCACGTGCGCATCCAGGAAAAATTCCTGCAGGACTGGCAGGGAATGCGCACCTGGGCTAGTCCGAGCGACTGGTCACCGACTGATGACGGCGTCAATATCGCACAGCATGAGTACTACGGCGATCAGTGGATGGTCGCTACCGTGCGCCCGACTTTCGGGGCTGGCAAACTGGTGATGGTGCTGCACGGCAATGGCGAAAACGATGCCGCCGGATTACGCGCCGTCATCACTGAGGACACCGAAAACAGGCTGATGATCTTCCATCTTTTACACGATAACATCGAGTTAGCGACCAAATCAGGACCCTTATTCGACACCGCCGCGGACACCACCGTGCGCTTCCGCTATGCCGCATCGAAATTGACGCTGGAGGTGGACGGCAAGTCGGTAGTGGAGGCGACGGATACGCGCCCTACCGCCGGAGATCGTCCGGCGTATCGTGCCGACGGCGCCTTCCACAATACCCGCGATGTGCTGGTGCTGGGGCCGAACTACCTGGATTACACCTTCACCGAATCGCCGGTCGACTGGATCGGCGAAGGCACCTGGATGCCTACCGTGCGCTGGGCCTGCCAGCCGCAGTGGTCATTCTACAGCGGGTGGAGCCGCGGCGACGCCGTGCTCTGGTACAAGAACCGCTTCAGCGGCGACCAATCCATGCAAGTCTACATGGGCTATAAAATGGAAACGCCGCGCGAGCGGGAGATCTACGAGAGCATCTACCATTACCACGACGCGTGCATCTCCATCTGTACCGACGGCATCAATCCGCGCAGTGGATACGCGGTGATGTCCGGCCAGCATGATGAGTTCAATCGGCCCAGCGCCGAGACCGTGCTGCTGCGCAATGGCGTGCCGGTACAGCGCGTGAATGTCTCCGTCTTCGGCTGGGGGATGGCGCACCACGCCTGGTTCGACCTGGAACTGCGCAAGCATGGTGACCTGGTGGAATTCTGGCTGGATGGCGCGCTGGCGATGAGCTACCGCGACCCCCACCCGCTCGAAGGCGGCGTGCCGGCCATCTGGACCAGCGATGGCGGCATCTCCATCGCCCGCGTACGCATGAGCTTCGCCAATCCACCGCAACCCCGCACCGAGCCCCAGGTGACGCTGGACACCCCCTGGTACCCGGAGTGGGCCAACGTGGGCCAGCCGCTGACGCTGCGTTTCCCTGGCGCCTGGTCGACCACCGGGAAGCCGGTATCTTTGCATGTCAACTCGCGCCTGATCCCCGCCGGAGCCACCTTGCCCGCGGTGAAAGAGAATCAAATCGTCCTCACCCCGAACAAGGTTGGCGAATTCTGGTATCAGGTGACTGCCGGCGATGGGAAATACAGTTCGCCGGCGTTCAATCTTTCCGGCCAGGCCTTCGACCCATCACTGGGCCGCGACGACTCGCATGCTGTGGTGCTCTACCGCTTCAATGAAGGGACAGGCGCCGTCGTGCATGACCGCTCCGCCATCGGCGATCCGGCGGACCTGCAGGTGCCGGCGTACCCGAATACCAACTGGCTGCCCGGACAGGGTTTGACCTTCAGTGGCCCGATGCCGTTGAAGACCGCTGCCGCGGTGAGCAAGTTGATGTCCGTTGCCAAGAACAAGGCCTGCACCGTTGAGATCTGGGCGTCCAACGATACCTCGTATTTCCCGCAGCACTGGCTCGGTTGCCTGCTCACCTGGGAGAAGGATATCAACCAGCGCAACCTCCTCTTCGGCGGGCATAAGGCCACCATGGCACTGGCGCCCTTCGGCGCACGCTTCGATCCGCTGTCCTATGATAATAATTCGCCGAATCTCGAAGGGGCATACAACGCCTACATGGCCTTCCGCACCAGCCTGCACCACATGGTGGTCACCTGGGACGGTACGACCACGCGCGGGTATACCGATGGCAAAGCGTATGACGTGCAGCAGATCAACTGGAATGTCGACAAGTGGGTTGCCGATGCTCCGCTGTTGCTGGGCAACCGGACGGATGGCCAGCGCACCTACCTGGGCACCTACTACCTGGTGGCCATCCATGACCGCTGCCTGAGCGAAGCGGAAGTGAAGCATAATTACCAGGCCGGACCGTCGGCCACCTGGGTGAAGAAGTAACGTTTGATCGTACGGGCTCTTGGAGGAATTCTGATGCTAACGCGGTTAGTTTCTCTCATACTGATCATAGGTTTGTTCGTGCTGCCGGCTGTGGCCGCCGATATGCTGCAAGGGCAGGCGACGGCCATGCTGGTGAGTGCGGACGGGTATTTGCTCGCCGGCAGTGCGCCATTAAAAGGTGCCGGTAAGATTGTCGCCACAATCGCCGGGAAAGCATATGATGCAAAGATCGTGAAAACTGACGAGAAGTTGGCTTTGACGCTGTTAAAAGTCAACGGAACGAACTTGCCAGCGCTGTCGGTCGCTGGTGACGATGCCATCGCGCGCGGCGGGAATGGTCGCCTCGCGGGGTATCCGACGGCGCCATTCCGCGGGCAGCATCTGAAGAGTATGCAATCCTGGTTCAATATCGGCGAGCAGAAAGACCAGCCGAAAGCGCTGATGCTCTATATCCAGCCGATGCCCGATGGTGATGACAGCCCGGTGATCGATAGTCATGGCAACCTTGCCGGCATCATGCGCAGTGATTACTGGACCAAGCGCTCCTATTATGGCACCACGGCCATGCCCATCAGCGTTGCCAAAACATTATTCACCGACGCGGGCGTCAAACTGGTCGACGCGAAAACGGGCACGGGTAACAAGCCGTTGGATGATGCCACCTTCCAGCAGCAAGTCAGCCCGGGCATCGTACTGCTGACGCTTTACGCCTCCCCCAACAGCCCACAGCGTGTCAATACCAAGGATAATGCAGTGCTGGTTTCCGTGCCGGCGGGAGAGTTCCTCATGGGTACCCCGAACGGTGAGCGTCCGGCGGAGGCACATGAGCAATACATGGGAAGCTTCACCAACGAGAGCCCGCAGCATAAGGTCACCCTTGATAGCTACTGGATTTACAAATACCCGGTCACCGTCGAGCAATACCGCACCTTCTGCAAAGAGACCAATCGTCCGATGCCCCCGCTGCCGCGCTGGGCGCACGGGGATGTGCCGATGGCCAATGTCACCTGGCAGGATGCCGCGGACTATGCCCAGTGGGCCGGGGCTACCCTGCCCACCGAGGCGCAGTACGAGAAAGCCGCACGCGGCACGGATGGGCGCAACTTCCCCTGGGGCGAGATGCAGCGCTGGTCAGACCCGCGCTATATCAGCTCTGACCGTGGCGGCGGCGCACAACCCGTCGGCTGCATGGCCAAAGGCGCCAGCCCCTATGGCGCGCTGGATATGGTGGGCAATGTCTGGGAGTGGTGCGCGGATTGGTACCTGGGCGACTACTACAAGCAGTCGCCCGCACGCAACCCCCTCGGCCCTGCCACCGGCACCGAGAAAACCATCCGCGGCGGCTCCTGGTTCGACTACAACACCGAAGACTTCCGCTGCGCCACCCGCAACCACCTGCTGCCGGAGCAGCATAACTACTTCACCGGCTTCCGGTGTGTGATCGTGAATCCGCAGTAAGCAGTATGGGAGTGTGGGAGTGTCTGTTCATGGGAGCAGACCTCCCATTTCCGTTGGTGAATCACCGTTAAAATCATTGAGCCTGTCTTCGCGCTTAACGCCCACTCAATACTCCCATACTCCCATACACCCAAACTCCTACCCCCGTTTACCTTCCTTCTTGCACGTGCTATACTTCCCGCCGGTAACTCTTTGCTCAAGGGGGCAACTATGAAGAAAGCGTTAATGGTTTGGGGTGGCTGGGACGGTCATGAGCCGAAGCAGTGTGTGGATGTGTTTGCGCCGTTTTTGACGGCACAGGGGTATGATGTGCGGATCTCCGATTCGCTCGACACTTTCCTCGATGAAGAGTACATGAACTCGCTGAGCCTCGTGGTGCCGGTGTGGACGATGGGCTCCATCACCTGGGATCAGGAACAGGGGTTGTTGAAGGCGGTGAGCTCTGGCGTGGGCCTGGCCGGCTGGCATGGCGGCATGGGCGATGCCTTCCGCATGAATACCGATTACCAGTTCATGGTCGGCGGGCAGTGGGTGGCCCATCCGGGCGGCATCGTGACGTACACTGTCAACATCACCAAGCCGGAAGACCCCATCGTTGCCGGGCTGAAAGACTTCAGCATGACCTCCGAGCAGTACTACATGCATACCGATCCCAGCAACGACGTGCTCGCCACCACTACCTTCACCGGTGAGCATGCTGCCTGGATCGATGGCTGCGTGATGCCGGTGGTCTGGAAGCGCATGTATGGCCAGGGGCGCGTCTTCTACACCTCACTGGGTCACGTGGCGAAAGACTTCGACGTACCGGAAGCCAAAACCATCGTCGAGCGCGGCATGCTCTGGGCGAGCAAGTAATCGATTTTTATTCACCACGAAGACACGAAGGGCACAAAGGGGAGTTTATTTACTTCTTTCGAAGAGAGGCATGCAGGGGAATCTGGTAACCTCTGGTCAGACAAGTCGGACACGTCGGACATGTCAGACTAAAACGCGAAGCAATAATACCCTCTTCGTGCTCTTCGTGTCTTCGTGGTTCAACCAAAGAAATGAAAGGTCATCAACGATGCAACGTACGAAGATCGGGATCATCGGCTGTGGCGCTATTAGTGGCGCCTATCTGTCGCAGTGTCCCAAATTTGACATATTAGAAGTCGCTGCCTGTGCGGACCTGGTAATGGAGCGCGCGCAGGCGCGGGCGGCGGAATTCAATGTACCGCGCGCCTGCACGGTGGAGGAGTTGCTGGCGGATCCGGAGATCGCCATCGTCATCAACCTCACCATCCCCAAGGCACATTACGACGTGGCGATGGCCGCGGTGAACGCCGGGAAGAGCGTGTGGAATGAGAAGCCGCTGACCGTCACGCGCGAGCAAGGCCAGGCGCTGCTGGATGCGGCAAAGGCGAAAGGCGTGCTGGTCGGCTGCGCGCCGGATACCTTCCTCGGCGCGGGCGGGCAAACCTGCCGCAAGCTCATTGACGATGGCTGGATCGGCGAACCAATTGGCAGCACCGCCTTCATGATGTGCCACGGGCACGAGAGCTGGCATCCCGATCCGGAGTTCTACTACAAAGCCGGCGGCGGACCGATGTTCGACATGGGCCCCTATTATCTCACCGCGCTGGTCAACCTGATGGGCCCCGTGCGCCAGGTTACCGGCTCTACGCGCGTCACCTTCCCCGAGCGCCTCATCACCAGCCAACCGAAGCACGGCACGGTGATCAACGTGGATGTGCCCACGCATGTCGCGGGCGTGCTGAACTTCGCCAACGGTGCCATCGGCACCATCATCACCAGCTTTGATGTCTGGTCCGCCCAGTTGCCATGCATCGAGATATATGGCACCCATGGCACCCTCAGCGTGCCCGACCCCAACGGCACCGGCGGTCCGGTGAAACTGATGCGCCCCGGGATGGATGGCTGGAGCGAAATCCCGCTGTCCCACCCCTACGCGCAGATCAGCCGCAGCACCGGCGTGGCGGACATGGCTTATGCCTTGCGCTCAGGCCGCCCACACCGCGCCAGCGGCGACCTGGCCTTCCACGTGCTCGACATCATGCACGCCATCCACGACGCCTCGCACGAAGGCAAACACATCAACCTCACCAGTGCCTGTCCCCGCCCGGCGGCGCTGCCGATGGGGTTGCGTGAAGGGGTGTTGGACGAATAGGTAATTGGGTGTGGGAGTTTGGGAGTATGGGGGTGTGGGAGTGCTATCACTCGGCGCGCGCTCTAATTCTTCCTGAACTCCCCTACCCCTCTGCGTCTCAGCGTCTCTGCGGTGAAAAACTATTTTATGCCTATCCCCATCCATACAACAGCACCATCTCCCGCACCAATTTCGAGGCGACGGCGTTGGTGATGCCGGAGGGGTCGAGCGGTGGGGCGACTTCATTGATATCCATCGCCACCACGTGCATCTCCGCCAGGTGGTAGAGGCAGGCGGTGAGCTCTTTGTACGAGGCGCCACCGGCTTCCGGGGTGCCGGTGCCGGGGGCTTCGCTGGCATCCAGCACGTCGATGTCGAGGGAGAGGTAGACTGGTCGGGTGAGCAGTTCGCGGCGGACCGGCTCGGGGATGTCCAGCTCCATGCTGAAATGGGCGCTGCGCAGGCGACCGAGCAGGAATTCCTCGCGGAGTCCGGAGCGGATGCCCAGTTGCACCAGCCGGTTGAAGCCGAACTCCTCACCGACATGGTACGCCCAACTCGCATGCGACAGCGGATCGCCCAGGTAGCTCTCGCGCAGGTCGGCGTGAGCATCGAAATGCAGCACCATGGCGTCGGGATAATGGGCGAAGACCGCACGGGCGATGGCGAGCGCAATGGTGTGCTCGCCGCCGAGGATGAACGGCAGTGTACCCGCGTGCAGCAGCAGATCGACCTCACTCGCAATCCGAGCTAATGCTTCTTCTTGCGAGCCATAGGAAAGGTTCAGATCGCCCAGGTCGCCTACACTGATCTCTTCCAGATCGCGGTCGAGATAGGGGCTGTAGGTCTCCAGGTTTTCCGAGGCCCAGCGGATGCCCGTGGGCCCTTCCGCGCTGCCGGGACGGAATGACCCGGTGCGATCGAGCGGCGCGCCGAGTAGCGTGACACGCCCGATCTCACCGGGTTTACTCGCCAGAAATGGGTACGGTAAGGGCGGTCGGATCATCGGATTTCTGCATCTTCAGCTTTGCGGCCAGGAAGTTCGGCAGGGCGAACGCGGCGGCATGGATGGCCGGGGTGTACCAGCCGGTGCGGCTCCCGTTCGCCTGCAGGCGCGCGGCAATGCGTGCCGGGTCGATCTGCGCGGGATCAATGGAATTCGACGCGGCGGTGAAGCTCCACAGCACGCCGGGGTAAATCGGGATGCTGCAGGTGTACGTCTTCACAATGGGAAAGATGCGACGCAGGCGTTCCACGGCGGCCAGCAATTCGTCCAGCATCACCAGCGGCGAGCCGCTCTGCGTGACGATGATACCGTTGTCGCCGATCGCGCGCTGGGCGTCCTGGTAGAAGGCGTCGTTGAAGAGATCGACCGCGGGGCCGACGGGGTCGGTGGAATCGACCAGGATGACGTCGAAATGCTCGGTCGTCTCGCGGAGGTATTTCACCCCGTCGCCGATGATCAGCTCGCCGCGAGGGTTGTCGAAGGCGTCGCCGGCGATGGACGGCAGCCACTCGCGGCTGACGCGCACCACCTCACTGTCGATCTCGACCATCGTCGCCTTCTCGACCGGATATTCCAGCACCCGCCGCAACGCGCCGCCGTCGCCGCCGCCGATCACCAACACGCGCTTGGGGTCGGGGTGCGCCATCATCGGCACATGCGTGAGCATTTCGTGGTAGATATACTCGTCAATTTCGCTTGTCTGGGTCGCGTCGTCCAGCACCAACATCCGGCCGAAGGGAACCGTATCCAGCACTTCGAGATGTTGGAATTCTGAGTTTCCTTCAAAGAGGGTTGTTCGCACCTGCACGGACTGCTGCCACCCCAGACGGAAGGGTTCAGCAAACACCCGCATAGACGCCCTCCGGCCTGGTCACCGGTTCTTCACCGATGATGAGGCCACGGTTCATTTCCATCACCTGCACACGCTCCGGTGCAAAATACCGGCGCAGCACCGGCACCGCTTCATTCGGGTCGGTATGCTGCCCGCAGGTGAAAACATCCACTGCGGCATAGCCGTGTTCCGGCCAGGTATGGATCATCATGTGTGACTCCGACAGGATCGCCACGCCGGTCACGCCGATGGGCGTGAACGGATATACGCGCAGATCCAGCAGAGTTGCATGGCACGCCTCGATGGTCTCGGTCATCGCTCGTTCAATGACCTCGATGGAGTTGATGCGATCGCTATCGCATCCCCAGAGCTCCAAAATCAGGTGGCGACCAATTCGCTGCATATTTCTACCTCCACCACTGCGGCACAACCACCTGCCGGCGGCTTGCACGCTCGACTTTGTGCCCGGACGAAAATAGGAGTTCGTCCAGCTCCATGCCGTACAGGGTTTCATGCCCCATACGGACCATCCGGCGGACCGTGTCATCCACGGCCCTTGCGGGAACCACCGGTTTTGTTGTGAGTGATTATCACGCCCCTTTGGCCGCAGTTTGTGCTGTCGGCACCGGGTAAAGCGAAATCCGCCCATGCTCCCGTCGTGAAAGTGTTACTAGGCGCGCGAAAGCACCACCCCAAGGTGGCCCCGGCCCTCAAGGACCAGTGGCGGCAAACCAGCCTACCCCAGATAATGGTGCTTTACAATCTAAGTCCTGGTTATACACTCGACGGACTCATAGGTGTCGTAACCCCGCACAAAGGAGTCACGACAAGCAGACAGTATACAGGAAAGAATGCAGAAATACTAGAGGGTAGAAAAGTTTTTTCACTGAGTCGTACAACTATTCTTACGCCGGCCTTCGCTAGAGGCACATTAGCTGGATTGGTGCACATGGAGCTAAGCCGGCGGCACGAATTTGTCCGGCTGTTTGTCTGAACCAGGATATAGTGGATCACCGTCCAGAAGGAGGGGAGACCGAATGCCAAAATGTGAAACACTCGCCGTATTCCTGCTTATTCTACTTGTGCTCGTCCAGTTACCTGCGCGAAGCTACAACATCGAGATCACCCGTGGTCTCACCTATTCAACGGTGGATAATGCGCCGCTGCTGCTGGACCTCTATCTTCCCCAGCAAGCCGGCGGCAAGGTTCCCGCCATCCTGGCACTCCATGGCAGCACATGGGCATCCGGCACGCGCGGCAGCGTGGATGCTTTCGCTGTTGAACTGGCCATGCGTGGATACGCGGTGATCGCTCCTGATTTTCGCCTGGCGCCGCAATACGTCTACCCGGCGCAACTCGAAGATGTGCGTGCAGCCGCGCGATGGGTGCAGGCGCATGCCGATGCGTACCATTTCGATATGCGGCAATTCCACCTTTTCGGGTTCACGGCGGGCGGACATCTCGCCGGCTTATGCGGAGTGAATCCCGGCAAGGACATGCCGCATATCGCGTCGGTCATCACCATCGATGCCCCGATGGATTTCACCGCCCCCATCCCCAGCCTGCGTGCGCAAATCGCCGTGAAGGTCTTTCTCGATGCCGAACGCGAGGAGAAGCCCGAACGCTATGCGGAAGCCTCTCCCATATTCCACGTTACTCCCGCCTCCCCACCCTTCTTGCTCATTCACGGCACCAATGACCCCTATGTGCCGGTTTCACAATCCACCGCGATGGCGGAGGCATTACGCAAGGTGAAAGTGCCGGTCACCGTGAAGCAGATTGCGGGGGCGGGAGACACGCCCGTTACAGCAGATTCTCCCCTCGGGCAAGAGATGCTCCAGGCCGTGCTGGCGTTTCTTCAGCAGATGAACAAAACCATTCCCCCGCCATCGTCGTAATATTTTGCGTTTTTTTGCGCAGAGCCCTTGACGCTGGCGGCCATTTTCCCTATACTACACAACGTCGTCAGGGACGGTAGCCTGCAGGCGAGGTGAGACGTGATTCATGCTTGCATGGTTAGGTTCTATCGTTCCGACCTACACAGGGGTGTAGCTCAGTTGGTAGAGCGGCGGTCTCCAAAACCGTAGGTCGTGAGTTCGAATCTTACCACCCCTGCCAACATCCTTACGCGGAACCGTGGTGTAGTCGGTTAACACACTAGACTGTCACTCTAGAGATCGCGGGTTCGAGTCCCGTCGGTTCCGCCATACTTTTTCTGTTATGCGCAACCACTAATCGTAGCGGTTGCGCATTCTGTTTTGGTCCTGCCGCTCCCTGCTGCTTTCACTCTATTCGCCCGGCGCCAGATAGCCCTTCTTTACCGCTTCCCGTATCAGCTTTTCCATGTACTGAGCCAGCAACGGTGAACTTGCGGCGAGGATGGGGATGTTGACGGCCAGCACGCGGTCTGCGGTGATGCCGTGTTCGTGCCAGGATTTGCCCTGGGTGTAGATATTGAGCAGCAGCGGCTCCAGGCGGTCGATGGCGCGGGCAAATTTGGCTTCCGTCGTTAATCCGGCCTCGAATTCTTCCCACAAGGCGCGCATATTCACTGCCTGATCGGTGGGCAGCAGGCCGAAGATGCGCTCGGCGGCCTGCTGCTCCCGCGCGGCTTTCTCCGCGGCCATGCCTTCCGCATAGATGAACACGTCGCCGGCATCAACCTCCACCACGTCATGCACCACCACCATCTTCATCACACGCAGCAGGTCGATGCCCGGATCCCCGGTATGCTCCCACAACAAGATGGCCATCACTGCCAGGTGCCAGGAATGTTCGGCATCGTTCTCTTTGCGCGACTGATCCAGCAGATAGCTCTGCCGGAACACCTCTTTGAGCTTGTCGATTTCGAGGATGAACTGGATTTGCTGTTCCAGGCGGTCGAAAGACATAATATGGCTCCTGTGTACGCTCTCCCTCACCCCCTGCCCCTCTCCCAGGGTAGAGGGGGGTGGCGGAGTGTAAATTCGATAACGCATTCCGTTTTCTTAACTGTTAACTCCCCCTCTTCCCCCTGGGAGAGGGGGCTGGGGGGTGAGGGAAAATAGCCTCGCTACCGGTTTGCCCGCACAATCAGCACCGTGCCGGCTATCGCCCCCAGGATATTCGGTATCCAGGCGGCCAGGGTGGTGGGCATGCGGCCACTTTCGCCGAAGGTTGAGAGATAGACGGTGGTGAAGTAAAAGGCGAAGATAACCAACAGACTGATGCCCAGGCCCATGGCGGAACTGGTGCGGTGATGGCGCAGGCCCAGTGGCGCGGCGATGAGGGCGAAGACCAGGCAGTAGAACGGCACCGCGTAGCGCCGCGATAGCGCCATCTGCCAGTATCCGATCTCCTGATCATCTTTTCCGATCAGTGCCATGTGGCTGACATAGGCTTGCATCTCTTTCGCGGTGAAATCATCCGGATTCTTCTTCGCGGTGGCGAGGTCGAGCGGATTTTCTTTCAAACGCAACACCTGGGCTTCGATCTCTAATTGCGAATCCTGCGAGGACGGGATCGCGCGGATGGCCGGACTCGTATGCCCGTCGCTCGGGCCGTCCTGCCCGACATAATGGGGATAGGCATCGTAAAACCGCCATCGCCCTTGCTGGGGATTCCAGATCGCCTTATTAGCCTTGATGAGCATGAACGGCGCCCCATCCGTGAACGAGATGAGCGTCACCTGTCGCATCTCCATCTTTTCCACATCCAGGTCCGAGCACATCACTGCATACGCGCGGACGTTCTTTTCCAGGTGGTCATAGTTTATCGGATGCTTGGTCTTTGAGGTTTCCAGTGCCAACTGCGTAAGGCGACCGGCCTGCTTATTCGCATAGGGTGAGAAGTCGTTAGAAATCCAGAACGTGATGCCGGTCACAATAAGCGCGATGACCAGCGTGGGCATCACAATGCGGATAAAGCTGATGCCGCCCGCGCGGATGGCCACCATTTCGCTTTCCGACGACATCTGATTGAAGACCAGCAGAATGCTGAGCAACATGCTCATGGGGAAGGCATACACCAGCATGCTGGGAATACGATAGGCGAAAATGCGCAGCGCCATGGCCACCGGCACTCCCTGTTCGGCGATGAGCTTGATGAGCTGCGATAACAGGTCCATCGCCATGAGCAGCGCCATGAACATCGCAATGCTGAACAGAAAGGCACCGGCTACACTGAGCATGATATAACGATCCAGAATTTTCACACAGGTCCTCCAGGACGATCCCGGGTGATCAACGCACCACCCGAAATCCCATCGGGGGCTTGACAGCATGAGAAGCAAGCCGGATAATAGCGTCACCCCTGCTAATTATTTCCCCCTGGACAGCATTATATCCTACCAATCGGAATATTTCGCAAAAACCGCAATGTTCCTTGCCGCGATCCGTCGCGTCGCTGAACTGATTGAGCGGCAATGCCGGTTCGCCAGGCAACAGTCCCCCAGGGAGTAGTCGGGCACCAGGGAGCCTTCGCACAGTTCCCGCACTTATTGGCTATTCCTCCCCCCGCCGGAGCATCAGACGCTCCGGCGGGGCCATTATGCAGGATGCAGGATTGGGTCACCCATGCTGGGTGACTGCTGGGATATGAAGGGGAGAGCGGTATTCGGTTCCTTTTCGGGTGTGTCAATAGTTTTGTGCTTTTCCTTCCTGCCCCTTGCTTCCAGAATCCCGTAAAACGAGCAAGTTATCTACTTTTCCCTCCCGCTTGTACGATGAGTCACCCCCCAATTGCGTTGACACTGTCGGAGGGCGCCCGTATAATTCGAGCAGTTATTACGTATTTACCGGAATGTTTGCTGGAGTTGCGGAGCACGCATGCAGTATATCGATCTTCATCCATCGCTCCCCGCATGGATGAGTGCCCTGGAAAGCCGATTATCATCGTTTTTTGATGGCGAATACGCCGTAATACGTGATGCCGGGTTGACGGTGGTGACCTCGCGCGGGAAACGGTTGCGGCCCTTGATGCTGTTGTTATCCTGCGCCGGCTTCAGCGACATCACAGCGCGTGCGACGAACTTCGCCGCCGTTATCGAGCTCATCCATACCGCCTCATTGGCCCACGATGATGTGGTGGACGAGGCGGATTCCCGTCGTGGTGTCCCCTCGGCGCCGGCGCGCTGGGGCAGCAAATTCTCCATCCTCCTTGGCGACTTCTTCTTCACGCGGGTCTTTGATGTCGCGACCAGCGACGGGGACCAACGCATCCTGCGCTTACTGGCGACGACGGCTACCGAAATGACCCGCGCGGTGATCCTGGAATACACGAACCTTCAGCTTGACGACTCGGAGGAGCGCTACTGGCAGATCGTGCATGGGAAAACCGCGATGCTGTTCGCCGCAGCGACGGCGATCGGCAGCATTATCGGCGGCGCGACGCCCGACCAGCAGGAAGCCGCGCTCAACTTCGGCGAGCAGTTCGGCAACGCCTTCCAGTTGGCGGATGATTTGATGGATCTGCAAGGCTCCGAGCATGAAACGGGCAAACCCCTCGGCGTTGATTGGCGCCAGCGGCGTGCCACGCTCCCGCTCATCGCCGCGTTGCGCCAATCTTCCCCCGATGCGGCCGCGGAAATCCGCGCCTTATGGCAGAGCGACCCCTTTACTGACGAGCATCTTTCCGCCTTGCGATATCGAGTAGATAGCGCCGGGGGGTTTGAATACTGCTGGCAAAAGGTAAAGGAATATCGTGGGGAAGCCTGTGGCTACCTGGCGAGTTTTCCCGCCGGTCCCGGTCGCGATGCGTTGATGCACCTCTGTCGAGATGCATTCCCATTGCCGGTTATGCCCACCGTGCGTTCGTAAGTGATTAGTGATTAGTCCTATTACCGATTACCAGGTACTAATCACTGATCACTAATTACTAATCACCCCCTTACATTGGCGAAGGAGATCTTGCACTTATCATGCGCAATCGTTGTATCCTGCTCGTCATCCTCGGCCTGCTGCTGGCAACCGTCGTGTTGCACGCGCAGCAACCAGAAATTCTGGGCAGTGCGGAAGAAGTGATCGCGCGCGCCGAAGCCCGCGGAGCCAATCGGGATTATGACGCGGCTATTCAGCTCCTCCAGGAGGCGCTCGATCGCTTTCCGACGTATCCGCGCATGTATTTATCACTGGCCAGATGGCAGGAAATTCGCAACCTCGCCGCCATGTCCGTCAGCACCAATGACTTCAGCGAGCGGAAAACGCTCTTCAAGCAGGAGCTGCGCAAACATCCCGACGAGGTGAGAGACCTGTTCGAGACCTATGGGCGCGCCACGATGTATGTGCCGGACGCGGGAGAGATTCAGCGACAGATCACCGATCTGACCGAGCAGGATCTCCCCGTGATGCTGGGCGAATATGGCCCGCTGGCGCTTCCCGGCGAGCCGATGCCGCTGCAATATTCGATCACCGACCCCCAGCTCCCGGTGGAGAAGCGCGGGGTGTATCAAGGGCTGATCACCACGCACCCGTTGCGCATCATTGCGGCGGAGCCCGGTGATCCGTACTCCGGACTGCGCGCGCGCTATGCCACCGACCCGAAATATGGCAAAGAGCCCAAGTATGCCCGAGACCCGAAATACGGCGGCTGGGTATTCACCAATGCGCTGTATGCGTATGAATTCGATGCGCATAAGCATTGCTGGAATCTGCGCTTCCGCGTGATGTGGCAGGATGTGCCGCCGACGCAACAGGAAAACCGCGCCCGGCTCGCCCGTTACAGCGCGCAGCTCCTGCTGCGCCTCTCCAGTTTGCTGCACGCATATACCGGCCTCTCTCCGCTTTTCGCGCCCGATGGCGTGGTCAACGTCTGGCTGGCGGAAAAGGGGGATGCCGGTGGTGAGGCCTATAACGAAAATATTTACCTGCAGGAAGTCGGCGTCCCCCGTGCGCCCGGCGAATGGGTGCGCGAGCTGGCGCATGAATATGGACACCAGACCTTTCCCGTGGTCGGCGGGTATGTGAAGCCGGAATGGGGCGCCAATGGCTACCTGGGCGAACGCCTCTATCAGCGCTGGCTGTTGCTCAACCTCGACCTGGCAGGCGAGACCCATCCCTGGATGCGCAGCCTCAATGCGGGGGATATCAAGGACAATCGCATTGCGCGCAATATTCGCCAGTTCGCCGCGCTGGGACCGGAAGCGCCGGCGATGACCGCCACAGATGCCAATGCGATGGACGCCTTCATCGGCATGGCGCTTTATTTGGAAGAGACACAAGGGGCTGCCAACCTGGCTGATATGCTGAAGTCCATGACCACCCCGGCATTCATCGGGCCGAACGGATTCCGCCAATCTGCCGAAGCGATTGAAGCGTATTTGCAGAGTATCGCCCAACCGGTGGTCACCCTGCGCCTGGCCGACCTGCCGGCCAGCACGCCCCTCTGGGTGTACCTGACCGACGGCGCCTGGCAAGGGGAGCTGGAGACGCGTGACAACACCACGCTCGCCATGAAAGTGCAGGTGGATGGGAAAGAGACGAAACTCGATCTCACCGCCCACTTCACCACTGATAAACTGCGCAAAGGCTGGCACCATATCGACCTGGTCCCGAACGGTGATGAGAAAACGCAGATCCTATCGCTTAAACTGGTACGCCGTAATCCTCCATCAAATTAATACACCAGTTTGCTTTTGAGTAGGGATTGTAGCGCTTGGTGGCGAAATGGATTCACCAACGAGGTGAACCCGATGCCGTCCTGCCGGACTATTTTGCCGATCAA
>Ga0272448_1001111_pt1 | contig 37760 bp, 30 predicted proteins | sample YNPCB0191_FD_202220 | JGI IMG/M metagenome (GOLD analysis project Ga0272448, IMG submission 202220) | Hot spring sediment microbial communities from Yellowstone National Park, WY, United States - YNP-CB-019-1 | ecosystem: Environmental > Aquatic > Thermal springs > Hot (42-90C) > Sediment...
CAAAATCGTCCAGCGGGAAGGAAAAATGTACATTGAGGACGTGGGAAGCGCCAACGGCACCTTCCTGAACGGCCAGCGCCTGACTCCCTACCTGCCCTATCCTTTGCCCAGAGAGGCCGAACTCCAGTTGGGCCGATTGCGCCTCCACATCACCGTTTGCACCGAATCGCAGCAGCCGTAGCACAGGATTTATCCTGTACGGATTTACCCTGTATGACGACCACTCTCACCCCAGGAGGCTCCGAATGCCGATGACCGTTCTGATCCATATGATGAACGAAGACCCCATTGTGGCTGAGATTGATCGCATCCCGGAGCCCACCGACCAGTTCCTGGTCTGTGAGAACCCCCGCCGACGGGATGGCCGGGAAGTGAACTATTTGCTCCCTGAAGTCCGCTCCCTCATTCTGCCCTGGCACCGGATTCACTGCGTGGAGATTCTGCCCACCGGCGAGGAAGAGAAACTGGTGACCTTCGTACGGGAATAAAATGAGCAGCAAGAAGTCTGCTGGCCCCCTGATCCTCATCGTGGATGATGAGGAAAAAATCCTCCGTTTCCTGCGCATGAACCTGGAACTGGAGGGATTCCGGGTCACCACGGCCACTTCCGGCCTGGAGGCTCTCCAGCGCGTCCGCTCCCTCCATCCGGACCTGGTCCTGCTGGATGTGATGATGCCCGACATAGACGGGTTTGAGACCCTCCGGCTCCTGCGCGAGTTCTCTGATGTGCCGGTCATCATGCTGACCGTCCGCTCCGATGAGGACGACATCGTCCACGGGCTGCGGCTGGGAGCCGACGACTACGTCACCAAACCCTTCAGCGTGCGGGAACTGGTCAGCCGCATCCAGGCCGTCCTCCGGCGGGCCCGACCGCTGGCCTCGCCGGAATCCGCCATCCTGAAGATTGACGATTATCTCAGCGTGGATTACAACCTGCAGGAGGTGATTGTGGGGGGAAAGCGGGTGAAACTCCGCCCCACGGAGTTCCGCCTGCTGAGCGTGTTGATTGAGAATGCCGGATGGGTGGTCCCGCAGGAGACGCTGCTGGTGAAGGTTTGGGGGCCCGAATACCGGGATGAGACCCATTACGTGCGACTCTATATCACCTATCTCCGGCAAAAGATTGAGCCGGACCCGTCCAACCCGCGCTACATCCTCACGGAGCGAGGCGTGGGGTATCGCTTTGTGGATTTCCGGCAGAAAGCGGAGGAAAGAGCCCAATGAAGTCCTGCAAAGTGGTCATCACCGGGGCATTCAACACGGGGAAGAGCGCGTTTATCCGGACGGCCTCCGACATCCCGGTCGTCAGTACGGAAAAGCGCATTACCGATGACCTTTCTCAGGTCAAAGAGACCACCACGGTGGCGATGGATTACGGACAGACGACGGTAAGCGGCCGGCTCTTTCACCTGTACGGCACCCCCGGCCAGCCGCGCTTTGACTTTATGTGGGACATCCTGGCCCGGGATGCGGACGCTCTGCTGGTCCTGGTAGATAGCACCGACCGCTCCACGCTGACGCTGGCCCGCCAACTGCTGCGGCGCCTGGCCCGTCGGCGGACCCCCTATCTGGTGGTGGCGACCAAACAGGATGGGCATCGCCCGATGCCCCCGAAGGAGATTGCCCGGACGCTGGGGGTGGCCTCCCAGCAGGTCGTCGCCTGCGACCCCCGTCAGCGGGCCAGCACCCACGCTGTCCTGGCCCACCTCTCCCAACTTCTGGAATCATGAGGGTTGCGGCACCGCCGCAACCCTCATTTTCTCATACCACTCCACCGTCTCCCGCAGGCCCTCCTCCAGCGGCGTCGGCTCGTAACCCAGTTCGCGCCGCGCCTTCTCCGTGCTCACCCGCCAGTCGTAAAACACGTACGGGTAGAGGCCGATGGGGTAGTGGGGCTCCCGACCGGTCCAGCGGGAGAGGGCCGTCCACCCCCATGCCAGCGCGACCATCCCCCAGGCGGGGGCCGGAATCCAGCGGATGCGTCGGCCGATGAGATGCTCCAGTACCTCCCCGACCTCCCGGTGGGTCATACACGGCCCGCAGATATTGTAGACCTGGCCCGGGCGGCCGCGCGTGAGCGCCGCCTCCGCCGCCCATGCCACGTCCCGCACAAAGACCGGAAAGGTGATGTGCCGCCCACCGTGGACGCGGAAGGCCAGCCCCCGCAGTGGGTCCTCCACGAACAGGCGGTTGAAGGCGTAGCGGCTCCAGGGCCCGTAGATGGCGCCGGGGCGCAGGACGATGACGGGCAGGCCCCATTCCTGCCCGGACCTCATCACCAGCCGCTCCGCCTCCAGTTTGCTTTCCTGATAGGCGTCCTGGGGCCGACACGGCGTCTCTTCGGTGATGAGCCCCTCCGCCGGGGGCTTCCCGACGACAGCAATGGTGGAGATATGGACGAACCGGCCCACCCCGGCCCGGCGGGCGGCCTCCAGAACGTTCCGGGTCCCCTCCACGTTGGTCGCCCAGAACTCCTCCCGTCGCCCCCAGAAGCGGAAGACGGCCCCGACATGGATGACGGCGCGGCACCCTTCCGCCGCCGCCATCACCGACGCCGGGTCGCGGAGGTCCCCCCAGGCCTTCTCCACCCCCAGCCCGTCCAGAAAACCGTGGTCGGAGGTCCGGCGGACCAGCGCCCGGACCCGATGCCCCCGTTCCACCAGGTAGGGGCAGAGGTTGCGGCCCACAAAGCCCGTGGCGCCGGTCACCAGAACAGGGCCCACCTCAGCCCCCACAGTTCTCCTCCCCCGCGCGCTGCTCCAGCAATCCCCGGATGCGGGCGGCGACCATCTCAATGGCTACCTCGTTGTACCCTCCCTCCGGGATGATGACGTCGGCGTACCGCTTGCTGGGCTCCACGAACTCCAGGTGCATCGGGCGGACTGTCGTCAGGTACTGCTGGATGACCGACTCCACCGAACGGCCCCGCTCCTGGACGTCCCGCTGCAGGCGGCGGATGAGGCGGATGTCGGCGTCGGTGTCCACGTAGAGTTTGACATCAAACAGTTCCCGCAGCGCCGGTTCCGCGAAGACCAGGATGCCCTCCACCAGGATGACCGGCGCCGGGCCGACCCGTCGGGTCTGCGCGGTGCGGGTATGGGTGGTGAAGTCGTAGACGGGGATTTCCACCGCCTGTCCGGCCTTCAGTTGCCGGAGGTGCTGGACCAGGAGTTCCGTCTCCAGCGAGTCCGGGTGGTCAAAGTTGATGCGGGCCCGCTCCTCCAGGGGCAGGTGACTCAGGTCCCGGTAATACGCATCGTGGGGGATGTAGGCGACGTGCTCCGTCCCCACCCGTTCCAGAATCTTCATCGCCACCGTGGTCTTGCCGGATCCGGTTCCACCGGCGACGCCGATGATGACGGGCCTCCTGCTCACGCTGACCTCCCTGCCAGAGATACGATTTGCGGCGGGGGTGAAACCTCCCGCCGCAAATATGGGCTCACTTCCGGATGCACCAGATTTCTTCCTGCGGTTCGCTCAGGTACTCGGCCCCATCGGGGGTGACCAGCACGTCCTCCTCGCAGCCGAGGTAGCCGTAGCCGGGAACCCAGACCCCCAACTCAATGGCGAAGACGTTGCCGACCTCAATGGCCCCCTCAATGCTTTTGCCGTAGCGCTCCCAGCGGGGACCCAGGACCGTGGCGCCGTCGTGGACGGTGCGGCCGATGTGGTGGCCGAAGGCGTGGAGGTACTCCGAATAGCCCGCCTCCACCAGCGTCTGGCGGGCGGCGGCATCCACCTGCCAGCCCTGGGCGCCGGGCCGCAGGGCGGCCCGACCGGCCTCCAGCGCGGCCCGGGCGGCCCGCCACGCCCGCATCACCTCCTCCGGCGGCGATTCCTCCCCGGGCCGGCAGAAGTACAGGGTTCGCTGCAGGTCGGAGACGAAACCCTCCCGACGTACCCCGAAGTCTATCTGGAGGAGTGCCCCCACCTGGGTCTGGTAGTCCCCGGGCATGCGGTGGCCGAAGGTCCCCTCCGGCCCGGCGCAGACGATGGGGCAGTATTCGGGCTCCCAGGCGGGTGTCAGGCCCCGTTTGCGGGTCGTCTGGTGGATGAAGGCCGCGATCTCCCGCTCCGTCATCCCGGGCTGGACCAGGGCCTCCACCTCCCGCAGGATGCCCTCGGTGGCCCCGATGGCGGCGCGGATGTGGTCAATCTCGGTGGCGGTCTTGCGCCCGCGCAGGGCCGCGATGACCTCCTCCGCCGAGGTCAGCCGGGCCGAGTACTCCGTCCCGCCCAGAATGCCCGCGATGACGCGAAACATCCCGTGGGTCAACCCGTCCGCCGCCGGGTCGCTCTCGGAGAAGTTCAGCCCGATGCGGCGGGGGTTCAGGCGCTGGACCTGCTCCAGGAGCGGTTCGCGGATGGACTGGTCGTACCCGATGACCGTCGTGTAGCCCCCGATGTTGCGGACGTTGTCGGCGTCGTACCGGCCCACAATCGCGATGCGCTCCCCGGTCCGGCTGATCATCAGCGCCGACTGCCAGGTCAGGTCCAGCCCCAGGATGAGGTCCAGGCAGGGGTCCCGGACCTGGCTGGTCTCCCGCACGAAGGTGATCCAGAGGTCCACCTCCTTCTCCCGCAGGACCTCTACCGCCTGATCCAGTTTTTCGCGGACGATGGCGAAGGTTTCCATAATCTCCTTTCTGGAGTCAATGCCTGTGACGGTGATTATTATACCTTCTTTAGCGTATAGGACAAGAGACACCCTGTGCAGGGCAACTGCGAGTAGTTGTCCTGCAATTTTGCGACCTGTGCAATGACCTGCCCCTTCTGAACTGCGACCCGTGCGGTGGGATGGAATTCACCGCAAAGATTTGCGTTCTTTGCGCTCGGGATGGTTCAATTTTCCAGGGAAATATGTTGACACTTTTTACGGGCATGAGTCTCCTGCAAAAAGGTCATTTCACCGCCGAGACGCAGAGTACGCAGAGATTATGCTAATGTAGAACTCTGCGCTCTCGGCGTCTCTGCGGTGAGTTTTTGCAGTGAAGTCGGGCGTAAAAATTCCGCCTGGCCCTCACCCCACCCCCCTGCCCCCAGGTTCATAAAGATCTCTGAATCATTCGTGTCCCTCGCCCGCTCGCCCTCGGGCCGAAGGCCCTTCGGGCCGAGGCCTTCGGCGGCGGGCGAGGGGAGGCTGAATAGTTACCCTGTTTTTATTCCACCCGTACCGTCACCACCTGCCGCCCGCCGACGGTCATGTGGAGGGTGTCGGTGTCGGTGGCCAGCAGTTCCCCGCCCTCTTCCGCCAGATTGACCCGTACGGCCCGGACGAACGGCCGCCAGAACCGAACCGTCCCCTCCACCGGTCGGTCCTCCCCATTCCAGAGCCGCAGGATGATGCCCTCGCCGCGCTCCGGCGGTTTCAGCGCGCTCAGGCGCAGCGCGGGCGGGTCTATCCGGACGAACGACAGGACCGGCGGGAGCGGCCCGGGGCGCGCGGGCACGGAGAGCCCCCGCAGGTCGGTCTGGAAACCGTCGGCCTCTGCAAAGGCGGACCGCCAGTCCCCGGCGTGGGGGATCAGCGCGTAGCGGAAGGTGTGACGGCCCGGGCACTGTGCCTCCGGCACCGGCAGCGCCGGCCCGGCGTGCCCGGACCGACAGGGGAAGTCATCGCGGGAGAGCCAGCCCACACACCGCAGAAGGGTCAGGGCGATGTCGGGATGCAGGCTATCAGCCTGCGCTACCTCCACTTCCGGCAGGCCCCGATTGGCGACGGTCACCCCGAACTGGCCGTCGGAAACGGAGACCCAGCCCCGCTGCGGGCGGGTGGGGACGGGCTGCTCGGCCCAGTCGGGTCTTGCAGGCTGACCGCCTGCGCTACCACTGACAGGTTGCGCGATAACGTCCCAGTGCCCCTCCACCCAGGCCCGCTCCGCCGCGAAGGGGACAGGGAAATGGACCCGCAGCCGGTGGTCCCGGGCAGTGTTCTCCACCACGGTCTCAAAATCCACCCGCCGCACGCCCGCCGTCAGCGTGACCCGCGTCGTGATGGGAAGGTCCACCCACTTCTCACCGCGACGGTTCCGCTCCGGGGCCAGCGCCTCCGGCACCCGGTAGACCATTTCTATCACCAGACTCTCCCCCAGTGCGTCGGCTTCCCGGCGGATGACGGGCGGGCGGGCGGGCCGGTCCACCCGCAAATCCTCCTCCGGCGGGCAGTAGTTGTACTCGTCCCCCCGGTCGCCGCCGTCCACAAAGCGATGGACGCCGGATAGCACCAGCCCCGTCTCCCGGTCGGTGACCGTCAGCCGGCCGGTCTCCGGGTCGGCCTCAACGCGGAGGAACTCGTTTTCTATCCTCACCCCTCCCCCGCCGCCTTTGGCGGCGAAGCCGCTGGGGGTGAGGTGGGGCACCCAGCGGTAAGTGACATAGCCCAGGGGCGGGACGTCCCGGGCGACGAAGGCGACCTCCAGCGCCTCGTCCTCCCGCACCCGGACGGTGAACTGCACCACCGTCTCATCTTCCAGCAGGGCCTGGAGGGCCGCGACGGGGTCCGCCAGGTGCTCCAGCGGGGCAGCGGCCCCGCCCCGTCCGACGGAGAGGGTGAGGTGGCCCGTGCTCCCCTCCCGCCAGACGCTCATCCCCCGAATCGTCCGGTCCCCGTAGACGGCGCCTCCACTGGAGAGGGCCGACGCGGCCATTTGCCGCATCGTCTCCCGGTCAAAGGTCAACTCCATTTCGGCGCCGACGGTGTGGCGGAGCACCCGGAAGGGCACGGCGCGCCCGTCCGGGCCGACCAGCGTGTGCCCTTCGGGGTCTACGGGCGGGGTGACGGCGGCGACGACCCGGTCGGTGCGGGGCGTGGAGGACGGGTTGAAGACGACCAGGGCGACCGTCCCCTCCCCCTGCGCGTCCACCCGGGCGGCGATAGATTCCAGCGCGGTCCGGGTGACTTCCTCCCCGATTTGCTCGCACCAGTCAAAGCGAATCCGCATTTCCCGATGGACCTGGTCCACCGAACAGCCGCAGATGGAGTCGTGGGGGTGGTTTTCCAGGAGGTACTTCCAGGCCCGTCGGACAAATGGGGCCAGATGGGGGGCGGCCAGGGCGGCGAACGGTTCGGCCCAGCGCTCCAGAAGGGTCTGGCAGGTGTGGTTGCGCTGTTTGATCCACATCCGGGTGGAGAGGACGCCGGGGAGCAGGTGGGCGCGGGAGGGGTCGCGCATCTCGCCGGTGCGGAGGGGGAGGGCCCGCAGGCCGTCCTCCCCCAGTTCGGCCTGCACCGCCGCGACGCAGGCGGGGAGGCTGGAGTGGATGACCCGGTCGGGGAGGGCGCGGTCGGCGGCGTCCAGGAGGCGCGGGAGGTCGGCGCGGGGGAACATGTGGTCGGTGCCCTGCATCAGAAGCAGGTGGGAGGTGGCGGCGTGCGGAGCCAGGCGGTCCCGTTCCCCCTTCACCGCCGCGATGAACCCGTCCTCGTCCGCCGGGAGATGGGCGGCGTTGCTGTAGGAGTCCCGCAGGTAGCAGACCAGGACCTCGGAGCCGTCGGGGGCGGCCCAGCGGAACTCCAGCGGGGCATCGCCGACCCCGCGCCAGATGACGGCGGTCTCCATGCCGAACCCGCGCAGGAGTTGGGGCAACTGGGAGATGTGCCCGAAGGTGTCGGGGACGTAGCCGATGGCCATTTTGGCCCCCCAGGCGCGGGCGATGCGGTCGCCCAGGAGCAGGTTGCGCACCAGCGCCTCCGGGCTCACCAGAAACTCGTCCGGCAGGACAAACCAGGGGCCAATCCAGAGCCGTCCCTCCTGAATGAGCCTCCGCAGGCGGCCCTCCAGGTCGGGGCGGACATCCACCACGTCCTCCAGGACCACCGTCTGCCCGTCCAGCAGGAAGAAACGGTAGGACGGGTCCCGCTCCATGAGGTCCACCAGTTCCGCCACCAGGTGGACCAGCCGGAAGCGGAACTGCTGGTACGTCCGGTACCACTCCCGGTCCCAGTGAGTGTGAGAGACGACGTGCAGGGTGTAGGGTCGGTTCTCAGCCATAAACTCCTCGGTATTCCGGTGGGAGAAGGGCCGCGATGCGGCGCATGATGATGTCGGTGTACTCGTCCAGTTTGGGGCCGCGCACCCGCCCGCTCTCCGGCAGGCGGAACGGCTCGCCGATGGTGACCGTCACATCGGTCCGGCGCAGGCGGGGGAGGTTCTCCTTGACCTTTTCGGTCCCCGTCAGCCCCACGGGGACGATGGGGACATCGGCGCGGGTGGCGATGTAGGCGGCGCCGGTCTTCCCCGGCTGGAGCGCGTAGACCCGGCGGGCACGGGTGCCCTCCGGGGCGATGCCCAGCACTTCCCCCCGCTTCAGAACCTCAAACGCGCCGCGCAGCGCCTCCCGGTCTATCTCGCCCCGCCGGACCCAGATGGAGCCGGCCGCGCTGAGGACGAGGAAGTAGAAGGGGTTGCGGCGGTGTTTGGAGGCGGCGAACGCGCGCACGGTATGGGGGCAAATCATCATCAGCAGGGGGAGGTCAAAGACGGACAGGTGGTTGGTCGCCAGGATGTAGGGGCCGCTGGGCGGAAAATTTTCCTGCCCCGTCACCCGCACCCGGACCAGAAGGGGGAAGAGACAGCGGACCAGTTGCTTCAGGACAGCGTACATCAGCACCTCCGGAGGTGAGGATCACAAAAGCAGGACAACTGCGAGCAGTTGTCCTACAAAAGGCGTCACTCACCGCGTTTTCCCGTAGGCGATGACGGCGAAATCGGCGGGCACGCCCTTGTAGACGGTGAAGCGCATCCGGAAGGGGGCGGTAGCGCCGGGGGCCAGCCCGTCCCCCACGTCCACCGTCTGCTGGCGGAAGCCGGTGACCAGCCCGGCCTCGTCGTAGGCCGTGGCGACCACGACCACGGTGGCGGCGGCGCGCTCCGGGTCGGCGTTCCGCACGGCCCCCGAGACCTCAAACTGAGGGCCGTAGGGAGCCCCGGCGACCTCCTCCACAGTGACCGGCACGTAGCGGGCCGCCAGTTCGCCTGCCACCTCGCCGCGCAGGGCCACCACCTGGTGGCTGACGAAGTTCGGCGGCGGTGCGGTAAAAAGTAGGGAAAAGGGAGCGCGCGCGGTGGGGGGCAGGATGTCCGCGGCCGCGAACACGTTCCCGGCAATGAGCGCGTTGCCGGACGCGTCAAAAAGCGTCACCCGGACCTGCACGTTGGTCAGCGTGTAGGGGGTGGTGTTGACCACTTCCCCCAGGCAGTGCAAACTGCCCACCGGGGTCTCGTAGAAGCCCACCCCGCGGATGCCGTAGGGCATCGGCGTCGGGGTGGGTAGCAGTTCGGTGGGGGCGGCGGCCTCCTCCCGGCCCGTGGGGATGATGAGGGTTTGGCCGGGCCGGAGGAACAGGGGATTTTCAATGCCGTTGACCCGCTGGAGCGCCTCCACGCTGACCCCGTAGGTGGCGGCGATGCCGGAGAGGGTGTCCCCCTCCCGGACGACGTAGATGACGGGCGTCGGGGTGATGGTGGGGGTGGCTGGCGGTTCCAGGAGTCCCCCGCCCGCGCCGGGCGTGGACGAGGGTGGGGGGAGGAATCCGGATGTGGGGGAAGGGGACGGCGGGGGAACGGTCTCCGTCACGGGAGGCGTGATGACGCTTCCGCATCCGGCCGTCCCCAGCAGAAACAGCACAACCAGTGCCAGCATCCAGTACGCTCTCATTGGGACCTCCGTTGGGTGACCTTATTATACCATCACTTGCCGAAGGCCCCAAAATGCGCCATAAAACACAGAACCCCGCCGTGGCGGGGTCCTGTGCCGTTCCGGTGCAGTGAGTGGGCAATCTCCGGTCGGTTTAGCCACCAGTACCGCTGAGGCCCTCGGCAATCCGGGAGAAGACGATGCTGACCTGGGTGCCCAGCAGAGTGAGGATGACGATGACCACGATAGCCACCAGAACGAGGATCAGCGCATACTCCACCAGGCCCTGGCCTTCCTCACGAGGCATGTACAACATGGCGTTCACCTCCTTTCTGTTAGGAAATTTTTAGGTTTGCTTTTATCATACCACAGATCGGACCAGCGTCAATAGGAAGATGGTACTACCGGTTAGAGGGAGTTGCCTTCCTGAAGTGAAGATGCTATACTTAAAACGACACCGTGCCGGGTTGTTTGTGACTCTTCCAGGAGAACGCGCCATGGACATCCGTCTGACCATTAACGGCATCCCCAGGAAACTCACCATCGCTCCCGGCGAGACCCTGCTGCGGGTCCTGCGCCGGGAAGGGTACTTCAGTGTCAAACACGGCTGCGAGGACGGCACCTGCGGCGTCTGCACCGTCCTGGTCAACGGGGAGCCCCGCTGCAGTTGCATCACCCTGGCCGCCCAGGTGGACGGCGCGGAAATCCTCACCGTGGAGGGGCTGAGCGGCCCCCAGATGCGGGGCTGGAAGGGGAGCGCTCCCCTTCACCCCATCCAGCGGGCCTTCATAGAGACCGGGGCCATGCAGAGTGGCTACGAGGCCCCGGCCCTCATCCTGGCTGCGAAGGCCCTCCTGGACCGCAACCCCAACCCCACCGAGGAGGAGGTCCGGGACGCCCTGAGCGGCGTCCTCTCCCGCGAGACCGGCTACGTCAAGCCCGTCCAGGCCGTCCTGCGGGCCGCCGCCTACCTGCGGGGCGAGGAGCCCCCGCCCCTGGAGGTGGAGGAGGCCATCCCGATGCCTCCCCAACTCCTCTCCCCGCCCGCGGAACTCCCGCCCGAGTTCCCCACGGCCAGAGGGACGGGCCCCCAGACCGTCGTCCTGCCCCGTCTCATCGTGGCCCCGACGGAGGAGGAACTGCGGGTGGTGGGCCGGCCGGAGCCGAAGGTGGACGCGCTGAAACTGGTCCAGGGCAAGCCCGCCTTCGCCGCCGACGTCCAGATGCCCGGTATGCTCTACGCCAGAGTCCTCCGCAGCCCGCACGCCCACGCCCGCATCCGGCGGATAGACGTCAGCAAAGCCCGTGCCCTCCCCGGCGTCCACGCCGTCCTCACCTACCAGGACATCCCCCGCGTCGTCTTCTCCACCGCGGGGCAATCGGACCCCATTCCGGGGCCGCTGGACTTCGTCAGCCTGGATAGCAAGGTCCGGTACGTGGGCGACCGGGTGGCCGCGGTGGCTGCGGAGACCCCCGAAATCGCCGAGGAGGCCCTCCGGCTGATAGAGGTGGAGTACGAAATCCTCCCCGCCGTCCTGGACCCGCGCGAGGCGATGCAGCCCGGCGCGCCCGTCATCCACGACGAGCCCGACTACGTCCCCTTCGGCGAGTGCGATCCCTCCCGCAATCTGGCCGCCCGCATCCGCATTGAACTGGGGGACGTGGACCGCGCGATGACGGAGGCGGACTTCGTCTTTGAGGGGGAGTACGAGGTCCAGCGGGTCCAGGCCGCGCCCCTGGAGCCCTGGACCTGCCTGACCTACTGGGACGAGAACGACCGGCTGGTCATCCGCTCCTCCACCCAGGTCCCCTTCCACGTCCGCCGCATCCTGGCCCCCGTCCTGGGGCTCCCGGAGAGACGCATCCGGGTGATCAAGCCCCGCATCGGCGGCGGCTTCGGCAACAAGCAGGAAATCTATGAGGACATCTGTGCCCACCTGACCATTGCCACCGGCCGTCCCGTCCTTCTGGAGTACACCCGTGAGGAACAGTTCGCTGCCAGCACCACCCGCCACTCCATGATTTTCAAGATGCGGACGGGGGTGAAGCGGGACGGGACGATTGTGGCCAACGAGATGATTGTCCTCTCCGACACGGGCGCCTACGGCAACCACGCGCTGACCGTCACCGGCAACACGGGCCACAAAGCCATGTCCCTCTACGACGTCCCCAACATCCGCTTCTGGGCCGACATCGTCTACACCAACCGGGTCCCCTCCGGCGCGTACCGGGGGTACGGCGTCCCCCAGGGCTTCGTCGCGGTGGAGGCGCACATGGAGCGCATCTGCCGGGCGATGGGCTGGGACCCGCTGGAGTTCCGGCTGAAGAACGCGGTCAAGCCCGGCGCGGAGCACCCGATGAGCAAGGTCTGGAGCGAGGGACGGGAGGCCCACGGCGAGGTCATCCACACCTGCGCGCTGGCGGAGGCGGCGGCCATGGGCGCGGCGGCCTTCGGCTGGCGCCAGGGCGATTACCGCACCGTCCCCGGTAAACCCCACCTCCGCCGGGGCCACGGCGTCGCCTTCGTGATGCAGGGGACGGCCATCCCGTACCTGGACATGGGCTCGGCGGTCATCAAGATGAACGACGACGGCTCCTTCAACCTGATGGTCGGCGCGACCGACCTGGGGACCGGGTCGGACACAGTGCTGGCCCAGATGGCGGCGGAGGTGCTGGGCTGCGCGGTGGAGGACATCGTCGTCTACTCGTCCGATACCGACTTCACTCCCTTTGACAAGGGGGCCTACGCTTCCAGCACCACGTACATCAGCGGCGGCGCAGTGGCCCGGGCTGCCCAGCAGGCGGCGGAGCAGATTCGTCAGGTCGCCGGGCGGATGCTGGGGGTCCCGCCGCAGGAGATTTCCCTCCGCGACCGGGCCGCCTGGACCCCCGACGGCCGCTCCGTCTCCCTGCGGGAGGTGGCGCTGGAATCGCTCCACCACCACGACCAGTTCCAGATTATGGGGACGGCGTCCTTCATGAGCCCCTACAGTCCCCCACCCTTCGCCGCCCAGTTCGCCGAGGTGCTGGTGGATACGGAGACCGGGCAGGTGACGGTGGAGCGGCTGCTGATGGCGCTGGACTGCGGGAAAATCGTCAACCCCATTACCGCCAGCGGGCAGGTGGAGGGCGGGATGACGCAGGCCCTGGGCTACGCCGTCTCCGAGGAACTGGTCTTTGATGAGCGCGGCCGCATCGTCAACCCCCGCTTTGACGACTACCACGTCTTCCGCGCCGACGAGATGCCCGAACTGCGGGTGCTCTTCGTGGAGACCTGGGAGCCGACCCATCCCTTCGGCGTCAAGGCGGTGGCGGAGATTCCGCTGGACGGGGTGGCCCCGGCGGTGGTCAACGCCGTCTACGATGCGGTGGGCGTATCCATCCCGCGCATCCCGCTGACGCCGGAGCGGGTCTGGCGGGCGCTGCAGGGGAAATAATACCAATTATGAGTCCACTGCAAAAACTCATCGCAGAGAACGCGGAGAGCGCAGAGATTTTCTTTAATAATGCTCTGCGTACTCTGCGGTCTCTGCGATAAAGAACCCTTTTTGCAGTGAAGTCAATTATGCCATGTGCGACCTGTTTTTCCCAGGGGTATTTGGAGCCCTTTGGGGCATTACGCCGGCTTGCCCCTCCTCCCTTCTCCTTTCCCCGCTGCCGCTGTGCAGCGCGGGGAGGGGGGAGTTGAGAAGGGTTTGAGGCGGGCGGCTTCGCTGCCCGCCTCAAACCCCTCCTTTTCTCCCCCTTCTCCTCCCCGTTTCGGGGAGGAGAAGGGGGCCGGGGGGATGAGGAGGGGTCAGCCCTGCCCGACGGTAACCGTCGGGCTCAATCTTCCCTGCCCGACGGTAAACCGTCGGGCTCAATCTGCGAAGCCCCCTTCGGGGGCTAAAAATAGCCCGAAGGGCTTCGTATGATGAGCCCGGACGTTTACGTCCGGGCGATGGGCACTCTGGAGGTAACCGTTGCGACGATACCGACGCCGGGACTGGTCTCTCATCATTGTGATCGTCATCGGGGTGCTGCTGGCCACTCTGGGCTGGCAGTGGCTGCGCTTCCGGGCCGACCTGCGGGTGTTGCCCCCCAATGTCTCCGTCGCCGGAATGGACGCCTCCGGGATGGCGGTGGAGCAGGTCCTGGCGGCCCTGGATGGGGCCTACGCTCAGCCGGTCCAACTCTCCTACCAGGGCCAGCCCGTCATCCTGGCACCGGAGGCCGTGGCCTTCCAGTTTGACCGGGAGGCGACGCGCGCCGCGCTGGAGGCCGTCCGGACGGGCCGGAACAACCTCTCCGGCTTCCTGGCGTACCTGCTGCGCCGCCCGTCGCCGCGGGTAGAGGTGGCGCCAGCCGTCCGGTACTCATCGGAGCGGCTGGACGCCTTCCTGTCGCGCGTCGCCCAGCAGTACGACCGCCCGCCCCAGGAGCCGGTCCCTCTGCCGGAGGCCCTCACCTTCCGCGCCGGCCGCGCTGGCTACGAACTGGACCGGGAGGCCTCCCGCCAGTTGGTGGAGGCGGCGCTGAAGTCGGCGGTGAACCGTCAGGTGGAACTGGCGGTCCGCACGAGCGAGGCCCCGCCCCTCCAGATGCGCCACCTGGAGGAGATGCTGAAGGCGCTCCTGGCGGGGTTTGACGGCGTCCCCAGCATCTTCGTCAAGGACCTGCAGACGGGCGAGGAACTGGAGATCAACCCCGACGTCGCCTATGCCGGGATGAGTGTGCTGAAGATTGCCGTGATGATGGAGACGTACCGGGCGCTGGACGAGCCGCCGGACCCCGAGCAGACCCGGTTGCTCACGGAGACGATGACTCTGAGCGGCAACTTCACGGCCAACCTGCTCCTGCGGGACATCATCGGCGGCGGCGACGCCTACCAGGGCGTGGAGAACCTGACGGCGTCCATGCGCCACCTGGGCCTCATCAACACCTTTATGGCGGCTCCGTACGATGAGACCGCGCCCCCGCCGGCCATTGTCACCCCGGCCAACTCCCGCACCGACCTGAATGCCAACCCCGACCCGTACATGCAGACGACGGCGCGGGAGGTCGGGCTGATGTTGGAGATGATTTACCAGTGCAGTCGGGGCGGAGGGGCGCTGATGGTGGCCTATCCGGGCGCGTTCACCCCCGAAGAGTGCCAGCAGATGCTGGACATCATGTCCCAGGACCACACGGATAGCATGATTGAGGCGGGGTTGCCTCCGGGGACGAAGTTTGCCCGCAAGCACGGCTGGATCGGCGACACTCACGCCGATGCGGCCATTGTCTTCAGCCCTGGCGGCGACTTCATCCTGGTGGTCTATCTCTACCGCCCTCAGTGGCTGGAGTGGGACGTCTCCAATCCCCTGGTCCAGCGCATCGCGACGGCGACGTACAATTACTTTAATCCGAAGTAGGGAGTAGGGAGTACGGAGTAGGGAGTAGGGAGTAGGGAGTACGAAGTAGGAAGTAGGGAGTACGAAGTAGGAAGTAGGGAGTACGAAGTAGGGAGTAGGGAGGAGGGAGTATGGGAGCGATCGTCAGTTTTCAGCAACTGGATGCCTGGAAGGAGGCGCATTCGCTGGTGCTGAAGGTCTACCAGGTGACTCAGGCCTTCCCCCGGCATGAGCAGTTTGGTCTGGTGTCCCAGATGCGCCGGGCGGCCGTATCGGTACCGGCGAATATCGCGGAGGGATTCAAGCGGCGCGGGATTGGCGAGAAAGTCCGCTTCTACAACCAGGCCGAGGCGTCCCTGGAAGAACTGAAGTACTATTTCCTGCTCTCCAGGGACCTGGGATACATTCCTCCCAGCAATGACCTGATAGCCCAATCGGAACGGGTGGGCCGGTTGCTGAGCGGCCTCATCTCCAGCACCGAACGCCGCCGCTGACCCCTACCCTACTTCCTACTCCCTACTCCTTACTTCCTACTCCCTACTTCCTACTCCGATAAAGAGGAGGTCCCATGCCCGACAATCTCTACCTGGGCCGTGAATACGACCTGACGACCGGCACCATTACCGACCGACCGGTCCTCTATCCCCCGCGCAACCTCACCACCCACGCCGTCATCCTGGGGATGACCGGGTCCGGCAAGACTGGCCTGGGCGCCGTCCTGTTGGAAGAAGCGCTCCTGCAGGGCATCCCCGTCCTGGTCCTGGACCCCAAGGGGGATATGACCAACCTTCTCCTGACCTTCCCGCGCCTCTCCCCGGAGGAGTTCGCGCCCTGGATAGACGCGGAGGCCGCCCGGCGGGAGGGGCATTCTGTAGAGGAGGCCGCCGCAGAGGAGGCCCGCCGCTGGCGGGAGGGACTGGCCCAGTGGGGCATCGGCCCGGAGCGGATCGCCCAACTGCGGGAAGGGGCGGACTTCGTCATCTTCACCCCCGGCTCCACGTCCGGCGTCCCCGTCAACGTCCTGCACCGCTTCCGGGCCCCCGGCCCGGAGGAAATGGCGGACGACGACCAGCGGCAGGAGCGGGTGGGGGGCCTGGTCTCCGCCCTGCTGGGACTGGTGGGCCGGGAGGCCGACCCCCTGCAGAGCCCGGAGCACATCTTCCTCTCCCGCCTGGTGGAGCAGGCCTGGCGCGACGGTCAGGACGTAGACCTGTCCACGCTGATCCGTCAGATTCCGGACCCGCCTATCCGGCAGGTGGGCGTTTTTGACCTGGAGAGTTTCTTCCCTCAGAAAGAACGGTTCGCTCTGGCGCGGGCGCTCAACGGCATCCTGGCCGCGCCCGGTTTTGAGGACTGGCGGGCCGGTGTCCCGCTGGAGGTAGACAACCTGTTGTACTCGTCCGACGGCCGCCCCCGCGCGGCGATCTTCTACCTGTCCCACCTGACGGACGCCGAACGGATGTTCTTCGTCACCCTCTTTCTGGAGGCCGTCCGGGACTGGATGTTTGCCCAGTCCGGCACGTCGGAGTTGCGCGCGGTGCTCTACTTTGACGAGGTGCTGGGCTTCTTCCCGCCGTACCCGGCCAACCCGCCGACCAAGCGGCCGCTGATGACGTTGATCAAGCAGGGGCGCGCCGTGGGGCTGGGGGTGGTCCTGGCGACCCAGAACCCGGCCGACATAGACTACAAGGGGCTGACGAACGCCGGGACGTGGGCGGTGGGGCTGCTGCGGACGGAGCGGGATAAGGAGCGGGTGCTGGAGGGAATGGAGGGCGCGGCGGCGACGGCCGGTTCCGGCCTGGACCGCGCCGCGCTGGGCCGGGCGCTGAGCGGCCTGCGGCCGCGCGTCTTCATCTTCCACGACGTCCGGGCGGAGCGGATGCTCTTCCTGCACACTCGCTGGGCCATGTCCTACCTGCGGGGCCCGCTGACCCGCGCCCAGGTCCGACAACTCTCCCAGATGCGACCCGTCGCGGCTCCGGAGGCCCCGGCCGCTGTCTCCGCCCAGGCCGTCCCCGCAGCGGCCGCTGCGCCCGCCCGTCCCGCCGCGGTCACGGCGCCCTCCGGCCCTCCGGCCCTCTCCGCCGACATCCCCCAGGTCTTCCTTCCCGCCCGGGTCACTCTGGACTGGGCTCTGCACGAGCACGAGCAACAGACCGGGCGGACCGTCCTGGCTGTGGCGAAGCGGCTGGTCTACCAGCCGCGGCTTCTGGCAATGGGCACCGTCCACCTGACCGATGAGAAAGTCGGCCTGCACCACACCGAACGGGTGGTTCGGCTGGTGGAGCCGCCCCCGCCCCCGGCCCCGCCGAACTGGGAGGAGGGGGTGGCGGACCTGGCGCCGGAGGACCTGGCCCAGCGTCCCCCGGAGGGCGGGGAGTACGGCCCGTTGCCGGCCCCTCTGGCCCAGGCGGCCCAGTACGCCCGCTGGAGCCGCCTCTTCGCCGACTTCCTCTACCGCAACGTCCGGCTGAGTCTCTGGTACAACCCGGTGCTGAAACTCTATAGCCGTCCGGGGGAGAGCGAGCGGGACTTCCGTCGCCGGTGTGAGGATGTGGCCCGGGCCCGGCGGGATGAGGAGGCCGCCCGGGTTCGGGACCGGTACGCGAAGCAGATCGCGCGCCTTCAGGAGCGGTTGTGGCGGGAGCAGCAGGAACTGGCGCAGGACCAGGTGGAACTGGAGGGGCGCAAACGGGAGGAACAACTCAGTTACGCGGAGTCGGTCCTCAACCTGCTGACCCGGCGGCGGCCTTCGTACATGATTTCCTCCGTCAGCCGGAAACGCCGCCTGACCCAGCAGGCGGAGGCGGAGGTGAAGGAGTCGGAGGAGGCCATTCGCGTCCTCCAGAAGCAACTGGAGGACCTGACGGCGCAGGAGGAGAAGGAAGTGAAGGCGGTGAACGACCGCTGGGCGGCGACGCTGGAGGACGTCCGCCCGGTGGAGGTCGCCCCGCGCCGCACCGACGTGGTGGTGGACTACTGCGGCTTGGCCTGGGTGCCGTTCTGGGAGGTGGAGGGCCGGGACGGTGAGCATCTGCTCCTGCCCGCGTTCGGCGGCGCGTAGGGAAATCGTAGGGAAATCGTAGGGTTTCCGTCAAGCAAAAAAGATGAGAATGTGGTACATTACAATCGGAGTCAGGGGCGGTGTCTCTTCTTCTCCTCCTTTGGTGAGGGCCGGGGAGCCGACGGTGGCCGGGCGGCGGTGTCCCCGGCCCTCAAAATTTATCCTGTAGGACAACTGCTCGCAGTTGTCCTACAGTTTGTTTGCGGAGACGGCCCGCTTGTGGTAGAATGATCCACGAAGGACACGAAGGACACGAAGGACACGAAGGACACGAAGAACACGAATTTTTTCGTGCCTTTCGCGTCTTTCGTGCCTTTCGTGCTTTTCATGCTCTTCGTGCCCTTCGTGCTCTTCGTGGATCTCTCAACGAGGAGTCTGGCCGTGCCCACGCGCTACCGCTGGCAAGTCGCTCCCCCCGCACCGGATTCGTACCGCGCCCACTTCCCTGACCTCCACCCGGTGGTCGTCCAGATTCTCTATCAGAGGGAGAGAAATCCGGACGACGCCCGCGCGTTCCTGGAACGGCGGGCCGGGCCGGATAATCCCTACGGTCTCTATGGGATGAATCGGGCCGTCGCCCGCATCCGGCAGGCCGTCCGGCAGAAGGAGCCTATTGTCGTCTACGGGGACTTTGACGCCGACGGGGTCACCGCGACGGCCCTCCTGGTCACCACCCTCCAGGCTCTGGGCGCGGACGTCCGCCCGTACATCCCCCACCGGGTGGAGGAGGGGTACGGCCTGAACCGCCGGGCGATAGAGGACCTGGCGGAGGCGGGGACCCGCCTGCTGGTCACGGTGGACTGTGGCATCCGGTTCCCCCGCGAGATCGCCCTGGCCCGCCGCCGGGGAATGGACGTTATCGTCACCGACCACCACATCGTCGGCGCCGACCCGCTGGAGGCGGTGGCCGTGGTCAACCCCCACCAGGAGGAGTGCCCGTATCCCTATAAGGGACTGGCCGGGGTCGGCCTGGCCTACAAACTGGCCCAGGCCCTCCTCCGGGCCAACCGCCACGTCCCCCTGCCCGGCAGCGTCCCCCTGAACGAAGAGGAGTTGCTGGACCTGGTCGCGCTGGGGACGGTGGCGGACCTGGCCCCGCTGACGGGGGAGAACCGGCATCTGGTCAGCCGGGGGCTGGAGCGGCTGAACCGGGCGCCGCGCGTGGGCGTGGAGGCGCTGATCCGACAATCCGGACTGCGGCCCGGGCAGGTGGATACCTGGCACATCGGGTTCGCGCTGGGCCCCCGCCTGAACGCCGCCGGACGGGTCGCCCACGCCGAACGGGCCTACCGGTTGCTGACCACCAACTCGCCCCAGGAGGCGGAGCAACTGGCGCGGGAACTGGACGAACTGAACCAGGAGCGGCAACGACTGACAAAGGAGATGCAGGAGCGGGCCCGGGCGGTCGTGCTGGCCCAGGAGGCCGACCGTCCCCTGCTCTTCCTGGCCGACCCCGAATTCCCCGCCGGGGTGGTCGGCCTGGTCGCCTCCCGGCTGGTGGACGAGTTCTACCGTCCCGCGGTCATCGTGGAGCAGGGGGAGGAGGTCAGCAAGGGGTCGGCCCGCTCTATCCCGGAGTTCCACATCACCCGCGCGCTGGACGAGTGCGCCGACCTGCTGATCCGCCACGGGGGCCATGCGGTCGCGGCTGGCTTTGCGGTTCCCACCCGTCACCTGGAGGAGTTGAAACAGCGCCTTCTGGACATCGCGGCGCGAGAACTGGCGGGGCGGGAACTGGTCCCCACCCTGCAGATTGACGCCGAGGTCCCGCTGAGGGAGGTCGGGGCGCTCTGGAAGGACCTGCAGGCCCTCCGCCCCTTCGGGGAGGGGAACCCGGAGCCGCTGTTCCTGAGCCGCGGCGCCCGGGTGGAGCGGCACTGGCCGGTGGGGGACGGGGTCCATTTGAAACTGGTCCTCACCGACGGGCGGATTCGGTGGGACGGCATCGCCTTCCGACAAGGGGAATGGGCGGGCCAACTGCCGGAGCGGGTGGATGTGGTCTACCACCTGCGGGAAAGCGCGTGGAACGGGGAGGCCCGGCTGGAACTGGACATCCGGGACCTGCGGCCGGCGGAAACGAGATGAACGTTTCCGCCTGCCGCTCCTTTCTCCCGCAATGGAGGCTGCTGAGAAAGTGGGGGCAATCTCTCCTGGCGGGAGGAAAGGGATAAAAGAAAAATTGTTTTTGTGGTGGCGGCGAAGCCGCCACCACAAAAACAATATTCTTATTCTCTCTCCCCCGCCGTGAAACGGCGAGGGAGAGGGGGCGAAAAAAATTCCCTCAAAGGGGGTAACTACCTACCAGGGAGCCCCCGGGCAAGCGCTATCAAAGACGCGGCGAAGGCATACCTTTGTAGCGCAGGCCGCCAGGCCTGTATTCGCAGGCTAAAGCCTACGCTACATTATCTGCAAACGATTCAGGGTAGGTAATTACCAAAGGGGACTTTTTCAGCGCTCTCCAATGGGGGTTTGGGGGCAGCGGCGAAGCCGCCGCCCCCAAACTTTTCTTCGTTTACGGCGCGTACCGGAAGGGATGGCGCGCCGAGGCCTTCTCCTCAAAGAGTTGCTCCAGCGTGGGCCGGCCCTCTATGGCCTTCCGCAGCGCCTGGACGGTGGCCTTGTAGTTATTCAGCATCACCCGCCGCCCGATGGACGCGGCCGGGTGGACGAAGGCGTTGATGATGAGGGCCAGGTCGTCCAGCGCCGCCTCCGGCAGGAAGCCGTTCTCTATGTTCTGGCGGACGGCCATGAGAATCCCCTCGGCGGCGAAGTCGTAGAAGAGTTGCCGCTGGCGGGCCGTCCGGAGGGTGACCGTCGGCACCAGGAGGATGAGGGGGCGCTCGGAGATGACCTTCAGGCCCCGGTCAGGGCCCCAACCTGCCAGGGCCCGGGCGACCGCCCGGCCCACCGGCCCGTCCCGCCGACCGATGAGCAGGTCCACGTGCGCGATCTCGTGGAAGGGCGGACCGGCGAACCCCTCCCCCACCCGCAGGGTCCAGCCGGAGACGTGGCGGGGAGTGTGCGGCGTGGCGGCGACCCGCGTCGTCACCTGCCGGTCGCCCAGGTCGTAGACCACGTCGGCCGGGGGGATTTTCCCCAGGACCTCCAGTTGCATCCGCAGTTCCTCGTAGTCCTCCCGGCGGAAACTTCCGCCCCGCAGGATGGGGTGCCGGGAGACGCCCACCGGGATGCCCATGATCTCCAGCCCCTCCTTGACGGCCTGGGTGGGGCCGCAGGTGGCGACGATGCGGACCAGTTTCTGGATTTTCGCCTGCCACTCCTGCGCGGTCGCCAGGTCGCCCTCCAGCGTGGCCCGGTAGATGGTCTGCCAGATGTCGGGGATGAGGTTGGCGGAGGCCAGGATGGCGCCGTCGCAGCCCGCGGCCAGCGCCGCCTGGACGATCTCGTCGTGCCCGACGAAGATGCCCACCTTCCCCTTCACCTTCTCAAAGAGCGCCTCCAGGAAGGGCATGTCCCCCGATGAGTCCTTGATCCCCACCACGTTCTCCAGGTCCAGGAGCATCCCCTCCGCCGTCCACCAGCGGAAGTGGGTCCCGGCGCACTGGGGGATGTTGTAGATGACGATGGGGACGCCCAGGGAGTCCAGCGCCCGGAAGTGGTCGTAGACCTCGTTGAAGGTGGGCTTCAGGTAGTACGGGGCGACGACCAGAACTCCCGTGACGCCTGCGTCCCGGGCCCAGCGGGTCAGTTGGATCGTCTCCCGGGTGGAGGGGCAGCCGGTGCCCGCCAGGACCGGCACCCGTCCGTTCACCTCATCCAGGCAGACCTCAATGGCCCGCTGCCGTTCCTCCAGGGTCATGTACGAGAATTCGCCCGTGGTGCCGCAGGGGACGACGCCGTTCACGTGGGGCAGGACGTACCGGATGAGGCGTCGGTACGCCTCCTCGTCCAGCCGGTCGTCCCGGGTGAAGGGGGTCACCAGGGCCGGGTAGATGCCTCGGAACCAGTCGGTTTTGTAGCCCATGGGGTACTCCTTGATGGAATTCTGGAAAACCACGAAGGACACGAAGGGCACGAAGAATTTGTTTTGATCGGCGCTGACGCTTTCACGATGGTTCTCTCTGTGTTCATCCGTGCCTGTCCGTGTTCACCCGTGTCCTGTTCCTAAAGTCCGTAGGCCTGCTCAATGGCCGCGCGGGCGGCCTGGTAGACGTTCCGGTAGAGGGCGTGCCGGTCCAGGGCCTTGGGGTGGACCGTCGCCAGGACAATCATCACCTCCTCCTCGGCAGCGGAGGCGGGGATGATGCCGGCCTCCAGCGCGTCCACGATGGCCCGGGCCAGCGCGGCCTGGGTGGGGCCGTAGATCATGTTGGCCTGGCGCAGGTTCTTCTGGGGGAGGGTGGGCAGGAGGAGCGTCGCCGGGCGGACGGTGAGGCCCGGCTCCAGGATGGTCGTCAGCGCCTCCCGGCCGTGGAGGGGGTAGGTGAGTTGCAGGGCGTAGGCGTCCCCCAGCGGGGTCTCCTTCCGGCCCGCCACCAGGTCCAACTGGACCCGGTTCACCCCCTCCCCCGCCGTGCCGGTGCCCAGCCGCAGGCCGTGGGCGCGGATGGCCTCCGGCGTCAGTTCCAGGTCGCCGAAGCGGGCCTCCAGCGGGCCGCCGGGGTACTCCACGGGCTCCTCCTCAGCCCGAATCTTCCCCAGTTTCTCCAGTTCCAGTTGAATCTCGGCCCGGGTCTCGTGGATGAGCGCGCCCCCGGCGCTCTTCAGGGGCCGACGGGGCGGCCCGACGGGGATGCCGATCATGTTCAGGGCCGCCTTCACCGCCACGCCGCCGCCGTGGCGGCAGAAGATGCGGGAGAGTTTCTGCACCTTCCGCTGCAGCGCCCGCGCCTCCTCCAGGCGCCCTTCCCGCACCAGGCGGTAGACCTCCCGCCAGATTTCGGGGTAGACCTGGGCGCTGGCCAGGATCATCCCGCTCACCCCCGCCGCCAGCGCCGCAATCACCACCTCGTCGTGCCCCACCAGGACGTCTATGCGGTCCCCGGCGTACTCCAGAATCTCCAGCGTATAGGTCAGGTCGCCGGAGGAGTCCTTCAGGCCAACGACGTTGGGCAGGTCCGCCAGGTCCTCCACCACGTTGCGGGGCAGGACTGCGTCCACCACCTGGGGGATGTTGTAGAGGATGAGGGGGATGTCCACCCGGGTGGCGATGTCGTAGAAGTGCTGGTAGACCTCCTTGTCGGACGGGTGGAGGAAGTAGGGGGTGACGACGAGGATGGCGTCCGCGCCGGCCTCTTTTGCGTCCTGGGCCAGGGCGAGGGCCTGCGCGGTGCCGGAGGCGCCGCATCCGGCGATTACCTTTTTCTCCCCCACCTCCTCGCGCGCGATCTCCACCAGTCGCCGCTGCTCGGCGCGGGTCAGGTAGGGGAACTCGCCGGTGGTGCCGCTGGTCACCACGCCGTCCACATAGGGCAGGACGTGCCGGATGAGGCGCCGGTAGGCCTCCTCGTCTATCTCCTCCGTTTTGGGGTCAAAGGGGGTCACCAGCGCGGGGAAAATGCCGTGCAGCCAGTCCAGTCGGGTACCCATGGTAGCCTCCTTATGGGATCCACGAAGGGCACGAAGAACACGAAGGGTAACTGTTCAGCCTCACCCCTCCCCCAGCGGCTTCGCCGCTACCGCCAAAGGCGGCGGGGGTGGGGTGAGGAAGTCTGAATCGTTACCACGAAGGTTGATAAGATGTTCGTGAACTTCGTGTCCTTTCGTGGATAGGATTCTTCCGGCTGGAATTGTATCACAGATTGGGGAATCCGAAAATTGGGGGGCTGGAAGTGTGATACTTTGGGGTGTTCAGTGTACGTGCGCCGTGGCATTGATTCGCGTCGCCGAAACAATTCGGTGATAAGAGGCCGGGGGCGGCGGCCCTTCGGGCCGCCGCCCCCGGCCGTCCCCCCTTATCGGGACCGACGGGCCAGCATCAGCACCGCCAGCAGCAACGCCCCGATGCCCGGGCAGAACCCGCCCCCCGGCGCGGGCGGCGTCGGGCCGGACGGGACCGGGGTGGGGCTCGCCGCCGGGCCGGGCGTCGGCGTCGGTGGCCGCGTCGGCGGGATGACCACTGGCCCCGCCTCCTCCGCCGTCACCTCATAGGCTGTCCCCTCCGCCACGAAGACCACCCGATCCCCCAGCGCCAGGTACGGCCCCCACTCCGGCCGCTCCGCCAACAGGTCAAAGTAGGCGTCGCTCCCGAACTGTATCCGCATCGGCGTCATCCGCTCCGGATCAAACTCCGCGTCGGTCCAGACCCCCTCCCGCAGGAAGAAGGTCTTGCTCCCCCACATGCCGCACCACCTGCGCCGCCTCCTGGGGCATCGGCGCGCCGCCAGCCCCGCCCATATCCCGCAACCGGGCCTGCTCCTGGGACAGGTCCACCGCCGCCCCACCAAAGGCCGGAGCCGTCGGCAGGGCCTTCAACTGCTCCGCCGCCTCCTCCCGCCCCGCCTCCGTGAAGACGTCCTCCCGGATCAGGAACGACGTGTAGGGCGTGATGATGCCGTAGCGGACGCTCAGGTCCACCACCGCGTCCACCCACTCCTCCCGTTCCCCGTAGAGCCGAATCTGGGTGAGCAGGTAGCCGATTTTGCGGGCCGCCCACAGGCGGGGGATGAACTCGTCGCCCCCTTCGGCCCGCAACGTCCCCTCGTAGACGAACTCCCGCCGCTCCCCCTCCGTCTCCCCGACCAGGCGGACGCGGACGGGGCCGCCTCCCCGGTAGCGCCCGACCAGGATCAACTGGGTGCCCGCAAAAAGGTCCGGCAGCGGGCGCGGGTAGACGTCCTCCACGATGACGTCGCGGAAATCCAGGGAGATGTCGGTGAGGACGGGGGCCTGGACCCGCGCGTAGAACGCGGCGACGGCCTCGTCTATTCGCTCGCCGGGGCGGACGTAGGCCGGGGAGCCCCGGTGCTTCTGGGCCAGGGTGTCCAGCAGGACGGTGTTGACGTCGTCGCCGACGCCGAAGGGGAAAAGGCGGACGTTGGGGGGGGCCGCGCGCTCCACCGCCTCCAGAATCCGGTCAATCTCCACCACCCCCTCGGTGGGCTGGCCGTCGGTCAGGAAGATGAGGACGGTGGGGCGCTCGCGGTCGGCCTGGGCCAGCGCCTCCAACAGCGCGCTGTGGATGTCCGTCCCGCCCGTGGCCCGCAGGTTCCGCACCCACTCCCGCGCTCCCGCCGCCTCCGACGCCGGCCGCAGGCCGCGCGCCCAGGAACGGACCCCCGTGGAGAAGGCGATGACGTTGAAGCGGTCCTCCGGGTTCAGGTGGTCCAGGACGTACTCCAGCGCGGCCTTCGCCTGCTCTATTTTCTCCCCCTGCATAGAGCCGGAGACGTCCAGGACCAGCAGGACGTCTTTGGGCTGGACCCGTTCCGTCCGCAGCGGCGGCGCGACCAGGAGCAGGAAGAAGCCGTCGTCGGGGGGCTCCCGGTACGAGAGCAGGCTCATCCCTACCTCCTCCTGGCCGACGGTGTAGACCAGTTGGAAGTCCCGGTCGGGCCGGACGTCCGTCTCCTCGTAACTGACGGTGGCCCGATAGTCGTCCCGGTCAATGTAGACCTGGTCCTGGTGGGTGGGGGAGTAGACGGTCTTCAGGGGAGCGGGGGAGTGGATGTCCACGCGGATGCTGACCTCCTGGAGGGGGCGGGCGGAGAAGCGTTCGGTGTTCAGGGGGTAGACGTAGCGCACCATGCCGTTCTCCAGGGGCAGGACCTGGGTATATTCCAGTTGGATGCGGCGCTCGCCGCCGGGCGGGATGGGGAAGATGCGGGCCTGGACGGCGTCCCGGCCCACGTATTCCAGCAGGGCCGGGTCGCGCCGGCTCCGGACGATCTCCTCGTAGATAGCGCGGGCCTTGTCGGCGGGGAGCACCTCCGCCTCTATGGGCTTCCCGTCCACCCACATCACGAACTGGCCCACCGTCGCGCCGGGCGGCAGAGGGAAGATGTAGGTGCCCTCGGCCTCCCAGTCGTGCTCGTTGACGAAGACCTGGTCCACGCGGGTGGTGGCGACCTGGTTGTCTATGGTGACGGTCACCCGATGATAGCGGATAGTGAGCCAGACCGGTTCCGGGGCCGGGCCCGGGGGCCAGGGCGGCTCCGGGATGATGATACCGTCGGCCCGCGCGGGGGCGGCGGTTGCCAGCAGGAGCAGAACCCCCAGCAGGGTGAACAGATACCGGTGTCCCTTCATGGCGCCTCCTTTTTTCTCACACAAAGACACGAAGACACAAAGAATTTTTTATTTTTCTCACACAAAGACACGAAGACACGAAGACTTTTTTAATTTTTAATTGTTAATTGTTAATTTTTTTAATTTTCAACCTTTGTGCCTTTGTGTCTTTGTTTCTTTGTGTGAGGCCCATATGTGATGTCTCATCCTCAAGACGCCAGAAGCGGGCCGGGAGTTCCAGTTGCAGCCTCACCCCTCCCCCAGCGGCTTCGCCGCTACCCCCTCCCCTCTCCTGACCAAAGGTCAGGAGAGGGGAGGGGGTGCCGCCGCAGGCGGCGGGGGTGGGGTGAGGAATCTTGAATGGTTACCAGTTGACGTTCTGCCATAAACGGGTACAATATCCCCGATGACCATTCTCACCTTGTTAACCGATTTTGGCACCGAAGACGAGTATGTCGGCGTGATGAAGGGGATCATCCTCTCCATCGCGCCGGACGTCCGACTGGTGGACCTCTCCCACCAGGTACCGCCCCAGGACATCCGGCGGGCCGCGTTTCTCCTGATGAACGCCGTCCCCTACTTCCCGCCCGACACGGTCCACCTGGCCGTTGTGGACCCCGGGGTGGGGACGGAGCGGCGACCGGTGGCGGTTCGCACTCCGGCGGGGACGTTCGTCGGTCCGGATAACGGTCTCTTCTCCTGGGTGCTGGAGAGAGTCCCGGAGTGGACGGCGGTGGAGATTCGGGAACCGGCCTACCAGTTGCCGCTGGCCAGTTCCACCTTCCAGGGGCGGGACATTTTCGCGCCGGTGGCGGCACACCTGGCGGCGGGGGTGCCCCTGGAGAAACTGGGGCCCCGGGTAGAGGACCCGGTCTGGCTCCCCCCGCCCCGTCTGGAGATCAGCGACTTCGCGGCAGAGGGGGAAGTCCTCTACGCCGACCGCTTCGGCAATCTGGTCACCAGCATCGGGTATCTGGTACGGAGTGAAGACACGCTGGCGCTGAAGTCAGCCTTCGGGTCCCAGGCGGTTCTGCTGGTGTTCCCTGCTGGGGACGCCGGTGTCGTGGTGGGGAACGTCCAACTGCGGGGTATCCGGCGGACCTACGGCGAGGCGGCGGTGGGGGAACTGCTGGCCCTGGTGGGGAGCAGCGGGTTTCTGGAGATCGCGGTCCGTCAGGGGAGTGCGGCGGCGGCCCTGGGCGCCGTCCCCGGCACCCCGGTGACCCTCGTTTTCAGGCGAAATCGGGGATAGGACGCGGATAACCGTGTCTATCCGTGAAACCCGTGTTCATCTCACGTTTCACGCATCACGTTTCACGACTCACGTTTCACGCATCACGCATCACGCGGAGGTTTGACTGTGGACGAACTCATCATTGAAGGGGGCGTGCCCCTGCGGGGGACGCTGACCCCCAGCGGGAACAAAAACGCCGCGCTGCCCGCGCTGGCCGCCTGTCTGCTGACCGACGAGCCTGTGATCCTCCACAATCTGCCCGACATCCAGGACGTCCACACTATGCTGGACCTGCTGGCGGACATCGGCGTGCAGGTGGAGCGGCTGGACACCCACTCCTGGCGGTTACAGGCGCAGGAGATTCGCCTGCCGCCCTTCGCGCGGGAGAAGTTCCGCCGCATCCGGGGCTCCATTCTGCTGGCGGGGCCGCTGCTGGCCCGCATGGGCTGGGTGGAGATACCGCCCCCCGGCGGCGACGTCATTGGGCGGCGGCGGGTGGACACCCACTTTCTGGCCTTCCAGGGGCTGGGCGCCGAGGTGGACGTGAACGACCTCTTCCGGCTCAACGCCCGGCAACTGCGCGGCGCCGACATCCTGCTGGACGAGGCGTCCGTCACCGGCACGGAGAACGCGGTTATGGCGGCGGTGCTGGCGAAGGGGACGACCGTCCTGCGCAACGCGGCCTCCGAGCCCCACGTGCAGGACCTCTGCCACCTGCTCAACGGAATGGGCGCCCGGATTGAGGGCATCGGCTCCAACGTCCTGACCATTCACGGCGTGGACCGGCTGGGCGGCGGGGAGTTCACCATTGGCCCGGACCACATAGAGGTGGGGAGTTACATCGCGCTGGCGGCGATGACGCGCGGGGAACTGCGCATCCGCAACGCCGCACCCCACCACCTGCGGATGATCCGCCACGTCTTCTCCCGGTTGGGGGTGGAGATTCAGGTGGACGGCGAGGACGTGGTGGTGCCGGCGGAGCAGCCCCTGGAAGTGGTGCCGGACATCGGCGGGGCCATCCCCACCATCGCCGATGCCCCGTGGCCGGCCTTCCCCGCCGACCTGATGAGCATCGCCATCGTCCTGGCGACGCAGACGACGGGGACCGTCCTCTTCCACGAGAAGATGTTTGAGAGCCGCCTCTATTTTGTGGACAAGTTGATCTTCATGGGCGCGCGCATCGTCCTCTGCGACCCCCACCGCTGCGTCGTGCAGGGGCCCTCCCAACTGCAGGGGGACATTCTGGTGAGCCCCGACATCCGGGCGGGTATGGCGCTGGTAGGGGCGGCCCTCTGTGCGAAGGGACAGAGTATCATCCGCAACGTGGAGCAGATAGACCGGGGGTACGAGCGGGTAGAGGAGAAACTGCGCTCCCTGGGGGCGCGGATAGAGCGGGTAAAGAGATAAAAGATAAAGAAGTGACGGTCACCTTTGAGGTGACCGTCACTTTTTATCAGGTGGGCCCGGCAGGATTCGAACCTGCAACCAACCGGTTATGAGCCGGTCGCTCTGCCGTTGAGCTACGGGCCCGACTGAAGACCGCGGATGCAACCAGACAAACCGAATCGTCACGCTTCATAGATCACTCTCAGATCGCGCCGGATCTTCTCCCGAAGGTAGGGGCTGATCGCTGCTTCAGTGAGCAAGTCCACCCTTCTGCCTAACGCTTCTGACAGTTGCCTCTCCAAAGCGGCAAATCTCAGCAAACTGATTCGTTTAGAGAACTCCACCACCAGATCAATATCGCTCTGCTCTTCGGCCTCCCCACGCGCCGCAGAGCCGAAAAGGGCGATTCGCACCACATTGTTCTGACGACAGAATTCTATCAGTTTTTCTACAAATGGCAAACTCTCTACCATTACTCAAGCGCCCAACGACAGGTACGTCTCGTCTCATCATAATAGAAAATTGCCTTGTCCTCAGGGAAGATAATAGAAGCCGTGCTCAGAATCTCTTTGCGTCGTATCCAGTTCTGACTTCGTTCAATGGCGCGCCTTGTCACCAGGTCAACATCCCGCTGAAGAATGGCCTGGAGTTCCTGCTGCATTCTGATATGATCCAGCAAACTCCATTCTGCGGTGTCATCAAAAGCCACGATCACATCAATATCGCTCTCTGGATGAAAATCCGCGCGTAACACGGAGCCAAAGACCGCCATTTCTTGAATCTTCCAGCGCCGACAGAATTCGGCAATCTTATCCATCGGAAGCATCTCTATCAAATTCTTCATCTCACATCCTTCGGTTTCTACTCACCTTACCTTTGTAGGCCGCCCAACGGTTCGCGCATCAGCCGCGCCGAGCGCAGCGAGCGAAGCGGTCGGCTGAAAGCGCATGTTAGCCAGCCCGTTATTGGGACAACAACCTTACGCCACCTGAAAAGTCTGACCAACTAGTTTGAACTCGGCAACTTCCTGCCTTTCTAGTTTCTGCCGAATCTGCTCAAAGCGTCTGACGGTCTCGGCTGAATACAAACGTTCGCCACACCGCAGGCATACGTCAGCGTGCACCTTGAACACCGCTGTATGCACACCGCCTTTCAGCAGTTTCTCCACTTCTTTCTCCACCAATTCCCCACCACAGACAGGGCACTTGTCAAAAGGTTTCATTTCTTTCTCCTACTGCGCCAATTGACCCATCGGTCAGGGTCAGGGCGCTACACGGTGATCAACACAGCCCATTTTGTCGCTGGATTGAACGCTCAAACACTGTGAATCGGCTCACCAATGAAACTATCACCATATATCAAGCAACTCGGGTAGGGCTTATCCGTGGGATACTCTTCGATAATCTCGCCGTGCAAAACACTGAAGAAAATCTCGTCAAAGGACAGATGATCTGCCTGGGCTTCTTCGTCGGCATGATCAGTGATGCGGATACGATTATAACGGATTGCGTCAATAATGTCTTGAATGTCCACGAGATAACCCTGCCCAATGGATTCTGTCTCCTATTGTATCCCGACACGCTGAGTTGGCAAAGGGCTGGCTAACGGCTCGCGCTTCAGCCGCCGCGAAGCGAGCGCAGCGAGCGAAGCGGTCGGCTGGAAGCGCGTGTTAGGCGCCGTTCATTACGGGGCGTAAGCTCTTGCTCTGGCTGGAACTCGAGTTTAGACAAATGAACCTCATGCAGGCCAAAATTGATCTCGGCTCACGACAGATCGCCCATATATGGTGCATAAGCGCCGTGTTAATCCCATATATGGGCAGTCACACTACCGGTTTCCGGTTTGTCTAAACTCGAGGCTGGAACACAGCATAAGGGAAATCGCTCAACAAGCCGTCTCCCAATCCACGCCAGGGACAACATCACAGGAACCTCAATGAGCGGCCCGATAACTGTGGACACCGCTACCAGCGGCGAAGCGGCGAAGGCAGTGAGTGCCAAAGCTATGGATAACTCAAAATTCCGCCCCGTCACATGGAAGCCAACTGTGACAGACTTGTCCATCGATAATCTCATCCCGAAGCAGGCGGAAAGCGTGCCAACAAAGAACAACGTCAAGAAAAAGAGTGCCAGCGGCACAATCATATAGCCAATCAGTTCGGGAGCATGAAAAATGGCTTCACCTTTCAGGGCAAACATCACGACCAAAGTCGCCAAGAGGGCGATCAATTGAATCTTTCCCAGCACAGGCGTCAACCGCTCCTTGAACCATATCTCGCCTTTCGTTCTCATCACGGTTCGTTGCGTGAAGTAAGCCGCGATGAGAGGCAACCCAAGATACAAAAAGGTGCTTTCCAAAATAAGCCCAGTGGGAAGTGAGATCCTTGTTCCAATGAGCAAGTAAATCCAAACGGGAACAGATACAATTTGGATAAGGCTGTTCCAGGCCATGAGACTGACTGAGAGTGAGTTGTCAGCACCACCGAGGTCCGCCCACACAAGAACCATTCCAATACAGGGCGCTATGCCCAAGAGGATCAAGCCTGTCCACAGGTCGGGATAGTTGCGCAAGAAGAGCCATCCAAAGGCAAAGAGCAGTAAAGGGTTCACGAGATAGTTCAAAGCAATGGAGAGGATTACGGGACGCCGTTCTAACGCTGAGCGCCGCAGCGAACGGAAAGGCACCTTCGTGACAGTTGGATAGATCATCAGGAAGAGGCCAAACGGGATGAGAGGCTCGAGAGCGTGTCCCACGCCTGGGGCTATCTTGCCCAAGGCGAGACCCGTAGCCATGCACAGCAATATCAGGGCAGGAAACGCCTTGTCGAGGAAACTAAGTTGACGAGATGTTTGCTGTTCGTTCATGTCATTTGCTCCTTTGTCGGTCGTGATCGTAGGCGCCTAACATGGGATTAGGTTGACGATCGCAGTGTAACGGCTTATATCTGGCAACCGTCCATCTAAACAGCAAGTTTCCAGCAAGTGCCCGAAATAGTGCAAAAATGTGACGTCATCCGCCTAAACAGCAAAATTCTGGCAATACCATCATCTTCTCTCGCAGACCTGCGCCAATGCCGCGACTCCCCACCATCCGCACCTCGGGCACGCTCGGGTCGGTGGAATAATCGGGTGGTCCAGATGTGAAGGCATCAGATAGAAGCCCAGAGCTGCTGTATCCGGGCACGCACCTGTGCCCAATCACCGGGTGGTAATGCTCCCAACCTGCGTTCTACCACTCGCTTTTCCAGCGTCGCTACTTTGTGCACCCGCACCACAGACAGGAGCAATAAACCTGCTTTTTGCCAATCCGCAAGTTCAACATTAAAAGGTGTTTGGGCTGCTTGACTGGTCACCCGGGCAACGATGATGTCCTCATCCCCCGTATCCAGAACGACCAATGCGGGACGCCGTTTTGCCCCTGCCGTATCAGCAAGGGGGAACAACAACAGGACAATTTCCCCCGAGCGATATTCTTTCACCCCTGAGTCCACTGCAAAAACTCATCGCAGAGAACGCGGAGAGCGCAGAGATTTTCTTAATATTGCTCTGCGTACTCTGCGGTCTCTGCGATAAAGAACCCTTTTTGCAGTGGAGTCACCCCTCAAACCCTGTCGTAAATGGCATCGGCCTCGCTGTAACCGGCGAAGAATTGTTCTGCCGTCAGGCGCGACCAGGCGGCCCGTTCCTCCGCATCGGTGGGTTCGCTGACCAGCAGGATGACCCGAACAACCTGATCTACCGGCAGGATTGCCGAAAGGGTGTCCGGCAATACGAGTCTCCCATCTGGGGTTACCCTGACCGAAAATTCGTATGCTTTCATCTTGCTCTTAAGGCCACCTTCGGGGTGCAACTCAGGAGCGGGCGGCGGGAATCGAACCCGCAACAGCAGCTTGGAAGGCTGCGGCAATACCATTTTGCAACGCCCGCGTACGCCACTCCGCTGCGCTTCGTGGCTCACTACCAGCATGCGCCGCTTCGCTGCGCTTCGTGGCTGGCTACCACCAGTCGGGGCGGCCGGACTTGAACCGGCGACCCCTGCGTCCCAAACGCAGTGCGCTTCCGTCTGCGCCACGCCCCGGCTCCACTATAAGTATACCGCTTTTTCCCCATGCCGTCAAGGTTACGGCGCATCCCAGAATTGTAGGGCAACTGCGAGCAGTTGCTCTACAAAGTCACGGTGCCCAGGAGAGGCGCTGGTTCTGCCAGTTGGGCATCTCCGCCCCCAGAGTGACCAGCGGCCGGAGATTCCCCCCGTCCGGCGACATCAGGTAGATGCCCCACGTGTTGTCCCGATAAGATAGGAAGGCAATGGTAGAACCGTCCGGCGACCAGGCGGGCAATCCCTCAATGGCAGGGGTGCTGAGCAACACCTGAACGCCCCCGCCGACCCCCAGCAGATACAGGTCCCAGTTGCCCGTGTGGTCGGACATGTAGAGCAACTGGCCACCGCCCGGCGCCCAGTGCAGCCCCACATCGTTGGCGCTTCCCGTCAGGCGGACCGGGGGCTGGGTGTCGTCGGGGTTGTCCACGTAGATGCCGCAGGCGGAGCCGTCGGCCTCGCAGCCGGTCCAGGCCAGCAGGCCCGTCGGCCCCCAGGAGGGCCCCCAGCCCGGCGCCACCACCGTCGGCGTCCCGGTGCCGTCGGTGCGGGCGATGTAGACGTGCCAGACGCCGGCTCCGTCGGGCGCGGCGTAGGCGTACCGGCCCCCGTCGGGGGAGAGGGTGGGCCAGGCGGCATCGGCGCCCGCCCGCAGCAGGACCCGGGAGCCGTCCGGCTGGAGCAGCGCGATGCCCGGCGCCAGCCGGTCCCGGTAGATCAACTGTCCCCCGCCCCACCGCCAGCAGGGCTGGTCGGCCCCCTGCGCCACCCGGCTCAGGTAGCCGTTGGCCCCGTCGGAGACCAGGGTGTAGATGTCGTAGAGGCCCGTCTCGGCGTTGTAGGCGGCGTAGGCCAGTCGCCCGCTGGTGAACCCCGGCACGGTGACGGCCCCCGGCAGGGTGCCGGTGACCGGCGCGATGGGGGTGGGGGTGGCCACCGCGCAGACCTGAGCGGCCTCGTCCCGCTTCGCCACCAGCGCGTCGCTGTTCATCAGCCGCAGGGCCTGGGTGTACTGGTCGGCGGCCGGACACATCTCTCCCTGCCCGGCCCACAGGTCGCCGTAGGCCACGCGGGCCTGGTAGAGCCGCTGGAAAACGTCCCGGTAGTTCGGCGCCAGCGCGTAGAGGGCCTCCAACTGCTGGATGCAGGTCTCCCAGTCCACCCCCCAGTAGCCCAGGGCCTTCAGGTAGCGGCGGGCCAGTTCCAGTTCCCGCAGCGCGTCGGCGTCCAGCGGCCGAATCTGCCGGGCCTGGTCCAGGTAGAAAATCCCCTCCTCCAGCGAGTCCCCGGCCAGGGACGCCATGCCGGCCCGGTAGAGGCTGGTGAAGAGCATCTCCTCCACCGCTTCCGGCTCGTACTCCGGGTCAAAGGCGCGCAGTTGGTTCAGGAGACGGGCGGCCGTCGGCCAGTCTTCCTGCTCGTAGGCCGTCTTGGCCTGGGTGAAGAGTTCACGGGCGACCTCCTCCGTCGCCTGGGAGGTGGGGGTGGGACGGGTCGCCAGACGGGCGCGCGCTTCAGCCAGGCCCTGTTTGGCCAGAGGGTGGTCGGGGACCAGTTGCAGGGCGTACTCAAACTCCGCGATGGCCAGTTCGTACTCTCCGGCGTCCAGCCGGGCCAGTCCCTGGCGGTAGTGCTCGTCGGCCAGGGCGGCCCGCCGTTCCAGGCGGGCCTGCTGTCCGGCCTGCATCCCCAGGTAGCCCGAAGCGGCCAGCGCGACGGTCAGCAGGCACAGGAAGACCACCAGTGCCAGCAGGACCACCCGGACCCGTTGCCAGAGGGTGGGGCGGGCCGGGGTAGTTTCCGCCTCCTCCGCGCCGAGGATGAGGGGGATCGTGTCTTCCTGGGCAGACGCCCAGGGCAGGGCGCGCGCCGGCCGCAGGCGGCGGGCGCGGCGGCCTTTCATCGGCTGCGTCTCCTCCACGTGCGCGCCGCAGCGGGGACACAGGAGGAGCGGTTCGGGAACGTCGTATCCGCATTCCGGGCAACGCATGGTTCTTGCGGGGATTATAACCGATTTTGGATTCTTGTCCAGTTTAGGAGAAGAAACTGGCCGCCAGTGCGAGCAGCAGTTGGCCGCTGTAGTACAGCGCCAGACTCCAGTGGTGGTACTTCCAGGGCCGCCAGAAGCGGTTTGCCGCCAGAATGACGTCCGAGAGGTAAAATAACAGCGCACCCGCCGCGATCATCGCCGCCGCCCCGGTAGTGAAGAGGGGACTGGCGAGGGTGGAGAGCGCGCGGTGGACCATGACCGAGATGACCAGCATATACCCGATGACCGGCCCCTTCAGCGGCCCCAGGCCGGCCCGAATGAGTCGGTAGAACCCCACGCCGGCCGCCAGCAGCAGAAGGGCCGAAAGGACGTCCCAGGGAGAAAAGCGCCCCAGCGTCGTGAAGACGACAGTGTAGGCGATGTGCGCGAGCAGGAAGAGCACCAGTCCCACCAGAAACGCTTTTGGCCGTTCCGGAAACATCAGCGCGACGTCGCCGCCCAGGGAGAAGAACAACCCCACCGTCACCCCGGCGGTGTAGAGCGGATTTCGCGTCGGTTCCAGGAGGGAGAGCATCGCCACGGCGATCACGATCAGCGTGGAGAGAGGCTTGGCGATGTAGACCTGCCTCTGCCGCCCCCGGAACTCCGCCCAGATCAGCCAGAGCACGGTGGCGATGAGGACCGGTATCGGGTAGAGCGCTATCTTCATTGCCTTCCTCCGTTCACACCTGTCCGCTGACGGGCTCCCGCACCACCGCCAGCATCTGGTCGTGGATGAGGCCGTTGGAGGCGACGATGGTGGCGCCGGAGAGAGGGGTGGAGACGCCGTCAAACGCGGTGACGCGCCCGCCCGCCTCTCGCACCAGCAGGATGCCTGCGGCCACGTCCCAGGGCGCCAGCCGGATTTCCCAGAAGCCGTCAAACCGTCCGCAGGCCACGTACGCCAGGTCCAGCGTGGCCGCCCCTGCCCGCCGGACCCCCAGCGCGCGCCGCACGAACCGCGCCATGCGCTCGGTGTTGTTGTCCGGGGCGGTCCGCCGGTCGTAGGGGAAGCCGGTGGCCAGGAAGGCGTCCTCCAGGCGGGAGACGGCGGAGACGCGGATGGGTTCCCCGTTCAGTGTGGCCCCGCCGCCCGCCACCGCCGCGAAGGTCTCGTCCCGCAGCGGGTCGTAGATGACCCCGACGACGGGCTCGCCCTCCACCACCAGGGCCAGCGAGATGCCCACGTGCGGGAAGCCGTGGGCAAAGTTGTTGGTCCCGTCCAGCGGGTCTATCAGCCAGATGGGCGGGCCGGGGGCCTGCCAGGCGTCCCCGCCGCCCTCTTCGGCCAGGATGCGGTGGTCGGGGAAGGCGGCGCGCAGGCGCCCCACAATGTGCCGCTCCACCGCGATGTCCGTCTCGGTGACGGGGTTGACGTCCCCCTTGAAGTTGACGGCCGAAAGGGACGTGCGCGGGAACGCCCGCCGGACCATTTCTCCGGCCTCGTGAGCAATATTAATCGCAATCTGAAGTGTTTCTGCCATATGCCTCTGTCAGTCGTCGGGCAAACTCTGTGGGGTCTATGATCTGAATCCCTTCGTATTCTCCGAGCCGTAAAAGGTGCATATCCCGACTCACAATGTAGTCAGCATCTCCTTCCACTGCACAGGAGATGACGGCATCATCGTCCGGGTCCGGGGTGATCCCGGATAACGCCAGGTATCCCGGCGTCATAAGGGCGTCTTTCTCTAACGCTTCCAAGAGAGCAGTGGCGGCCTCCGTCCTGATACGTTCCCGAAGAACGGGCTTTGCCAGCGTGCGCCGCACCTCATCTACCAGCGCTGGTGAGGTCAACAGTTCAAAGTCGCCTTTCTGCCACCCGTCCAGAATGCGGGAAATAGAGGGGCCTTTCGTCAGCAGAAAAGCGATCAGAATATTGGTGTCCAGGACCACCCTCATCTTATTCGGCCCCTTCCAGTAACTGGAATGCCTCTTCTTCGCTCAGATGATGCTCCTCGGCCGAGGCGCGAATGGCCTCAAAGCGGCGCCTGCGCTGATCAGCCTCCCACTGCCGCCGCAACCCGATCAGGCGGTTGTACTCCTCAATGCCGATAATGGCGGCGATAGGTTTGCCCCGCCTCTCCACCAGCACGTGGTCGCCGCGATAGTGAATGCGGGCCAGAATCTCCCCAATCTGGCCGCGAATCTCGCTGGCACGAATCCGTAAGACTGTCATCGTCCCTCCCCTGCGGATGCGAATTGGTACAATTCAACCAATTGGTATTATACACCGGTTCTCATAACGGTCAATCCTCTCTCTCCTACGGGTGTGTCCCAAAATCGTCGGGAGCCCGGTAGGCCAGGCCGTAAACGGCCTGGCTGAGGTTGCAAAGGGCGCTGGAAGTGCCCTCTCCCTGCTGTAGGACAACTGCAAGCAGTTGTCCTACAAACGGAACACGGGTTGCCCAGGTGAAGAGGGGCGCTTTAGCGCCTCGTCTTCGTCTGAGCCTGGCCGTTTACGGCCAGGCGAAAAGGCCAGCGGCCCAGCCCGACAAAACTGGGACACATCCCCTCCGACCCCACCAGCCCGACGGTAAACCGTCGGGCTGATTCAGCAAAGCCCTGCGGGCTATTCTCCAGCCCCGAAGGGGCTTGGCGAAATAAGCCCGACGCTTATGAACTTTAAGAACTTCGTTCAGACATCCCACTATGGGGGTCTGGCTACCTGATGGTTGGATGGAAGACGCTCCCGGCGACTTCCCATTGACCCCTCTCATCCCCCCTGGCCCCCCTTCTCTCCCCGCAGCGGGGAGAGAA
>Ga0272448_1001114_pt1 | contig 37743 bp, 33 predicted proteins | sample YNPCB0191_FD_202220 | JGI IMG/M metagenome (GOLD analysis project Ga0272448, IMG submission 202220) | Hot spring sediment microbial communities from Yellowstone National Park, WY, United States - YNP-CB-019-1 | ecosystem: Environmental > Aquatic > Thermal springs > Hot (42-90C) > Sediment...
GCGCTTCAGATCTTCCGCATTCATCATATCCATTCTGGTCAAGGCTTCAATGGTGAAGTTGGCCATGTGAGGAGACAAGATGACATTCTCCAATTCCAGTAAGGGATTGTCTCTTTGTAAAGGTTCTTGCTCAAAGACATCCAACGCTGCACCCGCAATATCCTTCGCCTTCAGCGACTCATATAAGGCCTTCTCGTCCACTATTGACCCCCTGGATGTATTTATCAAGAACGCGTCCTTCTTCATCAACTTCAGCCTTTCTCTGTTCAGGAGGTGCCGAGTCTCCGGCGACAAGGATACATGTAAGGTGACTATATCGGATGACATAAGAAGCTCATCAAGGGTCACTGGGAGAGCACCGCCGGCCTTTATGTCCTCTCCTCTGACAAATGGATCGTATGCAATTATTTTCACATCGAAACCTGAAAGCTTCCTCGCAACCCTTCTGCCAATCGAGCCAAAGCCTATTATTCCCACCGCCTTTCCCATAAGCTCGGCGCCGACAAAGCGAGCCCATCTTCCCTTAACTAACTCGCCGCTTGCCTTGTGGAAATTCCTCAAGATGTCAAGCATCAACATGATGGCATATTCTGCCACAGAATCAGCATTCGACTGAGGGGTGTAGGTGACTGCAATCCCCCTTTCTGTTGCCGCTGTCACGTCGATGTTGTCTACACCGACACCATGTCGTGCAATGATCTTGAGCCTCTTCGCTGCGGACAGGTCTTCCCGATTCAGTTTCTCATTTCCTAATATTATCGCATCACATTCTCCCAGAATAGCCCTCATTTCTTCTCCTTCGAGGACAGCTCTCCTGTCCACATTCGCGAATTCTTCAAGAACCTTCAGCGCTTCCCTACAGTAGACGCCATATGACTTTGAAGTTATTATTATCTTCGGCCTATTCATGCAGAATTCCATCTGTGGTGTAGTTCTTAAGTCTTTACCGTAGATCTCTCTGATACAAGCTGACGTAACACAGTGTTCCATTCGATGGCCTCACTTGACCTCAACGATCTCAGCCTCTTTCTTCTGCAGGTCTGCTATAGCAAGCGTCGACCTACCGGTCAAGTAGCCACAGAGTTCGCCAGGGTTCACGATCAGACAGCCACCTATCTGCCTATTCACGACCTTATGCCAGTGTCCGTAGGCCACCAACCTAAATCTGCCGTCTGATGCCAGAGATTCGACCACCTCCTCGTCTTCGCCGTGCAATAAAGCGATCTTGAAAGCCCCCACTTCTATCGTCGACCTCGGCCACACCACCCTGCATCTTCTATCATACGACAAAACCTTTTCTAACATAATCTTGTCCCCATCATTGTTTCCAAAGGTAAAGTACATAGGACAGTTGAGCTCCAGGAAGATCTTCGCAGCGAAAGGACTGATTATATCCCCCGCGTGAATCATGAGATCCACGTTCTCAAATCTAAGTATGTCCAAGGCCTTTTCGATCGCCGAGAGGTTATCATGTGAATCGCTTACAATTCCAACCTTCATTTTACTTCACCCAAGGAAACTGGGCTATCATGGGATAAAACTGTTTTCAAGGCTGAGGCCCATCACGCCTGCTTAAGCAACTTCAAAACCTTCTCGATCAATTCGAGGCCCTCTCGCAGCTCCTGCCTACCCCTTTCCGTAACCTCATAGTACTTCCTGTAATTTCCAGCCTTCCTGATGTACCCTCCCCTTTCGAGGCGATAGAGGACCGAGTAGACGGTTATCATGTCTGCTCGAATCTTGTACCTTTCCTTGATCTGGCCATGCAGTTCCCTACTGAACATAGGCCTTTCTAGGAGGAGCTTCAGCGAGTAAAGCCAAAGATTGTTAAGGGTCAGAGACGACTCCAACCGCTCTAATGGTTTTACCATGCCATATCATATTATGTGAGGTGGATATTTAAGCTCACCTAAACGTTTATATCAATAAATATTTATGGTTATAAACATGCCGACCTTGAAGGTAGCGCTTGCAGGAGTAGGCAACACCGCATCCGCACTAGTTCAGTCTCCCTTCTACTACAGGGGAAGACGAGAAGACCAAAGCTTAGGAGGCTACAAGATTTCAGATATAGAGTTCGTGGCCGCATTCGATGTCAACCGGGAGAAGGTTGGAAAGGATCTTTCAGAGGCGATCTTCGCCAAGCCCAACATCACCCCAAAGTTCGCTGATGTAGGCAAGATGGGGGTCAAAGTGTATGCTGGGCCCACAATGGACGGAGTCGCAAACCACATGATGAAGATAATCAACCCCGTAAACGTCAAATGCGACGTCTCGAAGGCAGCGGAGAATGTGAAGGGCGCTGACGTCCTATTGAGCCTGCTGCCTGTGGGAAGCGAGAAGGCCACAAAATTTTATGCAGAAGTCGCATTGAAGGCTGGAGCCGCCTTCATAAACACGATACCGGTGTTCGTGGCAAGTGACCAAAGTTGGGGGGAAAGGTTCAAGAAGGCAGGCCTTCCAATATTGGGTGACGACATAAAAGGACAGATCGGTGCAACAATCCTTCATAGAACTTTGGTCCGCCTATTTAAACTCAGGAATGTCGAAGTTACCGAAACATATCAGCTCAATGTTGGAGGTAACACGGATTTCCAAAACATGCTCGACGAAGCGAGACTCGTGAGCAAGAGGAAGAGCAAGACTGACGCTGTGACGTCTGTGCTGCCGTATGAGATAGGAGTGAGAATAGGGCCTAGCGACTATGTCCCATTCCTTGGGAACACAAAGGTCGCCTACATCTATCTCAAGGGAAGAAGCTTCGCAGGCTTCCCCGTAACCATAGATGCCAAACTCTCGGTTGACGACAAATCTATGTTCGCATTCAGCGCCATAGACGCAACAAGACTTGCCAAGATAGCCATGGATAGAGGGGAAAGTGGACCCGTCAGAGAAATTTGTGCGTACTACTTCAAGCATCCTCCGATTCAGGCAGAAAGCGATGAGGAGGCAGCCTCCTGGGTGAAGACTTGGCTCGACAAGAAAAGAAAGAACGCAATGTCTATAAAGGCTTATTAGATCGCCAAGATTTCCGGTCTCCGTGAAACTTAAGAAGACAGTCGTAGGAAGCTTCCCCCCCAGAGACACACCCATAGAGGAGTCGATAAGGTCCATCATCGAACTTCAGCTAGAACATGAGATAGACATTGTTTCCGACGGGGAACAGAGATCAGACATGATAGGATATTTCGAGAGCATAAGGGGACTCGATAGAGCCCCTCGTGGACTCCGCGTTGCGTCGAGAATCCATCCGATGGAGAACCCCAGGGACTTCGTCAAGTTAAAGGATCTGTTGTTCGTGAAGAACTATCTGAAGAAGATAAACAGAGAGGACGTAGAAGTGAAGGTGACAATCACGGGGCCTGTGACCCTCGGCTTCTACACAGCATTAAATGGGCTGGCATACTATGCTAGCATAAGCGACTTGAACCTATACATAGATTTTGCTGAAGCATTGAACCCTCTAATACTTGAGGTGGCGAGGACAGGCTGCCATGTTCAAATAGATGAGCCTGGCCTCTCCTCAAGAGTCATCGATCCGTCCAAGGCGGCAAAGATCATAAACGCATCCATCAGAGATATCCCTGACTCATTCTATGATGATGACAAGCTGATTCTCCACACATGTGGGCCATTAAACGAGAGCCTGCTCAAAGAGCTCATGAGATTGGATGCTCCAGTGTTGAGCCTAGCATTCAGCTCCCTCAACGTCAGAAGAAACGTAGACATCATCTCGAGAGAGGCCTTCAAAGAATACGGAAAGAAGCTTGGTGTGGGATGCGTGTCAGTCCAGGCCTCGAGAATCGAGGAAGTCGAAGAAGTCCGCACCATCTCTAAGAGGATAAGGACAATAAGAGAGAGGGTGGGAGACGAATATATTGCCTTCGTCCACCCAGACTGTGGCCTAAGAGGGACTGATGATATTGTAGCAGAACTCATACTCAAGAGAATGAATCAGGCAGCCAAGCTCTCCAGCAAAAACGTGGAACAATCTTGAAAGAGTTATCTAACAGCACATACATGGGATTTCCATGCACGAGTGGGCTCTGGCTGAAGCTGTGGTGTCTGCCGTATCAAGGATAGCCGACAACGAAGGATTCAAGGAAGTAGTCGAAGTCAAACTCAAGATCGGGGAGCTGCAGCAAGTAGAAGCTGAGATCATAGAATTCGCACTCGCTCAACTGCGAACAGAAAAGATGGCCAACACAAAGTTTACCATAAGCACTGAAAAGGCGCAATTCAAATGCAGAAACTGCGGGAACACCTGGCTGTTTCAACATAAGGAGTTCGCCGATGAGGTTTCAGAGGCGATTCACTTTATCCCCGAGGTAGCACACACATATGTCAGATGCCCCAGATGTGGAAGCCCAGACTTCGACATCTTAGGCGGCCGTGGAATATATATAGAAAGTGTGGTCGGTGTAGGAAAAGATGTATGATCCTAGAGTACAGGTCATAGACGAGAGACTTGCAGAAGTAAGGGATATCCTCATCGTATCAAGTGCGAAGGGAGGTGTCGGAAAGAGCCTAACAGCATCCACTTTAGCGCTCCTATTTGCCAGGCAGGGCTTAAAAGTCGGCCTGCTAGATCTTGACTTCACAAGCCCGGCGACACACGTGATTCTTGGAATTAAAGAAGCACACCCTGTCGAGGAAAGAGGAATTATTCCACCAAAGGTACATGAAATCAAGTACATGTCATTAGTGTACTATACAGGAGACCACATGGCCCCATTCAGGGGAGCGGACTTTTCTAACTGCCTCATGGAAATACTTGCGGTAACCAAGTGGGGAGAGCTAGACCTACTGGTGATAGACATGCCACCGGGCATAGGAGACGCAACACTCGACGTCATCAGGTTCATGAAGAAAGCGAGATTCCTGGTGATCGCCACACCCTCAATTTTGGCGCTATCCGCAGTCCTCAAGCTGATTGAACTACTCCAGACGACCCGTGCCCCAATAGTCGGAGTCATAGAGAATATGAAGACTGGGAAGAGCAAGACCGTCGAAGAACAGATGAGGAGACATGGGGTCACCTTCTTGGGCAGCATATACTACGACAACGAAATAGAGAAGTCGATCGGTGATGTGCATAAGCTCATCAAAACAAGATTCGCAAAGAGCTTAAAGAGGATCATCTCAAGAAAACTCTTCAGATGTGAGGACAGGGGGAAACCAATGTTTCCACCAAACTCTACAGCAGAACACTTTCACCACTCATGTCACCATTGAGGCCACATCTCCTAAAAGGTTTATTAAGAGAGCAGTTCGGCCTCGATCGTATGAAACCCCGAATCCTTTTGACTGGACCAATTCAAGAGAAAGGATACAAACTGATCAGCAGGTACTGTGATGTTGAAGGAGACATACATCAGCCACTGGAAAGAGCGGATGTACTTAGAATGTCGAGGGACAAAGACGGCCTGATGCTTGCAAGCCACATCAAAATAGATGCAGAATTCTTAGACGCCACACCAAATCTCAAGATCATAAGTACCGTGAGCGTCGGATTCGACCACATCGACGTCGATGAAGCTACCAAACGTGGAGTCTACGTATGTAATACACCCGGCGTCCTAACCGACTGCGTGGCCGAAGTCACATGGTCTCTTATCCTCTCAACCTACAAGAGGATGTCAGAGGCCGAGAGGTTCGTGAGATCTAGAAAGTGGACACGAGCATTCTATGCCACAGAATTCCTCGGCAGAGACCTCAGAGGAAAAGTTCTAGGCATAGTAGGTCTGGGAAGAATCGGCATAAGAGTCGCTGAAATTGCCAAGGCATTTGGCATGAAAGTCGCATACAATGACATCATCAGACAGAAGAATGCGGAAAAGTTAGGGATCAAATATTTCAGCCTCGAAAAGCTGATGGCCACATCAGATGTGATCAGCATCCATACACCACTAAGAAAGGACACGTATCATCTCATTGACGGCTCAAAGATCGCCTTGATGAAGAAGGACGCCATAATAGTGAACACTGCAAGGGGGCCGATCGTAGACGAAAAAGCGCTGACAAAGGCGCTGAAAGAAAATAGAATAGCCGGAGCTGGACTGGACGTCTTCGAAATAGAGCCTCTGCCGTTAGATAGTGAACTCTTTCAGCTAGAAAATGTCGTTCTTTCCCCACATCGCGGATCCGCATCCTACGAAACCAGAGATGCAATGGCAGAATTGGCAGCGAGGAACATGATCGCAGTCCTAAAGGGAAGGATGCCACCCGCACTCGTAAACCCAGAAGTGCTGAAGGTTAAACCTCTTAAGTCAATGAAACTGCTTTAGGAAAATAGCCATCAGACGACTTTGAAGAAACAGAACGACATTTTTCGAAACTTGCACCCGAAGACCTGCAAGAAGCATGTGATAGAAGAGGCAAGAAACCCACAGACCTAACATTTATCTAATCATTCTGGAAAGATACAGTGAAGGCACATGGGAGAGCCTATCGTTACAGTAAGTGGAGCCATCAACTGGGACATCCTTCTCTACATTTCAAGATTTGGAAAGCCGGGGGAAGAAGTGCCTGTTTCAAGGATCGAGAGAGTTCCTGGAGGCAAAGGAGCGAATGTTGCCGTGGCAGCCTCTCGGATCCTAGGTGAAGGAAGATGTGCGATAGTGGGGGGTATCGGGTCGGATGAGATAGGGAGGAAGCAGATAGAAGTATTCCAGCAGGAGGGAGTTGACACGAGATGGCTTACATGCTTCGATGGGGTGGAGTCGGGTCAAGCCTACATCCTCGTCGATGAGAAGGGGGAAAACCAGATAAACACATACTTCGGCGCAAACATAACTCTAAGAAAGGAAGATGCTGAAAGACTCAAAGATCTGTTGGCCAAGGCGAAGTTCTTGGCCATGATGGATCCCCCTATCGAGTTTGCAGAAGCACTGCTGTCTTCAGCCGAGAAAGCCACAAAGATCTGGTCTCCAGGTGTAAGGGTCTATAGCGACAGGAAAGCTGTTATCCTACATTTGAAGGAAATAGACTATCTTGTTCTGAATGAACACGAACTACTTGACCTATCTGGCGAAATCGATACCTTCAAGTCTCTCCGGAAACTGATCGAAGAGCACCCCACCCTGAAAGTCATTGTCACTCAAGGTTCGAGGGGAGTCACCCTATACAAGGTAGACACGACCTACACCGAAGAGGGAATAGACCTGGGAAGGATCGGCTTAAGAGTGGCCAACACAACAGGCTGTGGGGACGCCTTTGTAGGGGCGTTCATCTCACATTTGGCTATGGGCATGTCTGAAAGATCAGCGCTCAGGATGGCGAATCTTGCCGCAGCACTGAAGGCCTCAAGATACGAGACTAGAGGAAGCCCGACTAGAAAAGAACTGGACCACTACAGGAGAATGCTTGGCTGGCAGGAATCTTGAGATTACATGAATGAATTAAAGAATCTCAAGGAGACAGCTCAAACTAGATTGAGCCAGTGGCTCAGTCGGTGTCTGGAAAAAGGAAATAATGGGCGGTCTTAGTACACTTCCGCCTAACATCTTGCCCTCGACGGGCTCACTTCGCGGACTGAAAGCCTGTTCTTAGTTTAGTAAACTAGTTCCTCAGTCTTTCTATCGAATAGGTGCATTCTTGTTTCATCAAACGTCAGGAAGAGTTTGTCACCTATCTTGAACTTTTCTCCGACCTCTTGCTTGACGATCGCTTTGAAGAGCTTGCTGTCCATCTTGAGATCAAGCACCATCTCGTCTCCCAGTGGCTCACCTATGTACAGCTCTGTCGGCAGAAATGTTTCTGTAGCAGGCTTTGTCGTCGATATGTACATGTCCCTTGGCCTCACGCCGAAGACGACTTCAGAGACGCCTTTGGCTTTAGCAGCTTTTGCAGCCGCATCTGGCAGCCTAAACTTCAAACTGTCTCCTTCGAAGTAGGATTTCCCATTCTGTTCTCTTATTATGCCTTCTACCATGTTTGTCGGCGGGCTTCCAACGAATCCGGCCACGAACACGTTTCTTGGCTTGTTGAAGACAACATCGGGAGACGCATATTGTTGAAGCAGCCCCTTGTTCATGATCGCAATGCGGTCGCCCATGGTCATAGCCTCTGCTTGGTCGTGGGTCACATAGACGGTGGTGATGGAAAGCTCCTTTTGTAGACGCTTAAGTTCAGCTCTCATGTACAGTCTCAGTTTGGCGTCCAAGTTGCTCAGCGGCTCGTCCATAAGCCAGACCTTCGGCTCTCTGACGATTGATCGACCTAAAGCTACACGTTGAGCTTGACCACCACTAAGCTGCTTCGGCTTCCTGCTCAACAACTCCGAGATCTGGAGAAGCTCAGCCACCTGCTTCACTTTCTTGTCTATCTCGCTCTTTTCCATCTTTCTGATCTTCAGCGGGAACGCCATGTTGTCGTAGACTGTCATATGAGGATAGAGGGCGTAGCTTTGGAAGACCATCGCGATATCTCTGTCTTTCGGAGGCAGATCGTTTACGAGCGTGTCTCCTATGTATATTTCACCTGAGTCAGGTGCTTCAAGGCCTGCGATACAACGCAGCGTGGTTGTCTTGCCGCAGCCACTTGGGCCCAGGAGGACAACGAACTCCTTGTCTTCTACTTCTAAGTCGAGGTTATCAACGGCAGTAGTGCTTCCAAACTTTTTCACAAGTTTGTTTATTTTCACTTTGGACATATAGTACCTGCAAAACGGTATATTGGGGAACTAAATAAGGTTTACTGTCATCTTGTCGACAGCCTGAGCCCATCCAGTGAATCAAGGCGCTGTCCAAGAATGTCAGCGATCGTGAGACCGGGTTAGCCGTGCGATCTAGAATCAGGTGTATCAAGAGCGAGAAAGTTATGTCTTCTGTTGGACGTCACCATAAGACTTTTATTCTTTGGACCAACCTGTTTATGTGATGACGTCGGCTCGCAAGAAGTTCATCCTTAGGGGAGGATATTCGAACGTTAACGGTTGGCATAGCAAGATAATTCTCATAAACAAAGTGAATAAGCAGAATAGGGTGTTCATGAGGTTCTATGCTGACACAGACGGTAGACAGCCAATCATGAGACACAATGTTACTCTTGAACCTTTTGAAATCAGGTCCATAGAACTCGATTTCGAGCAGCTGAGAGAACGTTTTGGCAGGATAGACCTTAAGAGCGATGACATGCTCGATGGCAATGTCGCGACCATGAGAGGAGATGACAGCATTATAGACTTGAGGCTTGTTAGACCAGACGTGATATGCTGTTAAGTTAAAGCGACCGAAGCCCTCTAAGCCTTAACTGAACCCATTGTCAGGCCTGACACCAAGTACTTCTGCAACAGTAGAGCGATGACTACCGGCGGCATTATGGCTATCAACTGTTGGGAGGGGCTGCCGCCCAAGCGTAGGGGTATTGTTACGACATCCTTCTCTGTCAGCACGTAGGCGATCAAGAACTCATTCCATGAGAATACGAAAGTCAGCAGGAATGCTGCAACCAAAGCCGGTGTCACAATTGGCAATGTGATCCTATAAAGTATCTTGACGGTTGAAGCGCCATCGACCATCGCCGATTCCTCCATAGCGGCTGGCAGAGATCTGAACGAATCATGGGTTATTATGACCGCATATGGCAGGAAGAATGTAGCATGCGCCAATATTACTGCCATTGGTGTATCATACAACCTGACAAAGGACATGAAAATATACATCGGCAAAGCCAAGACGATAGGTGGAAGTAGCCTCAAAAAGAAGAAGCCTAGCAGTATGTTGATATTGCCTATTCTCTTGAAGTTGTATCTGGCCAAAGAATATCCAGCCATAGATCCGAGGATTGTAGCAATAGACGCACTACCTATTCCTATGATCAGACTATCCCTCATCGGGCGAAAATTCAGTATGCCACCTCCGGCAATCCAGTACACCCAACTCCCAAAGTCAGGCTGAAACTGAACAAAGGGAATAAAACTCGATGTGTACTGCTGAAGTCCTGGCTTTATCGACAGGACGATCATCCAGAATATTGGAAAGAAGAAGAACATTGCGAAGACTAAGATCAGAAAATATATTATTAATGACCTACATTTTCTATGAATACTCATCGCAAAAGACCTTCAAGATAGCATCCTCACAACGTAGGATGTAGCTTTCAAAAAAATTGGGTAAAGGCGTCGTCTCTAAGCCTTCACCGCACCCATCGTAAGCCCACTTACTATATACTTTTGTACAAGTATTCCAAGGATGATTGGCGGTATCACAGCTATCAGTTGCCTGATGCTTAACGCGTAGAAGAAGACACCGATCGCAGTCACCGACTCAGCTATACGGATAGGAAGCGTGAACGCATTCTTGGAAGTGAGAACAAAGGCGAACAGGAATTCGTTCCAAGAGAAAGAAAACGTGAGAATGAATACCGCTGCCACGGCAGGGGCTACAACCGGCAAGGCTATCCTAGTAAGCACCCTTAGAACAGAGGCTCCGTCAACGAAAGCTGACTCCTCCATGGCGACTGGCACAGACTTGAACGCATCCCTGATCACCAAGACAGCATAGGGAAGAAACGCTGACCCATGGATCAGTATGACTGCCAGCTGTGTGTCGATCAGGCCGCTGGTCCCCACAGGTATGCTCTGCATGAAAACATAGAATGGGATAGCCAGCGCTATAGGGGGAAGAAATCTAAGAGACAAGAAGTAGCTCAGTATGTCGACGTTCTTCATCCTCTTGAACTCGAATCTTGCAAGAGCGTATCCAGCTAGGGCGCCAAGGACGGTCGCTATTGTAGCACTGCCCAAACCTATTATCGTACTATTCATCAACGCCTTCAGGTTTTCAGCCGCCTGTCCAAAGCCCTCCACCTCCCAATTACGCAAGGTTGGTTCGAATTGAAGCCATGGTACGAAGCCCAAGGTGAACTGATCTATTGGATTCTTTATTGAGATGACCACCATCCAGAACAATGGTATGAAGAAGAAGCCTGAAAAAAGCAGTATAAAGGCATACGTTGCAATAGACTTCAGCCTGTCCATCATGTTAGACATAGTACCTTCTCAACCTCCTCATGAATACAGACGAGATGATCGCGATTATCGCCAGAAAAACCAAGCTTATTGCAGCCGCCTGACCTAATGTGAAGTTCCTAAACGCTATCTTGTAGATGTAGATCGTTATCGACTCTGTCGCTATCCCTGGGCCACCACCACCAACCAAAACGAAAGGTATGTCAAAGATCTTTATCGTGTCAATGATCCTAAACATCAAAATAGTCGCCAGAGGACTAGCTATCATAGGGAGATCAACACTCCTAAATATCTGGAAAGACGAGGCGCCATCGACCACAGATGCCTCATGCAACTCCCTGGGTATGCCCTCCAATGCGGCAAGAGTGATCAGGAAACAGAATGGAGTCCACATCCATACGTCACAGAGAACAACCGTGAACGGTGCAATGACCGGACTGGATCTCCAGGGAAAGTTACCCAACCCCAGAAGGTTCAAGACACTATTGACAGGCCCGCCAGATTCGTAGAAGATTATTTCCCCCATCAACGCTACCGCGACAGGCGCACAGAATAGGGGCATGAGAAATATCGTCCTAAAGATCCTTCTGAACCTAATTTTGACTCTCATCAGCTGGGCTAAAGCTAAGCCAAGTACCATTTCGATTGGAACCGCCAATGCCGTGAGAAAGCCGGTGACCGTCATAGAATTGTAGAACCTGTAGTCTTCAGCCAGATCCGTATAATGCTTCACTCCAACCCAGTCCATGCCTGCAAGACCGAGTCTCCAGTTGGTGAATGAGCCGTAAACCATGTAGATCATTGGAAATATTGAGATGACCAGAACATAAACTACAGCAATCAATATGAACAAGTGGTATATCGTCAGTTTAGCCATGTTGACCACAAAAAAGAGAGGGGGGAAGTCTAGAAGATAACGTCTTTCGACAGCACACTCCAGTTAGGGTCGAACTTCCAGGGCTTTGGCGCGTATGGGTTAGGTTTACCGTAGCCGATCATTTCATGGTACATAGACTTCAGCTTTTCTCTTCCGTAGTCGTCGATTATCTTGGTCCAGTCCTTGTACACTCTGTCGAGCGATTCTTCAACTCCGGCTGCACCAGTCAGCAGCTCTCCGATTATGTGGGTGTCGACTGAGGTAAACATCGCAGTCGCTCCAGGGATCTTCATGTAGTCTTCGAAGGCGTCCATAGCGTTCAAGTTGTTCCAGACAGCCAGATTAGCTCTTCTCAAGTCGCCTTCGTTGAAGTGTCGCTGTTTCTCGAATGGGAGGTCTTTCCCAAATCCTGGATCAGGCTGACCTGAAGGCGGCAGATTAAAGTCCGCAAGTGTGCCAGTACCACCATAGTCCACCAGAATGTCGGAAGTGAACGCTCCAGGGTCACAGCCCGTCCAAGTGTATGCACTGGAAGCGGTTAGGAAGTGCTCACGTGGTTGAGCAACGTATGCGGCGGCAAAGTATGCTGCATCAGGATTCTTTGACAGAGTTGAAATGAAAGGATGCCACGAGCAACCACATATGTTTCCTACGAAGTTCGGCTTCTCCACCCACTGATTTGAGGCCATGCTCCAATACTTGTCAGCTCCAGGTGTCGGATGTGTCATCAGATAGCCTCTGATCGAGGACTTATCTGGGTTGCCAACCAGCGAGAATGTGTCCGGAGCCTGGAATAGAAACATCGAGTTCGCTTTAGCCAGGTGCTCATCCCAAGTTTCTGCAAACGTGTAGGTGAACACGGCAGGATTCATCCACTTTGTGATCTCCTTGAACTTCTGCGCTGCAAGAACAAATCCTGGATGCTTAGACGATGGCAGCGGATCCATTGTCTCAGGATCTAGGAAGAACAGGTTATGCTTATTGTCTCTCTGAGGACCCCACTCGACAACGTATGGTCCTGCGAAGCCATAGAACCAGAAGCTACCCTGCTCTCCGGTTCTGAGACCCATCGTCATACCATAGTCAGGTGCTCCATCTCCGTTCCAGTCCCAGTTGTGGAAGAACTGTGACATGTCAATTACCTTCTGCCACGTCAAGGTCTTGTCTCTCACCCAAGCGTAGGGGTTCAGTTCGTATCCAAACTTGCTCTTGAACTCCGCTCTCTTCTCAGAGTTCTTGAGGACAGCATCCATCCCCTTCATGTTCCACGTCAGATACCATGCATCGTTATCCCATGGCACACCATAGTATTCGCCACCCCACACGGAGGCCTGGGCATTTGATGCTGGATTGGTTTCAGGATACCACTTTGGCATCCCCGGCTTGTTCCAGAATTCGGAAATCTTATGTACGTAACCGGGTGCCACTAGGTCGCCCATAAGGTTGCTGCAGGGGATAAAGTAGTCGTATGCACCTGTCTTTGTTGTGAGATCTGCGAGTATTTTGACCGGCAGGTCCGCGTAAGCAAGTTCTATAACATCCAAGTCAAATCCTGCAATCTGCTTGTATATTGGCCTGTAGTGATAGCAGATCCCTGAGAAAGCCTGTTCACCGCCAGCGCCGACTGCTACCGCGATCTTGACTCCTGGAAACTGTGCCCATTGCTGTGTAGTCGTGGTTGTCGATGTTCCTGTTCCCGTTGCTGTCTCTGTCTTGGTAACCGTCTGTGTTATAGTGGTTGGAACCGTGACTGTCTTCTCAACTACCTCTTTAGGTGCCAAGAAATATGTTCCAGCTCCGACGACGACAGCTGTTGCGACGACCGCGATTGCGTAGCCAAGGAATGATCTCCTCTCCATTTTCTTAGGTTCTTGACTCATAAGTCCGGTGTACAATTGTCTCGTATATAAATGTTTGCGTGGAGGATATGCTTAAGTAGTTCGGAGTTTCTCTTGTAATTGCCTTCGTCCAACAAGCAAGAGGTCTATGCAAGAGAACATCGATATGACTAGGTGAAGTACGAAGACAGCAGAAAGCCAGATCTTGAGATAAGTCTTGTCTATCAGCTATAAACGTCAGGGCCGAATATTGTATAGAATACGAGTTCCTCATTTCCTTCGTTTTCAATTTCATGTTCCACTGCGCCATCATATGTGACAAACAGCTCGTCCACTCCTGGAGCCCCACCTGCTACCTTGGTACCGTTTACACTGCCTCTACCTTTCCAGGCCAAAAAAAGGAAAGCTCCCTTCTCACTTCTCTTCACCTTCTTTCTTGGAGCCAACCTCACCTCTTTGCCAGAGAACTTTCTGCTTTTCTTCGGACTATATATCCAATATTCCTTCAACGCCCTATCTTCAGAAATGGTTTCTGGCAGGATATGGTATTTTCTATAGAACTTTGGATCGGTGCAGACATCCCAGTCGATGAGTTCGATTGCTTCTTCTTCGGTTCTTGGGCCATTGAGCAGATACTTTTCCTTTGGCAATATCTTGCCTTCTACGAGAGGCTGAAACAGTGTACCGACATCGGATTCTTCTTGAGCCTCTAGCGTCAAGGCGGTGCCAGGTGCATGCACTACACCTGCGAGTATATGGAATCCTTCTCCCACGTTTAGCCTATAGGCTGGGGATAGGTCTAGCACTTTATCGTCATTCCATCTCTTCAGGATCTCAAGCAGTTCTTCTCTTGTCACATCCGGGTGCATGCCCAGATGTGAGTATGGTAGAGGCCCCTTATTTGGATGATCCAAGAAGTAGTATGCTTCCTCTTTTGGGTTCATTCCATAATATTTGCGTGCATGCTCCTCTCGGGCGTGAAGATGCCACGGTATAGGTCTACCAATATCCAGAATCTTGGTGAGAACCCCAAATCGGTTAGAATGGAATCTTGCATATCTGCCGCCAAGCATCTTCTCAGGGCATAGGTTGAGGGCGTCTCCCAAGAACAACTTTGCCCCTTCAATGTCGAGTTCGCTCAAGCCTTCGTTCCCCAGTTGGGTGGGCCCGCTGGCAACGACCGATGAACACATCCACCGCTCACATAACCATCCCCTCTTTCCAGCAGAATACCTTCTGAGTCCCAGTCGGCCAAGTCCAGGATATGATGCCCTGGCCACAAAAGCCGGCTTAGTCCTCAGAACCCCTCTTTTTTCTTCAATTTCTCTATTGAGTACACTTTCTAGATTCATCGTTTTGATTCGCCTTGGCAGATATATAATTATTTGTGTCTGTAGAATTGAATTTATCCTTCTGCGATCACCTTATAGGCGTTGCTTATGCATTCGTACACGTCCTTGTACTTCTTGTAAATCTTGACGTACTTGTCATGGTTCATGGATCTAGGTCTGTATTCGTCCTTGAATCGTACACATTGTCGTATGCCCTCTTGAACGTTTCCATATATGCCTGAACCTACACCAGCCAATATCGCGGACCCCAGAGCAGCCGATGCGTCAACAGCCATGGGAACCCTTATTCGCATACCGATTACGTCAGCTTTTATCTGGTTCCACAACCGGCTATTGGATTCTCCCCCTGTCATAGTCACATCTTCGACGTCGACACCCAGCTCTCTGACCAATGCCATGATCCCAACGTATTGAAAGGCAACCCCTTCCAGTAGAGACCTGACAAAATGCGGCTTGCCATGCCACAATGTGAAACCGAAGAAGACACCCTTGGCTCGAGCATCATACACTGGCGGACCTGCACCCATCAGGTATGGGTAGCAGAAGAGCATATCTGATCCTTCATCAACTCTTTCTGCGAGTTCGTCCAAGTACTTGTATGGATCACTTCCGCTTGCCTTCGCCTTTTCTATTTCCTCGTATCCGAACTTGTCCCTGAACCATCGTAGAGATCCACCTGTCATAAGGCCTACTTCATATTCCCACTTGTCGGGTGCGACGTGGCAGCAGCAGACAACTCGCCCCTTTCGGTCCACGTTAGGTTCTGTCAGAGGAACCTCGAATGCGGTGCCTGTCCCGGAACCTATGTTCATCTGACCGCGGGCTATCACTCCCGCACCTAGTGATTCACAAGGTCGGTCTCCTCCTCCGCTGACGACAGGGGTGCCTTCTGCTATGCCCGTGACCCTAGAGATTTCTTCGGCCACGCCTCCGACGACTTCCCAAGCTCCCTGCACTCTTGGTAGTATGTCGGTCGGAATATCTAGATCTTCACAGATGTCCTTGTCCCACTCTCTTTTTCTTACGTTGAATAGCCCCGTTCGTGAAGCCATAGAATAGTCTGTTGCGATCTTATTAGTCAGCCTATACACGATATAGTCTTTTGAGAAGACGATCTTCTCGGTCTTCTCGAAGACTTCAGGCTTATGCCTTTTCAGCCAAATTATCTTTGGAGCTGAGACGACATAGTCCATCGGCCCACCAATTCTTTCTATAAGTTCTTCTACGTCAAGGGTCCTATTGATTTCTTCAGCAATTGGAATCGCCCTATTGTCCAGCCAGATGACACTGTTCCACAACTTCCTGCCTTCAGAGTCCAATGGGACAAATGCTTCCCTCTGCGAATCCACACCTATGCCTGCAATCGAGCGGCCATCGATTCCCCTTTCCTCTATCAATTTCTTCACGTTGGTTAGGGCGGCATTCCACCACCAGTCAGGGTCTTGCTCAGCCCAGTCAGGCCTTTCATGATAGATTCCATATTCCTTCTTCTCCATTGCAACGACATTGCCTTGTAGGTCGAACAGGACACATTTGCATAAGGTTGTGCCACAGTCGATTCCAAGGATATACTTGTGCATGTTTCCACATGCTGGTCTTCTTTATATTAAGCTTATTTTATGCCAGTTAAGAGAAGGCGCTCGCTATCTTCTTCAAAGAGTCCGCGAACTTCTCAATCTCATCCTCGGTATTGTAGAAGTACGTGGAAGCCCTTACTACGCCATCTTCTTCTCCGAGGACCCTTCTTGTGCCGATCTGTGCGCACAGATGCCCACTCCTGACCTCTATCTTGCCCACTGAATCCAACATCATGCCTAACTCCATCGGGTCAACTCCTTCCAGGTTGAATGTGAAGATACTTGTCTTATGCTCTTGGCTTGGCCCATAGATCTTTAGCCGCCTAAGACCCGCAAGCAGTTCATGGGCAACCTTCACAAGTTTCCTGTCATGTTCTAGGATATTTGATAGGCCGATCCTGCTGACATATTGCAGGGCATCCGCCATCATCATCACTTCACAGAATGGAATCGTGCCAGCCTCAAACATGAAAGGAGGATTCAGGTATTCGAAGTGGGACACGTCCACCGTGTGGCAGGCGCCTCCGCCGTAGTTCAGAGGCTCAACTTTGTCAGAGAATTCTTTCTTGATGTAGAGGACCCCTGCGCCTGTCGGTCCACAGACCTTGTGGCCACTCAAAGCTAGAAAGTCAACCCCCAATTCCCTCACATTGAGGGGGATATGTGGTGCAGATTGGGCGGCGTCTAAGACGACATATGCCCCGGTTCTGTGGGCCAGCTCTACAATCCTTTTGATTGGTAGAATAGTGCCCAATACGTTTGTGACATGTGGGATCGCGACTACTCTGGTCATTTCGTCGATTTTTTCTGCGAAATCATCCGCGGTCATCAGTCCATCGCTTCCTTTTGGCATCACAACCCTTAATTCTCGGCGATCCCTTCTACACCTCAGCAGCCACGGGAGGTAGTTGCTGTGATGTTCGAGAGCGGAAACGACAACGTTGCCCCCCCTCGCAATCTTCAATCCCCTCGCAACCAAGTTCAGCCCTTCAGTCGAGTTCCTGACGAAGACTATTTCTTCAGGCGATGCCTTTATGAAGTCAGCGCAGGCGTGTCTAGCTTCAGCAACCTTCTCCTCTGTCCTCCCTGCCAGAGTGTGCACGCTTCTAAGAGGATTGGCCTTAAAGAATAGGTAGTACTCGAGACCCTTCTCTGCAACAGGTCTGGGCGTCAGGGTAGTTGACGCATTGTCCAAGTAGATGAAGCCTTGAGATAGAAGTGGAAAATCTTCTCTGATCCTGTCCAAGTTCATTGCGTTGGTGTTGCCTAAATCCGAATATTAAGCCTTTCTCGATCAGAAACTGTACAATTGTATTTCTGATATGCGAGATCCTGTCACGGTCACTGCAGGCTTCAAGACTCGGACAAGACTATTCCTTTACTGGTTTGCTTTAGTGCTTTGATGGAAAGACTGAGCTCCAATCATAGTCTGCTGTGACCATTATGATAACATTCTTCCAGAAGTTTGGTCGATTCACGAGCAACGATTCGATAATCTTCGCGTGAATCTGGTTCTTGGCTACACCCTTGAACAGTTCATCAGGCCACAGACCGAACAGCCCAACCTGATTGTCCTCAGAGACGCTGAAGAGCATCCCTACCCTCCTGTACAGATTTGCGTCACTCACACTGATCTTATAGTTGCTGTCCACAAGATAACGGATGTCGTCTCTCTTCAATGCAAGGACTGCTAGGATCATGTAGTCAGTCATGTCTTCACGGTCCGGCGAGACAACCTTGTTTATGCATTTTATAAGCTGATAGTTTGGGTACTTACCTAAGACCGAATTAAGGGACCTAACCCAAGAAAATGGCAGAAGTTTTCCGGTAATGTCCTTGAAGCCCCTCGTCGCACCGAAGTACAGAAGGCTTTCTCCAATCGGCGCCTTTCCCTTATCCAGACCTACAATCCATACACCTGTGTCCCCACTCTTTTCACTTGCCATCACATTCACCCTTCGCCATTTCATGAACCCAGTGAGTTTTTAAGGATTGCTATCACGGAAGCCGAAGACCTTACGAGACAGATGGAAATCGGCAACGGAGCTGATAGCTATGGCAGAAGTTGTGATCGAAGATCATCGTTTGAATCATTTCCGCCAGTCTCCAGATCGGCCAATCAAGTTGATCACGGGAAGCATGGATCGTTGCAGATATGACGGGACCAAATGCTGACGTTCGAGATAACGTCTATAACAGGCCATGACCAGAGACATCGCATGAGGAGGTTGAAATTCGCGACAGGATCGCTTACGACAAGAGAATGTGAAGCTTTGATGAACGCCCTTCCAATAGAGGTGACATTCGTTGACAGACTGGATCGAATCAAATACTTCAACAAGCCGAAGGACCGAATTTACGCTCGCGACAAAAAGTTGATCAACAGTCGAATACAGAAATGCCATACAAAAGAAAGCTTGGATATGGTCGAGGAGTTGATGAGCAAGTTCAAAAGTGGAGCGAAAGACATGGCAGAGTTCTGGAAGAAAGAGGGGGAACGTATTAGATATAGCAGGTACATCGCGGTCAGGGACGAGGACGGCAGGTACCTAGGAACTTTAGAGGCCACCCAAGACATAACTGAGATAAAAAAGATTGACGGAGAAAGGAGAACGTTGGTCTGGAATGAGTCCTAGCCGCCGAATCCACTCTTCCGTGTTGTCAGCAGAATCATTCAGAAGAAAGAGTCTTGATTGAGCCCCATTTCCTTAGAGCCAGGTATTCAGGCAATGTAGCATCCAGCTTCACTACGGCATTATTAGATTTCTTGTTTGGTTCCCTGAGTAGCCGTTCAGGCAGAGTGTCTTCCTTACCTGAAATCCCATGTTTGAGGTTAAAGGAACGTTTCAGGTTATATATCCTCTCACCAGATAGCCTGGCTTCATGGATAGTTAGCTTTCGACCTGTAACCGCTGCAAAGGTCCGCACGAACCTATTTAGATCACCATATCGTGAAGAACAAAGCAGACACCAACCGCTTGCCGTCAAAAATGCATACCAGTCCTCGATCGTCTTCGCCAGAAGCGCCTTCTTTTCTGTAGAATACGGCGTTCCATAGTCGCCTTCAATCCCAAGTTCAGGGAATCTTTGACCAAAAGCCTCCACGAAAAGTGAGATCCCTTCCATATGATCAGCTCCCACCGGACAACAGGCGTAGTGTGGACCACCACCTTGGAAAGCACGTGGATCATGGGCAGGTATCTCCATTCCCTTGACGTGCATAGAATACTTGACAGCGTTCCCTCCGACTAGTAGCCCAGCCCTTCTGGAACCTTCTGCAAGAAGATTCCCTATACCCTCTCTTGCACTTATCTTTCGGAGAAGGGTGACTGCGGCATCGGCGTTTCCGAATCTGAGGTCTAGACCTTCTGTGTCTTCTTTACTCAATATTCCACGCTCGTAGCATTCCATAGCAAAGGCGATCGTTCCACCTGCAGAGATCGTGTCTAAGCCGAACCTATTGCACAGGTCATTCATCAGGTTTACTGCAAATATGTCGTCTATTCCCAGATTTGATCCCAGCATGGATAGAGACTCGTATTCTACTCCTTCGACATCATCCTCCGGCAGTTGATATTTCCCTTCACCCTTGTTTGACACCCTTCTGCATCCCATAGCGCACATATAGCAGGTGTTTGTCTTTGACAGAATCCTCTGGAACCCGCCGGGGTAAGCCAGTTTTCTAGTCCTCTGTGCGTCGAATTCGCCGAACTGCTCGTTTGCAAAGTTGTATGTTGGGCTGTCTCCGATCGCCATGGTGCCTTCATATCCTCCCATTGTCCCGGCTTCGTGAAGCCTCTGAACACTTGGGGATGTGCGATAGTTTTCGAGAACTTCACGCATGACCTCGCTTAATGCTTCAGGATCCGCTACCTTGATATCCTCGTCTCCTCTTACAGCCAACGCCTTCAGTTTCTTGAAACCCATGACGGCGCCGACACCACACCTGCCAGCAGCCCGTCCAGCTTCATCATGCATTATTGAGGCAAACCGCACAAGGTTCTCTCCAGCAGGCCCAATACAGGAGACTCGAATTCTTCTATCGCCGAGGTCTCTGCATATAGCCCTATCCGATTCTCTTGTGTCCATCCCCCAGTACGCACTTGCGTCCATGAAGTTGACTGTACCATCGACTATTGTAACCAGAGTGGGCCTCTCACTTCTCCCAGAGAAGATCACCATATCATAGCCAGCCCGCTTCAGTTCCACACCAAAGTAGCCGCCGGCGCTCGAGTCCCCAAAGCATCCTGTCAGAGGAGATTTTGTGACAATCGAATGCCTTCCGGCAGTCTGGGTGATCGTACCTGTCACAGGTCCTGTTGTGTAGATTAGAAGGTTAGCTGGATCAAAGCCTCCAGCCCAAGATGGGACTTCGTCGAGTAGAACCTTGCCCGCTATGCCCACTGACCCGATGTATTCGTCTGCCAACTTTCTATCTAATTCTTCGATCTTAATCTTCTTGGTGGAAAGGTTTATCCTCGCAACCTTTCCAACGTAGCCATACCACATATTGCAGAGGTTTCCGACAATAACATTTAAGGATTATCCAAGAAAAAGATGGATTTTCTTCTTTACCGATGCCGATCTTCCCTCAGACGACTAATGCCTTCTGAAATGAACTCAAGCTAGGCTCAGGTTTCTCAATGCGCCTACAGCGTAGAATGTATCCTTCAGGGTGGAGATTCCAGAGAAAAGGGATCTCCTGAATCCACCGTTAGCATTTTGGCATCCCAGTATGAAGCGTGTGTGATTCCTGGGGGACCTTGGCGTGAGACCAAGCCACCTCAACGCTTCAGTGGCCTCGTACGTGTACTCCAAAGTTCTGAACCTACTATGGGGGGTTATGTTGAATCCACCCTGCTGGTCTTCACATTTAAGGATGGATTCTCCCACCCACTTTACATCTTCAAATCGACAGTTCAGCAGCCTTAGAACTCCAAGGCCATAGTATGCCAGAGAAATGTTTGCTGCAGCAAAATTGGGGCCAGATTCTAGTTTAAGATTATTCAGTATGCTTCTGGCTATCTCCTGCGTTATTTCCTCGCCGAATGGTTTCAAGCCAACCTTCTCGGAGAGGTCGATGATCATGTACGCCAGCTCCAACTTAGAGGGCAATTCTATGGAATAGATTTCGTTAGACATGTGAGTGGATAGCTGTGGTCCCACTTCCATTGAATTCGTTATGTTGCTGATGAGGTTGGATATTTCTTGTCTCAGCCACGTAGACAGCCTCGTACTGGTATGAGTGAAACGGAGACTGCCGCTCAGGATATGGAGAGCGTTCACGGCATGATAAGCGGTCTGGAGGCTTGTCCTTTCGATCTTAGAATGTAGGAATTTTAGAGTCATGTCTGCCCTTGGTGGATCCACACCAAACCAGTTCAAGACCGCCAAAGCGTAGTGAGTATCGTCAACGGCTGATTCAAAGATGTTATCATATTGGTAGAAGAGATAGCCGCCATCTCTACCCTGCCTACTTCTCACATAGGCGATTGTGCCACTCTTGGCGCTCGAGGGGATTGCGAAGATCAATTAATAGGGGTCCCCCCTTAAGACCTTGGCCGCCAACTCTCTGGCTGAGGCCTCATCAGAAGTTGGCGCCTCTCTCACGTTCCAGTCAAACTTTCTAACAAAAGACTTGAGGTCAACGTTCAACTTCTTCAGCTTAGTCAATTGGACTTCGTAGAGAAGGGCTCTATGCTCGAATTCAACCCTTCCCGAGACCGCCAGAAAATGCTTTAGGCACAAGATAGAGGGAGAGGACCTGTAATTGTTTAGAAGCTCATCCCCAAACCATGATGCCAGCGAGTCCAAGTATCTCTCCTCTGATTCAATTATGGATTCACATAGAATGCAGCCGTCGCCCCAAAAGTGTTCAGAGTCCTTAGTCACCAATTTTGACATTTGAGCTTCAAGAACGTCTTGAAGTATTATCGAGATTCCTAGCCCATCTATGCCAGGATGCCTATCTGAATACTCGAATATGTCCCAAAGATGTCTTCTGCAGAATCCGCCGCTCTTGATCCTTTCTCTCATGTTTGGGTCGTTTACGCGTTCATATAGTAGGCCATCGATCCATTTCTCTTTGTGTTTGACCAGAAGAAGACATATAGGACAGTCCTTCTCCTGCAATACACTCTTTAGAAGTACGTACGTTATATCTTTACTTTTTCTATGTCTGGAAACTTTCAATACGCCCACCCGAATATTAGGTAGGCGTCATCAGCCAATTTCTGCTGTTGGCGGTTTAGGCGTAAACCTGGGCGGACGCCATCACCCTCTATCTACAGCTCTTCTGAGGTTCAAAGATAAACTTTTTGGTTCTTTTATAGAAGACATATCTGGCGTCAGTGGCATTTATAAGAGATTTTATCATTCTTAAACGAATGGCATGAGTGAAAACTTAGATGGCGGTGAAGATGCAGCCTCCAATAGTTAGCGCATTAACATTGCTAAATAGAAAAGAGCAGAATATACTCAGTTCGGGATATGATGATATAGATGAGCTTATAGGAAAGTTGAAGGGAGGACAAACATACCTCTTCTATGGGAACTCAGATTTCATTGGCGATTTAATATGTAAACTGATCGTGATAGCAAGTGCACATGGGAAGATAGCTTACATGAACAATACAGACTACTATTCGGAAAAGACGACCATTGACATAAATAGGATAGCCTTCTACGCTAAAAGGTCAGGGATGGATCCCTCCCATGTACTAGAGCAAGTCTACTTTGTAGCAGCCTTCAACGAGTTAAGACAGCCTAAGGCTGCTGAAGCTCTTCTAGAAAACATCAAGATTGAGGAGGATACCAAGTTGGTGATAATTCATAGACTCTCAAGATTCTTGGAGGACGCGCAAGACCATCAAAAGGCATTAGAGAATCTAAATCGAACAATTTCCCTTTTATGGCATATTTCTATTTACAGGGATATAATAATGGTGGTGACCACCGAGTCAAATAGTGGATTAAGGAGGCTTCCGAAGCCTCAGGGAACAAACCTTATGAGGCATATCGCGGGTATAATAGTATTTTTTCGCACAGCCGGCAAAACTGTCCAAGCCATACTTGTCAAACATCCTGAAAAGGGTGTTTCATCAACTAATATTAGTCTTGGAGGAGATCCTATAATGGGGAGAATAACTCCGCCTTTTAGGCAATCTTATCAGGACCTTCTCGACAAGCTAAGAAGGAACTATGTAGAGTTATTGAGGGACCTGGAACATAGAGAAGGCTTTGATCAGCTTGTCAGAGAAGCATGGGATAGGGAATACGCTGCTATGGGTAATGCAGAATTACCATCGATACTAGATGCGCTTAACCTTACCGCAAACATATACAACAAAGGCGAAATCGAAAAGCTGAAGAAAATGTTGGAAGAGAGAGATGATAAGATCAAAGAGATGGAGGGAAAATTGGCCGAACTCGAGAAAGCCTTACGCTCTAAAGACTGAATTTTCATGAACCAAGCTGAAGGTTGGCTGTTTGATGTATACATTCAGAACAATAAAGCGATAATTTGGATCAAAATCGAAAATGGAAAACCTCTAAGGTTCGTCGACAACTACACTCCATACTTTTACATAAAACCAACAGACAACAAAGCAGAACAGGAGCTAATCTACAGGCTTTCCAGCTGCGGATGGGTTAAAGATGTACTTACAGAAGACAAGATCACTTCAATAAAAGGTAACAGGCGGGAGAGGCTGATAAAGGTTGAAGCAGACGGAAACATGGCGTACAGGGAATTGGTTAGGTCACTTGAACATAGTCCGCTGGTTTCCAAACTCTACAATGTAGACTTGAAGCATGTACAAAAATATCTGTTCACGAACTTGAAAGTTGAACCCACAAGCAAGGTAAAAGTTGAATATAATGGGGACAGGCTATCGTATATAGAAAAGGTTGATGACTCACTTGAGATCGCGCCACCTCCTTTTACTACACTTCAGCTCCAGCTACATTATGAGACGCTTAAGAATGATAAAGCGATAACATGCGTGAAAGTCAAATCTGAAGACAGGATAGAAATCTTTAGAGGAGACGAGTATAAGATAATAACTTCTTTACTGGAATACATTAGCCTTGTAGATCCAGATCTACTGTTCTGCCCAAAGTGCGATGAAATCGCTTTCCCCCTTTTGAAGAAGAGAGCTCAAGACAATGGACTGAATCTTATGATCGGCAGATGTGATGATAGAGAGCAGGTTAAGGCTCAAGGTTCCATAGGGGGAAGGATCGCCCTCGAAGAAATATTCTATGACTTCGGCTATGAGGAATGGGGGATAGCCGGATTAGTAGAATGGACCAGGTTTTCTTTCGCCCCAATAGGCCTTGCTTCGAGGTGGCTGAGCAACAGATCCATAGATTCAAGAAACTGCTTCGAATTAACTCAGAGAGGGTATGTGATACCAAGAGAAGAATATGGCGAAAGCTCTAGAAGCCTCTACGAACTCGTGGAAAGAGACAGAGGAGGCATAACGATAACACCTGAAAATGGGAGAATACATGAGAACGTTGCTGCTCTAGACTTTGACTCTCAATATCCGAACATAATTCTCAAGAACAAGCTAAGCTATGAATCGACAAAGATAGAGGGAGAATTCAGACTCATTCCAACAGTGATAGAGCCATGGCTTAAAAGAAGACTGCATTTTAAACGCATCAGAAGAACATTACCAAAGGACAGTACACTGAGACGCCACTGCGAACAGAGGGTAGACGCACTCAAACTGATATTGGTCTGCGTTACACCAGAGACGAAAATTCTGCTTAAAGACGGCTATGTCACTATATCCGAATTAGAATACAGATGGAGGAAGTCGAATATTCTCTCCTTAGATGTTGAAAAAATGGAACTAGTGGATTCTAAAATCGTCGACTACCTGAAACTTGTTAGTGGCGAAAAAGAATTTGAAGCATACAAGATTGTAACCGAGCTTGGGCGCTCTATAACAGCCACAGGAGAGCATCCTTTTCTTACAATCCGAGGCTGGAAGAAGGCAGCGTATCTAGATGTCGACGATTATGTTGCCACCTACCCCATAACAGACTGGAACTCGACCGCTATAATACAGGAACATGTTACCTCCAAGAGAATACCTTTTTCTATGGCAGCCAAAAAACAGAAAATCAGTTTAGAAACCAGCCCATTCATATGGGAAAAGGTTGACTGCAAAGAGCGAATCCACGATGTTAAGGATGTACGAGATTTAGTGGTAGAACCCAATCACTCTTTTATAGCCAACGGGTTTGTGACGCATAATTGTCAATATGGCATTTCTGGATGTTGCTGGAACCGATTTGGAAACGTTCAAACCTTTGAAGAAATAAACAAGAAATCAAGGGAGGTGATGCTGAAAGCAAAGGTGATAGCTGAAACAAACGGCTTTAGAATCGTCTACGGGGACACAGACTCTCTGTTCGTCAGCAGAGCTAAAGCTACTAAGGAGGACTATGAAGAACTGGCAGCAAAAATATCGAATGAAACCGGGTTGCCGATGTCCCTTGACAGACATTTCAGGTTCATAGGATTTCTTCCTTTGAAGAGCTATCAGTCCTCTTCAGCTCTGAAAAGATATTTTGGGCTGACATATGATGGAGAAGTCGAAGCAAGAGGTATAGAATTGAGAAGACACGATACACCCCCATTTATTAAAAGATTTCAGATCGAGCTGATAAGGCAGATCCTAGACTGCAGGAACATCCAAGAACTCTATCTTACCGGCGTAAGAAGAGGACTAAATTTGACAGAGAAGGCATTAAAGATGATCAGAGACGGAAAAGTTGACCCAAGAGAGCTTGTGGTTGAGAAGATCCTAAGAAAAGAGGTTGGCCGATATAGATCTAACATCGCTCACCGTTCAGCAACCCTACAACTCCTCCAACTTGGAAAAGAAGTGGAAGTAGGAGACAGCATACCCTTCTTGTATCTAAACCGCCACCATAAGAACCCCTTATGCAGAGTAAAAGCGTATGGAACTACATCAAATTATGATAAAGAGGCTTATGTGAAGATGCTTACAGAAGCCGCTTCAGTCGTCTTTAAAGGTATAGGAGTACAAGCAACCTCAACTCCGTCAACAGAAACTCTGGAGAAATGGCTCGATCAGCCATGCAAAAAAAATAGTCCAATGTACTCCACAACTAATATGTGACAGCATACAGGAGAATATCACAGCAGCGGATCCTCAAGAGAACATTTAAATACAAAGCAGGCTAATTTCATTCGAGAACAATGCCAAAAGAAGATCCAATAGTGGAAGAGCTTCAGAAAATACGTCAACTACTGGAACCAAAACCACCCCCACCACCTCCACCTCCTCCAAAAGGATTTTGGGCTGAATTCAAGGACTTCATCGGCAGGGCAGGTGTGTTGGGCTTGGCAGTAGGCTTCATCATGGGCACATACATCGGCAAAGTAGTCTCAGCACTCGTGGCAGACATAATCATGCCAATCCCAGGCGCATTAGTGCAAGGAGGCGAATGGCGTCAGGCCGTGATCTTCATCAACGTGGGAAACGGAATAACATTTGGCATAGGAGACTTTGTCGGGGTACTGATCGACTTTCTAATAGTGGCACTTGTAATATTCTTTATCGTAAAATATGCCAGAAAGATGAGGCTTAAGTAATCCCATCACCTCCCACTTTTTTGGCCATTTCAACCTCGCCTTTTTGCAAGATTTTTGCTTCCCCATTACAAAAACAAAAAAAACAGTAACACTTAATAAAGCAGGACACCTTCTCCGACCATGTTATGTATAAGATACTTGAAAAGCATCTGTTGGCTGAAGGCATCTTCAAGATCAAAATTTCAGCACCCCTAATAGCTGAAAAATTCAAACCAGGACAATTTGTCGTTCTCATGGTCAACGAGACAGGTGAACGTATTCCTCTGACCATCTTCGACGGCGATGTTGCAGAAGGGTCTATAACTCTGGTCTTCCAAGAGGTGGGTAAGACAACGAGCTTACTGGCCTCCAAAAAGGTCTCTGAAGAGCTCTTTTCGGTGCTTGGCCCGCTTGGTAGACCCTCCGCTGTATCCAAGTTTGGGAACACGGCGGTCATAGGCGGTGGAGTTGGCGTAGCTGAGGCGTATCCTGAAGCTAAAGCGTTGAAGAAGGCAGGAAACTACGTGATAGGAGTAGCAGGGTTCAGAACAGCGAAGAAGCTGTTTATGGTGGACGACCTCAAAGAATTCTGTGACGAACTCTACATATCGACGGATGACGGCTCTGTAGGCTACAGAGGCTTCGTCCATGAGGTTTTAAGAAACCTTGTGGCGAAGAAGAAGATAGACTACGTTTATGCGGTAGGCCCAGTTCCGATGATGAAGGCTGTAAGCGACGTGACCCGCCCCCTCAACATAAGGACGACCATAAGTGCAAACCCCATCATGATCGATGGAACAGGCATGTGCGGTGTCTGTAGACTTGAAGTTGGCGGTACAAGCAGATTTGCCTGCGTTGAAGGCCCAGAGTTTGATGCCCACCAAGTCAATTTCGAGCTCCTAGAGGCAAGGCTTCGAATGTACAGGCACGAAGAGCACGTCTGCAGGCTTCAAGAAGAAGGAAGACATAAGTGAGTAGAGAATTGCCGAAGACGACAAGGCCACAGAACCGACAGAAGCCCCAAATGTTGCCGATCCAACGGCGAGCCAAGACATTTGAAGAAGTCAATCTAGGCTTTTCGGAAGAACAGGCCCTATCCGAGGCATCAAGATGCCTACAATGCCCCAAACCGTACTGTATGGCAGGCTGCCCAGCAGATGTCCAGATACCCAAATTCATAAGAGCACTCAAGGACAAAGATTACCGTAAAGCAATAGAAATAATATATGAGACAAACAGCCTTCCAGCCATAACAGGCAGAGTGTGCCAGGTCGAATCCCAATGCGAGAAAGCATGCGTACTGAATAGGTCCGGCAACCCTATAGCAATAGGCGCACTGGAAAGATTCGTGGCAGACCTCGCGCTCAGAGAAGGATGGAAGGCGATCAAGAGGGGAAAGCTGAACGGTGGGAAAGTCGCAGTAGTGGGCTCGGGGCCAGCAGGACTTACAGCTGCAGGAGACCTGATCAAATTCGGCTACGATGTTACGGTCTTCGAGGCACTACATAAAGTAGGTGGGGTACTCTCATATGGCATCCCAGATTTCAGGTTGCCGAAGGATGTCGTCGACAAAGAAGTGAAGACCTTGACTGAGGCAGGGGTGAAGATCGTTACAGACGTGTGTGTAGGCAGAACATTGACGATCGACGAATTATTCAAGCGGGGATACGATGCGGTCTTCATAGGGATTGGGACTGGAGTGCCAGCAATGCTCAATATCCCAGGATCGAACCTTAATGGCATCTACACGGCAAACGAGTTCCTTGTCAGGGCAGTGCTCATGCGAGCTTACCTGTTTCCTTCATATAATACGCCAATAAAGGTAGGGAGGAAAGTCGTTGTGATCGGTGGAGGAAATACGGCCGTGGACTCGGCACGGGTTGCTCTGAGACTGGGAGCGGAAGAGGTTCAGATCATATACAGAAGACGTGAGGAGGAAATGCCTGCAAGAGCAGAGGAGATCAAGAACGCCAAAGAGGAGGGGGTGAAGATAATGCCTCTCGTAAGCCCCGAACGTTTCATAGGAAACGAATCATCGGAAGTTACAGCTGTAGAATGCGTAAGAAATCAGCCAACCTACATCGATGCTTCGGGAAGATCGCATCCAGTACCAATCGAAGGGTCAAACTTCGAAGTCTCCGCGGACACGGTGATCATCGCAATAGGACAAAAGGCAAACCAGCTGATCAGCCAGACAACACCTGACATTAGAATCGACTCAGATGGCTACATAGTGGTCGACTACAATGCTATGACAAGCAAGCCATTTGTATGGGCAGGGGGAGACATCATCCGAGGATCGGCTACCGTCATACAGGCAATAGGTGACGCGAAGAGAGCAGCCGCAGACATCGATAGAATCCTCAGAAAAAGAAATATCGGAGAGCGCTAGAGAAGAAGGGAATCCTATGACAGAAGGGAAGAAACTGGAGATGGCAGATTCGGAAGCGGCTGGCATATCAAACGCCAGTATACGTGAAGAGGAAAGCCTGCCAAATGTCTTGAGGACAGCAGCCAAGCTGCTAAGTCAGGGATATGTCTGCGACAGGTGCCTGGGAAGAGCGTTCTCTAAGCTACTTCATGGTCTAGCAAATGAACAAAGGGGAAGAGCGATAAGGGACACCATGGCGTTGATAATAGAGGCCAACAGCAGCCTTCACCTGCACCGAGACAACTTCAAACGCTACCAATTCAGAAGTGTGAAAATAGAGCATGGACCCGAAGGTGCATGCTTCTTTTGTATGAACATCTTCGACGACCTAATACCTTATCTGCTCACAGAAGCCCTTTCGAAGACGAAAGCCTATGAATTCGAGACATTTCTCGTCGGCACAAGGTTAAGCAAAGAACTGCACGAAAAAGACACTCTACTCCAGAATCTTTCAGAATATGGAGAATCGCTGAGAGACGAAGTGGATAGGCTGGTTGGAAAAAGGATCGAAGAAGCCTACGGCAGGCCTGTACAACACGACAACCCGGAACTCTTTCTTCTGATAGATCTTCAAAGCAAACGTGTGAGAATAAAGCCGAAGAGCATCTATGTGTATGGAGGGTACAAGAAGCTCAGAAGGGGGATCCCTCAGACAGCCTGGCACTGTAAAGTCTGCGGAGGAAAAGGCTGCAGAAGATGCAACTGGACAGGCAAGCTGTACAGAACTTCCATCCAACAGATCATCGAGAGGCCATTACTGCGCAAGGCCAAAGGCGAAGAAAGCAGCTTCCACGGCGCAGGCAGGGAGGATATTGACGTTAGATGCCTGGACTATAGGCCCTTCATCATAGAAATATTGAACCCCAGAAAGAGAAGGATAGACCTTAAGAAAGCAGAGAATGAAATTAACAAGTCTAGGTCAGTCCAAGTCTCTGAACTGAAGTTTGCGACCAAGAAAGACATAGCCTTCGTCAAGGAATCGAGAAACGATAAGATCTACCATGCTACAGTAACCTTCAGCAGGAAGGTTGAAGACGGAGATCTAGCAAAGCTGAATCTATTAAGGGGCGCGATCGTCAAACAAAAGACGCCAACAAGAGTCCTCCACAGAAGGGCAGACATCTTCAGGGAAAGAAGGATAAATGACTTGAAGTTCAAGAGGCTGGATGACAAGAGGATCGACTTGACGATCGAATGCGAGGCAGGGACCTACGTCAAAGAACTCATAAGCGGGGACAGTTCAAGGACCAAACCCAGCGTAGCTGGGCTCCTGAACAACAACGTAAAGAAAATTGTATTGGATGTGATAAGAATAAAGGAAAGGTGACTTCCACGATCTAGCTCGAACCTGTTCCCATCCCACCCCCAAGCCACTCTTCTCTCAAAACACTGTAGATGTAAGCGTCATGGAACTCCCCCCTCCTAAAGAGCGCCTTCCTAAGCCTCCCCTCCCTCTTGAACCCATTCTTTTCTAGGACACGCTGGGCAGCCTTGTTCTCGACATCTGTGGTAGCCTGGATCCTCTTCACATCCCTCGTTGAGAAAAGGTACTCCAGCAGAAGCTTAACGGCTTCAGTCCCATATCCCTTGTTGCGTTCACTTTCTGAACGAATCTGAAAACCGATCTCCAAGTTTTGCATCACAGGATGAACGGTGTAGTAGACCGCGATCCCGACAATCGCCTTGGTCCGATTCTCTTCCACAATGAAGACCGTAAATTCGTCAGGTCTTACAGATTCTTTGAACCATTTTTCAACCTCACCCCAGCTTGCCAATTGAAAGACATCAAATTCTCCAAAGATCTCTGGATCATTAACCATACGGTAGACTTCTCTGACGTCCTCCGGCTCAATCGGCCTAAGCCGGATCTTATCACCCTTAAGCAGCATGAAGACACCACCTAAATAACCTTGGTCGGCCAAGATATAACTCTAAGGCTGAAACAGCTCAGCGTCCAACGTATTCCACATGCCATCTACATCAGCTCACCTCAGTTTACCTAACACAGATTCCAAGAGGATATGGGCATAAACAAGTCTGTCTCACACATGAGGTGACCAAGGAATGGGCATAAACAAGCATATCACAAAAGTCCATCGCCTACTCCAACTACTTCTTCTTTTTCTTCTCTTCAACATAGAACATTGGTTGACCACAGTGCATAGGCAACGGCTCGGAATGATCGCAGGATTCACACTCCAACCTGATAACGGTCTTCTTGAGAAAACCCTCCTTTATAGGTCTCATTGGGACACCGTGGTGGACGGGAACCAACTGTCTGTATCCGCAGACCTTACAAACCAGTTCGACCAACTAAACTACCCACTTTACTATCTGGGACATCTCTTTAAAACTATTTTGTAGACTAAAATGTTTACATACAGCAGATTTCCAACTATGTAAACATGACTAGGGACCTCCTGCTTGGCGTCGATATTGGGACGACCGCCGTAAGAGCGCTCGCGTTCACCTACGACGGCACAGTTGTAAAAGACACCAAGATCGAAGTAGGAGTCGAACATCCCAGGCCAAGCTGGGCAGAACAAGACCCGGATGAAATCTACATGTCAACAACCAAAGCTATACAGGAGACAACAGCAGGCTTGGGCGCTCGGGTCAAGGCCATAGGCTTCAGCGGACAGATGCATGGCCTACTCTGCGTCGACAAAAAAGGTGAACCATTGACAAAGTTGATACCGTGGGTAGACGTGAGAGCCGCGCAGCAGGCTAAGAAACTCGAATCAAGACTTGGAGCTGAAGAACTATATAGGCGAACCGGCTGCCCTCCGCTATTCATCTATGTGGCGCCAAAGATACTCTGGGTCAAAGAGAACCTCCCCGACGCTTTTTCGAGATGTCACAAGATTATCACAGCACAGGACTATGTAGTCTTCAAATTCTTCGGCGACTTCTTCACAAACCCATCGCTGGCATCTGGGTCTCAACTGCTCAACATCAACGACATAAAGTGGGACAGCAAAATCCTCGAATGCGTCGGCATAGACGAAGCCATGCTTCCGACGCCCGTCGAAGGAGACACAGTATTTGGAAGACTGCCACATACCGTGTCAAAGAGTCTAGGCCTAACAGACGAGGTGCCAGTAGCTTTAGGAGCCTCAGACGGGGCACTGTCGAATATCGGATTAGGGGCTGTCAAAGAAGGAGTTGGAGCCTTCAGTCTAGGCTCAAGCGGGGCTGTTCGAACAGTCTCCGATCACCCGATCTGGGATAGCCAGATGAGGTTTTTCTGCTACTATATCGCATCAAAACATTGGCTTACAGGTGGAGCTGTCAACAACTGTGGAATAGTCTTGAGGTGGTTCAGAGACAACTTTGCAGACAAAGAGGTCACTGCCGCTAAGAGGGAAGGTGTAGACGTATATGCGTTGCTCGACGAACAGGCCAGACAGTCGCCTCCAGGATGTGAAGGCTTGATGTTCATCCCCTTCATGTCAGGGGAGAGGTTTCCGGTACGTGACCCCTATGTTAGAGGAATGCTGTTTGGCCTAAGCCTCGGACACAGCAGATCTCATGTCATAAGATGTATAATGGAGGGTGTCACCTTCACACTCAGATGGATACAGGAAGCCCTTGAAGAACATGAGCGCATCGACCTTTTCAAGGTGAGCGGTGGAGGCGCACGTTCCCAACTTTGGAGGCAGATAGTCAGCGACATAAGCGGAAAGAGGATTCTAAAGACCAATGTTGAGGAAGCCTCTGCCTTGGGGGCTGCCATGATGGCAGGCCTAGCCATAGGAGACTTTCGAGACATGAACCATGCAGCAGAAGAAATGGTAAGGGACGTCGAAGAGACCATACCATTCGAGGAAAACCATAGATTATACAATAGAATGTTTGAGATCTACAAGGAAACCTATGCAAACTCCAGAGTATACTGCGAGAAGCTACTGCAGCTGGAACCTTAGGAATCGCCTCCATACGATCGTATGTCCAATACTAGAAGGATGCCCGATTTCATATGCAAAAGCTTGACTTGAGACACGAGATCTTGAGTAAGATTGGACTTTAACACGACAACCATCACAGACGCGGACTTGACCACGTCAAGAAGGGGCGAATACGCGATCACATCAGTCAAAAAGATTGTATCCTACGACCTTATCATGACAAGAAGAATCTTGAGTCGGCTGATCGACTTGACCGAATGCGGCTCCCCCGCTGGCATTATGATCATCTCTCCCTCCCTAATGTCAAACGACTTGCCAGCAATGGTTATCGATGCGCTGCCCTCCAAGACATAGACCATGGCATCATAGGGTGCAGTATGCTCACTTAAGCCTTCCCCTTCGTCGAAGGCAAACAGCGTCACAGTGCCTGTGTCCTCATCGATTAGAGTCCGGCTGACTACGGCCCCATCTTGGTATCTGACGAGATCACCCAATTTCGAAACCTTCGAAACCAGCCTCTCTTTCCCTACATCGCCTTGCATTCCTAAACACCGATCTTCAAGTCATCTACAGAGATCGAAAGCGGATATATTAGCCTTTATTTGAACAGCACTAAACTTTTTATTCCATCACTGGAATAAAATAGCTATGGCGACCTTAAATGTGCCAACCGGACTACTTAAGGCCATCCTTCTAAAGGAAGCATCGAGGGCGCCGCTTTCCGCGGTCACACTGATAAGGAAGCTTTCGAACGAGACAGGGGGGATGTGGCAGCCGAGCCCTGGCTCCATATACTATCTGACAAACGAACTGGAGTCCAAAGGCTGTCTGAAAAAACTCGTTGTCGAAAACGAGAGGTATCCGAAGTATATTATAACGCAAAAGGGTAAAGAGGAGCTGGATAGCCTCATCCGAGGCTCAAACAAGGATATGATGAAGCTGATAACGATCTTAAAGCTTTATGCCAACAACTTGGAGAATAAAATCTTCAGCGATGAGCTTGAAAAACTGCATAAAACGTTGTTCAGGGCAAGTTCTTAGATAGGCCCAAGCGCCCCTTTTTCCCTCGGATTCGAACCCCTCGCCATCTCGCTTTCCACTTTCTGCTTTTAACCGAAAGCTTCAGGTCAACCCATCTGCTCTCGGTGACTTGGTTGCCCAAGCCACAGATCGTGGTCTGCTCAACGGCTTGAAGCCGTCTCTTCGGGTGCAAATGGCGTCTTCGAGGGCTTTCGAACAGTGGATCTCCGACACCCACCCTCCGGAGTGTGGATGCACATGCATGACCTGCTCGATCGCTCACGATTCAACCATCTGCTAGGGACGCATGAGCTTGACACCATCTAGCTCTTGCTTTTTATTACCTTGAACAAGAATTTTGTGTGACTCCTTGGACAAATTTTGTTGACTCCTGACCGAAGACAGTGGTGAAGAGCGGACACCGACTGCCCAGATCTTCTGCTGAGCATGACATCTTCCGCTCCCGGTTGTACTCAGCTTTCACGACAGCAGTTGTATGTTTCCTATCCTGACATTCTCCAAGTTCTTTAAGGCCGCCTCTCGACAGGCGAAGGCAAGCCTCCTGCTCGTCGTCGGCAAATCCGTTATCATGAACTGTGGATAGAAAGCGAGCAGAGTGTAGGGTATCTTGGGATCTATGCTGGCAACAAACCTTGATATATCTTCGACTTCTTGTTCGTCAACGTAGCCTGGAACTAGCAGTGTGCTCGCTGTGAGGATCGGAACCTCAGGCCTCTTGCCATAAAACCTGTCGCCAATCGTCTTGAACGATTTAAGTGAAGGCAGGTTTGATACGCCAGACAAGGCGAGACTCAGGTTCTGATCCCACGACTTCAAGTCTACCTTGATTACGCCACCACTGGCCAAGGAGTATTCTGCTGCCCTGATTGCGAATTCTTCTTTCCAGTATCCGTTTGTCTCCCAGCAGATCCTGAGAATATAGCCTTTTTCAGCTCGGCTTAAGGCGAGACGGCTTGTATCAAGTGCATGGAGCATCTGAACCGATGGGTCTCCTCCGAAGAAGCAGACACATGACACGTTACGGTTGACCTTTGACGCTAGATCTCTGCTACTGACAGCCGGCTTAAGCTCCGATGCTAGAGTGTGGTAGTGCCAGTTCTGGCAGTACAGGCAATTGAAGCTGCAGCCCCCATAGAAGACAGCAAGGTTTACGTATCCGACTTCAGCCATCGTGGTGTAGGCATATTTTGGATATCCTGCCCCTGTACATCCTGGACAGAACCATTCTGCAACACAGTTGGTGGGGAGAGGGTCATAGTACCAGTCAAGGATCCCTTTCTCCGGCGAACCACCCAGCCTCACGAGTTTGCCATCGAAGTTCGCGACGAGACCACAGAAACCCTTTGAGCCAACTCCTATTCTGCAATCATTCGAGCACATGCCACACAAGATGCCATCAGAATCTCTGGGAACACTTGCCGGTAGACCAAACTCTTTCCTACTGAGCCAATGCACCTTTTCAGTGACCGCCAACGATTCAGATGGCCTTTTCCTAATACAGTCTAAGCAGACACCAAGGTCGTCAGAAATCAGCCTAGAACGTCTTCCACAGACGTGGCACTCGCCCAAGACATGCACCTCAAGAAATTTTCTTCTTGGTAGCTTTTAACATTATCCAATCGAGGACCACGCCGGCAAGAAAATTTTTCAACGAATGCGTAAGCATGGCAGGTTAATACCACATGAAGTTCTTAAATCCCTGGTCGGCTCCTGAATAAACAAAAATGGTGGAGGGACCTATTTGCCCCACAGGTCCTGTGAGATATCTTCCAACCCCAGTTCCTTCAGCTTCTCCTTCGTAGGCAGGCTTCTGTTGGGATCCCAGCCCCTCTCCTTATAGTACTGTGGGAGCGTCTCATCAAGCCTAACTACAGTTTCACCAGCTCTCTTGTCAGGCTCTTTCAATAACCTTTCAGGTAACGTGTCCTCTTCCCTGCTGCACCCGTGTCTCATGTTAAAGGCCTTTCTCAAGTTGAAGACCCTCTCCCCTAGGAGCATAGCTTCTTCGAAAGTCAAAGGTATCCCTGTGACGGCAGAGTAGGTTTCAACGTACTTGGACAGCCTTCCCATATACCTTGGAACGTCTGTTGAGAACAAACACCATCCTCCAATGTTTATGAAACACCACCAATCTTGCAGCAGCTTGGCAAGTCTTCCCTTGCCTTCCGTTGTCTTGTGGTCTATCGGCTTCGTTATCCCCAGCTCTGGATACGGGACTCCAAGCGGCTCCCAAATGACGGTTATCCCCTCGGTATGTCTACCCCCAGATATTGTAGCCGCATAATGTGGTCCACCCCCTTGGAAGGCTCTTGGATCATGTGCCGCAAGCTCGACACCCTTTATCTGTATCGCATATTTTTCGGCACCTCTGCCGATGAGCTTAGAAGCTCTTCTTGTACCCTCTGCTAAGACGTTGCCGAATCCCTGTCTGAAAGCGATCTTCTTCAACATCTCGATCTCCGCGTCAGCGTTTCCAAACTTCAATTCAACTCCATCCGTGTCTTCCTTCGATATGATACCTCTTTCATAGCATTCCATTGCGAAGGCGATCGTCGATCCAGCCGATATGGTATCTATACCATATAGGTTGCATAGGTCATTTGCCTTATTTAGCGCATAGATGTCGGTTAGACCACAGATCGAGCCGAGCATCGTCTGGTTCTCGTATTCAGGTCCTTCTACAAGATCTTCGTCGAGAGCATACTTGCCCTCACCCTTCCTCGATATCCTTCTGCATCCAATACCACAGTTGTAGCAGCTGCGGTTTCCCGCAAGTATCTTTTCGAATCCTCCTGGCCAAGAGAGGGCTTCTGGATCAAAGTCAGCCCAATGCTCATCTGCCCAGTTGTATGCGGCCGTATCTCCAATATGCCATCCCGTCGCAAAGTAGGCTGGAGTTCCTCCCTTCCTGAAGCCTTTCACTTCCGAGTTTGTGGCATAGTATGCAAGCACTTCCTTCATCAACGCCTTCAGCCTGTCCGGGTCTGCAACAGGAACCTGCTTATGGCCCCGAACCACAACTGCCTTAAGCTGTTTGTAGCCCATAACAGCACCCCCACCCATTCTCCCAGCAGCCCTGTTTCCTTCATCATGCATTATCGAAGCATACCTCACCATATTTTCTCCAGCTGG
>Ga0272448_1001116_pt1 | contig 37738 bp, 26 predicted proteins | sample YNPCB0191_FD_202220 | JGI IMG/M metagenome (GOLD analysis project Ga0272448, IMG submission 202220) | Hot spring sediment microbial communities from Yellowstone National Park, WY, United States - YNP-CB-019-1 | ecosystem: Environmental > Aquatic > Thermal springs > Hot (42-90C) > Sediment...
GCCGTCGCTCAATTTTAAACATATGCAAACCCTCTCAGAAGAGGGGGAGGGGGAGTATTGTCACTTTTTCGCTCCCCTCCTACACCTCTCCCCATCGCTTCCTTGACAATTTTGAGAGCATCTCCCCCGTCTCGGTGGAGAAGGGGGGCAGGGGGGGATGAGGGGGATTACGCCCGCCCAATCCCCCGGCCCCGGCGCCGTCGTCATCAACGAAGTGGCCTGGGGCGGGACGGCGGCCAACTCCGCCCACGAGTGGATAGAACTCTACAACACCACCGGTTCAGCCATAGACCTCACCGGCTGGCGGCTCTTTTCCTCTGACGGTGGACCGAGTATCACCCTGAGCGGCGTCATTCCGGCTTTCGGCTACTACCTGATTGAACGGAGTACCGATGATGCGGTCTCCGACGTTTCCGCCGACTGGGTGGGCAGTTTCGGCACCGGCCTCAGCAACAATGGGGAAGTCCTCACCCTGACCAACGCGCTGGGCCACGTGATAGACACCGCCAACAGCAACGGCGGCTCCTGGCCCGCAGGCTCCGGTTCTCCGGACTACCGTTCTATGGAGCGCATAGACCCCGCCGTCCCCGACACCGACACCAACTGGGCCTCCAACAACGGCATCATCCGCAACGGCCGGGATGCCAATGGCAACCCCATCAACGGGACGCCGAAATGTCGGAACTCCGTTGCGACGCCTCTGGCCGACCTGACCCTGAGCAAAACCGGGCCCGCAACCGCTGACCCGGGGGCCCTGGTCACGTACACCATCGCCTTCCGTAACTCCGGCAATATCACCGCTGCCACCGTCCTCCTCACCGACACCCTCCCGCCCGAACTGACTTTCGTCGCCCAGACCTCCCCCTACCCCTTCACCCAGCCCGACCCCGCCATCCTGGTCTGGGACGTGGGCGACCTGGCCCCCGGCACGGCCTCCGCCCGCATCACCGTCACCGCGCAGGTCACTCCGACGCCGGGGACGACGACCCTCACCAACACCGCCGAGGCGGCCACCGCCACCCCCGAAGTGACCACGACCAACAACGTCGCCTATGCCGTCACCCAACTCTCGCCCCCCGCGCCCGCGCTGACGCTGACCCACACCGGCCCGCCGGTCCTCCTCGCCGGGGGGACCTTTACAGCCGTCCTGGCCCTGGGCAACACCGGCGATCTGACTGCCACCGGCGTCGTCCTCACCGACGCGCTTCCGGCCGAGGTGACCTTCGTCACCCAGACCGCGCCCTTCCCCTTCCGCCAGGCCGACCCCTCCACCCTGGCCTGGGATGCAGGCGACCTCCCGCCCGGCGCGCAGGTCCTCATCACCGTCACCCTGCAGGCCAGCCCGGCCCTCTCCGGCACCCCGACCTTCGTCGCCACGGCCACCGAAGCGGGCGGCGGGACGGTCACCGCCGCCTGGAGCGCGCCCGTCCTTCCCGCCGTCCGCCTCTACGCGCTGGCCCCCGTCAACTACGCCGGCAGCGGCGAGGCGGCGGCCCTCATCAACCAGAGCCCGTACACCGCCTCCCTCTCCGGCTGGTGCCTGGACGACGCGCCCTCCTCCACCAACCGGGTCTGCTTCCCTGCCGGGGCCGAAATCGGCCCGGGCCGCATCCTCTGGCTGGCCCAGAACGGGGACGGGTTCTACCCTGTCTGGGGTTTTGATGCGGACTGGGCCGACAACGCCTCCGAGCGCTCCGTCCCCCTCCTCCCCGGCTCCTGGCCCGGCTTCACCGACTCCGGCGAGGCAGCCTGCCTGGTCAGCGGTACGGTTGTGGTGGACGCGCTGGCCTACGGCACCGGTTCGGCGACCCAGGGCTGGTCCGGCCCCGCCGTCCCCTACCCGTACCCCGGATTCCCCTCCGGGCAGGTCCTCTACCGCAAACTGGACCCGGCCACCGGCCTCCCCGTCCCCGATACCGACACCGCCGCCGACTGGGCTCAGGACCCCGCCGACCCGCTCCGGGGGCGCAAACTCCGCTACCCCGGCTGGGACCTGGAAGACCTCTTCTTCCCGGCGGAAATCACCGCTTCAGCGCAGGTGACGGTTGCCGTCGCCCCCGAGGGGGCCCTCTCCCTGACCCTGCAGACCATCGGCGTGGCGCAGCAGTCCCTGAAAATCGCCGCCTACACCCTGGAGAGCGTCCCCGTCTACCAGGCGGTCCAGGAACGGATTCGGGCCGGGGTGGTGGTGACGGTTCTCCTGGAAAGCGGGCCCACCGGCGGGATGTCGCCCGACGAGAAGTGGATTGCCCGGCAGTTGCACAACCCGCCCACCTCCACCGTCTACTTCATCGGCAAGACGGCCGCCCGCTACCGCTACCACCACGCCAAGTACATCCTGGTGGACGACCGCCTGGCATTGGTGAGCAGCGACAACTTCACCGAACGCTCCATGCCCTCCGACCCCGTCGTCAACGGGACGGCGGGCCATCGGGGCTTCGTCCTGGTCACCGACAGCCCCGGCGTGGTGGCCCGTCTGGCGGAACTCTTCCGCCGGGACGCCGACCCCGTCCACGCCGACGTCGCGCTGTACGACGAGACCTACGCCCCGCCGTCGGGCTACACCCCCCTCCCCCCGCCCGATTGGACCACCTACACCGCGCCCTTCAGCCAGGTCCTGGCAACGACGGCGACGACGGTCACCGTCCTGCACGGCCCAGAACACCTCCTCCGCCCCGACGACGGCCTGCTGGGGCTCCTGAAACGGGCCGGCGCGGGGGACGCGGTCGCCGTAATGCAACTGAACGAGCCCGTCACCTGGACGGCGGGCATCGGGACGGCGGGGCTGAACCCCCGCGTCCAGGAACTGGTGGCGGCGGCCCGCCGGGGGGCAGAGGTGCGGGTCCTGCTGGACGAGTACTACGACACCGGCACCAACGTTGCCACCTGTCTCTACCTGAACGGCATCGCTCGCGGCGAATCCCTCCCCTTGTCCTGCCGGCTGGGGAACGTCACCGGGCTGGGCGTGCACGCCAAGGCCTTCTTCGTGCGGGTGGGAGAGGAGAAGTGGGTCCACGTCGGCAGCGTCAACGGCACCGAGACCGCCCACAAGGCCAACCGGGAGGTGGCGCTGCAGGTGGCCTCCGCCGACCTCTACGATTTCCTGATGACCGTCTTTGAGCACGACTGGGCGCGTGCCCACGCGCCGCTGGTCTTCCCCCTCTACTTCCCGCTGGTCTTCCGGGACTACGTCCCCCCGGCGGACTACCCGCTGGTCACCGAGGTCTTCATCAACCCACCGGGGGACGACGCGGGCAAGGAGTGGATAGAACTCTACAACCCCGGCCCGGCGGTGAGCCTTGCGGGCTGGACCATTGGGGATGCGGTCAACATCGGAGATTATGGGGACGGACGGTACGCGTTCCCGGCGGGGGCCCAACTCCTGCGGGGGCAGGTCATCGTCGTGGCGGCCTGCGCGACGAACTTCGCCTCCACCTACGGCTTCAACCCGACCTACGAGTGGACGAACTGCGACCCGCTGGTGCCGGACCTGGTCCCGGTGGGCTCCTGGGCGGGCTTCGGGCTGGCGCTGGGGAACGCGCAGGATGAGGTGTTGCTCCTGAAGCCCGACGGCGCGCTGGCGGACAGCGTGGCCTGGGGCGGGGAGCCGCGCGCGGGCGTCATCCCCTTCCCGCTGGACCCGGGGGACACCTTCCCCTGGTCGGCCTCGCTGAAACGCTACCCGCCCACGGGCGACCGCAACGACTGCTCGCGGGACTTCTACGTCAGTTGGAGCCCGTCGCCGGGGAGGGTCTCAGGGGAGTAACGATTCTAAAACCACGAAGGACACGAAGGGCACGAAGTTTGCAACACGAATTAAAAGAAATAAAATTCGTGGCGTAAATCCTGAATGATTTTCGTGTCTTTGCGGTAAACTTTCCCAGGAGGGGGCGATGGACGTATCCACCAAAATCATTCTCAGCGACCTGCATCTGGGGGCCGGGTCTTTCGGTGGCGCCAACCCGCTGGAGGACTTCCGCCACGACCGCCAGTTCTCCGACTTTCTGATGAGCCTGCGGGATGAGAGCGAGTCCGCCGGTCGGCCCATGGACCTCATCATCAACGGCGACTTCGTAGAGTACCTCCAGGTCCCCGCCGTGCCGGTCTCCGAGTACGACCCCCGGGCCGCCTACCCGGAGGACGCCTACCGGTCCACCACCGAGGCGGATGCCGTCCTGCGGACCGACCTGGTCATCGCCGGGCACCGCCCCGTCTTTGAGGGACTGGCGGGGTTTCTCTCGGAGCGCCCCCGCCGGACGGTGACCGTCATCAAGGGCAACCATGACCTGCAACTCCACTGGCCCGGCGTCCAGGAGCGTATCCGGCAGGCCCTGGGGGCCGTCGGTCCCCGGGCGCCCCTCCTGGCCTTCGCCGCGCGCTCGGTCCTCCAGGATGGGGTCTACGTGGAGCACGGCAACCAGTACGGGGACCCGCTGAATTCCCTGGACGACTTTGAAAACCCGGTGGACCCCCGCCATCCCGACCGTCTGAAGACCCCCGTCGGCTCCCGGTTCGTCATAGAGTTCTTCAACCACGTGGAGTACGAAAAGTGGTGGGTGGACGCGGTCAAACCGATCCCGGCCCTCATTGCCTACGGGATGGTGCTGGAACCGGCCTTCGCCCTGAAGGCGCTGGCCGTTCTGCTGACGGCCCTGCCGGGGATGGTCTTCCACCCGTTCGCGGCCGGGCAGGGGGAACCGCCGCCGCTGGAGGCGGTCCGCACGGGCGCTGTGGACGAAGTGGCCCGCCGCTATGCGGACGACCCGGCCTTCCGCCGGGAACTGGACGCGGCCCTGGGGGAGGTCCTGCAGAGCATCGGGCCGTACAATATTCTCACTCCGGCGGGGGGTGAAACCGGGCGTCCGTCCATCCGCGCACAGGCTATGAGCACCGCGGGCCTCCTGCGGGCCCTCCGGGGTTTCCGGGCCCGGGTCCGTCGCCTCCGCCGCGCGGGCCGCCCGGCCCCGCCGCAACCCGACTTTCTGGAGGCCGGTCAGCGGATCAGCCGGGGGTTCAGCGACCATCTGGTGGGGGCGGCGCAGCAAATCCTTCGGGAACGGGGCGTCTCTCTGGTCGTTTTCGGTCACACGCACCAGGCGCGGCTGGACGTGCTGCAGGGGGGCGTTTACGCCAACAGTGGCACCTGGACGTGGTGGCGGATTTCTCTCAGGCCAGTCGGGAGGACTGGCAGCGATTGCTGGAACATCCCGAATCCTTCACGACCCCCCACTATCTGACCTACGTACGCGTGGACCCGGGGCCGGAGGGACACCTTCGTGTCTCTCTGCACGACCTGAGCGGGAGTTTGCCCCTGCCCAGAGAGGCGCTGTGGGCCATTTAAGACAGTTGTCACCCCGAAATCCTGCTATTCGTCACTCTCTATCCGGACAGGAAGTGATATAATACAAAGCGAGGTGGGCGTGGCCAACGCCGTGCGGCAGGCGTTTTCCCCAAGCCACATCGCACCTCTCCTCCTTTCCTTGGCTGGCGGTCCCCCGGGTACCCCCCCGCCCGGGGGACCATCTTTTATGGCAACGTAGCGCAGGCTGTCAGCCTGCACTCCCCCTGTAGCGCAGGCTGTCAAGCCTGCGCTTACAGGCCTGTCGGCCTGCGCTACGCCCCCTATCGGGAACCCCGAACCCTGCCCCAGCGTCTATAAAGTACAGGAATCAGCAAACCGCTGATTCGCATCCCATTCCGACAAGGAGGAGAGATGAAATCCAGATTCTGGCTGATTGCCCTTCCGGTCATGTTGTTGCTGACCACGGCGTCCTGTGGGGCGGGGACGTCCCCCACTCTGGCGGCTGGCGAGCCGGCGCGGGCACTGGGCGGGGGCGGCATCTCCTACGTCTCCAACGGGACCATCACCCAGGGGCTGGTCGCCACCGGCACGGCAACCGTCAGCGCCGAGCCGGAGATTGTCCAGGTCACCTTCGGGGTGGACCTGCGGGGCGACGACCCGGCGGCCGTGGTGAACGAGGCCGCTCAGAAAATCAACCGGGCCATCGCGGCCGCGCGGGAGTTGGGAGTGGCCGACAAAGACATCCAGACCACGGGCTACAGCGTGTGGGTGGAGACGGTCTACAATCCGCAGACCGGGCAGCCCACCGGCCAGGTGGTCTACCACGCCTCCCACTTCGTGACAGCGACGCTGCGGGACCTGAGCAAGACGGGTAACCTGCTGGCCGCCGTGATAGAAGCGGGGGCCAACTCCATCTCGGGTGTGAACTTCACCGTGGAGAACCCCGACGCGCTGGTGAAGGAAGCGCGACAGAAAGCGCTGGAGAACGCCCGTGCCCAGGCCGAACAGACCGCTCAGGTCCTGGGCATCTCCCTGGGCAAACCGGTCCTGGTCAGCGAAGGAGGCGGGTACCCGGTCGCCCCGGTCATGCGGGCAGAAGGGATGGGCGGCGGAGGTGTAGAGGCCCCCTCCATTTCGCCCGGAGCGTTCTCCGTCACCGTCAGCGTTCAGGTCGTCTACGAGATTCGGTAGCAGAGGGAGGAAGAGGTGCCGGGCACAAAGTGCCCGGCACCTCTTTTTGTCCTCCGGTTGCCCAAATTGTCCTCTGGACGTAAAATATCCGGCGGAAAGGATGAACCTGAACTCACCTCAACCCCACCGTAAGCGGGCCTGGCCCCGCGCGGCGCTGCTGGCGACGCTGGCCCTGGGTATCGCCGCCCGGATGGCCCAGTACCTGGGCAACCGCTCCCTCTGGCTGGACGAGGCGTACCTGGCGCTGAACATCCTGAGCCGGGACTTCTCCGGCCTCCTTCGCCCGCTGGACTACCATCAGATTGCTCCGCCGCTTTTCCTCTGGGCCGTCAAACTGGCCGTCTCCCTCTGGGGAGAGGGGGAGTTTGCTCTGCGACTGGTGCCCCTCATCGGGGGCATCCTGGCGCTCCTGCTCTTCTACCCGCTGGCCCGGCGGGTGTTGGGCCCCCTGGGCGCGTGGCTGGCGACCGCGCTGCTGGCCTGGTCGCAGCCCCTCATCTACTACGCCTCCGAGGTCAAGCCCTACGCCACCGACGCCCTGACCGCCGTCGCGGCCTGCGCGCTGGCCCTTCCCCTGATAGAAGGACCGACGGCGGCCCGGCCCTCCTGCCGCCGCCTCATCCTCACCGGCGTCCTGGGCGCGCTGATGCCCTGGTTCTCCTACCCCTCCGTCTTCGTCCTGGGGGGACTGGCCCTGGCGATGCTGGCTGGCCCCCTCCGCCGGCGCCAGTATCGCCTGGCCCTGCGCCTGAGCGTCCCGCCTGCCCTCTGGGGGCTGAGCCTGCTGGCCCTCTACGGCGCCGTCCTCCGGCCCGGCCTGGGGGACCCGTTCCTGCGCACCTTCTGGCGGGAGTTCTTCGCCCCTTTCCCGCCCCGTTCGCTGGCGGACCTGTACTGGTTCCTCCAGGCCTGGTTTGACTTTCTGGTCTTCGCCGGGGGCCTGCCGTTCTACGGGCTGGCGACCTTCGCATGGCTGGCAGGGGGCATCACCCTCTGGCGGACCGGGCGCCGCGCGCTGGCGCTGGCCCTGGTCCTGCCCCTCCTCGGCGCCACCGCCGCCTCCATGCTGAAACTCTACCCCCTCTACATCCGGGTCATCCTCTTCGCCGTGCCGCCCACTTTCCTGCTGGTCGCCTGCGGCGGGGAGGCCATCGGTCGGGCGCTCTCCCCCCACTCCCGCGCCATCGCCGTTGTGTGGGTGGCCCTGCTGGTGCTCCATCCCTTCTACCGTTCCCTGACCGTGCTGAGCCGCCCCTGGACCAACGAGGAAGTCCGCCCGGCCATTCAGCACATCCGCGACCACTGGCAGGAGGGGGACCGGATATACGTCTATCACGGCGCGGCGCCGATGTTCGCCTACTACGCGCCCCGCTTCGGCCTGGACGACCCGGCGCTCTATCAGGTGGGCCGGGCCTCCAACGGCGATTTCACCATCCTTCAGGACGACGTGGCCCGCCTGCCCCCGGGTCGGGTGTGGGCCCTGTTCGCCCACATCTACTCCTTTAACGGGATCAGCGAGCAGTCGTTTCTGCTTTCGCAGATGGACGGACGGGGGGTGCAGTTGGACCACCTGGAGACCCAGAACGCCGCCGTCTTTCTCTACGAACTGCGATAATTTCACCGCAGAGAACGCAGAGAGCGCAGAGGGTTTTTTATTTTTGCGGGTAATTACCTACTGCTCTGTCAATTATGAAACTTATATTTGCGATAGGGTTGAACACCCCCAAATATGGGCAAATGAGGTCATTATAGGCCAACATATCCAGCCAGCAGGGTATTTCTCAAATCCGGCCAAACTGAAAAATCAGCCTTGACAGAGTACTACCACAAAGGGCACAAAGGATGCACAAAGGACACAAAGGGGAATAAAATCCTTTGTGCCCTTTTTGGAGACTTCGTGTCCTTCGTGGTTTTTACAGAACGGCCCTCCGGTAGGCAGTTACTTTTGCGGAACTATTCAGGCTTCCTCACCCCACCCCTGCCGCCCTCGGGCCGAAGGCCCTTCGGGCCGAGGCCTGCGGCGGTAGCGGCGAAGCCGCTGGGGGAGGGGTGAGGCTGAACAGTTACCTCTTTGCGTCCTTTGCGCCCTCTGCGGGGATCACCATTTTTTCAGGAGGAGTGAAGCCATGGGCCTGAAGCCTGACCACTGGATTCGCCGGATGGCGCTGGAACGCCGGATGATAGAGCCCTTCGTGGACCACCAGGTCCGGGATGGCACTATCTCCTATGGCCTCTCGTCGTACGGCTACGACATCCGCGTCGCCGACGAATTCAAAATCTTCACCCCCGGCCTGGGGGACCTGACCGTCGTGGACCCGAAACGGTTTGACACCCGCGCGATGGTGGACTTCAAGGGAGACGTGTGCGTCATCCCGCCGAACTCCTTTGCCCTGGGGCGGTCGGTGGAGTACTTCCGAATCCCGCGCAACGTGCTGTGCGTCTGCCTGGGGAAGTCCACCTACGCGCGGTGCGGCATCATCGTCAACATCACCCCCTTTGAGCCGGAGTGGGAGGGGTACGTCACGCTGGAAATCTCCAACACCACCCCGCTGCCGGCCAAAATCTACGCCGGGGAGGGGATTGCCCAGGTGCTCTTCTTTGAGGCCGACGAAGAATGCCAGGTCTCCTACGCGGATAAGAAGGGCAAGTACCAGGCCCAGCAGGGTGTCGTCCTGCCCCGGCTGTAGGACAACTGCGAGCAGTTGTCCTACAATTTGTGAGGATTGACAAACCGGTACCCCCATGCTATAACGACATCGGACAACTCGCGGTCTTCAGGGGAATTTGCTATGAACACTCCCACCCGCATCCTGGTCGTGGACGACGAGGTCGGCATCCGGGAGGGGTGCCGACGGGTGCTGGTCCCCCAGGGGTTTGAGGTGGACGTGGCGGAGAACGGCCCCGTGGGCCTGCGCAAACTCCGGGAGTCCCGCTACGACGTCCTGCTGCTGGACATCATGATGCCCGGGATGAGCGGCATAGAGGTCCTCCGCCAGGCCCGCCAGATAGACCCCGACCTCATCTGCATCATCATCACCGGCTACGCCACAGTGGAACTGGCCGTCCAGGCCGTCCGCGAAGGCGCGCACGACTTCATCGCCAAGCCCTTCTCCGCCGACCTGCTCCTGCAGGTGATCAACCGGGAACTGGAGCGGCGGGCCCTCCGCAAAGAAGCGGAACGGGTGCGGGCCCTGGAGGAGGAAGCCCGGGAACTGACCCGCGCCAAGGCGGAACTCCAGAAACTGGAGGCGGTGGAGGGCCGCTTCATGCTCTCCCTGGTCCACATCCTGCGGGCCCCCGTCGCGGTGCTCCAGAACACCATTCAGTTGATCCGCCAGGGGTACATCCCGCCGGAGGAACAGCCCGAGATGCTGGAGCGGGCCGAGACGCGCGCCGGGGAGTTGCTGGCGACCCTGGACGACCTGCTGCTGCTGGCGTACCTGAAAGAGGGCATCGGCCTCAGCCGGGCGGAGACGGTCTCCCTGGCGGAGGTCCTGGAGGGGGTGCTGGCCACTATGAGGCCCCGCGCGGAGCGGCGCGGCATATCGCTGGAGGTGGACGTGCGGGGTGACTCCCGGGTGCGGGCCAACCCCGACCACCTCCGGGCGCTGTGGAGCCACCTGATAGATAACGCCATCCGCTACACCCCCTCCGGCGGTCGGGTGACCGTCTCCCTCTGGACGGACCCGGAGCGGAACCTGGCCGTCGGCGCCGTCTCCGACACCGGCATCGGCATCCCCGCCGACGAAATCCCCCGCATCTTTGAGGAGTTCTACCGGACCGAGGAGGGGAAGCGCATGCAGGAGACGGGCACCGGCCTGGGGCTCCCCATCGTCCGGCAGGTGGTGGAGACCTACGGGGGGAGCATTGAGGTGGAGTCGGAGGTGGGCCGGGGCACCACCTTCCGCTTCACCCTGCCCATCGGATAAAAAACCACGAAGGACACGAAGGACACAAAGGATTTTGGGTAACTACCTAATCCGTTTGCAGATAACGTAGCGCAGGCTTTAGCCTGCAAATGCAGGCCTGACGGCCTGCGCTACAGGGTACGGCGCTTGCTCGGAGTCCCCTTGGTAGGTTACGATTTTGGGATATTTCAGAGTGATCTTTCGTGCTCTTCATGCTCTTCGTGCCCTTCGTGCCCTTCGTGGATTCTACTGCCCCCTCTGCGGTGAAAAGGAGAACCATGCGCGCGTTTTTGCTGAGGCTTCTGGGCGGACGGTTGCGGACGGTCCTGACCGTCTCCTTTGCATTGGTGGCCGCGCTGACGGTGGGGCTGAACGCGCTGGTCGTCTCCCGCGTCATCAACGACTACATGGCCTCCGCCGAGGCGGAGCGGGTGGCGCGGGATATGAAACTGGCCGAGACCTTCTACCAACTCAAACTGGACGAGGTCGCCGCCATCAGCCACCGGCTGGTGCTGGACCCGTGGGTGGTGGAGAACTTCCCCGCCGCTGCCAGGGGAGACCCCCAGGCCATCCAGATCATTGACCGGCAGATCACCAACAAAATCATCGTCCTGGCCCTGGGCGGCACCCACCTGATCGCCGTCCTGGACGCCGACGGCAACATGGTGGTCGGGAAAGTGCTCTGGCCCGAGGGGGGACTCTCATCGGCCCTCACCCGGGGCCACTTCGGCGACCTGCCCATCGTCCGGACCGTCCTGGAGACGGGGAAGCCCCAGGCGGCCACCGAGATCATCCCCAAAGAGTTCCTGGCCCAGGTGGGGCTGGACCGGCAGGCCTTCATCCCCCTGTTAGAGACCCCGCTGGCCGCGCCGGAGCCCTTTGATCCCCGGGAGGGGACGGCCGGGCTGGCCCTGGTGGGCGTCTCCCCCCTCCGGGACGAATCCGGCCAACAGGTCGGCGCCGTCCTCTCGGCCTACATGTTCAACAACGACTACACCCTGGTGGACCGGATCAAGGAGGTCGCCGGGATAGACACCGTCACCATCTTCCTGGGCGACCTGCGGGTCTCCACCAACGTGACCGACGAGGCGGGACGACGGGCCATCGGGACCCGCATCTCTCAGGCCGTGCGCCGGGTCGTCCTGGAGGAGGGGCGGGAGTACGTCGGCCGCGCCTTTGTCGTCAAAGAGTGGTACATCACCCGCTACGAGCCCCTGCGGGACCACCGGGGCAACGTGATCGGCAGCTTCTACGTCGGCGCGCGGGAGGCGACTTTCCTGGGACTGGTGCGTACCTTCAACCAGCGGGTCGCCCTGATCGCGGCCATCTGCATCCTGCTGGCGGGGGTGATTGCCATCCCCATCGGGCATATCATCACCCAGCCCATCACCGAACTGGTGGAGGCCCACCGCCGTCTGTCCGCCGGGGATATGGCCGTCCGGGTGCAGCCCTACGGCAACGGCGAACTGGCTATGCTGGCCCGTTCTTTCAACATTATGGCCGAGAGTCTCCACCGCGTTCAGCAGGAACTCATCCACAAGGAGAAACTGGCCTCTATGGGGCAACTGGCGGCGGGCGTGGCCCACGAATTGAACAACCCCCTGGGCACCATCATGCTCTTCGCCGACGCCCTCCACCGGGAACTTCCGTCCGATGACCCCCACCGCAGCGACCTGCAGATGATTCTGAAGGAGGCCAACCGCGCCAAAAAGATTGTCGCGGACCTGCTGAACTTCGCCCGTCAGCAGGAGGTGCTGGCCCAGGATACCGACCTGCACGCCCTGCTGGACCAGTCCATAGAGAGCGTCCGGCATCAGCCGACCTTCGCGGAGGTGGAGATTATCCGGCGCTACGACCCCCGGGTGCGCATCATCCAGGCCGACCCGGCCCAGTTGCAGCAGGTCTTCGTCAACCTGCTGAACAACGCGGCGGAGGCCATAGAGGGGCCCGGAACGGTCACGGTCTCCACCCGCGCGCTGAACGGTCAGGTGGAAATCTCCATTGCCGACACCGGGTGCGGCATCCCCGAGGAGTACATGGACAAACTCTTCACGCCGTTCTTCACCACCAAACCGCCGGGGAAGGGGACGGGGCTGGGGCTCTCCATCGTGTACGGCATCGTCAAAATGCACCGGGGGCAGATTGGGGTCCAGAGCGAGGTCGGGAAGGGGACAACCTTCACCATCACGCTGCCCACGCGCTGGATGGGGGAGGCGGAGCGGCCCATCGCGTCGCAGGGAGAAGTGATTGGGTAAACGTGCCGGGCACTTCCGAAGTGCCGGGACGTTCTCGGAGGTGATGTTTGAACGAGCCGCCGCGCATTCTGGTCATTGACGACGAAGAGGGCATTCGCGCCGGCTGTCGGCGGGCGCTGGAGCCGGAGGGGTACATCGTGGAAACCGCCGCCACCGGGCAGGAGGGGCTTCGCCGCTTCCGGGAGGGGAACTTTGACATGGTCCTGATAGACGTGGTCCTGCCCGACATGCGCGGGGTGGACCTCCTGGCGCCCATCCTGGAGAAGGACCCGGACGTGGTCTGCGTGGTCATCACCGGCTACGCCACTGTGGAGTTGGCCGTGCAGGCCATCCGGTCCGGCGCCTACGATTTTCTCTCCAAGCCCTTCACCGCCGACGTCCTGCGGATGACGGTGGCCCAGGGGCTGGAGCGACGGCGCCTCACTCTGGAGGCCCGACGTCTCCAGAAGATAGAAGAAGAGGCCCGCGAACTGGCGCGGGCCAAAGAGGAACTGGAGCGGCTGGACCGCTTCAAGACGACCTTTATGCTGACGGTGGCCCACGAACTGCGCGCGCCGCTGAACGCGCTCCAGAGTTTTCTATGGGCGATTCTCAAGGGGTACATCCCGCCGGAGGAGCAGCAGGAAGTGCTGGGGCGGGCCGTCCAGCGGGTGCAGGAACTCCTGGAACTGGTGGACGACCTGCTGAAACTGGCGGCGGCGAAGAGCGAGAAGGGGCTGGAGAAGCGGGAACCGGTCTCCCTGGCGGACGTGCTGGAAAAGGTGGCTCCGCTCTTCCAGAAGGAGGCGGAGGCGAAAGGGCTCGCCTGGGTCGTAGAGGTCGGGGCCCGTCCGGTGGTCCGGGCCGACCCCGACCAGATGGCCCAGGTGTGGAGCAACCTCATCTCCAACGCGGTCAAGTACACCCCGGCGGGCGGTCGGGTGCGGGTTGCCCTGGAGGAAAGGGACGGGTGGGCCATCGGCACGGTGGAAGATACCGGCATCGGCATCCCGCCCCAGGACCTGGAGCGCATCTTTGAGGAGTTCTACCGCACCCCCCAGGCCAAAGAGGTCGCCCCGCGTGGGACCGGGTTGGGGCTCCCGCTGGTCAAGCAGATTTTGGAAGCGCATGGGGGGAGCATCACGGTGGAGTCGGAGGTGGGGCGGGGCAGCCGGTTCGTGTTCCGGCTGCCGGTTTCTCCGTGACGGGGTTGCGGCGGCGGCCTTTGGCCGCCGCCGCAACCCCTCATACCTATAGAAGAGAAAGCCGGGCACCAAAGAAGTGCCCGGCTTTCTTCATCCGGGCCGGAAACCCGACTACCCGGCCTTCCCTTTCAGCGCGTCCTCTATCCGCGCCAGCAGCCGGTCCGGGTCTATCGGCTTGTGAATCCACTCGTCCACTGGCACGTACTCCCCCGACAGGCTCGCCGCCTCCGCTCGCGCCCCCGTCAGCGAAGTCACCATAATCACCGGCACGTCCTTCAGCGCCGGATCCTGCGCCATCTCCCGGCTCACATCCAGCCCGTCCAGGATGTAGGACATCATGATGTCCAGTAGCACCAGGTCCGGCTTCTCCTTCCGCATCACCGCCAGCGCCTGCTGCCCGCTGGCCGCCGTGAGCACCTCGTACCCCTTCCGCTGCAGTATCCGCCGCGTCAGGTTGACAAAGTCGGGGTCGTCATCCACAACCAGGATTTTCGCCATTTCTCCCTCCTTTCCCCGGCTAATGGCCACCCTTCTGGGCGGCTTCCCGCTTCTTCGCCTCCCAGATTTCCATCGCCCGCTTGGGGCCGTAGTACCACTTCGCGTGGTGCTCCGCCGCATACTCCGCCGACGTCACCCCGAAGCGCATACTCACCAGCCCCGCCCACATCAGCGGGTGCGCCACCGCCAGGTACAGGTGGACCAGGAACATACAGACCGAGACGATCATCGCCAGGTCGTGGAACACCACCAGCCAGCGGAAGACCTCCGGCGGGATCACCCCCTTGCCGAACCACATCGGCACGCCCGTGAGGCCGAAGACAAACCAGGCGACGATCATAATCAGCCCGTTCATCTTCTCCCCGGCGTTGAAGCGGCCCTGCGGCGGCATCGCCTCGTGCCTGCCCAGCAGGTAGTAGGCGGGAGCGCCCTTCAGCCAGCCGATGTCGTCCTTGCTGGGGAGGAACTCCCGGATGTTCAGGATCAGCCGGCGGGGCTGGAAGATGAAGTAGACGATGGGGAGGAGGCCGAAGATGACCGCCGCAACCCGGTGGATGAGCCGGAAGGTCATCCCGGCCGGGCCCTGGGCCAGGGGCTGGAGGAACGGGAAGTAGAGGATCATCCCGGTGATGGCCAGGGGGACGAAAGTGGCGGTGTGGAGCCAGTGGGCCGCCCGTTCCAGGGTGGTGTACTTGGGGATCCACTGGATGGTGATCGCTTCCGCTCTGCCTTTCAGTTGGACGGTCATCTCACTTCCTCCATACGAATCTTCCGGCGGACGAAGAGGAAGACGCCCAGGATGCCCGCGAGGGCTGCGCCGAAGGCCACGTTGCCCAGCGGCTGGATGATCCTCTGCCAGGCCCGGGCAAAGGCGGGTGTCTTCGGGACCGATGGCAGACCGTACTGTTCCGGTTCATCCAGGAGGATGCTCAGGCGGTGCAGCCCGCCTGCCTCGTTCTCGCCGTAGATGCGGGCGTTCATCCCCTGGGCCTGCAACTCCGCCACCCGGGCCCGTGCCTTTTCCAGCAGGTCCCCGCGCTTGCCCCAGGTCAGCGCGCCCACCGGGCAGGCCTCCGCGCAGGAGGGCCCACCGATGCCGCTCCGGAGGCGGTCCTGGCAGAAGGTGCACTTGGCCGACTTCGCCGCGCCGGTGAGGATGTCGGCGATCTGCAGATGGGGGACGCCGTAGGGACAGAACTGGGTGCAGTAGCCGCAGCCGTTGCACTTCTCCCGGTCCAGAGCGACGAATCCCATCGGGTCGTGGGAGAGCGCGCCGGTCGGGCAGACCTCCACACAGGCGGCGTCGGTGCAGTGCTGGCACTGATAGTTAAAGAAATGCCACCCCACCGCGGTCCGCCGGAGTTTGATGATGTTCCAGGTGATGGCGGAGAGGTCGCGGGGGGACTCGTAGATGCCCAGCGGGTCGGTGCTCTCGTTGGGCAGTTTGTTCCAGCGTTTGCAGGCCATCTGGCAGGCCCGGCAGCCGACACACTTGACCGGGTCGTAGAGGATGGCCACATCGTCGGGAGAGGCCGCCGGGGGGGCGGCAGAAGCCGAACGGGCGCCGGCCAGAGAGATGCCCAACCCCAGCGCGGAGAGGCCCAGAAACTCCCGACGGCTCAGGTGCGTTTCCGAAGACTTTTTGCCGTTCATTCTTCACCCCTCCTGGTGGGTTGAATGCCCCACCGCTGCAGGTCCGCCAGAACGTTCTGGACCACGGTTTCCATCTGAGCGGCGACGGCAGGGGACAACTCCAGTCCCACGTCCAGGGAGGCGGGCTGGATGCCCCAGAGGACCAGTTCGGCCGGGTACCGGCCCAGCAGGCGGGCCGCCGCCAGCAGGTCGCTGACCCCCATCTGGTGGGGCGAGTATTTCAGGTTCAGGACCGCGGGGACTTCCTCTCCCACCAGCCGGACCACCGTCCCCGGCGGGGCGTCCATCTGGACGGCGTCCACGATCAGCAGCCGGTCCGTATCCTCCACGTAGGGGAGCAGGTCCAGCGCCAGGGTCCCACCGTCCAGAACTTCCACCTCCTGCGGGAACTGGTACCGTTCCCGCAGGAGGCGGATGACGTGGACGCCCACGCCTTCGTCGCTCAGGAGGATGTTGCCCAGGCCCAGGATCAGCGTCTTCACGGGCAGGTCCAGTCGTTCAGGAGGATGCGGGTCACCTCCCGGCCGTGCGGGTCCAGCACGTGGACGGCACAGGCCATGCACGGGTCAAAGGAGTGGATGGTGCGCAGGATTTCTACCGGCCGCTCCGGGTCGGCGACCGGGGTCCCCACCAGCGCGGCTTCGTAGGCCCCCGGCCGACCCTTCGCATCCCGGGGCGACGCGTTCCAGGTGGAGGGGACGACGCACTGGTAGTTGGCAATCTTGCCGTCCACAATGTGAACCCAGTGGCCCAGGGCGCCCCGCGGAGCCTCGTGCCAGCCCCATCCCTGGGCCTCCTTCGGCCAGGTGGCGGGGTCCCACTTCTCCCCGTTGTGGACCTGGAGGTCGCCGCGGGCCATGTTCTCCGCCAGTTCGTCTACCCAGGCGTTGAGTTGCTCGGCGACCACCAGGGTCTCAACGCCGCGTGCGGCCGTGCGGCCCAGGGTGGAGAAGAGGGCTTCCGGCCCGGCCCCCAGTTGCTTCAGCACCCCGTCCACCAGTTCCTTCACCCGCTTGTGGCCGGAGGCGTAGGCCACCAGCATCCGGGCCAGCGGCCCGACCTCCATCGGCTGGTCGTCGTACCGGGGAGCCTTTATCCAGGAGTACTTCTCATCGGTGTTCAGGTACTCGTAGGGGGGCTTGGGGCCGGTGTAGTTCGGGACCGTCTCCCCGTTCCAGGGATGTTTGGAGGTCTGATCGCCCTCGGCATACTGGAACCAGGAGTGGGTCACATACTCGGCGACCTTCTGGTGGTCCATCGGATGGACCTGGCTCAGGTCCCGGTTGAGGATGACGCCGGAGGGGAGGAAGAAGTTACCCGCCCGGTCGGGGTAGTCCCCGTAGGCCAGGAAGTTGCCCAGCCCCTCACCGATGCTGGCCCACTCGTCCTTGTAGAAGGAGGCCACGGCCAGCAGGTCGGGGATGTACACCTGCTGGACAAACTGGAGGGCCTTCGTGAAGAGCCGCTTCAGCAGGGCCAGTTTGTCCGCGTTCAGCGCCACCTCGCTGTTGGGATCTACCGGGGTGGCCATGCCGCCCACCAGGTAGGTCTGGGGGTGGGGGTTCTTGCCGCCGAGAATGGCGTGGGCCCGGATGACGTCCCGCTGCCAGTCCAGCGCTTCCAGGTAGTGGGCGACGGCCATCAGGTTGGCCTCGGGGGGAAGACGATAGGCGGGGTGGCCCCAGTAGCCGTTGGCGAAGGGGCCCAACTGGCCGCTGCGCACAAAGGCGTCCAGTTTTTCCTTAATCGTGCGGAAGTAATCGGGGCTGGAGTTGGGCCAGTCGGAGATGGACTGGGCCAGTTGCGCGGTCTTAGCGGGGTCCGCCTTCAGCGCACTCGTCACATCCACCCAGTCCAGGGCGTGGAGATGGTAGAAGTGGATGACGTGGTCCTGGACGTACTGAATCCCTTCAATCAGGTTCCGAATGATCCGGGCATTATCCGGAATGAGAATTCCCAGGGCATTTTCTACGCTTCGCACGGAAGCGGCGGCATGCACCGTCGTTCAAACCCCTCATATCCGCTGGGCCATCAGCCAGGCCTCCCGGGGGTCGCGGCCTTTCATAATGATTTCAAAGCCCCGGAACATCGTACTGGAAGCCCAGGCCTCGGCGACGCGGCCGTCCTCCACGCGGGCCTCAATGCGCAGATGGCCCTCTATGCGGGTGATCGGATCAATCACGATTTTCTGGGCCATTTCACACCTCCAGAGTTATTCTTCCTTTTTGGCCAGTTGGCTCACGGCCACCGCACCGGCCACGCCGGCCGCCACGCCGACCGCGGCGCCGATGACGCCCGCCGTGATGGGCGACATTTCCTTCACGGGCTCCACCTCCGGGTAGGTCGTGGGCGGGGTCAGGGCGTGGATGGGCACGGGCTCGTACGCGGGCATTTCCCAGAAGTTGGGGGCCGCGCAGGCGATGCAACCATGCCCTGCGGCAACAGGCCAACTGGTCCCCTCGTTCCAGCGGATGGCGGGGCAGTTCTGGAAGGCCACGGGCCCCTTGCAGCCCATTTTGTAGAGGCACCAGCCCTTGCGATGGCCCTCGTCGCCCCAGGCCTCCACGAACTCCCCGGCGTCAAAGTGGCCGCGCCGCTCGCAGTTATCGTGGATGCGGCGGCCGTAGGCGAAGAGGGGCCGGCCCAGGTCGTCCACTGCAGGGAGTTTCTTGAAGGTGAGGTAGTGGACGACGGTGGCCGTCAGGTTGTCCACGTTCAGCGGGCAACCGGGAAGGTTGACGATGGGGACGCCGGTGATGATGTCCTTCACCCCCTTTGCACCAGTGGGGTTGGGAGGGGTGGCGGGCCAGCCGCCGTAGAAGGCGCAGGCGCCCACGGTGATGATGGCCGCCGTATTCGCCGCGACCTCCTTCAGAATCTCCAGTGCGGACCGCCCGCCGATGCAGCAGTAGACCCCGTCGTCGTTGACGGGTATGGAGCCCTCCACGATGGTGAGGTAACCGCCTTCTTTCACGGTATCCTGAAGGGATTTCTCGGCGGCATAGCCAGACGGGGCCATAATGGTCTCGTGGTAATTGAGGGAGAGAATGTCCAGCACCAGTTCGGCGACGGAGGGGCGGTTGGCCCGCAGGAGGGACTCGGTACAGCCCGCGCAGTCCTGAAATTCCAGCCAGACCACCGCGGGGCGTCGGGCCGTCTCCAGCGCGCGGGCAATTTTGGCCGTCTGCTCCACCGGGAGGGCCAGGACACCCGCCATAATGGTACAGAACTTCAGGAATTCCCGGCGGGTGATCCCCCGGACGGCCAGTTCTTCGGCTATGCTCATGGTGGGACTCATAGGAGACCTCCTGACTGAGGGACTTTGATACGGGGTCACATCCTCTGTTGATCCAGCGCGAACGTGCTTTCGGGGGAACCCTTCGGTTGAAGACCCTTTACTCCATAGCCACCTCCTGTCTCCAGGTATGGGCATCCTCATGTCGGCTGTCGGCGAGGATGAGAGGGGTGAGCAGAAAAGTTGAACCTGATACCATGAATAATTATAGCACACTTCCTCTTATTCGGCAAGTCAGCGCCTGGGGTGCCTCAAGGGTGTGTCCCACTTTTGTCGGGCCTGGCCGCGTTGTAGGACAACTGCGAGCAGTTGTCCTACAACTTTGGGACACACCCTGCCTCAATAAGCACTTGACCAGCCTCTGCCTGTGTGGTATAGTTGATATAACGTAACTGTTCAGCCTCACCCCTCCCCCAGCGGCTTCGCCGCTGCCGCCACAGGCCTCGGCCCGAAGGGCCTTCGGCCCGAGGGCGGCGGGAGTGGGGTGAGGAAGCCCGAATAGTTACAATATAACTATCCAGTACCCCCATCCCAGCCTGTACAGGGACCAGCCCATGCTCCGCATTCGCCGAGAGACGGATTACGCCATCCGTATTCTAATCGCCCTGGCCCGCCGCCCGACGGGAGACTTGGTCTCCACTGAAGAACTGGGGCGAGAAATGGCCATCCCCCGGCAGTACGCCTCACGGGTGATCGCCCGGCTGGCTCGGGGAGGGTTTGTGGACTCCGTTCAGGGGCGCGGCGGGGGGGTCCGCCTGGCCCGCCCGGCTGCCGAGATCACCCTGCAAGACCTGGTCCTCTACTTTGAGCCAGTCTTTGTGATCTCCGAGTGTGTGAACCGCCCGGCCAACTGTCCCTTTGGGAGCACCTGCCCTGTCCGGCAGCGCTGGTGCCGCCTCCAGGCACACATCCTTCAGGAACTGGGAACGACCACCATCGCGGAACTGGCCGAAGCGTCCCCTGGCCTTTCCACTCCAGAACCGATGGCCGGTCCCGCGACGGAGTAACTCTCATCAGGGAGCAGGACACCTGCGAGCAGTTGTCCTGCAACTTTGGGACACAGCGCATCGGGACGCCCTTGACAAATCCTTCCCCGCGTGTTATACTATGGCCGAAAAACATTACTCATTGGGTCAGGTTTTTGGCTCACCCGCTGGAACCCTCTCCGAAGGAGGTGTGAATGGAGTGAAGTCCCGGCAACCCGATCAACCTCTTTGTGATCCACTTTGTAAGGAGGTGCATCATGAATCCAATCCCTCTGGCCCGCTGGCAGTTTGCCATTACCACGATCTTTCACTGGCTGTTCGTCCCCCTGACCCTCGGCCTCTCCATTTTCATCGCGCTGGCCGAGACCCGGTACGTCCGCACGGGCGACGAGAAGTACAGGCGCATGGCCCGCTTCTGGGGCCCCATCCTGCTCCTCAACTTCGCCATGGGGGTGGTGACCGGCATCGTCCAGGAGTTCCACTTCGGCCTGAACTGGTCCGAATACAGCCGCTTCATGGGCGACATCTTCGGCGCCCCTCTGGCGATTGAGGCCCTCCTGGCCTTCTACCTGGAGTCCACCTTCCTGGGTGTCTGGTTCTTCGGCTGGGACCGGCTCTCCAAGAAGGCCCATCTGCTGACGGCCTGGTTGGTGGCCCTGGGCTCCAACATCTCCGCCTACTGGATTCTGACCGCCAACTCCTTCATGCAGCACCCCACCGGCTACGCTCTCCAGGGCGGCCGGGCGCTGATGGCGGATTTCTTCGCCCTTATCACCAACCCCAACATCCCTTATCAGTTCACCCACGTGCTGACCGGGGGCATCGCCCTGGCGGGCTTCGTGGTCATGGCCTTCAGCGCCTGGTGCTTGCTGCGGAAGCGGGACGTGGACTTCTTCCGCACCAATTTCCGCTGGGCCGCCCGCTACGCCCTCATCGGCGCGATCCTGGTCGGCCTTATCGGCCACTTCCAGGGGCAGTACGTCCTCCGGGAGCAGCCCCTGAAGATGATGGCAGCGGAGGCCCTCTGGGAGACGGAGCAACCGGCCAGTTTCCTGGTGGTCGCCATCCCCAACGAGCAAACCCGGACCAACGCGCTGGCGATCCGCATCCCCTATATGGTCTCCTTCCTCTCCTACAACAGTTTCACCGCCCGGGTGGAAGGGCTGAACGACCTGGAGAAGGCCGCCATCGCCCGCTGGGGGCCCGGCGATTACATCCCGCCCGTCGCCGTCAACTTCTACGCGTTCCGCATCATGGTGCTGGCTGGCCTGCTGATGGTCCTGCTGGCGATCCTGGCCGTCGCTTACAAGCAGCCGGAAGCCAGGCCGGGCTTCCTTAAGGTGATGCTCTGGGCGCCTATCCTGCCCTATCTGGCGGGCACCACGGGCTGGATTATGGCCGAGGTCGGCCGCTGGCCCTGGATTGTCTACGGGCTGCTCCGGATTGAGGACGCCATCTCCCCCAACGTCTCCGCCGGCAACATCGTCTTTTCCCTGGCCGTCCTGACCGTCCTCTATGCCGTCCTGAGCGTCCTGGCCTTCCGCCTGGCGGTGAAGTACGGGACGCAGGAGGCAACATCCGGCCGGGTGGCGGAAGCCTACTGAAGGAGGGCTGCCATGGACCTGAATACGCTCTGGTTCATCCTGATTACGGTCCTGTTCATCGGCTTCTTCGTCCTGGAGGGGTTTGACTACGGCGTGGGCATCCTCCTGCCCTTCCTGGGGAAGAAGGACGAAGAACGGCGGATGATCATCAACACCATCGGCCCCATCTGGGACAGCAACGAGGTCTGGATGATTACCGCGGGCGGCGCGATGTTCGCCGCTTTCCCGCAGGTCTACGCGACCCTCTTCAGCGGGGCCTACCTGGCCCTGATCCTGATGCTGGTGGGGTTGATCCTGCGGGGCGTGGGGTTTGAGTTCCGCAGCAAATCGCCGGATCCCAAATGGCGCAACACCTGGGACTGGCTCCTCTTCGTGGGCTCGCTGGTCCCGGCGGTCCTCTGGGGTGCGGTGGTGGGCAACCTGATGCGTGGTCTGGCCATTGACGCGAAGATGACCTATTGGGGCGGCCTGCTTCCCCTGCTCAATCCCTTCGCGCTGTGGGGAGGGCTCACCTTCGTGGCCCTCTTCACGATGCACGGGGCCAACTTCCTGGCCCTGCGCACGACCGGGGAGGTGGAGAAGCGAGCCAAAGCGGTGGCCTTCAAGGCCTGGATCGCCGCCGTCATCGTGACCGTCATCTTCGTCGTCTGGGCCTTCTTCGCCACCGACATCCTCACCAAGCCCGGCATCAACGGCCTCATTCCCGCCATCCTGGCCGCCATCGCCCTCCTACTGGCGGGGTACTTCGTCCGGCAGGGGCGGCACGGCTGGGCCTTCGTGATGGGCAGTCTCACCCTGGTCTTCGCCACGGTGATGGTCTTCGCCGGCCTCTATCCGCGCATCCTCATCTCCACGCTGGACCCGGCCTACAGCCTCACCATCTACAACGCCTCCTCTTCCCCCTACACCCTGAAAGTGATGACCATCATCGCGGTCATCTTCGTGCCCATCGTCCTGGCCTACCTGGCCTGGACATACAAGGTCTTCAGCGATCGGGTGACGGGGAAGAAACTGGTGTACTGATCGGATGCACCGACGGCTGATCGCGCTGGCCCGCGGGACCGGCCCGCTCTTCCTCTTCGCCGTTGGCACCCTGTGGGCCAGCGCCCTGTTGACCATCCTCCAGGCGGTGCTGCTCAGCCGGGTGGTGGACGGGGCGTTCCTGAGGGGGCACAATCTCTCTCAGGAATGGCCCCGTCTCTGGCTGCTTTTGGGGGTCATCCTGGCCCGTTCGGCGGTGGGCGGCCTGCACGAAATCGGCGCACGGGCCATTGCCGTCCGGGTGAAGAGCGACCTGCGCCGTCGGCTCTTTGCCCACATCCAGGCCCTGGGTCCCCTCTACGTCCGGGGACAGCGCGCCGGGGAACTGACGGCTGCCGCCGTGGAAGGGGTGGAGGCGCTGGACCCCTACTTCTCCCAGTTCCTCCCCCAGGTCCTCGTCACCGCCCTGGTCCCCCTCACCATCCTCCTCTTCGTCTTCCCCCAGGACTGGCCTTCGGGCGCGGTGATGCTGCTGACCGTGCCGATGATTCCCCTCTTTATGGTCCTCATCGGCAAGGGGGCGGAGGTCGCTACCCGCCGCCAGTACCGGATGCTGGGGCAACTCTCGGCCCAACTCCTGGACACCCTCTACGGGCTGACGACGCTCAAGTTGCTGGGCCAGTCCCGAGAGCACGCCCGGACCGTCGCCCGGGTGAGTGACCAGTACCGTCGGGCCACCCTGAGCGTGCTGCGCTTTACGTTCCTTTCCGCCTTCGCCCTGGAGTTGCTGGCGACCATCAGCACGGCTATCATCGCCGTAGAGGTGGGCCTGCGACTGCTCTACGGACGGCTGACCTTCCCGGCGGCCTTCTTCGTGCTGATTCTGGCGCCGGAATTCTACATCCCTTTCCGGATGCTGGGCCTGCGCTTCCACGCCGGGATGTCGGGGGTCAGCGCGGCGGAGCGGATTTTCGCCATCCTGGACGAAGCGCCCCGTTGTGCACCCGTTCATCGTGAGGCCCGAAATGTCCCCATCCGGGCCATCGTCCTGGAGGACGTCTCCTACACTTACCCCGGCGGGTCCCGCCCTGCGCTGCAACACGTCAACCTGCGCCTGGAGCGCGGGGAACGGGTGGCCCTGGTCGGCCCCAGTGGCGCGGGGAAGAGCACGCTGGTCGGGCTCATCCTGGGCTTCCTGACCCCCACGGAAGGACGCATCCGGACCGAATACGTGGACGGCACGGTGGTGGACGGGCCCCCGCCGCTGGAGCAGGTCGCCTGGGTCTCCCAGCAGCCGTACATTTTCCACGACACGCTGGAGGCCAACCTGCGCCTGGCCCGTCCGGAGGCCACCCCTGAGGAACTGGAGCGGGCCTGCCGGGCGGCCGCCCTGGACGACGTGGTCCGTTCCCTGCCGGAGGGGTGGAAAACTCTCGTCGGGACCGAGGCGACCCGCCTGAGCGGCGGGGAGGCTCAGCGGCTGGCCCTGGCCCGCGCCTTCCTGAAGGATGCCCCCATCCTCATCCTGGACGAGCCCACCTCTCACCTGGACCCGCACACGGAGGCCTTGCTGGAAGAGGGGACACGCCGCCTGCTGGAGGGGCGGACGGCGCTCATCATCGCCCACCGTCTCTACACCGTCCGCAATGCCGACCGCATCGTGGTGCTTAACGAGGGCCGGGTAGAGGAAGTGGGGACGCACGAAGAGTTGCTGGCCCGAGGGGGCCTCTATGCCCGCCTGGTCTCCGCCTCGCGGACGTTCATCAGGGATATGCCGACCGTAGCGCAGGATTTATCCTGCCCTCCACAGGATGAATCCTATGCTACGGCAGGGGTAGCGCAGGATTTATCCCGTCCCGTAGCGCAGGATTTATCCTGCTCTCCACAGGATGAATCCTATGCTACGGCGGGTGTAGCGCAGGATTTATCCCGTCCCGTAGCGCAGGATTTATCCTGCTCTCCACAGGATGAATCCTATGCTACGGCGGGGACGGCGCTGTTGGGATTCCTGCGGGGGTATGAGCCACTGGTCACTCTCTCCGTGCTCCTGGGCGCGCTGACCATCGGGGCCAACATCTCCCTGCTGGGGACGTCGGCCTGGCTGATTGCGGCCGCCGCCCTGCAGCCGCCGTTGGGAAGCCTGTACGTCGCCATCGTTGGGGTCCGTTTCTTCGGCATTGCCCGGGCCGCCTTCCGCTACGCCGAGCGGCTGGTCTCCCACGACGTGACCTTTCGGGTCCTGGCCCGGCTGCGGGTCTGGCTCTACCGGCAATTGGAGCCTCTCTTCCCCGCCATTTTGGCGACCCACCGGACGGGCGACCTGCTGGCCCGCATCGTCGGGGACGTGGAGGTGCTGGAGAACTTCTACGTCCGGCTGCTGGCGCCGGTGCTGGTGGCGGGAGTCACGGCGGCGGGGGTGGGGCTTTTCCTGGCGGGATACGGCCCCGAACTGGCTGCGGTCTTTCTGGGATGTTTCGTGGCCGCCGGGGGACTTCTGCCGCTCTGGATGCGTCACCTGGGCCGGGAACCGGCGCGGGAGGTGGTTGCCCGACGGGCCCACCTGAGCGGCCTGCTGGTGGACGGCATCCTGGGCTTGGCGGACCTTCTGGCCTACGGTCGCGCCGACGCGCACGCCGAAGGATTGGCTCAGGCCGATGCCGCCTACGGCCGGGCCCAGCAGCACCTGGCGCGCCTCAGCGCGTTCCACACCGGCCTGGGGACCCTGCTGACGAACCTGGCCCTCTGGGGACTCCTGGTCCTGGCCATCCCGTCCGTTGCAGCGGGCCGGATAGAGGGGGTGATGTTGGGTGCGCTGGGGTTGCTGACCCTGGCGGCCTTTGAGGCCGCCACCCCCCTCCCTCAGGCTGCGCAGACCTGGGAGAGCGTGCGCACGGCAGCAGGCCGGCTCCTGGAACTGGCGGACTCCCCACCCCCGGTGCGCGAGCCTGCCCATCCGGCCCCTCTGCCCCAGGAAGCCAGCCTGGAAGTGGACGGGCTGACCTTCACGTACCCTGGGGCGACGCGCCCGGCGCTGGATGGGGTATCGTTCCGGGTGCCTGCGGGGAAGAAGGTCGCCATCGTCGGGCCCAGCGGTGCGGGGAAGAGCACGCTGGCCCATCTCCTGCTGCGGTTCTGGGACCCTGAACGGGGGGAGATTCGCCTGGGTGGGGTGCCGCTGAAAGCCCTGCCGTCGGAGGCTGTCCGGTCCTTCTTCGTCGTGGTTCCCCAGCGGGTGGAGGTCTTCAGCGCCACCCTGCGGGAGAACCTGCTCCTGGCCCGTCCGGGGGCAACGCCGGAGGAACTGGAGGAGGCGGTCCAGGCGGCCGGGCTGGAGGAGGTCGTGTCCCGACTGCCCCAGGGATACGACACCTACCTGGGCGAGCGGGGCGGACAACTCTCGGCGGGCGAGCGGCAGCGGGTCGCCATCGCCCAGGCCGTCCTCCGCCTGCGGGAGGCCCCGATCCTGTTAGTGGACGAACCCACTGCCCACCTGGACCCGGCGACGGAGCGGGAGGTCGTGGCGTCGCTGCTCCGCCTGGCCCAGGGGCGAACGGTGGTCTGGATCAGCCACCGTCTGGTGGGGATGGAGGGGATGGACGAAATCCTGGTGCTGGACGGGGGTCGCATCGTGGAACGGGGGACGCACGCGGAACTGCTGGCCCGGGGCGGCCTCTACCGGCGCCTGTGGGAACTCCAACAGTGAGCGGAAGAAAAAGAGGGCGGGACGCAAAAGCGATCCGCACCGAACATGGTCTGCTTTGGCGCATTCAGTGCGGACTCCAGTTGTCCCATATCGGAAACCCTTGGGCCGAGCCGTTTACTCGTCGGGCCACTGCGAGCAGTTGTCCTGCTGGGATTGTCTGGAAATTCGCTCCCCTCCCTGAACGAATCCCAAACGAACGCCGGGCGCCCAGATGGGCGCCCGGCGTCTTTCTCCAGACCCCTCCGCCGACTACCCGGCCTTCCCCTTCAGCGCGTCCTCTATCCGCGCCAGCAGCCGGTCCGGGTCTATCGGCTTGTGAATCCACTCGTCCACCGGCACGTACTCCCCCGACAGGCTCGCCGCCTCCGCGCGCGCCCCCGTCAGCGAAGTCACCATAATCACCGGCACGTCCTTCAGCGCCGGATCCTGCGCCATCTCCCGGCTCACATCCAGCCCGTCCAGGATGTAGGACATCATGATGTCCAATAGCACCAGGTCCGGCTTCTCCTTCCGCATCACCGCCAGCGCCTGCTGCCCGCTGGCCGCCGTGAGCACCTCGTACCCCTTCCGCTGCAGTATCCGCCGCGTCAGGTTGACAAAGTCGGGGTCGTCATCCACAACCAGGATTTTCGCCATTTCTCCCTCCTTTCCCCGGCTAATGGCCACCCTTCTGGGCGGCTTCCCGCTTCTTCGCCTCCCAGATTTCCATCGCCCGCTTGGGGCCGTAGTACCACTTCGCGTGGTGCTCCGCCGCATACTCCGCCGACGTCACCCCGAAGCGCATACTCACCAGCCCCGCCCACATCAGCGGGTGCGCCACCGCCAGGTACAGGTGGACCAGGAACATACAGACCGAGACGATCATCGCCAGGTCGTGGAACACCACCAGCCAGCGGAAGACCTCCGGCGGGATCACCCCCTTGCCGAACCACATCGGCACGCCCGTGAGGCCGAAGACAAACCAGGCGACGATCATAATCAGCCCGTTCATCTTCTCCCCGGCGTTGAAGCGGCCCTGCGGCGGCATCGCCTCGTGCCTGCCCAGCAGGTAGTAGGCGGGAGCGCCCTTCAGCCAGCCGATGTCGTCCTTGCTGGGGAGGAACTCCCGGATGTTCAGGATCAGCCGGCGGGGCTGGAAGATGAAGTAGACGATGGGGAGGAGGCCGAAGATGACCGCCGCAACCCGGTGGATGAGCCGGAAGGTCATCCCGGCCGGGCCCTGGGCCAGGGGCTGGAGGAACGGGAAGTAGAGGATCATCCCGGTGATGGCCAGGGGGACGAAAGTGGCGGTGTGGAGCCAGTGGGCCGCCCGTTCCAGGGTGGTGTACTTGGGGATCCACTGGATGGTGATCGCTTCCGCTCTGCCTTTCAGTTGGACGGTCATCTCACTTCCTCCATACGAATCTTCCGGCGGACGAAGAGGAAGGCGCCCAGGATACCCAGGAGGGTGGCGCCGAAGGCCACGTTGCCCAGCGGCTGGATGATCTTCTGCCAGACGTTGGCCAGCGCCGGGTACTGCGGGTTGGCCGGCAGTCCGTAGGCCTCCGGCGGGGCGATCAGGACGTACAGCCGTCCCAGACCGCCCAACTGGTCCACGCCGTAGAGGTTGGCCTGGGTGTATCCCCGCGCCTTCAGGGCCTTCACCCGCTCCTGCCCTTTGGCGATCATCTCATCCCGGTCGCCGAAGTCCAGCGCCTTCGCCGGGCAGGTCTTGACGCAGGCCGGGAGCAGGCCGTTGGTCACCCGGTCCTGGCAGAAGACGCATTTGGAGGACTTGGCCTCGCCGGTCAGGGGGTTCACGACCTCCAGCCGGGGGATGTGGAAGGGGCAGAACTGGGTGCAGTAGCCGCAGCCGTTGCACAGTTCCCGCTCAAAGGTCACCAGGCCGTTGGGCTGCTGCTTCAGCGCCCCCGTGGGGCAGACGGCCACGCATGCCGGGTCGCCGCAGTGCATACACCCTTCCTTCAGGAAGAGCCAGCGGAAGCCGTCGGGCCCCTCGTATTCGGTGAACTTGATGCGGGTCCACGTCTGGGGAGAGAGGTCCGGCGGGTTCTCGTAGGAGCCCCGATTGCGGGTGCGGGAGTAGAGCCACCCCTCCCGGTCGTTCCACTGCTTGCAGGCGACCTGGCAACCGCGACAGGCGGTGCACTGGGATTCATCTATCAGCATCGCGAGTCTTGCCATGTTCCACCCCCTATGCCTTTTCCACATCCACCAGGAAGGCCTTGTACTCGGGGATCATCGTGTTGCCGTCGCCGACGTGCGGGGTCAGGAAGTTGGCCGTGCTCTGGACCATATCGGTGACGCCCACATCGTAGGTCAGGCCTTTCCAGCCCCAGTGCCAGGGCATCCCCACCACGTGGAGGGTCTTGCCGTTGACCTGGAGCGGCTTGATGCGGGCGGTGACGATGGCGACCGCCTCTATCTCCCCGCGCGCGGAGCGGACTTTCACTTTGTCCCCGCTCTTGATGCCCTTCTCGGCGGCCAGTTCCTGGCTCATCTCCACGAACATCTCCGGCTGCGCCTCCACCAGCCAGTCCAGCCAGCGGGACATACCGCCCGCCTGCCAGTGCTCCACGAGCCGATAGGTGGTGGCGATGATGGGGAACTGGTCGGGCGAGCCGTAGTTGTCGCCGATGTCCTTCCCCTCGTCCGTCTTCCAGACTTTGACGACCGGGTTGATCTGCTGGCTGGAGAAGACGTTCTTGACCGGGGACTCCACCGGCTCGTAGTGCTCCGGCAGCGGCCCTTCGTTCATTGCGGCGAAGAGCCCGCCCTTGCCGTCGGTGCGCATGATGAAGGGGTCGCGGCCACCAGGGTCGGTGGGGGCTTTGGTGACGACGAAGTCGGGCACGTCGTAGCCCATCCACTTCTTCTGGGCCTCGTCCCACCAGATGTACTTGCGGTCCTCTGACCAGGGCTTGCCGTCGGGGTCGGCGGAGCAGCGGTTGTAGATGATGCGGCGGTTGGCCGGCCAGGCCCAGCCCCAGTAGGGGTAGTTGCCCCAGCCGCCGGGGTCGTAGACGGAGTTGCGCCGCTTGGCCGCCGGGAGCATGTTGCCGAACCCGTCGGGCTGGAGAGAGAAGTAGCCGGTGTAGATCCAGGCGCCGCAGGCAGTGGAGCCGTCGGCCTGCAGGTGGGCGAAGGTCGTCAGGGTCGCGTCTTTCTTCGCCAGGACGTTCCCCTGCGCGTCCTTCACGTCCTTCACCGCGTAGCCGTTGATCTCCCGGGCCACCTTCTCAATGTCCAGTTCCTTCCCGTAGTCCCAGACCAGGTGGAGGATAGGCTGCGGGAAGGGACCGGGGTCGGCCGCGTAGAGTTCTTTGAGTTTGAGGGCGATGAGGTTGATGATCTGATGGTCGGGCTTGGCCTCGCCCGGGGCCTCGGCGACCTTGTCCCGCCACTGGATGAGCCGCCCGCTGGTGACGATGCTGCCGGCCTTCTCCATCGCGTCGGCGGCGGGGAGGACGAAGACCTCGGTCTGAATCTGGGAGGGGTCCTCGCCCGGCGCGCGCCAGAAGGAGGTGGTCTCGGTGTCAAAGATCTCCTGGACGACCAGCCACTCCAGTTTCTTCAGCGCTTCCCGCTCAAAGCGGGCGTTGGGGCCGCCGACGGCCGGGTTCTGGCCCATGATCCACAGTCCCTTGATTTTGCCAGCGTACATCGCCTCAAAGAGGGCGATCCAGTAGTAGTTGGCCGGGCTATCCACTTTGGGCAGGTACTGATAGGCGAAGTCGGTGCGCTGGACCGCGTAGGGGCCCCACCAGGCCCTGAGGAGGCTGGTGATGAACTTTGGGCCGTTGGTCCAGTACCCACCCGACCAGGCGCCGCCCGGTTTGGTCTTGTTCTCAATGTAGGTCTTGAGATCCACGTCCGCCTCGGTGGGGACGGGCAGATAGCCGGGCAGGATGTGGGCCAGGACGCCCATATCCGTGGAGCCCTGGACGTTGGACTCGCCGCGCAGGGCGTTGACGCCGCCGCCGGGGATGCCGATGTTGCCCAGGAGCAACTGGACGATCGCCAGAGCGCGCACGTTCTGGGAGCCCACCGTGTGCTGCGTCTGGCCCATCGCGTAGAGGATGGTGCCGGCCTTCCCCGGCTGGCCCGACTCGGCGTAGGTCTTGTAGATTTTCTCCAGGAGGTCCTTGGGGATGCCCGTCACGCCCGAGACGGTGTCCAGGTCGTAGCGGGCGTAGTGACGCTTCATGATCTGGAAGACGCAGTGGGGATCCTGGAGCGTCTCATCCCGCAGGGGCTTTCCGTCCTGGTCGGTCTGGTAGGTCCAGGTGGAACGGTCGTAGCGCCGTTTCTCCGGGTCGTAGCCGGAGAAGAGGCCGTCCAGTTCGTCCGGGCCCTTGTAGTCGGGATTGACCAGAGTGGCGGCATTGGTGTAGTGGACGACGTAGTCCTTGTGGTAGAGTTCGTTGTCCAGGATGTACTTGATCATCCCGCCGAAGAAGGCGATGTCGGTGCCCGGGCGAATCTGGGCGAAAATGTCGGCCTGAGAGGCACTGCGGGTGAAGCGGGGGTCTACGACGATGAGTTTGGCCCCGCGCTCGTTCTGGGCCTTGTGGATCCAGGTCATAGAGGCCGGGTGGTTCTCCGCGCAGTTGGAGCCGATGATGAGGATGTAGTCGGCGTTCTTCAGGTCCACCCAGTGATTGGTCATCGCTCCGCGACCGTATGTGGGGCCGAGACCGGCCACCGTCGCGGAGTGTCATATCCGGGCCTGGTGTTCCAGATAGACGATGCCCAGGGCGCGGGCCAGTTTGGTCGCCAGGTAGCACTCCTCGTTGTTGTTGGCCGCGCCGCCCAGGAAGGCGATGGCCCGGGTGCGGTTGACCGTGACGGTCTTGTCGCCGACGGTCACCGTCCGCTCAAAGGTGGCGTCCCGGGTGGCTTTGATCCGTTTGGCGACCTCGGTGATGGCCCAGTCCCACTCCACTTCCTCAAAGTGGTCGGAGCCGGGGGCCCGGTAGAGGGGCTTCTTGAGGCGGAGCGGGCTCTGGGAGAGTTGCCGGACGGCGATGGACTTGGGGTCCAGGGCGCCCCGGTTGGTGATGTTATCCGGGTCGCCCTCGGAGTTGATGATATGCCCGTCCGGCCCGGTGGCGATGATGAGGCCACAGCCGCAGGAGCAGTAGGGGCAGATGGTCACCGCCTCCTTGACCTTTTTGTGGAGGGGGAAGACCGGCCCCTCGGTGGTGGCCAGGGCCGAGGAGGCGGGGATGAGCAGGCTCCCGCTGGCGGCAGCCGTCAGTTTGAGGAATTCTCGGCGTGTGACTTTCATGAACATACCCTCCTGCAATCAAGTTTCAGCGGTCGGGAGTTCTCAGGGGTTTGTCCCAATTCTGTCGGACTTGGCCGCTTTGTAGGACAACTGCGAGCAGTTGTCCTACAATTTTGGGACAGACCCGTTCTCAGGGGCAAGTTGGACGTTCTCCGATAGGCACCTCCTGAAGTATTGCGTAATTACGTATTACGTAATTACGTAATACGCGACTTTTGCCTGAATCGGGGATGGCGCCATCTCAGTAGCCTCCCCGGCCAGGATCATCTGGCGCCGCTGGCGCTCAAAGGGGGCCAGGTCGGCCGCCCGCTCATTGCCGATCACCCATACCCCTCCTGCCGGGCGGCCTGGTCCATGGGCAGGGTCAGGATGCGCTCCACGGGCAGCAGCCGCTCCTCCACCAGTTCCCGCCGGTCTATGACCTTCAGGTAGCGGCGGCAACGGTCGCAGAGATAGAGCCGGTAGATGCCGTCCTCCGAGGGGACGTAGAGGTACTGTTCGGGCCGGTCGTTGCCGCAGAAGGGGCAGGAGGTCCGGCGGAAGGGCCACTCAAAGTCGCAGCGGGAGCAGAGAAGCCGACGGGCGCCGTGGGGTTTATCCAGCGCGGCGAAATCCGGCTCCCCGCCGCAGACGGGACAGTAGGGGCGGTACCAGGTCTCCAGGTTGACCAGGGGGGCCAGCGCGGCCGCGTAGCGGCGCAGGAAGGGGTGCAGGGCGTTGTTCAGCACGAACTGGAACAGGGGCCCCTCCAGCCCCGCCTCCTCCGCCAGCAGGTCGGCCTCGCCGCGCAGGTAATAGGTGGCAGCGGAAAGCAGGCCGTCCTCCCGGCCGTCGGGCCAGCGGCGGATGGGCTCCAGCGCGGGGGCCAGGTCGGGGAAGTGGCGGGCCGCGATGGCGCAGACTTCGTCCCACAGCCGCCGGAGCGCGCCGGGGTCGGCCCGGAAGTCCTCCGGGGCCAGCGCGGGGACGCCCCGGGCGAGCCGGTCCCGGACCTCCGTTCCTGGCAGCGGGGGCGGGGAGAAGGCATCTTCTACGGGAGCCTGAGCGGAGAGGAGGGCCAGATACGGCGCAGCGATGCCTTCCGATTCGGGGCGCGCGGCAACCCGACGGCCCAACTCCGCCGCCAGGGTGCGGGCATCTGCTATTGGGGTGGAATTGCCGTGTCCAGAGGGGGTGGACATCGTTCTTTCCCTGGCGAAGCGGATTATACACTCATCGTTGTCCTGTCAAACCCGCATCGCCTCTGGGTGTGTCCCAAGATTGTAGGACAACTGCGAGCAGTTGTCCTACAAAGCGGCCATGCCCGACGAAATTGGGACACACTCTCGCCTCTCCGATAACTGACCGCCGGTCAGTTATCGGCCAGTCATCATAATGTTCATTTCCGGCCCGTTGTCTATAGCCCAAGGGGACTAATTATGGAGGGTGTTAGTCTTTAGGGACTATCATTGATCCCCGGCCAGCAACTATTCAGCCCTCACTCCTCGGGAGGGATGAGGGGGTTCGGGGGCGCAGGAGGCAGGTCGGCGGCGCTGAAACTCTCCGGCAGCAACTGGCGCAGGGTGGTCTGGCGCCATTGGCCCGCCGCGTCGCCGATGAGGATGATCAGGTCCTCGGCGAACTCCCGCAGGGTCTGGCGGCAGGCGCCGCAGGGAGTCCCGCCGTTCTCCGTCACCACCGCCAGCGCGATGAACTCCCGCTCCCCCTCGGAGACCGCCTTCACCACCGCCGTCCGCTCGGCGCAGGTGCAGAGGGGGTAGACGGCGTTCTCCACGTTGCAGCCGGTGTAGATGCGCCCGGAACGGCCCAGCAGCGCCGCCCCCACCCGATACCGGGAGTACGGCGCATACGCCCGCTCCCGGGCCTCCCGCGCCTGTTCCAGTAATCTTTGAGGGTCAAAATCTGGCATTGAGGTGTGAGTCCTATCCATCGTAGATTTTCCGGTTGCGATTTTGCGGGAAAGATTTATAATAGTACTGGGTCTGGCTCTGCGATTGAGTCCCTTGAGCGATAGAAACGAAAAGGCAAATGATGATGACAACCCTGACTCTGCGGATAGATTCACCGAAAGACAGAATGCTTCGCATCCCCCTGCCTTCTGATGTGCCGGAAGGCCCCCTGGATATCGTGGTGATGATCTCCTCTTCCCACCCCGCACTCCCTCCGTCTGGGCTGGCGGGAAGGTGGAAGGCCTTCTTTCCGCCCGACTTTGACATTGATCGCGCGCTGAATGAAATTCGCCACGATTGGGAAGCCGAATGGACCGAAATAGGGACGTAAACTGTCTGTACGTTGTGGATACCCACGCCCTTTTCTGGTATCTTGTCGGTTCACCAAAACTCTCTGACCTGGGAAAACAAGTCTTTCGGCGAGCGTTTGCTGGTGAAGCGACGCTGATTCTATCTCCTATCGTCCTGCTGGAACTCTACGGTGTGATCCGAAAGGCCAAAGCTCCCATTGACTTCTCGGCAGAGTTGACGCTATTTGAGCGGTCCCCGTTTCACATTGAGCCCATCACAGTGGATGATTTGCGCCTTTTGGATCATCTGGATGCAATACCTGAACTCCACGACCGGCTGATTGCTGCCGTGGCCCTGCGCATCGGCGCCCCTATCCTCACTTGCGATCCCCTAATCAGCGCCTGTCCTGGGATCAGTTGTATCTGGTAAATACCGTCGCTGGCCTGAGTTGGGGCCAGCGCTACTCCTTCCGCGTCATCCGCACCTTGCGGATGCGTCGACCGGAAACGGTCAGCACCTCTATCCGCCACCGGCCCACTTCCAACTGGTCGCCGGGGACCGGGACCCGCCCCAGGGCGTCGTAGATGAGGCCTCCCAGCGTGTCGGCGGTCTCCGTGGGCAGGTCCGCCCCCAGAAGGTCGTTGACATCGTCCAGGTTCATCCGCGCGTCCAAAATGTACTCCCCCTCGCCGACCTGCTCAAAAGAGGGCTCTTCGGCGTCGTACTCGTCCTGAATCTCCCCGACAATCTCCTCCAGGATGTCCTCCACGGTGACCAGCCCGGCCGTCCCGCCGTACTCGTCCACCACAATCGCCATGTGGATGCGCCGCTGCTGCATCTCCCGCAGCAGGTCGTCCACCTTCTTCGTCTCCGGGACGAAGTAGGCCGGGCGGAGCATCTCCCGCAGCGGCCGCCGGGAACCGTCACATTGCAGGTGGAGCAGCAGGTCCTTGGCGTACACCAGTCCCAGAATGGCGTCCACCGTCCCCTCGTAGACGGGGATGCGGGAATGGCCGGTCTCCGCAATCACCCGCACCACCTCCTCCGGCGGCGTCTGGACGTCCACGGCGACGATGTCTATGCGGGGAACCATGACCTCCCGCGCCATGGTCTCGCCCAGTTCAAAGATGGAGTAAATCATCTCCTTTTCTTCTTCCTCAATAACGCCCTCTTCCTCCCCGGCGTCCACCAGCGTGCGGATTTCCTCCTCGGTGACCAGGGCGGTGCCGGTGAGGGGGACGCCGCCAAAGGGGGCCGCCAGGCGGTTGCCCACCCAGACCAGCAGGCGGACGGGAGGCCAGAGGACGGCGGCCAGGACCCGGAGCAGTCCAGCGAAGCGGACGGCCCAACGCTCCGGCTGTGCGGCGGCGATGCCTTCCGGCGCCAGCCGCCCCACTACCAGGATGAGGGCTGAGAGGCCGCCGATGACAACAAGCAGGGCGACACCGTCCGCCCAGGGGTAGGGGATGCCCCCGGCGGTCAGGGCGCGGGCCAGCGGGGGGACCAGTGTGATGGCCGCCAGGGCCGCCGCCAGCGCGGCCAGGAACGCTTTGCCCAGGTAGAGGGTGCCCAGCATGCGGCTGGAATCCTCCGCCAGGCGGAGGGCCAGCGCGGCGCGCGGGACGCCCTCATCGGCCATCTGGCGCAGCCGCCCGCGCCGGGCGCTGGCAAACGCCGCCCGCATGCCCGCCAGCAGGCCGTGCAGAAGGACCAGCCCAACCGTGCCGACCAACCCCAACCAGTTCCCGCTGCTCATTTTTCGCTGCCTCACACAAAGACACAGAGGCACAAAGATTTTTTACCTCACACAAAGACACAAAGGCACAAAGATATTTTTTACCTCACACAAAGACACAGAGGCACAAAGATTTTTTTACCTCACACAAAGACACAAAGATATTAATTTTTTTATTTTTCTCTGTGTCTTTGTGTCTCTGTGTGAGATTCATCCGGGTCCTCCCGCCGCCCCCGTTCCCGCGCGGGGACCCCGTAGGCCACAGTGTCGTCGGGGATGTCGTGGGTCACCACGGAGCCGGCCCCGATGACGGCCCGGCGGCCCACCCGGACCGGCGCGACCAGCATGGTGCCGGAGCCGATGAACGCCTCCTCCCCGATGACCGTGCGGTGCTTCCGGCGTCCGTCAAAATTGCAGGTGACGGTGCCCGCGCCAATGTTGGCTCCGGCGCCCACCTCCGTGTCCCCCACGTAACTGAAGTGGCCCATTTTGGCCCCCGGGCCCAGGGACGAGTTCTTGACCTCGCCGAAATTGCCCACGTGCGCCCCTGGCCCCAGATGCGCGCCCGGCCGGAGATGGCTGAAGGGGCCGACGTCGCTCCCTTCCTCCATCACCGCTCCCTCCACCACCGAGGCCAGCACCCGGCAGCGGTCGCCGATGACGCTATCTGCGATCAGCGCGTTGGGGCCGAGATGGCATCCCCGGCCGACGGCCGTCCGCCCGCGCAGAATCGTGGTGGGCCAGATGACCGTGTCCGGGCCAATGGTGACTGTCGGCTCAATGTAGGTTGTCTGGGGGTCTATCATGGTCACCCCGGCCTCCATCCAGCGGCGGTTGATGCGGCGGCGCATCAGGGCCTCCGCCTCGGCCAGATGGACGCGGGTGTTGATGCCCAGGGCCTCCGTGGGGTCGTCGGTGGCCACGGCGACCACCCCCTGGCCCTCACTGGCCGCCATCTCTACCAGGTCGGTCAGGTAGTACTCCCCTTTGCGGCTCAGGGGAAGGGCCGGGAGATGGGCCCAGAGCCAGGCCGCGTCGCAGGCGTAGACCCCGGCGTTCAGTTCCCGGATGGCCCGTTCGGCCTCCGTCGCGTCGGCCTCCTCCACGATGCGGGCCACGCTCCCGTCAGCCTGGCGCACCACCCGCCCGAAGCCCCGGGGGTCTTCGGCGACGACCGTCAGGATGGACAGCGCGGCCCGGGCCGAACGGCGCGCGTCCACCACCCGGCGAAGTGTCTCCCCGGTCAGGAGGGGCATGTCGGCGTAGAGGATGAGCACCTCATCCGCCCGTCCCTCCAGCGCCGGGCGGGCCTGGAGGACGGCGTGCCCGGTGCCCAGTTGCTCCCGCTGCTCCACGTAGGTGACGGCCTCCCCCACAGTCCGGCGCACCTCCTCCGCCCCGTGCCCCACCACCAGCACCGGGGGGAGGTCGGAGAGGCCACTCACCGCATCCAGGGCGTAGAAGACCATGGGGCGTCCGCAGAGGGGGTGGAGGACTTTGGGGACCTCCGACCGCATCCGCGTCCCCTGCCCGGCGGCCAGAATGACGATTCCCAGCATATCTCTCCGCTCCACATTCCGACTGTAGATGCCAGGCACGGACGAGGCGCCTGGCATCTCTCATCATTATACCCGTAAATGGGGATTTGACCAGGGGATGGTTCAATTTTCCAGGGAAATATGTTGACACTTTTTACGGGCGTAAAAATTCCGCCTGGCCCTCACCCCACCCCCTGCCCCCAGGTTCATAAAGATCTCTGAATCATTCGTGCCCCTCTCCCGCTCGCCCTCGGGCCGAAGGCCCTTCGGGCCGAGGCCTTCGGCGGCGGGCGAGGGGATGGGGAGAAATTGGGGTTTTGCGGCGGGGGGGGGGGGCCCCCCCCCCCCCACACCCCCACACAAAACCCCCACCCC